>Ga0209254_10007186_pt1 | contig 10260 bp, 13 predicted proteins | sample FrelakmetDIP11DI_FD_187148 | JGI IMG/M metagenome (GOLD analysis project Ga0209254, IMG submission 187148) | Freshwater lake sediment microbial communities from the University of Notre Dame, USA, for methane emissions studies - DIP11 DI (SPAdes)... | ecosystem: Environmental > Aquatic >...
GCCTGAAGGCGCTCCTACACCAGGTGGCCCAGCGCCTCCACCGACGCGTGCCTGTCCACGACCCTCAGCGGTTGCCGTGAATCCGGCCGGGTCACGGCCAGCACGCCAGCGATACCGGCAGCGGCCGCCGCGTCCAGTACCGGCATGCTGTCATCAATGAAGAGGGTTCTGGCCGGGTCAAAGCCGAGGCGCTGCTGCGCACCTTCCCAGAACACGGTCGATTCCTTGGGAGCACCAAACTCGTGGGAAGAAATGAAGGTATCGATCCAGCGACCAAGCCCGGCGACGCCCTTCTTGATTTCGAGCGTGTGCGCATGGGCATTGGTCAGCAGCGCCACCGGTTTTCCTGTCGCCTGCAAAGTCCGCAGAAACGCGACGGCGCCGGGCAGGTACCGCACCCGATGACTGCTGGCACTCTTCAGCGCCCGCAGATCCAGGGACAGCTCCGCCGTCCAGTAATCCAGGCAGTACCACTCGAGGCTGCCCTGCATTCGGGCAAAGCGCGCGAAAAGGTCAGACTTGACCTCCTCCAGGCCGGCGTTACGGTCCCGGGCGAGACAGCGGGGCACCAGTTCGAGCCAGAAATAGTTGTCATAGGCGAGATCGAGAATCGTCCCGTCCATGTCCAACAGGATGGTGTCGAATTTTCGCCAGTTACGCATCGGGAAATATTGTAGCGTCCATGCTCATGCCAGACATTGCCAGAAAATCGCTTGACGCACTGCTACCCGGCGTCCTGGACGTGGCCAGAGCCGCCGGACGCGCCATTAGCGGGGTTTACACACGGACAGACCTGGGCGTGGAGACCAAGGCCGATCAGTCCCCGCTGACGGCGGCCGACCGGGCCGCCCATGAGGTCATCGCTGCCGGCCTCGCCCGGCTTGCGCCCGATATTCCACTGTGGTCCGAGGAATCCGCCGCCATCGACTGGGACACCCGCCGCCATTGGCAGGAGTTCTGGCTCGTAGATCCCCTCGATGGCACCAAGGAGTTCATCAAGCGCAATGGCGAGTTCACCGTAAACATTGCCCTGGTTCGCGGGCGCGAGAGCGTACTCGGGGTGGTCCACGCGCCGGTGCTGAAGCGGGACTACTACGGCTATGCCGGTGGTGGGGCGTTCCGGTCCGACAGCGGTAGCCCCGGCAAGCCGATTCGCGTGCGGTCGCCGGCATTGCCACCGGTGCGCGTGGCAGGTAGCCGCTCTCACCGCGGCTCGAGCCTGGACGATATTCTGGCCAGAATTGGTGATCACACCCTGATGTCGATGGGCAGTTCACTGAAGTTCTGCCTGGTGGCCGAAGGCGAAGCCGACTTCTATCCACGCCTCGGCCCGACGTCGGAGTGGGACACGGCTGCCGCCCAGGCGGTGGTGGAGGCTGCCGGTGGCGCGGTGCTGGATCTGCAGGGCCGGCCGCTCAGGTACAACACGCGCCCGGAAGTCCTCAATCCCTACTTCATTGCCTGCGGTGACCCTGAGAGGGACTGGCTTGCGCTGCTGCGCGAGTGACCCGCGAGGCTGGTATCCTCGCGCCAAGAACAGGCGCCCCTGACACCACCAAGAACGCCACCACCAAGAACGCCGACCATGACCGACAACATCAACACCGATGTGTTCAGCAAACTGCTGCGCCTGAAGGAACTGCGGGTGGCTCATCGGGACCTGGACACGGCCATTGCATCCCTGGCCAGGGACGCTGGCGTGGACCAGCTGCGGGTGCGACGACTGAAAAAGGAAAAGCTGCGCCTGAAGGACATCATCACCCGGCTCGAGAGCGCGATGATCCCCGATCTGAATGCCTAGGCCAACGGGGTAGGCTCGCGGCGCAGTCGGTGGCCTTTACAGCCCCTGAAAATCAGGTAAACGGCTGTTTTCCTTGCCTCTCACCCGATCGGGCGTGACGCGGCTCACGACTTCCGGGAGCCCAGGCGTCGCGCGGCTATACACACGGGCCGATTCAGCGCTGTTCAGCCCCGGCCACTCGCCGTAAGCCCGCGCCGCCGGTCGCCCGAACCCGCGACGTCCCTCACAGAATTCGGCTGCTTGCGCTCCTTCTGTCAAATCCCGGAGTCGTCCAGCCCAGTCTGGCACGGTTGCTGCACTTATCTCTCCCGAGGCCCCACTGAACGGTTACTTGAGATCACACAAGCCCCAAGCCCCAAGCCCCAAAACCCAAGCCCATCTCAGGACCCAATAACCGAACAGCACCTCGCGAAGAAAAATAAAAATAACAACAATAAAAAAAACGAGACATCATCCTTGCCCATCCCCACCGCCCCTTGCCCAGGGGCGGTTTTTTTTGCCTCCGATTCAGCGTGTATGCTTCGCCCGGTGAGTTGGCTGATAGCAGACATCGGGGGTACGAACACGCGCTGCGCTATCGCGCAGCGCGGCGGGGTCGTGGAAAACGTCGAGACATTCCGCAACCGGGAGTTTCCCGGGCTCGACCGACTGCTCGCCTCTTACCTCGGAATGCTCACGCCCGGCCAGCGGCCTGATGAGGCCGTCATTGCCATCGCGGCGCCCATCCGCGGCGACGAAATCCATATGGTCAATATCAACTGGGAATTTTCCATCTCCGCTTTGGCGCGCTCTCTCTCGTTAAAGCGGGTCATACCCCTGAACGACTTCGCCGCCCAGGCCTATGCGCTGCCGGTTCTCGGCCCTAAGGACCTGCTGCAGGTCGGTGGTGGCAAGGCCGTTGCCGGGGCCCCCAAGGTGGTGGTGGGACCGGGCACAGGGCTCGGAACCGCCGGCCTCGTGCACATTGCCGGCCGCTGGCAGGCGATTACCGGCGAGGGCGGCCACGTGACCATGGCGCCAAGCAACGAACGAGAGGCGCGGATCATCGCACTCGGCCGTGAGCGCTTCGGCCACTGCTCCGCCGAACGGCTGATCTCGGGGGCGGGGCTGGCGTTCGTCTATGGCGCCCTGAAGGGCGGGGACGCACTGGCGCCCGATGAAGTTGGCGCCCGCATCGAAGCGGGCGAAGCCACGGCTCTGGAGGCGCTGGATGTCTTCTTTCAGTTGCTGGGTACGGTGGCCAGCAACCTGGCACTTACGTTCGCCTCGTTCGGCGGCGTCTACATCGGCGGGGGCATTACGCCTCGGTACGTCGAGCAGTTTCAGAGCTCCGGCTTCCGCCCGCGGTTTGAGGACAAAGGCCGATACCGGCCTTTTCTTGCCGACATTCCAACCTGGGTCATCACTGCCGACCAGCCGGCGTTGCGCGGTCTCGCCGCCTACGCCGAGGCTCAGTCCTGATTCGCCTCGTCGACGGCCTCGTCCAGCCCGTCCTTGCGCTGGCTATTCAGGCCTTCCACTGATCGGGCCTTGTCCAGCGACTGCTCGAGGGGATCCCCGATCACATTGGACGCGGGCGGCTCGGACGGCGCACCGCAGCCCGCCAGCAACAGTGGCACACAGATCAGAATTGCACGTTTCATCTCTTACTCCTTGGGGGTCGAGGCGCCGAGCTCGTCCAGAAACAGGCGAAACACGCGGCAGAGGCCGGCGAGATCCGCCACTAGCCGGTGGTCGTCCGGCACCAGAATGACCCTGGCGCCGCAGAGCTCCCCGTAACGTGTACTCCCCGACCAGGGGAGCACAGCGTCCTGCCAGCCATGCACGATGGTAATGCGACAGGACGGTGGTGGCGGGACCGGAATGGTTTCATAGCCGGGGACATAGAGCGCCGGCGCCAATAGAAACAGCCCGGCGGCTCCTGCGTCGCTGGCGGCAGCGAGAGCCACATACCCGCCCATGCTGCTGCCCACGAGAATTGCGGGGGCCGGTTGCGCACGGCACCAGGCGCTGAGCTTGCGGGCCCGCGCCTGCGGGTCCGCCATGCCCTGGTAGTCGAGGGACTCGACCGCGAACCCCGCTCCGCGCGCCACGTCGGCCAGCGCCCGGATCTTCGTGCCCCAGGGTCCGCTTTCCTGGCCGTGGGAAAAGCACACGGTCGTCATCGCGGACCCCAGATCATCTCATCGAGATCCGGCGTCCATTGAAAGTCCAGCAAGCGCACTCGCCCGTTCTCCACCGCCACGCCGTCCGCGCGCAGCTTGCTGATCTGGGTGCGGTACCCCCTTGTACCCTTCGGCAACGCGATGCGGCCACCCGCGGCGATGACCCGGAACCAGGGCAGCCTGAGCGAGGCGGGCGCCTTGCCGAGCGCCCGCCCGACCTGGCGGGCGCCCCGGGGTAACCCAGCGAGCTTCGCGATCTCGCCATAGGTGGACACGCGCCCCGCCGGGATGGCGGCGACGACGCGCCAGATGGATTCCCTGACAGCTTGCCCATCCACAGCGGCCTAGGGCTCGAGGACCGTCGCCCCGGTCGTCCGGCGACCCTCCAGATCCCGGTGCGCCCGGGCGGCATCCCGGAGTGGATAGCGCTGGCCAATGGCAATTCGCACTGCGCCCCTGACGATCAGGTCGAACAACTCGCCCGTGCCGGCTTCGAGATCCGCTCGGGTCGCGATAAAGTCGAAGAGCGACGGGCGCGTCAGGTGCAGCGAGCCGCGCTTGGCCAGCTCCATCGGCGAGAAGGGCTCTACGGGTCCGGACGCGTTGCCGAAGGTGACCATCGTGCCGTGCTTGAGCAGGCTGTCCAGGGACCTGAAGAAGGTGTCCCGGCCCACGGAGTCGTACACCACGGCCACGCCACCACCGGACAGCTCCCGTACCTTCTTTACAAAGTCGGGATCGTCAGCGAGCACAGTAACCGCGCAGCCATGCGCCCGGGCCAGCTCGGCCTTGGCGGCAGAACCCACCACGCCTATCACCGTCGCGCCCAGAGCGGCTGCCCACTGACTCAGCAGCGTGCCAGTGCCGCCGGCAGCCGCATGGAGCAGTATGGCGTCGCCAGGCTGCACCCGGTAGCTGCGCCGGAGCAAATACCAGGCGGTCAGGCCCTTCAGCATTGCCGACGCAGCCACTTCGTCGCTGATCGTGGCCGGCAGTTTCACGAGGCGATCTGCAGGCCAGTTGCGCCGTTGCGCATAGGCACCCGGCGGCAAGCCGGCGTAGGCCACGCGATCAGCAACCGCAATCCCACCGACGCCAGCGCCCAGGACTTCGACCAGGCCGGCAGCTTCGGTACCGATACCGGCCGGCAATGCCAGGGGATAAAGGCCGGAGCGGTGATAGGTGTCGATGAAATTCAGGCCAACGGCCGTCTGCCGGATGGTCACCTCACCCGGGGCGGGCGGGGGCAGGGGAATTTCCTCCCATTGCAGAACCTCGGGGCCGCCGAAGCGGTGAATGCGGATCGCCTGGGTGAGAGTGCTGTGCATGAGCCCAGTATAATCCGCCCATGCAGAACACCGTCGTGATCGCTGGGGCGGGACACGCCGCCGGCCAGACCATCGTTTCACTCCGCCAGGGCGGCTTCGCCGGCCGCATCTTCCTGGTGGGCGAAGAACCCTATCTCCCCTACCAGCGTCCGCCACTGTCGAAGAAGTTCCTGGCCGGAGAACTGGACGTGCCCAGGCTGCTGCTGCGCCAGGAAAAGTTCTACGCGGAGCATCAGGTGGAGGTGCTGCTGAACACCCGCGTGACGCGCGTCGAGCCCGGTTTACGCACGGTCGACCTCTCCAGCGGCAACAAGCTCGGCTACGACAAGCTGGTGCTCGCCACAGGCAGCCGCGTGCGCGAGGTTCAAATGCCAGGGCACGGCCTGGACGGTGTGCACTACCTGCGCACCATCGAAGACGTAGAGCGCATCCGTGAGCGTTTCCATCCCGGTGCCTCGCTCGTGATCGTCGGTGCGGGATACATCGGGCTGGAGGTCGCCGCCGTCGCAATCACGCACGGACTCAAGGTCACGGTGGTAGAGATGGCGGACCGGGTCATGGCACGCGTCGAGGCGCCGCAGATATCGGCGTTCATGGACCGGGTGCACCGGTCCGCAGGAGTGGAGATCCGGTGCAACACCGGCGTCCTGTCCTTCGCCGGCAAGACCCGCCTTCGCGGGGTGGTCGGCAGCGATGGGGTCGAGATTCCGGCAGACCTCGCCATCGTGGGCATCGGCATCCTGCCCAACGTCGAGCTGGCTGCCGAGGCCGGCATCGTGTGCGACAACGGCATCATGGTGGACGAGTACTGCCGCACCAGCGATCCCGATGTCCTGGCAGTGGGCGACTGCACGAATCACCCGAACCCGCTGCTGGGCCGGCGCCTGCGCCTGGAATCGGTGCACAACGCCCAGGAGCAGGCAAAGACGGCCGCCATGACGATCCTCGGCCGCCTCGAACCTTACGCACAGATTCCCTGGTTCTGGTCGGACCAGTACGACCTCAAGCTGCAGATCGTGGGCCTCTCTTCCGGGTCAGACCAGGCAGTGCTGCGCGGCGACCCCGAGTCCCGGTCCTTCGCCGTCTTCTTCCTCAACGCAGGGCGGCTGACGGCGGTCTACGCGATCAACAGTCCCCGCGAGTTCATGCTGTCAAAAAAGTTGATTGCACTGGGTGCGCGGCCTGACCCTGCGCTTCTCCGCGACACAGCGACACCCTTCAAGGACATCGCCGAGGCGCTCGAGGCCTAGCGCGTCACAACAGGCGGCGGGTTCGCCTTGATGGCGATTGCCCAGTCGGGGTCCGCGCGCTTTGCATCGGGCGCGGCCGGATACAGCACTTCCCTGATCTCTCCAGTGAATCCGGCGTAACGCCCGGAGGCGCCCGCCACCCCCGCAGTATTTCCGACCGGGGATGGGGCAGACACCGGGTAAGCCGTCGCCACGGAGCCCTGGTCCCTGCCGCGGAGGGCCGAGAACAATCCATCGCGCATCACGGCCCAGTAGTTGCTGTAGGAAGAGGCAAAAACGCTACCCTCGCCGGGCCAGAAAATGTTCCAGTAGTCGTCTCTGCCGAGTTGCGCACGCCAGAGGGAGTTCTCTTCGGCAGTCGCGGACATCTTGACGGCCAGCGCCGCCGGCGCACCCTCGCCGGCAGGGAGCACGACGATGCCGATGCCGAGATGGCGCAACGCGGGGTCCATCAGCGCGAGTTCCCTGTCCTGCCGTCCCACCCCGAGTAGCGCGGCCGCGCCGGCTTCAATGCCCCGGTATTCTTCCCAGCGATAGGCCTTGGCCGGTGCAATCTCGGCCGATAGCGGTGGCAGGCCCCGGATCCAGGCCAGCGGGTTCGCCAGCACCAGGCAGGCGCCGACGAGAATCCCCAGAACCAGCCCCAGCACCCCGACCAGCGCGCGCATGGTCAGGTACCTGCCGCCGTGAATGTTGTGAGCTGGATTCGGCCCCGCGTGCTCCCGTCGGCGTTTACTTCGTCGAGATCCCAGGTCTCGGTGAAGCTGCCCTCTAGACCGGCGAACTCGCTGGTGCCCCTGAGAACCTTGCCGGTAGTCGCGGCGCCGGTCGTTGCTGGCGCCGTGGCCGTCACCCGTAGCCGCTGCCGATCCGCCCAGAAAGCCGCGGTCTGCGCTGGCGCGACGGCGACGGCCCCAGCGGCAGTTATCTCCCCGCGCACAGTCGTGTCGAGCACGTCAGTCTGGGCAAGGAACAGGGCGCCCCGGCTTGGAATGACTAGCAGCCAGTTCGAAGCCGAGCGACCCGGGTCGGCGATGGCGCCACCGGTGCCGGCCAGACGACTGGCGACGCCAATGACGTTGTCGTCGGTGTCCCGGAGGCGAAACAGCTCCGCACTGGTCCTCCGGCCGGCGCTGTCCTCAAGCACCGCCACTCCGATGGATGCCGTGGCCGGCAGACTGGTAGGGTCTTCGCTGGGCAGCCGAATGCGATCTTCCGGCCAACGGATGATGAAATCCTCCTGACGCCCGCCATCGGGCAGGACTGTAATCAGGGAGCGGTACCGGACGTGTGTGGGCAGGGGCCAGAACGTGGTGGTCAGCGCAACCACGAACAGGCCAGCAAGGAACGTGATGACAAAAAGCCGTTTCATGGCCGGGCCCCACCCGCTGACCGGCAGAATTCGTAATTGTAATCGCTCATCGGGAGCTAGGCGAGATAGCTGGCAAGATACTCGTCGAAGGGTTGGTCATCCGTTGCTTCGATCTGCCGCTGCCTGGCAATGGACGTTTCAGCCTGGGTGGTCAGCAGTTCACGGTGCCGATTCAGCTCGGGGGCAAGAGCGAGGAAGTACTCGCGGGTCCGGCCCGCAAGCTCCAGTCCGTAGTCCGCTAGCGATTGCCCTCCGCTGCGCAGTTCCCGCAGAAGCGCAGCCGAGGGAGTGCGCTCTGAATCCTCGACGGCTTCCAGCTGGTGGCGGATCGCGTCCACATGGCCCTGCTGCCCGCCAGGATCAATGAGACGAGCGACCTGAACCATGTCCCGGCAGATCGTCCCAGCCCAGGACTTCAAGTCCACGCTTTCGTCGCCCCGGAGCATTTGCAGGCCGGGCTCCCGGCCGCGGCGCGCAACGAGGCCGTGATTGCAGTCGATATGCTCCTGCTCCGCCGCCGAGATCGGCGGGCTTTCCTGCAACAGGCAGTAGATGAGGAACACTTCCAGGAAACGTAGTTGCCGCTGGTTGATGCCGACCGGATCCCAGGGACTGATGTCCAGGGCCCGCAGCTCGATGTATTGCACGCCACCGCGGCGGAGCGCTGCCGTGGGCCGTTCTCCCGGTTGCGTCACGCGCTTCGGACGGATGGTGCTGTAGAACTCGTTCTCGATCTGCAGCTGATTGGCATTGAGCTGACGATACTCGCCATCCACTTTCACCCCGATGCGCTCGAATTCGGGACGCGGAGCGTGGGTGGCCTGGTAGAGATCCCGCACATACTCCTCAAGGCTGTTGGCCGAAACCTTAAGGCCGGCCTGAGCGCTATTGCGATAGCCCAGATCGCTCATGCGCAATGATGTGGCGAACGGCCCATAGAGGGTGCCGGCGTCCAGTTCCTCCAGGTTGGTCGACGGACGACCGCGGACAAAGGATTTGCAGAGGGCTGGCGACGCACCAAACAAGTACAGGAGAAGCCAGTCGAGCCGGCGCACGTTCCGCACAGCACCGAGATAGGTCGCCGACCGGAACGCCTGCAGATCCCCCTGCTGCGCTTCCAGCTGCTGGTACAGGGGCCAGAACGCATCCGGCAGCGAGTAGTTGTAATGGATCCCGGAGATGGCCTGCATGATCCGCCCGTACCTTGCCCCAAGACCCTGGCGGTAGATGGTCTTCATCCTGCCGATGTTGGACGAGCCGTACTGTGCCAGCGGCACATCGGCGTCGCGGCCAATGGAACACGGCATGCTGAGGGGCCAGAGCAGCTCATCACCGATCCGCTCGACCACGAACTGGTGCACGTCGCAGAGAAACTGGATCGTCTCCCAGTTGGTCAGCTGCGGCGGGGTAACGAACTCGAGCAGCGCCTCGGAATAGTCCGTGGTGATGTACTCATTGGTGAGGGCAGAGCCGAGCGCTTGCGGATGCGGCGTCCTGGCCAGCTGGCCGGTCGGCGTGATGCGCAGGCACTCGCGCTCGACGCCTCGCTGGCCGCCACGCACGAGGCCGGCCATTTCCGGCGCCGACAGCCGGTGCAGGCGGGATTCGAGCAACTGTCCCAAAATTCGCGTCCTGAGCTTGTTCGTCTTAGGTTGACGGGTTGGGCAGATTACACGTTATCGTGAAACCGGCGGCACCAGGTCGCGGATTTTCCGCCAGATCCAGTGGCCGCAGGCAGCCGGCTCCCCCGGTGGCGGTTCAGAAAACCCCTGAACCCTCGTGCTATAAAACCCGCAATGGCTCTCCACGACCCGAAGTCCCGGCTGCCTCTGCACCTCCAGCTTGCAGTGCTTTGTGCGCTGTTGCTGCTGGCCACAAGCCCCGCGTTCGCGTTCCGCTGCGGCGCCAAAGTCGTCGCCGAGGGAGACCACTACTCGAAGGTGCTCAAGTACTGCGGCGAGCCGATCGGCGTGCAAGAGCGGGTGATCTATCGGGAAGGCCGCACCCGCCCCCGGGTCTTCAGCGACGGGCCCAATGGGCTCCGGATGGAGCGCGAAGTGCTCTCATACGATCGCTCCTACGTCGAGGTCACCGTGGAGGAATGGACCTACAATTTCGGTCCACGCCGGCTGATGCAGCTGGTGCGCTTCGAGAATGGCTTCGTCGCTGAGGTTGAGCAGCTGGGCTACGGCTTTCGGCCGTAGGAAAATGGGGACATGCCTCATTTCAACTTGAGAAATGAGGCATGTCCCCATTTTCCTGGGGTCGCGAAAATCGAGTCCGCGAGTCTCTCGCGGGCCGGGGGCGCGCCTGAAGGCGCTCCTACATCGAGAAGGATTGAACC
>Ga0209254_10007187_pt1 | contig 10257 bp, 8 predicted proteins | sample FrelakmetDIP11DI_FD_187148 | JGI IMG/M metagenome (GOLD analysis project Ga0209254, IMG submission 187148) | Freshwater lake sediment microbial communities from the University of Notre Dame, USA, for methane emissions studies - DIP11 DI (SPAdes)... | ecosystem: Environmental > Aquatic >...
CCCGGATCGCCTCCACGACGTCGTTACCGTTTGCGGCGATGCGCAGGCCGGCCGTCCCGACGGCGGCGATTGCCCGCACACCGTGCCGCTTGGCCTCGTCGACCATGTCCGCAATCGCTGCGGTGGTGCGCTCCAGCGCGGCGTCGCTGATCATGCCCCCTTGCGCAAGACCTTCACCGAGGCGGGTCATCTCCGCGCGATCGACGACGGTTCGCCATTTCCCGTTGACGTCGCGCTCGCCGATGTGGAACTTGATGGAATTGGTGCCGGCGTCGATCACGGCGTAGCGTTCCGGCGCGTCGTCGATCAGGGCCGCCAGGGCGAGGGGATAGCTGGTATTCGTGTATCCCCCCAGACCGAGCTCCTGCACCGCCCGCATCACCCAGACCGCATCCTCCGACTCGACCGCAATCGTCCGGGTAGGCTTGCCGTTCGCCACCACCTCGGAAAGCTCGGCCATGCAGCCGCCGACCGTGTAGCGAGTCCGCCGCTTGTGCACTTTCACGGCACGGATTGCCCCGCCCGGAGCGGCAAACTGACCAATGAACTCGTCGAGCGTGTAGCTCGAACGAACTGCCGTCGGAACCGGAAGCCGGAGCGCCTCGAGCACTTTCGCGACCTCGGCTGCGGGGAGCGGAAAGCCGGCCTTCATGACCGGCGTCCACTGCTCCAGGCCATCGGCGTTGACCTCCCGAAGCACCTTGATGTCCATCAGCGCATCGCGAACTTTCACGTTCTCGCCGGCGCCGGAGAGCAGGTAGATCTCGTCGCTTTCCTGGACTCCCTTCGGAGCGAGCCGCGCCAGCCGCTCCTCTGCAACGCCGAACTGCCTTCCAAACGAACGCCACTCCCAGCGTGGTCTGATTTCAGTCATGACTGCCTCCCTTGTTCCAGCCCAGGATCCGGCTCACCCTTCTGGCCCCGCCGGCGATGTTGTTACGCTACGGAGCGTTCGGCTTCGGAGGCGCGGCCGAGTGTACTCCTCCCCCGATGCCTCGGACGCGATACGAACAAGACGCTTGCCAAGATTCTCTCCGCGGTACAGACGCGCGATGGAACAGGGCGCCTGCTCGATCCCTTCCAGGACATCTTCGCGGCAATGGATCAGCCCGGCTCTGACCCACTCGGTCAGCGCGGCGCGCGCAGGAACTGGATATCCCCGTAATACGCACTCGCCGTGGCCCCGGTGTTGTCCGTGTCGGTCATGATCCCGATCGACCGCACCTTCGGGGCGGGCTCCTTGAACGCGCGCTCGTAGTCCTCGCGCACGTTGCGCACCACGTCGTGCCACTCGCCGAGCTTCATCTCGCCGCTGCCGGCGACGATCATCTTGATGCGGCCGGTGTGCAGGTTGTCGATGACGGTGCCGACCGGGGCGCGGTTCTCCCAGATGTACATCAGCAGCGCGTAGGGCAGCTCCTGCTTCGTGAGCATGCGGAACTGGTCGGCGAACAGGCGGTCGCCAAAGGGGAGCTTCGACTTGTCGCCGTCGAACGCCACCACCACGCGCACCGGCGAGTCCTCGGTCGTGCGGCGGGTGTTGTCCGCGCCGTCGATCAGCGCAGGCACCTTCCAGTGCCAGTGCAGCAGCGGGAACTCCGCAAGGTCGATGGCGAGGGGATAGATCAGCCCCGATGCCGAGCTGTTGGCTCGCGCGAACACGACCGTGCGTCCCTGGTAGTCGACGAGCTGGTACTCGGTCGGCCGCTTCATGCCGGAGATCTGCCAGACGCGCCAGCCCGACGGCGAAACGTCGCCCGGCTTTGCGTTGGAGAACTTCGGCACTTCTGGCAGCGCGACCATGCCGTCCGGCGCGCGCGGCGCGACGGCACAGCCGGCAGCCACGGCGACAGCCGCCGCGGCGACGAGCGCTCGGATGGTCATCGGGTCTCCCTCCCTGACGGCGCGGAGCGTAGCGCAAACGCGCCCGCGCCGCGACGTTGACGCAGGTCAGGCAGCCAGCCAGTGCGCCCGATAAAGTGTGATCGTGAACGAGCCGACCCAGCCTCCCGCCGAACACGCGGTTGGTGCGCCCTACCGGCGCACCGCCGCGGAAGTGTGCGCGGCGCTTGGCACCGACCCGCGTTCCGGCCTCGGCGCAGCCGAGGCCGTGGCGCGCCTCGCCCGCCACGGCCGCAACGAGCTGGCGGCGGCGCCGCCCGTGCCGGCGTGGCGGCGCATGCTCGCGCAGTTCGAGAGCCCGCTGGTGCTGCTGCTGGTCGCCGCGGGCGTGGTCTCGCTGGTCGTGTGGGCGATGGAGCACGGCGAAGGCGTGCCCTACGAGGCGCTGACCATCCTCGCGATCGTCGCCGCCAACGCCCTGCTCGGGTTCTTCCAGGAGGCGCGCGCGGAGGCGGCCGTCGCGAGCCTGAAGAAGATGACCGCCTCGATGGCGACGGTGCTGCGCGACGGCGCGCGGCAGGTGGTGCCGGCCGCCGAGCTGGTGCCGGGCGACATCCTGGTGATTGAGGAAGGCGCGACCATCCCCGCGGATGCGCGCGTCGTCGAATCCGCCTCCTTGCAGGCGGCGGAGGCCGCGCTCACCGGCGAGAGCACGCCGGTGGAGAAGGACCCTGCACCGCTCCTCGCGGAGGCGGGCATCGGTGACCGCACCAACATGCTCTTCGCCGGGACGGCGGCGACCTACGGGCACGGCCTTGCGGTCGTGACCGCCACCGGCATGGAGGCGGAGATCGGCCGCATCGCCGGGCTGCTCGGCCGCACCGAGGCGGAGGCGACGCCGCTGCAGCGCCAGCTCGACCGCACCGGCAAGGTGCTGGGTGCGATCGTGATCGTCATCGCGCTGGTGGTGGCGGCCACGATCCTCGCGCTGACAGGCGACTTCTCCGCGGCGGTGCTCACCGGCGTGCTGCTCTACGCCGTCGCGCTGGCGGTCTCGGCCGTGCCGGAAGGCCTCGCGGCGGTGACGACCGTGGTGCTCTCGCTCGGGATGCAGCGCATGGCGGGGCGCAGCGTGATCATCCGCAAGCTCGCCGCGGTCGAGACGCTCGGCTCGGCCACCGTCATCTGCACGGACAAGACCGGGACGCTGACGAGGAACGAGATGACTGCACGCGCGCTCGTCACCGCGAGCGGGCGTATCGACTTCACCGGCACGGGGTATGCGCCCGAAGGCGAGCTGCGCGCGGGCGGCGCGCCGCTCGCAGCCGGCAGCGATCTCGCCCTGGAGGCGGCGTGGGCGCTCGGCGCGGGCTTTCTCACCAACAACGCCGCCGTCGCGTGCGAGGACGGCCGCTGGCGCGTGTTCGGTGACCCGACCGAGGGCGCCCTCAAGGTCGCAGGGCTCAAGGCGCGCATCGATCCCGCGCGGCTGGACCGCCGCTACGCGCGCGTCGGCGAGATCCCGTTCTCGTCCGAGCGCAAGTTGATGAGCACGGCGCACACCGACGCCAAGCGCGCCGGGCGGGTGCTGCTGGTCTCCAAGGGCGCGCCCGATGTGCTGCTCGCGCGCTGCACCCGCGAGCGCGCAGGCGACGGCGAGCGCCCGCTGGACGAGGGGCGGCGCGAGGCGATCCGCGCCGTGATCGACGGGCTCGCCGGCGAGGCGCTGCGCACGATCGGGCTCGCGTTCCGCGAGCTGCCCGAGGCCGACGTGGACGGGCTCGACGCCTCGCGCGAGGCCGGCTTCGTCTGGCTGGGCGTCATCGGGATCATCGACCCGCCGCGCGAGGAAGCGGCCGGCGCGGTGCGGCGCGCCCGCGAGGCCGGCGTCCGTGTGGTGATGATCACCGGCGACCATCCGCTTGCCGCATCCGCGATCGCAGCGGAGCTCGGCATCACCGCGCCGGGGGAGAAGGCGGTGACCGGCGCCGCGCTCTCCGCCATGGACCGGCCGGCGCTCGAGCGCGTCGCGGAGACGGCCAACGTCTACGCGCGCGTCTCTTCCGAGAACAAGCTCGAGATCGTGCGCGCGCTCCAGGCGCACGGCCACGTCGTCGCGATGACAGGCGACGGCGTGAACGACGCACCGGCGCTCAAGGCCGCCAACATCGGCGTCGCGATGGGCATCACCGGTACCGACGTCTCCAAGGAGGCGGCGAGCATGATCCTCACCGACGACAACTTCGCCTCCATCGTCGCCGCCATCGAGGAAGGCCGCTCGATCTACGCCAACATCCGCAAGTTCCTGCGCTACCTGCTCTCGACCAACCTCGGCGAGGTGCTGGTGATGTTCCTGGGCGTCGCGCTGGCCGGCACGCTCGGCGTGGTGGCCGGCGAGGGCGAGGTGCTGGTGCTCCCGCTCACGGCGACCATGATCCTCTGGATCAATCTGGTCACCGACTCCTTCCCGGCGCTCGCCGTCGGCGTGGACCCGCCGGACCCCACGCTGATGCACGCCGCGCCGCGTGACCCGCGCGAGGGCGTGATCAACCGCCGCATGTGGTACGGCATCGGCCTCGCTTCGGTGGTCATGTGCATCGGCACCCTCGGCGTGCTGGACGCCGCGCTGCCCGGCGGCCTGATCGAGGGCAGCCGCAGCGTGGACGAGGCGCGCACCCTCGCCTTCCACACCCTGGTGCTGTTCCAGCTCTTCGACGTCTATTGCATCCGCTCCGACGAGGCCAGCCTTTTCCGCGGGCTGTTCTCCAACCGCTGGTTGTGGCTGTCGGTGGCGTTCGCCCTGTTGCTGCAGGTGCTGGTGCTGTACGTGCCCGCGCTCAACAAGGCGTTCAGCACGGTCCCGCTCTCCGGCGCCGACTGGCTGCTCTGCACCGCGGTCGCCGCCAGCGTGGTGGTCGTCCGCGAGGCGCTGAAGGCGAACTGGCGGCGCATCGATCGGGCGAGACTGCCTTCCGCCGGGTGAACCGGTCGACGGCTGTCATCCAGGGGCGGTACATTCCGCGCTCCACGACACCACCGGGAGCCCACCTTGAACGACGATCTCGTCTCCCAGGCGAACAGCCTGGTCAACGCCTACCTCGTCCCGTTCGGCTGGAAGATCGCCGGCGCCGTCGCCGTCTGGATCCTCGGCGGCTGGGTCATCAAGCTCCTGCGCGCCGCCCTGGGCCGCACGCTGCTCGCGCGCAAGGTCGACCCGACGCTCGCCAAGTACGTCGAGGCAAGCGCGAACGTGATGCTGAAGCTGCTGCTGTTCATCGCGATCCTGTCGGTGCTCGGGATCGAGACGACGTCCTTCGCGGCGCTGCTCGCGGCACTGGGCATCGCCATCGGCGCAGCGTGGTCGGGGCTGCTCGCCAACTTCGCGGCGGGCCTGTTCCTCATGGTGCTGCGGCCTTTCAAGGTGGGCGACATGATCGGCGCCGCGGGCGTGACCGGAGACGTGCGCGAGATCGGCCTCTTCGTCACCGCGCTCGACACGGTGGACAACGTGCGGGTCTACGTCGGCAACAACAAGCTCTTCTCCGACACCATCCACAACTACACCACCAACCCGCACCGCCGCGTGGACCTCACCGCCCAGCTCGCGCACAGCGTGAACCCCCACGATGCGATGAAGCGCCTCGCGGCGAAGGTGGCGGCGATTCCGAACGTGCTCGCGGCGCCGGCGCCATCGGTGGAGATCCTCACCTTCACCGAGCGGGGTGCGGTGCTGGCGGTGCGGCCGTATTGCCACAACAACCACTACTGGCAGGTGTTCTTCGACACCAACAAGGCGATCAACGACGTGGGCGGCGAAGCGGGCTACGCCGTGCCCGAGAGCCGCGTCGGGATGCGCAACGTGGCCTGACCTCGCGCGGGCGGCGCTCAGCGCCGCGCGGCGAGCATCCCCTTGAGCTCCCCGATCTCGGCGCGCAGGGCGGCGATCTCCGCCGCCAGCGCGCCGGTATCGGCGTCCACGCGCGCGACGACGTTGGCCTGCACGCGCTCGGCCTCGGCATGGCTATCGGTCTGGATGGCGTTGACGATCACCGCGATGAAGAGATTCAGCATGGTGAAGGTGGAGATCAGGATGAACAGGACGAAGAACAGCCAGGCGTACGGGTAGACCTCCATCACCGGGCGCGCGACGTCACCGGACCAGCCCTCCAGCGTCATCACCTGGAACAGCGTGAACGCGGTCGCGCCGAGATCGCCGAACAGATCCGGGAAGCTCTTCGCGAAGAGCTTGGTCGCGACCACCGAGGCGACGTAGAAGATCAGCGCCAGGATGGCGAACACCGAGCCCAGCCCGGGGATCGCCGCCAGCAGGCCGCTCACCACGCGCCGCATGCTCGGCACCATGGTGACGAGCCGCAGCACGCGCAGGACGCGCAGCGCGCGCAGCACCGAGAAGGCCTCGCTCGCCGGCACCAGCGCGATCGCCACCACGGCGAAATCGAAAACGCTCCACGGGTCGCGGAAGAAGCGCCAACCGTTCGCGTAGATGCGCATCGCGATTTCGACGACGAAGACCGCCAGGATGGCGTGATCGAGGGCGATCAGCGCCGGGCCCCAGCGCGCCATCATGTCGGCGCTGGTCTCCATGCCGAGGATGGCGGCGTTGACGAGGATGAGCGCGATCAACGCTTGCTGCACGCGCGGCTGCTCGATCCACGCGGCAAGGCGGGTGCGGAGGGAAGCGGCGTTCGAGGCGGTCATGGCGGCGGCGGGACGACTTTAGAAAAGGGCGCGCAAGCATAGCGCGCCGCCCGCGACGTTCATTCGCGCATCAGCCAGCCGAGCACCTCGGCCCAGCGGTCGAACACCGCGAAGTGTCCTGCGCCGGGCAGACGGTGGAGCTCGGCGCCGGGAACGGCCGCGACGAGCGCTTCGCTCGCGGAGGGGGGCACCATGCGGTCGGCGTCGCCGTGCCAGAACGCCACCGGGCAGGGCGGCGCACCGGGTGTGAAGCCCCACGGAGACGCGAGCAGGCCGAGATCGTCCACCATCGGCTGGATGTCCTGCGCGAACGCCGCCGCGTAGTCCTCGGCGAACATGGCGCGCACCGCCGGGCGCGCGAGGATCGGCCGGTCGGCAGCGTCCATGTGGGCGGCGATGCGCGCGAGGTAGCGGTCGGGAGCGCGAACCGCGAGCCGGGCGAGCGGGCGCAGCACCGCGCGCACCAGCACGGGCCAGCGCGGCGCGAGGGCGAAGCCGAGCCGCGCGAGCGGCATCATGCCGCGCGCCATGGAGCCGGGCGGACCGACGCCGCTCACCACCGCAACGCGCACGAGCCGTGCGCCGAGCACATGCAGGCAGGCGAGGGCGTACGGCCCGCCGCCCGAGATGCCCGCGATCGCGAAGCGCGCGATACCGAGCGCATCGGCGCAGGCGCCGACGTCGCGCGGCCAGTCGAGCAGGCGGCGGCCAGGCGCCGGCGTGGACCAGCCGAAGCCCGGACGCTCGAGGTGAATCACGCGCGCGCCTGCCGCCTCGGCGAGCGCGGCATCCGGATGGCGTTGCCGCCGCGAGCCCGGCAGGCCGTGGAAGGCGAACACCGGCCGCCCGCCCGGTGCGCCCTCCTCGAGCCAGCCGATGCGGCGTCCGTCCGGGAGCGCGAGCGTGCCTTCGCGCAGCGGCGTCATCGGCGGCGCACGCGCCCCTCAGCCCGGCATGCGCACGGCGCGCCAGCCTTCGCCCTGCATGCGGTCGCCGTCGACGCGGCCCGAGAGCGTGCGGCGCGCGCCGGCGGCATCCTCGAAGGAGACCCGCACGTCCGCGCCGCGGAGCGCAACGTCCAGCGCCCCCAGCCCGCGCGCGTGGCGCGCCGTGCCGGTGACGCGCTGGTAGCTCTGCTGCAGGTCAAGGGTGAACGCGTCCGCACCGTGCGTGAGCCGCCACGCGCCAGCAAGACGCGCGGGCACGATCCACAGGAAGACGTCGCTGCCGCCGACGCGGTCGCGCTCGTCGGGCTCCCAGTCGCCCATGCGGAACATGTGCGAGGCGACCCGCGTGCCGGGCTTCAGCGCGAGGATGCGCGGCCTCAACTTCACGTTGAGGGTGGTGAGCAGGTAGAGCGTCACCACGGTGGCATCGCCGAAGTCGACCTCGAACAGGTCGGCCTCGCGGAAGGTAACGCGGTCGGCCACGCCTTCGCGGCGCGCGTTCTCGCGGCTGGTGAGGACGAGGTCGGCGCTGTACTCGATGCCGCGCGCCCGCGCGCCGCGCTTGCCGGCGGCGATGGCGATGCGACCGTCACCGGAGCCGAGGTCGACGACCACATCGCCCGGACCGACGCGCGCCATGTCGAGCATGCGGGCCACGGCTGCGTCCGGCGTGGGCACCCACATGACGTCCTTGCCGTCGAGCGCGCCGGTCTGGTCCGGAACGAACTGGCCGGCGGCGGGGCCGGCGGCGGCCGCGCACCAGCCGGCGAGCATGGCGAGGACACCGCGTCGGGAGGGCATGGGGACGGACTATACGACGGCGCCCGCGCCGTGTACGCCGGCGTCAGCACCGTGTACGACGGCGCCGGCATCGTGTAGGACGGCGCCGGCACCGCGCTCGCATTCGCCAAGGGCGGTATGCTCCGGGTCGACGGCCACGAGATCGCCGCAGCCCCGCACCGGGCACGCGCGGACGGCATCCGCCGCCCTGCCCGCCGGTGGCGCCGTCATGTCGTGCCCGGATACCCCGTCCCTGACCACGCTGCAAGGAGAACCCGCCATGGGATCGAAGAAGAACGCCGCCGCCCCGCACATCGACATCGGCATTCCCGAGAAGGACCGCAAGGCCATCGCGGCCGGACTGTCGCGCCTGCTCGCGGACACCTACTCGCTCTACCTCAAGACCCACAACTTCCACTGGAACGTGACCGGCCCGATGTTCAACACCCTGCATCTCATGTTCGAGACACAGTACAACGAGCTCGCGCTGGCGGTGGACCTGATCGCCGAGCGCATCCGCGCGCTGGGCTTCCCCGCGCCGGGCACCTACAGCGCCTACGCCAAGCTGTCGTCCATCGAGGAGACCGAGGGCGTGCCGTCGGCCGAGGAGATGATCGCGCTGCTGGTGAAGGCCAACGAGGCGGTGTCGAAGACCGCGCGCGAAGTCTTCCCCGTGGTGGAGAAGGCCTCCGACGAGCCGACCGCCGACCTGCTCACCCAGCGCATGCAGGTGGCGGAAAAGACCGCCTGGATGCTGCGCAGCCTGCTCCAGTAGCGGGGGCAGCGTCGAGAGCGGGACCCGTCCCGCTCTCGACGGCGGGCGCTACTTCGCCTGCAGCCGATAGATGTACTCGGTCAGCGCGAGGATGCGCGAACGCACGTAAACCTCGCGGCCGTACGGTCCGTCGATGTCGTGGTCGTCCGCCTGCACCCGGTAGTCCCTGCCCCAGATCGGCATGTCGCGCGTGCCGTGGGCCTTGACGACCAGGGTGCCGTCGATCGTCTCGTACACCCGCTGGAACGGGAACACGCCGTTGTTGCGCCGGGCGAGCTGGGTCAGATCCGGTACGGAAAAGGGCAGCGGGCCGTACGGTCCGTCTCCCCTGCCCGCGGCGCCGTGGCACACCGCGCAGTTGGCGTCGTACTCACGCTTGCCGACGTCGATCTGCTTGTGCTGCGCCGTCGCAATCAGCGGCATGCCCGCCAGCGCTGCTGCGAGCAGGCCCGTGATGAGCGCTCCCGCGGTCATGGTCCGTCCTCCGTGTCGGCCGGTCCGGGCGCGAGTACCTCCAAACGGAGGCGCCTGACACTACCACCCCGTGCCTTGAGCCTGCGCCGCTGGCGGCCGCCGGATGTTGACCCAGGACAAGCCGCGTGCCGGATCATCCCTCAGGCCGCCAGCGCGGCCGCCTCGTCCGCCTGCGCCCGCAGGCTGAGCTTCCAGTTGAACGGGCTGGACGGCTTGAGCTGCATGCGCTCCGCGGCAAGTGCCTTGGCGAGCCGGTGCTGCCCGGCTCGAAGCGCGGCCTCGATCAGCGTGAGCGACAGCACGTCGCGCTGCGCGTGGCTGCCGCCGAAGCGGTGCGCGACCAGGCGCACCGACCGCAGCAGATCCACGGTCTCGGCGTAGCGGCCGCGCCCGAAGGCGAGCAGCGCGCGCGCCACCGGCAGGCCGACTTCGCGGGTCATCATGCCGTTTGAGTCCGCACGCTCGGCGCTCGCCACCATGCGCGCGAGTAGCGCCTCACCTTCCGCGTACCGTCCCGCGCCGACGAACGCCATCATGGCGTGCACGTCGTTGAACGCGTAGAAGCGATCGTCGGCCTTGGGCGCCCACTCGTCGGCAAGGGCCTGCCACCGCGACCCCACGTCCACGCCGCGCAGCGTCAGGCGCCACAACATGGCCGAAGCGTCGATCATGTTCAGCGCGAGGGCGCTGGGCCGCGGATGGATTTCGCGGTCGTACAGC
>Ga0209254_10007188_pt1 | contig 10256 bp, 10 predicted proteins | sample FrelakmetDIP11DI_FD_187148 | JGI IMG/M metagenome (GOLD analysis project Ga0209254, IMG submission 187148) | Freshwater lake sediment microbial communities from the University of Notre Dame, USA, for methane emissions studies - DIP11 DI (SPAdes)... | ecosystem: Environmental > Aquatic >...
CTGCCGCGAGGAGCGCGGTGAGCGCGTCGAGCTCGGCGGGCTTCAGCAGGGGGTAGTCGAAGCCGTGCGGCAGAGTGCGACGACGGTCGCCCTGCTGACCCCAGCCGGTGAGCGCGACGACCAGGAGTTCGCGCCATATGCCCGACTTCACAGCGATGCGGCATGATGCCTGCGGTTCGCAGACGGAGGCGTGGCGGGCTCTGCGCAGGGCCCGCCAGGGAGCACGAGTGAAGACGAGGAAGCCCGTGGCGGAGCCCGATTGCCCCTGCGGCAGCGGCCACAGATATGCGGCGTGCTGCGGACGCCACCTCGACGCGGGCGTTCCGGCGCCGACGGCCGAAGCGTTGATGCGCTCGCGCTACAGCGCGTACGTCGCGGGCCGGGAGGACTATCTGCTCTCGACCTGGCACGCATCGACGCGGCCGACGCGGGTGGAGCTCGAGCCGCCGGCGAAGTGGCTGGAGCTGCGCGTCCTGCGGCACGTTCCCGATCCCGCGGACGCGGATCGCGCCGTCGTGGAGTTCGTCGCGCGCTTCCGTGCCGAAGGCCGCGGGCACCGGCTGCACGAGACGAGCCGCTTCGTGCGCGAGGCGGGGAGATGGTTCTATCTCGATGCGAAAGGGGACGATCGCTGATCGGGCGGCGCTACAGTGCCTCGCCCGCCGCATGTCCCGACGCCCACGCCCACTGGAAGTTGAAGCCGCCGAGGTGGCCCGTGACGTCCACCACCTCGCCGACGAAGTACAGCCCTGGGATGCGGCGCGCCTCCATCGTCTTCGACGACAGCTCGTCCGTGGACACGCCGCCGAGCGTCACCTCCGCCTTCGCGTAGCCCGCGGTGCCGCTCGGCCGCACCTGCCAGTCGTGCAGCGCCTGCGCGAGCCCGTGCACATCGCGGTCCGACATCTCGGCGAGCGGCCGCGTCGCCTCGTGCGCCTCGCACCACTGCTGCGCGAAGCGCTTGGGCAGCCGCTCGGCGAGCAAAGTGGACGGCAGCGCGCGGCTGCGACGCGAAACGCCCAGGGGTTCCGCCGCGTCGAGTCCGGGCAGCAGGTCGACGTGCACGGCCTCGCCCGGCGTCCAGTACGACGACACCTGCAGGATGGCCGGACCCGAGAGGCCGCGGTGCGTGAAGAGGAGGTTCTCGCGGAACCGGCCGGCGCCGCAGCTCACCAGGGCGTCGATCGAGACGCCCGCGAGGTCGCCATAGCGCGCGAGCGCCGCCGGCTCGAAGACGAGCGGCACGAGCCCGGGGCGCGGCGGCACGATCGCGAGGCCGAACTGCTCGGCGAGCCGGTAGCCGAAGGGGCTCGCGCCGGTCTTCGGCACCGACAACCCGCCGGTGGCGACGACCAGCCGCGGTGCGGCGAAAGCGCGGCGATCGGCCGTCACCACGAACTCGCCGCGCTCGTGGCGGACGTGCTCGACGCCGCAGGGCATGCACCACTCGACGCCGCCCGCGTCGCATTCCGCGCGCAGCATGTCGATGATCTGCTGCGCGCTGCCGTCGCAGAAGAGCTGCCCGAGCTTCTTCTCGTGCCAGCGGATGCCGTGCCGCTCGACGAGCTCGAGGAAGTGGCGCGGCGTGTAGCGCGCGAGCGCCGAGCGGCAGAAGTGCGGGTTCGCGGAGAGGAAGTGCTCCGGGCCGCAGTGCCGGTTGGTGAAGTTGCAGCGCCCGCCGCCGGAGATGCGGATCTTCTCGCCGAGCCTGGTCGCGTGGTCCACGAGCAGGACGCGGCGGCCGCGCCGTCCGGCAGTCGCGGCGCACATCATGCCGGCGGCGCCGGCGCCGATGACGATGGCGTCGAGGTTCACGGGCCCCCGAAGATCGCGCCCATGTTGGGCGCACAAGAAAACGGCCCGCGGGGTCGCCCCCGCGGGCCGCGACGCATGACGTCAAGCCTCGTTCGTACCGATTGTTCGCGTCGCCACCCGCCGTTTCGCGGGTGCGTGAACGAAGCCGTGCGTTCGGAGACTCTCGCTGGCACGACGCGAGGTGGCAGGCCCCCTCGCGCTCCCCGACCTCGGAGAAACCTTCGCCTCGCGGCTGCGGTTTTCTCTAGCTTCCTCGGCTCTGCGAGGAGGCGGGCGTGCCGCCCTGGGATCCGTCCGCCGACTTCGCCGATGCGCCACCGGGGCACGCCGACGCGGCGCCGCTTGCGAGCACGAATGCGATCACAGCGGCGATCTTCAGGTAACGACTAGACACGGATCACCTCCCTTCCTTCAGTCCGGCACATGCCGTGCGCGGAGATTAGCACGAGGCTGCGGCGGGAACGCAATCGTCCTGGACAGCCTGGTGCGAGAGCGCCGGATGCGGCGTCGGCGGCGGAAGCGTCCCGCGCCGTCGCCCCGAGAAGCCGCCCGACATCGTGTCCGGAAACGGCGAGCGGTCCGCGTCCTGCCGCGGATAATCCGCCGCATGGTGCTCGACCCCGACCACTGCTACCGCGCCCTGACCGCGCACGACGCGCGCTTCGACGGGCGCTTCTTCGTCGGCGTGGCGAGCACCCGCGTCTACTGCCGGCCGATCTGCCGGGTGCGCATGCCGAAGCGCGAGAACTGCGCGTTCTTCGCCAACGCCGCCGCCGCCGAGCAGGCCGGCTACCGGCCGTGCCTGCGCTGCCGCCCCGAGCTCGCGCCCGGCCGTGCGAGCGTGGATGTCGCGGATCGCCTCGCGCAAGGTGCAGCGATGGCGCTCGAGGACCGGCTGCTCGAGGACGACGATGTCGAGGAGATCGCCGCACGGCTCGGCGTCACCGGCCGGCACCTGCGGCGCGTGTTCGAGGCCGCGTTCGGCGTCTCGCCGGCGCAGTACCGGCACACGCAGCGCCTGCTGCTCGCGAAGCGCCTGCTCGCGGACACGCAGCTGCCGATCACGGAAGTCGCTTACGCGAGCGGCTTCCGTAGCCTACGCCGCTTCAACGCGGCGCTCGCCGAGCACTATCGGCTCACGCCGACGGCGATGAGGAGGGAACGAACGCGCGACCGCGGCGCCGATGCGATCGTGCTCGAGCTCGCGTACCGGCCGCCGTTCGACTGGTCGCGGCTGCTCGCTTTCCTCGCGCGGCGCTCCATCCGCGGCGTGGAGGACGTGCGCGACGAAGCCTATCGGCGGACGGTGGCGCTGCCGGCGTCCCTCGATCGCGGGCACGGGCGCGGCGACGCGCAGACCGGCTGGATCGAGGTGACGCACGCGCCCGTGCGCGCGACGCTGCGGGTCGCGGTCTCGTCCGGGCTCGCCGGCATGCTGCCCGCGGTCGCGGCGCGCGTGCGGCGGCTTTTCGATCTCGCTGCGGAGCCGGCCGAGATCGCGGCACGGCTCGGCCCGCTCGCTGCAGTCGCGCCCGGCGTGCGCGTCCCGGGTGCGTTCGACGGCTTCGAAGTCGCGGTGCGCGCGATCCTCGGCCAGCAGGTCACGGTCGCAGCAGCGACGACGCTCGCGGGCCGCTTCGCGTCCGCGTTCGGCACACCGGTCGCGACTTCGCATGCGGCGCTGACACATGCATTCCCGTCTGCAGCGCGGGTCGCCGCCGCCGACTGGCGGGAGATCGCCGCGCTCGGCATCGTCGGTGCGCGCGCGCAGGCGCTCGTCGCCCTGGCACGCGCAGTCGCGTCCGGCAGCCTCGCCCTCGAGCCCTCGGCCGACGTTGCCGCGACCGTCGCAGCGCTCGAGTCGCTGCCCGGACTCGGGCCGTGGACGGCGCAGTACATCGCCATGCGCGCGCTCGGCTGGCCCGACGCGTTTCCGGAAAGCGATCTCGGCATCCTGAAGGCGCTCGGGGTCGCGAGCCCGCGCGCGGCGCGGGAGCGGGCCGAGGGCTGGCGGCCGTGGCGCGCCTACGCGGTGATGCATCTCTGGCTTTCCCTCGAAGGCTCCGCCACTGCGAAGCCGGACATCACGGCAACCAAAGCGCGACGCGCGAAGGGCGCCGCGCGGCACGCAGGCAAAGGAGCGACCCCATGACGTACGCATGCACCGACCTCGAGACCCCGCTCGGCAAGATGCTCGCCGCGAGCGACGGCCGCGCCCTGACCGGGCTCTGGTTCCACGGGCAACGCCACTTCCCGGCAGCGGCCGCGGCGTGCACACGCCGCGACGATCTCGAGCTGTTCGCGGCGTTGCGCGGCATCCTGTCGCGCTACTTCGCCGGCGTGCCGGTCGGCGAGGCGCCGCTGGCGCTCGCGCCCTCCGGCACCGTGTTCCAGCGGCGCGTCTGGGATGCGCTGCGCGCGATCCCGCGCGGCGCGACCGTCACCTACGGCGAGGTCGCGCGCCGCGTCGGCGCACCGGACGCCGTGCGCGCCGTGGGCGCGGCGATCGGGCGCAACCCGATCTCCATCCTCATCCCCTGCCACCGCGTCATCGGCGCGACGGGTGCGCTCACCGGCTATGCCGGCGGGCTGGCGCGCAAGCGGGCCTTGCTCGCGCTCGAGGGCGCCGTTGCGGAGGCGACGGCGGTCGGAGAAGCGCGGCCGACCGCTTCGCGCGTGCGCACGTCGGCCCGAGCGGCCGCGACGCGATGAGGCCGCGCGACGCGGTCGACCTGCTCCTGCTCGGGGCACTGTGGGGCGCCTCGTTCCTCTTCATCCGCATCGCGGTCCCGCACTTCGGGCCGCTCGCGCTGATCGAGCTTCGCGTCGCGATCGCGGCGACCGTGCTGCTGCCGCTGCTCGCCTGGCGCGGCGGGCTCGGCGCGCTTGCCACTCACGCACGGCCGATCTCCGTCGTTGGGCTGGTGAACTCGGCGATCCCGTTCGTGCTGCTCGCCTATGCGACGCTGACGTTCACGGCCGGCGCGATGTCGATCCTCAATTCCACCGCGCCGCTCTTCGGCGCGATCGTGGCGCACGTCTGGCTCAAGGATCGCCTCACGCGGGCGCGCATCGGCGGCCTCGCGCTGGGGCTGGTCGGCGTCGCGGTGCTTGCGGGCGACCGCGTCGCGGCGACGGGTCCGCGGGCCGACCTCGCGCTCGCGGCGGCGCTCGGCGCGGGGCTCTTCTACGGCATCGGCGCGAGCTACGCGAAGAAGCGGCTCGCGGGGGTCTCGCCGCTCGCCATCGCAGGCGGCAGCCAGGCTGCGGCCGCGGTGGCGCTGCTGCCGTTCGCGCTCGCCGCCTGGCCGGAGGCGCCGGTGCCGCTCCGCGCATGGGGCGCGGTCGTGCTGCTCGCGGTGGCGAGCACCGCGATCGCGTACGTCCTGTACTTCCGCCTCATCGCCAACGTTGGACCGACGCGCGCGATCGCCGTGACGTTCCTGATCCCGGCGTTCGGCGTGTTCTGGGGGCGCGCGGTGCTCGGCGAGCCGGTCACGCCGCACATGATCGCGGGCGCGGCGCTCGTGCTCGGCGGAACGGCGCTGAGCATCGGCGTGTTGCCACGACTTGGCGCACCGGCGGCGGGGGCATCACCCCGCCGCTGATGCGAGAACCGGCCACGGCCGGCGGTGAATGCAGTCCGCCGTTACCTCGAGAGGCGCCGTGGGCGAGATCCAGGCGCGGTCGCCTCTCGGTGACGCTGCCCGCGTGTTCTTCTCGCCCTTCTCATGATCGAGTGGCGCGGCCCGCGACCCGCTCCGTGCGAACGGCAGCGGGCGAATCAACGCGACGCGCGCTTGGTCCGCACTGCGCGCCACTGGCCGCCCGTGCCGCCCGCGCCGCTCCAGGTGCCGCTCATGACGTTGCCCTCGACGGTGCCGACGTACTCGCCCGCGGCCGGCGACGAAGCGGGCACGGTGAAGCGCACCTCGCGACCGCGGATGGGACGGAACGCGACCTCGGTCTCGGTGTCGCCGCGCGCGATGCGCGCCTCCGCGTTCTGGTAGAGCTGCTCGACGGCGAGCGGGAACTCGACGCCCTCGCGCTCGACGCGCCACTCGCCGCCCACCTTCGCTGGCACGATCCAGAGATAGACGCCGCGCGTGCGGCTCCAGCCGGTCCACTCCTCGTTGCCCGCTGCGACCTCCTGGTAGTCGGGCGGCCAGTCGCCGACCACGAACTCCTGCGCGACGACGCGCGTACCGGGCTGCATCTCGGCCATGATCTTCGGCAGCAGCTTGCGGTTCATCTCCGGCAGCAGGTAGAGCGTGAGCACGGTGACGTCGCGAAGCGGCGTCTCGTACAGGTCCTGCACCGCGAACTTGGCGCGGTCCGCGACGCCCGCAGCCTCGGCCGCCTGCTGCGCCTTGCGCACCAGGCCGCGGTCGATCTCGACGCCCAGGCCCCGTGCGCCGTACCTGGTGGCGGCGGTGAGCACGATGCGACCGTCGCCGGAGCCGAGATCGACGACGTAGTCGTCCGCCTTCACCTTCGCAAGCTCCAGCATGCGATCGACGATCGCCTGCGGGGTGGGGCGATAGGGCGCCTGCTCGTTGTCCTGCGCATGACCGGCGAGCGCGACGCCGCCGAGGACGAGCGCCAGGACGAATGCGCGCAGCTGCAGAGGGAACGCCGCCCTCAGCAGTGTTCCGAATCTCGGGGTGAGCGAGGGAAGCCGCCGGCTCGCATCGTGCACAACCGGCCTTGACGGCGGCCGTGCTGCGCGCGCGCAGCGCGCGACCTCGCCGCGCGCCATCCCGACCGACGCGGCGCAACGATTCGTCGCCGTCATCACCGTCGCCCGCCCTTCGCGGTGGCGCGTTTCGCGCCGGCGCGACCTGCCCGCGGACGCGCAGGCGCGCGCTGCGCATCGACGCGACGGCCGCGCTTCAGCTCGTCGCCTTCCGGGATCGGCCGCCCCGAGTCGCGCCATTCCACCGCCGCGTGGAAGCCGTGCTGCTCGGCGTACTGCTTGAACCAGACACCCTCGGGCGAATGGCGCGTGATGCCGTCGAAGAGCGTCGCGAGCGTCTGCGTGCTCGCGAGGCCCATGTTCTCGTACGCCTGGTTGATCATCATCTTCTGCATCATGAGCTGGTTCTTGGGCACGCCGGCCATGCGCTGCGCGAGCGCATCGACCGCCGCGTCGAGGTCGGCGGCCGGCACGGCATCGTGCACGAGGCCCCATGCCTTCGCGGTCCGGCCGTCGATGGTGTCGCCGGTGAGGAGCATCCGCTTCGCCTTCTCGGCACCGAGGCGGTAGACCCACATCGCCGTGGTCGGGCAGCCCCATACCCGCGCCGGCATGTAGCCGATGCGCGCGTCCTCGGCCATGACGACGAGGTCGGCGCAGAGCGCGATGTCCGAACCGCCCGCGACCGCATGGCCGTGCACCTTGCAGAGCGTCGGCTTGTAGCTCCGCCACAGGCTGAAGAAGTCGTCGGTGGCGCGCTTCATCCAGCCGAAGTCGCGCATCGGATCCCAGGGCATCGACTGCACGCCCGGGTTCTCGCCTTCGCTCTCGGCGAACGTCTTCAGGTCGTAGCCGGCGCAGAAGGCGCGCCCCGCGCCTTCGAGCACGATGACGTGCACGGCGTCGTCGTCGTTCGCGCGCTCGACCGCCGCCCGGATCTCGCCGGGCATGCGCGCGTCGATCGCGTTGAGGCGGTCGGGCCGGTCGAGCGTGATGCGGGCGATGCGTCCTTCGACCGCGTAGCGCAGCGTCGCGAAGCGGCTCGCGCCGCTCATTGACGCGCGCGTGCGAGCACCTGCCGCGCAGCGGCCACGACCGGGCCTTCGACCATCTCGCCGTCGAGCTCGCAGACGTTGCCGCCGGCGGCTTCGAGCGCGGCGATGATGCGCTTCGCGCGCGCCACCTCGGCCTCGCTCGGCGCGAAGGCCTCCTGGATCGCGGGCACCTGCCGCGGATGCACGGCGAGCTTGCCGGTGAAGCCGAGCGCCTGCGAGCGCTTCGCCTCCTCCGCCAGGCCGGCGACGTTGTCGAGCTCGAAGAACGGCGAGTCGATCAGCCCGAGGTGCGCCGCGCCCGCGACCTGCGCGAGCCGCGAGCGTGCGGCGAGCAGCGGCTCCCACGATGGCCGCACGCGCTGGTCGAGCGAGTAGTCGGCGGCGCCGAAGACCAGGGTGCGGACGCGCGGGTGCGCGGTGGCGATCTCGGCGGCCGCTTCGAGCCCGCGCACCGACTCGATCAGGCAGGCGACGCCGATGTCCGCGTTCGCACGGTCGAGATGCCGCGCGAACAGCCGCGCCTCGACCGCCGACTCGACTTTCGGCACGAGCACGAAATCCGGCTTCGCCTGCGAAGCGACGAGCGCGGCGAGGTCGGCGAGCCCGTCGCGGGTGTGGACGTTGTTCACGCGCAGGCCGACGGCCTGGTCGCTGCGCGCCCGTACGACCTCCTTCGTGAAGAACGCGAGCACCGTCTCGCGCGCCGTCGCCTTGTCGCCGGCCACGACGGCGTCCTCGAGATCGAGGATCACGGCATCGGCGCCGGCGGCGATCGCCTTCGCGAAGCGTTCCTCGCGGTTGCCGGGGACGAACAGCGCACAGCGCGACGCCGCGAGCTCCGGGGCGATCATGCCGGCACCTCGCGGACGGGCAGCGCCTTCGAGAAGCGCAGCGGCTGGCGCTCGACATACCCTTGCTGCACCCAGAACGCGATCGCACCGAGGTCTGCAGCACGCAGCTCGACGGTTGCGTCCTCGCACCCCGCGGCGCGCAGCGCGTCCTCGGCGAGGTGGACCATGACGCTGCCGAGCCCCTGCCGCCGGTGGGGCCGGTCCACCGATAGATAGCCGATCCGGCCCGCCTGCGAATCGCGCTGCCGCCACGCGAGCACGGTCGCGGCGATGGTGCGCTCGTCGGTGACGGCCACGAGGAAGTGCTCGGGCGCGACGCGCAGGCGGCGCCCGATGTCCTTCGCCGTATCGCTGCGTGCGCGCTCGATGCCGCAGCGGTCCCAGAGCGCGAGCGTGGCGACCCATTCGTCGTTGCGCACCGGCCGGATGCGCATGCTGGCGAGCACCCACGGCAGCGGGCGCGGCGCGGGCCGTACCCCCGGTTCGGCTTCGCGGACGATCATCGTCTCCTCCTCTTCCTTCAGATCACACCGGTGGCGCGGAGCGCGTCGATCTCGGCCGCGGAGTATCCCGCTTCGGCGAGCAGCGCGTCGGCGTGCTCGCCCGGCTGCGGCGCCGGCCTGTCGATGGCGAACTCGAAGTCGCTGAACTTCACCGGCGGGGCGAACTGCACCAGCTCGCCGCCCGCGGGATGCGCCGTGCGCAGCACCATGCGGCGGGCGGCGAAGAGCGGATGCGCGAGCGCCTCGTCGGTGGTGAGCACCGGCGTCACGCAACAGTCGACCTCGGCGAACACGCGTGCCCAGTGCGCCTGCGTCTCGGTGACGAAGATCGCCGCAAGGCGCGCCCGGACGTCCGCGGCCTCGGCGCCGCGCACCCAGTGCCGGGGCTTCAGCTCCGGCACGCCGAGCGTGTCGCAGAGTCGGTGCCAGAACTTCGGCTCCAGCGCGCCGACCACCATCCAGCGCCGGTCGGCGGTCGCGTAGACGTCGTAGCAGGGCAGGCCGCCGGAGAGCATCGCCGTGCCGCGGGGCGGCGCCTTGCCGCCGGCCTCTAGGGTCGCCATGAGCGGGAAGATCGCGTGCGCGAGGACGCCGTCGGTCATCGACACGTCGACGAAGCGACCCTCGCCGCGCGCCCGCGCGTCGAGCACGGCGGCGAGGATGCCCATGACCGCGGAGAGCGTCCCGCCGAGGAGGTCCGCGATCTGGAAGTTCGGCACCGCCGGCGGCTCGCCGGCGCGGCCGATCTGGTCGCCGACGCCCGTGTATCCGACGTAGTTGATGTCGTGTCCGGCGGCCTGTGCGAGCGGTCCGTCCTGGCCGTAGCCGGAGATCGCGCAGTAGACCAGGCGGCGGTTCGCCTCGCGCAGCGTCTCGTAGCCGACGCCGAGCTTCGTCATCACGCCGGGGCGGAAGCCCTCGACGAGGACGTCGGCATCGCGCACGAGGCGCAGCAGCACGTCGCGCCCCTCCGGGCGCTTGAGGTCGAGCCGCAGCGCGCGCTTGTTGCGGTTGAGGACGAGAAAGAAGTCCGTGTCGGCGGGTTCGCCGTGTGCACCGCGGCGGCGGTGGCCCAGCGTCCGCGCGTAGTCACCGGCCTCAGCGTCTTCGATCTTGACGACGTCGGCGCCGAGGTCCGCGAGGTGCATGGTCGCGAGAGGACCGGGCAGGAGCCGCGTGAGGTCGAGGACACGAAGACCGGCGAGGGGCGGAGGGCGCATGCAGGCGGAGTCCGCGGACGACGGCCGCGGTCGGCGTGGCGAAGCTGGCACGGGAGGATGGCACAAGCCGCCGGCGCGTGCCACGCGGGCAGGAGACGCGAGCGCACCGACCACCG
>Ga0209254_10007189_pt1 | contig 10256 bp, 8 predicted proteins | sample FrelakmetDIP11DI_FD_187148 | JGI IMG/M metagenome (GOLD analysis project Ga0209254, IMG submission 187148) | Freshwater lake sediment microbial communities from the University of Notre Dame, USA, for methane emissions studies - DIP11 DI (SPAdes)... | ecosystem: Environmental > Aquatic >...
CCAGTGAAAGATATAGATAATATCACTGTCACTTTATCAACAGTAATTATTGGACAATTATTCTTTTAGTATTTCACCCTCCTCATACTTTAAATATTTCGTACTCCATTGTGGTAATGAATCAATCAATATTTTCATGATTCGGACGGTAATCTCATAGTAATAATAAAGATTTCCATCATAAGCTTCTCCCTTGGAAATTCCAACGAGGTCAGTCACTCCCCGTAAGATCAGACAATTAGTATGGTTTCTATTAGCTACCCACCAATTGCACCTGACTCCCAATCTCCTGCAATTGTGTCATAATTTAATTCAGGGATTTCCTTACACAATTAACCCCTATCTCCAGTTACCAACAACGAACGTCGAACCGGGATGGGGCATGGTAAGGGAAGCCATGTATTATTATTTTTTGTTGAATAGTAACGAATGTGCAGATCGAAATCCCCCATTTTTTTCATAAATATCATAAATAATCGTTTTATCAACTAACCAAAATTTATTTCTCCCCAGGCAATTTTATCTTTAAAACCACCGCAAGTACCTAGATTTATTACAATTCTTGGATGCAATGTATTAATGTAATTTGTGTTGATGCAGCTGTATTTAGTTTTCCCGAACCGCCATGCATGAATATTACTGGGTTTTGTCGTCTTGGAAAATCTGCATAAATTCGCAAAAACTATTCCCGACAAACTGACTTATTAATCGTGCACTCTGGAAATAATTTCCTACCACCCGCCATTCAGCATCTGCTGATATTATTATCAAAATATTCGCTTTATCCTTTTTAACCAATTTATTTCTCCATATTGACCATTAACATTAGGAGGGTTAAAATTAATTTCGAATATTCTTAGGAGAGATTATGCCAATTTACGAATATAAATGTAATTACTGCGGAAAGCGGTTCGAAATCCTTCGTTCCATTAAGGATGCTGATAAACCAATTTTATGCAATATTTGTCAGAGTAATAAAACCCAACGTGCGGTATCTGTTTTTTACGCTCAAAGTGGTTCTAGAATTATTGCAGGCAGCGGCAATTCAGGTTGTACAGGATGCTCTACTGGTTCTTGTTCGACTTGTAATAATAACTGAACCCCCTACCAATGCTCATAACAGACTAGTTCTTCCAGAGATTTTCGCTCTTTGACACTCGAAAAATTGTCAGGATAACCCAAAGGGGTGAATAAAATCGGATCTACGTCATCGGGCAGAACCAAAACCTTTCGGGCATTTGTTGCATCGAACGCAGCAATAAAGCACGTACCCAATCCAAGGTCTGTAGCTGCTAATATCATGTAGTCCATGACTATAGCAACATCGACATCCAGATAATTTCTGGAGTCCCTTCTGACCCATGCACTCTCTGGTATACCACAAACACAAATGATGATCGGTGCTTGTACAAACCATTTCCTTTGGTAGATTGTTAGGAGTTCTTGCTCCTTCCCGTTTGTATGGATGACGATGATTTTGAATGGTTGACGATTGCTTGCTGTCGGAGCCAAGCGAGCAGCATTAAGCACGATTGATATTTTTTCATCTTCCACAATATCAGTCTTGTAGGCTCTGACAGAATACCTTTTATTAATTAGGTCGATAAAATCCATGATTTCCTCTATTCATTTTTATAAATATATTGTAGATTTATAAATTCAATTTTACCTTATCCGCCTTATCCAGGAAATACTGAAGCCCTCCTTTTCCTTGACACAACACCCATTTGGTTGTATCTTAGGACATCTAAAATTAAAGGAGAACCATGAAACCTTATAGGGTTGCTTTACTTGCGAATCTCAAGAAAAATGCGCCTCATTTTGAAGGTATGGCACCTGATCAATGGGATGACCTAGATTCAGAAAAGACAGTCAATGCTCTGGTAGACGCTATTCAAGCTGGGGGGTACACATGCGAATTTCTAGAAGGCGACCTATCATTGTTTGATTCCCTGCGTACTTTTAAGCCAGATATTTGTTTTAATATCTGCGAAGGTCATTTTGGTGATGCACGTGAAGCTCAAGTACCATCAATACTTGAAATGATGCGTATTCCATACACCGGCTCAAAGGTACTCACCCTGGCATTGGCATTGGATAAACCAATGACCAAGAGAGTAATAGCTTTTCATAATTTACCTACCCCAGATTTCCAAACGATCGAACGTATCGAGGAGCCATTATCTACCGAAATGAAGTTCCCACTCTTTGTTAAACCCAGTCGTGAAGGGACTGGTATGGGCGTTTCAAGAAAATCTATAGTATCTAACGAAGAAGAGATGCGTGAGCAAATTGCAGTTATTGTCGATAAATACAAACAACCGGTTTTAGTTGAAAGATATATTGAGGGCAGAGAAGTTACAGTTGGATTCGTTGGTAACCTTATTGGACCTGTAGCTCAGCGATTACCAGATGATGATAATGCCCGCAGGATCCAGGCTGGATTGCATTTTTTCCCCCCAATGGAAGTTGATCTTTCTCCATTTTCTGATTCAGATACAGTGTATAGCAATCGACTTAAAGTCGACCTAGCCGATAAACTTAATTATCTGTGTCCCGCTCCGATAACTGCTGAGCAAAAAGAGGAATTAAACTGGCTAGCAGCAGCTGTATTCCGGGTGACCGGTGCGCTTGATGTCTCAAGAGTTGATTTTCGCCTGGATATGCATGATAACTATAAGCCATATATCCTTGAAATAAATCCATTACCTGGATTATCCCCAGTCATTTCAGACTTAATTATTGAAGCAGCTGGTGAGGGAATTGGTCATACTGAGTTAGTTAATATGATTCTTGAGACGGCATTAATACGCTACTCGATGATTTAATAACTCCCATTTTTTATATGATTTTATTTTTTCCTTTCAAATGTAGCTCATCTACTTGTTCGGAAATTGCATCAATTTTTTGAATAAGTAACTGAAGATCGTTTTTTGTTGGCACTTGTCGATCCTTAATATATTCAATAATCCCATTTTCGATGATTTCACTTGAATTGTCCACTTGAGGATTAACAGAAATTAGTTTATTGAGTATTTGAGTGCCTGCTTCTTGGGTCAATTCACCAAGTTCCACTAGCAGATTGACACGTCTTTCGATTTCAATATCATAATGATGGTGAAGACTTAATGAATCCAGTATATTGTGTCGTAATTCATCGATTCTATTCCCCCCAGATTGAACCAAACTTAATAACAGTTTGATAGGTAAAAAACCAGAATTGTTTTTTTCGAATTCAAAGATTATATGACTTAATATTATTGCAGTAATATCTCTTCCAGAGCTATTATCAATTACGATAATAGCTTCATCTTTTTTTATTAATTCCTCAATCTCTTCCAGAGTAATATATCTTTTAGATTGGGTATTATAAAGCTTTCGATTTTGATAACGTTTTATAATGACCGTCATATTGTTTCCTGTTTGCGATTAAACATCAAAATCACTGAATCAATTATATGTTAAGCCATCCAGTTTCTTGGATTTCAATTATTATAAAAATATATTGTGCCTATTTATTCTGTGAGGTTTTCGAAGTCATTCAACTGGTTCTACAAGTAGCCACAATCATGCATGAATATGATATGTATACCCTATTTCAAACGTGATGCTTTCTTCATTATAGCATTCGGTTTCGTAATTAACTATACCTGATTGAGAATTCAACATTTAAACATCCAGTTTGTAGATATGGATTATATATACGATTATTTAATATTAGTGATTTGCTTTGGGATATATATAAATAGTTTATTTAAATTGCCGAATGTATATAATCACAAAAATCGCTAGGAATAACCATAATAAAGCAAGCGCAAACCCAATCACTTTCATACGTGGAGAAACACTTTTGTATATGCTTTCTTTATTTGGATTTGAAGGTTGTGTCGTCAGCACTGGTTCTGGTGTTTCTGTTACCTGAGAAGTACTTGTTGGGGCAGGAAACACCAAAGTGATTTCTGGTAAAGGAATCAATGTCGTTGTGGGTGTTATTGAAGGAGTAACAGTTGGTGTATCTGTTTGTGAAGGAGTACTTAATGTAGCTGTAAGTGTTTGAGAAAGACTATCCATTGTGGGTGTTACCGTTAAAAGATCATAAAATGAATTCATAATTGGCTGAGGACTTGCAATAGCAAGCACATACACAATTAGTATATAAAAAGAAATATTGAAGGAATTAATCATTTAGATAAATATAGACGATATAGTACATTATCGCAAGAAAGTAATTTTACCAAATAATACTCTCCCATTCCAAAGATACCGATCCAATTTTTATAATTAAGAAACAATCCAAAATAAGTATCAGGAAACTCAATGAGGTACCAAGTAAAGATTAATCAATTTGAATCATTTACCTTACGAATCACTTGCCTTCTTGGAGAACAACCTCTATAATCTATTTATGAGTCAAATCTCAAATCTTTATCGTCTGCAACAAATAGACAGTCAACTTGATGCTATTAATTCAAAATTGATAAATACAGAAACCGTGTTACTTGATAATTCATCTATCGTAATTGCACAACAAATTTTTACTGAAGCTGAAGAGCTTCATAAATTATCATCAAAAAAATTGCGCGATGCGGAAAACAAATCTTTTGATACAAGAATAAAAATAGAATTAGCTGAAGCATCCCTTTATGGGGGAAAAATTCACAACCCTAAGGAGCTTCAGGAAATACAAAATGAGGTAGCTGCTTTAAAACGACTTTTGACGACTTTAGATGATAAACAATTGGATACAATGATGGAAGTTGAAGAAGCAGAAGCAATCTTAATAAAGTCAAAAGAAGGATTAATCGAATCTCAAACAAAGCAAATTGAAAGCAATGCTGTTCTAAATGGAGAAAAAACCAAGTTATTAGGTGAGATTGATAGGTTGGAATCTGAACGGAAAGCAACTATGCCGACAATTTTAGTTTCAGACCTTGGTATGTATGAGCAGCTCAGAAAAAGCCGAAATGGAGTGGCAGTTGCAAAAATCAACTCTCGAGCGTGCAATGCTTGTGGAACAACATTAACCGCAGCCGTGATCCAAGCCACTCAATCAACTGGTCAGATTATCCGGTGTCCCAATTGTGGTAGATTTTTATATCCTGGATAAGACTTTAGGATAGTAAAGTGTTAATATTTTTACAGAATTTTCCGATACCCCCTACTATATTTATATTGGGATTGTTCGCGGGAGTATTGTTTACCTGGATCCTTTCTAGGTTGCTTAAACGTTTTCCAAAGTCTGTAAAATTTGCACGCCGAAAGTATGGGAATGTACGTGGAAATTTTTCATCCGGTACAGAAGGTCGCCTTCGTAATGATATTTACCACTTCGCTCAAAAACAACATCTTGCTGCATCGATATTCTCACTGAACGAAATAGCGATAGAACCGAAGGTATTAACACCACTTATCCAAGCACCCAAGTCAATCGAGCTAGCACCCACTGATAGCGTAAGCCTGACAATTCCTTATGCCCCAGATTGGCCAGAGCTTGCAGCTATATATAAAGGATCAACGATGACTTTACTTGAGGCATTACAGGGAGAATCAAATATAATTCTAGCTGGTCACCCGGGCAGCGGAAAGTCGGTTGCACTTGCCTGGCTATCTGCTTGCATTGCCCGGAATGATCCTGGCTTAGGAAAATTGGCAGGTTTAATACCAATATATATTCATGTAACAGATATTCCCCATCTCTTAGAGCATACTGATCCTGACATAACAAATTCCAATGAGGATTATTTTGATAAATCTGCATCCTTAGAAGAAAAACGCCCACGTAAGACTCCGGATGCGAATGAAATTGTTGAATTGTTGATCCAAGCAATATCCCGTTATGTTTCTGCATTGACACTCACAAGGCTTCCACGTGTATTAAATTTAGCACTTGAGAATCAACAAGCAATCCTAATATTAGATCGGGCGGATGAATTACCACCCCATCAAGCAAGGATAATCACTGAATATCTAAAAGCATTGCACAAAAAATATCCAAAATTAAGAATTATTATTGCAATGTCTTATGATGATTTGGCAGAATTACCAACCATCGGATTTAATCTTCTTGCAATGGCTGCGTGGACTCATGAAGATCGAATTACATTCTTAAAACGTTGGAGCCAGCAATGGGTAAAATGGATTAGTCCAACTTTAAAGTCTCAATCAAATAAGATCAATCCGAATCATTTACAAAGCTGGTTGAGCATTCATAATAATCTACTTAATCCTCTTGAATATACTCTAAAAGTCTGGGCTGCATTTTCTGGTGATATTCTCGGTACAGATGGTCCCAGTGCCATAGATGCATATATTCGCCGTATGACCAGCAACCTATCAGATGTCCTGCCTGGATTGGAACAGTTTGCGCTTCAAATATTGATTGAAATGGGAATTAATTCAAATCCATCTGATGCTGCAAGAATAATTTCCCAGTATAAATCAGATATTTCCTCGTCAGCTTCCAATGATTCGACAGATCAATTTGAACCTTCAAATTCAATTCCAACTAGGCAGGTTCCAGCTAAAGATATCCATGGGATTGATGACCTCGTTAATAATGGTTTACTAATCAGCTATCCGGGATCGAAATATGGATTTTCACATCCAATATTTTTTGGTTATCTTGCAGGGAAGGCATTATCAGAACTTGACATTATTGGCCAGCTTCAAAGCCAACCTTCATGGTCTGGGAAAAATATATCAATGTATTATCTTGCACACTATGGAGATGTTACTAATTTAATCCAGTCTCTTCTCAAGGAGGATGATTTTCTCCATACCAATCATTTAGTAATTGCTCGATGGTTACAGACTGCACCAAAAAATCGACCTTGGCGAACAATTGTCCTAAGAACCTTGACCTCCATTCTGCAGAAAGAGAGAGAAACGATTAGCCTCGCAGCAAAGATCGTTGCCGCTATGGCATTTTCTGGAGATGTAGGTGTGTCTATGTATTTTCGACAATTATTAAAATCAAGCCATCCGAATCTTAAGCAATTAGGTGCATTGGGTTGTGGAATATTGGAAGATAAAAAGGCAATTGAAGACCTTAGTCAACTTTTACAAGAACAATCACCAACTTCAATTCGCTCTGCAACACTCGCTTTGGCTGCAATCGGTGATAAACAATCACTTGAAATCTTAGCATCGAGCCTTCTAAATGGTAGTGAGGAATTGCGCCGTTATGCCGCTGAAGCATTAGCTAATAATCCACTAGAAGGTCAACCAGCATTACGAGAAGGCAGCAGCATGGATGATCTACTCGTGCGTCGTTCAGTCATCTTTGGGCTAATCCGTGTCAATCAACCTTGGGCAATAAAAATAGTTGAAAATCTTCAATTAGAAGATAACGAATGGGTTGTAAGAAATGCAGCCATACAAGCCTTTGATGAACTTCTAAGAAAGGCAAGCTACGCACCAAACCCACCACCAGACCTGACTGAGACCCAATGGTTAATAGAATATGCAAATAAAAATGGTACAACAGTAGCACCAGGAAAACCTGCAGAACAGCTTGTGGGAAAAGCGCTTATGAATGGGGATCCGGAGGAAAAAATACATGCATTGGATTATTTTCGTATGAGATGCGATCCAAATACAAAAGATTTGATCTATTCTACTTTTTCAAACAATACCGGTGAGTTACGTGATGTTGCGTATTACCTACTGTGGATAATGTCTCTTGCAGGAATCAAATTACCTATTCCGTAAGATTCAAAATCATGCCAATGTTTCATTTTATTAAATTTTTGCCGTATCACAGGATCTTTTAAGGCCTCTTTTTAATTAAGAGGATTCTCCTATATGTATTGCTAATCCTTTTATTTCAAAGAATCGAAACAAATAAACCAATAATCACTCTTCCAACAAGTTGGACAATAATAATTAGTATAATCGGGCTAAGATCCAACATTCCTACAGGAGGAATTAATTTTCTTATTGGTCTTAGTATGGGATCTACGATCTTGTCCAAGTAAATCCTTAATGGGTGAAATGGTGGTAGAAAATACGAGAGAAAGACTTTAACAATTACTAATAAAGTGATCAGTTGAACTAAGGAGTTAATTAGTCGAATTATAAAAAGACTCACTTATTCTCCATTATTAATTGTTACGTGGTCCAAAGATCGCTTGACCGACCCGAACCCAGGTTGAACCTTCTTGTATAGCAATTTCAAAATCGCCACTCATCCCAATGGATAAGTCATTAAAATTAGATAATCTGAAATGATTGATCACAATTTCCTGAAATTTCCGTAATCCTTGATAATAAGGTCTAGATTCTTCAGCATTAGGAGAATATGGGGGTATTGCCATCACTCCAAATAGATTTATGCCTGGAAGGGTAATAATCTTTTCAATGTCTGAAAGGATATCGTTCCAATTCTCATTGAACCATATATTCCAACCAGACTTTGATTCTTCACCACCGACATTAAATTCAAGCATTACAGGTAATGATATATTTAACTCAACTGCATTTTTTGCTAGTTTTTCCGCAAGTTTTAAGCTATCCAACGAATGCAGGTATTGGAAATATTTGCATAGAGATAATGCCTTTCGGCTTTGCACATGGCCAATCATGTGCCATTTTATTGCCTGTTCATTCTTTAATTCTATGATTTTTGGTAAAGCTTCTTCTATATAATTCTCACCCAAGTCTGTTGCACCAGCATTAATAACAGCCTGAATAGCTTCAATCGGTTGGGTTTTTGTGACAACAACCATCCGAATATCATCTGGGTTACGACCTGCATTTTTCGCCGTTTTGGAAATTCGCTCTAATACCCTCAGGTAATTATCTTGGATATTTTTATACATCAAGACTAGCTCTCTAACTCTGTACTTTTATGAATAAGACCCAACACCACTCCAAAACGTCCTGTCTTTCCATTTTCTCCACGATGAGAATACCAATCATGAAGATTGCAATAGGTGCAAATTTCTGAGTTTTCTATTTTGACCACACCAAGATCTGATAGGATAATTTGGTTTGCCTTCCATAAATCAAAGTATGATTTTCTTAGCTTATTTATTATGATTTGATCGGCTTGATCTCCAAAACTAGAGTGAACGCGATCGAGCACATCTACACCAACTGAATAATGATCTGGACCAATCGATGGTCCTATTGCGGCAATTATATCTTTAGGATTGGTCTTGTAACTCTCAACCATAGCCATGACGGTTTTTTTAGCTATCTTATCTACAGTGCCAATCCACCCAGCATGTATAATTCCAACCACTCGCTTCACTGGATCATATAATAATATCGGTACACAATCTGCGAATCTCATCAGCAATGTTACACCAGGTTTGTTCGTAAGGATAGCATCTGCTTTCAAATGAGTTTCATTTACAGATAATGGCCGATCAGTCTTCATTACTATCGTACTATGAACTTGATGTACATCATAAATGCTATCAGGACATAGTTTTATCGAATCAAGAGCAGCTTCACGATTTTGAACAACCCTTTGTAAGTCATCACCCACTGACGCTCCGAAATTCAAACTATGCCAAGGTGCTGGTGAAAAACCTCCCTGTCTCGTAAATAAAGCATGATATAGTTCCTGATTTTCAAGAGCTGAAAATCTATAGTATTTGATTGCCCCTGATTCAATAAATGGCATTTTTATGATTCTTAAGGACTTATCAAATGTCTGATTTGTTCTCTGCTTTTATATATTTCTCTTCCAAAAACTTTCGGTTCTCAGCCATTGATTCTTCTACATAAGGATAACCAAACCAGGCAGTCAGGAAACCAAATAGAAAACCAGTTATTGTCCTAAGTAAAGGCGTGCTTTCTCGATATGGGATAAAGCTTAATGGAGGCTGACTAAGCAATTGGCTAAATCCATCCAGTGCAATTGGGAGAATCCCAAATAAAATCCAGATCAGCCAATGGATAGATTTAAGTCTACGTTTCGTTAATGCAAATATTATCCCAAATGTTAATATTCCGCCATAGATAGCGATATCTCGCTCACATAGTGCAACTTTATAACCGATTTGAGGATTCCCTATGAATTCACGTGCAGATAGTAGATCCTTGCTCTCCAAACCTGTTGTAACCTCGTAAGATGTGAGACTGCTTATTCCTGCTGCCTCACGAGGATATAATATCTGATCTCCAAAAAGAAACCATGAACGATATGCAAATTGATGGCAAACAAAACCATATACCCGGTAAATTACTACTGCGGGTGCCTCAGCACCTACCATCATCAAAACAGGCGCTAAAAATGGGATACCAAC
>Ga0209254_10007190_pt1 | contig 10255 bp, 11 predicted proteins | sample FrelakmetDIP11DI_FD_187148 | JGI IMG/M metagenome (GOLD analysis project Ga0209254, IMG submission 187148) | Freshwater lake sediment microbial communities from the University of Notre Dame, USA, for methane emissions studies - DIP11 DI (SPAdes)... | ecosystem: Environmental > Aquatic >...
CACGCGGGGCTGGTGCGCGCCTTGCAGCTCATCGACCTGGGGCTGCGCAGCGAAGGCGTGCGCGAGTGGAACTTCTCGCTGCGCGGCATGACCGACCGCGAGTTGCTGGCTGCCGCGCAAAAGGCCTGCGAGCGCGCGGTCTGGGACCGCTGCATCAACACCAGCGACCGCACGCGCGGCGAGGTCGACATGGCGCAGCGCTACCCGACGCCCTTCCGCGAACAGGTGCTGGCACAGGCGCGCGAGACCGGCATCGATCCGGCCGTGATCTACGGCCTGATCCGCCAGGAGTCGCGCTTCATCAACGACGCACGCTCCGGCGTCGGTGCCTCGGGCCTGATGCAGCTGATGCCGGCCACGGCGCGCTGGACAGCAGGCAAGATCGGCATGCCGTACACGCCGGCGATGATCACCGACAACGGCGTCAACCTGCGCCTGGGCTCAGCCTACCTCAAGCTGGTGCTCGACGATTTTGGTGGCTCGCTGGCGATGGCCGCCGCGGCCTACAACGCCGGCCCCAACCGACCGCGCCGCTGGCGCGAAGGCGCGGTGATGGAGCCCGCCGCCTGGGCCGAAACCATACCCTTCAACGAAACGCGCGACTACGTCAAGAAGGTGCTGTCGAACAGCGTCTACTACGCCGCGCTGCTGGGCACGCCCGGGCCGACCTTGAAGGCGCGCCTGGGCCCGCCGATCGGGCCGCGCGATGCCACGGCGCCCGCCACCGACCGCGAACTGCCTTGACCGCCCTCCTCACCCCACCATGAAAAACATCCTCGTCCTCGGCGGCACCGGTTTCGTCGGCCGCGCGGTGTGCGAAAAGCTCGTCGAACGCAATGGCGGCGCAGGCGGCCGCATCATCGTGCCGACCCGGCGCATCCAGCATGGCCAGCGGGTGCGCTCGCTGCCGACGCTGGACCTGGTCGAAGCCAGCGTGCACGACGACGCGCAGCTGGCGCGCCTGGTGGCGCAGAGCGACGCCGTGATCAACCTCGTGGCCATCCTCCACGGCAGTCGAGCCGACTTCGGTCGGGTGCACGTGGAGCTGCCGCATCGGCTGGTGCAGGCCTGCAAGAAGGCCGGCGTGCGGCGCGTGGTGCATGTCAGCGCGCTGGGCGTGTCGCCCGACGGACCGTCGAACTACCTGCGCAGCAAGGCCGAAGGCGAGGCCGTGCTGATGGGTTCCGGGCTGGACGTGACACTGCTGCGGCCGTCGGTCATCTTCGGCACCGAGGACCGCTTCCTCAACCTGTTTGCCAAGCTGCAGGCCGTGGCGCCGGTGATGCCGCTGGCCGGCAGCGACGCGCGTTTCCAGCCGGTGTGGGTGGAGGACGTGGCCAGCGCCGTCGTGCGCTGCCTCGATCGGCCCGAGACCATTGGCAAGACCTATGAGTGCGCCGGCCCGACGCCCTACACGCTGTCGGAGCTGGTGCGCCTGGCCGGCCGCTGGTCGGGCCACGCGCGGCCGCAGATCCCGCTGCCCGCCTTCGCCGGCCGGCTGCAGGCCCTGGCGATGGAGTGGTTGCCCGGCGAGCCGCTGATGTCGCGCGACAACGTCGACTCGATGCGCGTGCCGAACGTCGCCAGCGGCCACCTGCCCGGGCTGGCCGACCTGGGCATCCAGGCCACCGCCCTCGAGGCCGTGGCGCCGGGCTACCTGGGGCACGCTTTCAACCGCGGTCGCTACGACCGCTGGCGCACCGGCGCCGGGCGCGAGTAGGTGGCGTCCGCGCCCGCGCGCCGGCGCCGGCATTGAAGAAGGGCTCGTCATGCAATTGGTGATCGGCAACAAGAATTACTCGTCGTGGTCGATGCGGCCCTGGGTGCTGATGCGCCAGCTTGGCCTGCCCTTCGACGAGGTGAAGCTGCGCTTCGATTTCGAGCCGGGCTCCGCCTTCCGCCAGGCGGTGGCGAGGGTCAGCCCCGCCGGCCGCGTGCCGGTGCTGGTGGACGACGGCTTTGCCGTCTGGGACACGCTGGCGATCACCGAATACCTGCACGAGCGTTTCCCCGGCCACGGCGTTTGGCCGAACGCCGCGAAGGACCGCGCGCGCGCCCGCGGCCTGGCGGCCGAGATGCACGCCGGATTCGGCGCCTTGCGCAGCCGCTGCCCGATGAATATCGAAGCCGCACTGCCCGAGGTGGGCGCGCGGCTCTGGGCCGAACAGGCCAATTTGCGCGCCGACGTGGCGCGCATCGAGGCCATGTGGGCGCAGGCGCTGGCGGCCAGCGGCGGGCCCTTCCTGTTTGGCGCCTTTTCGGCCGCCGACGCCTTCTACGCGCCGGTGTGCATGCGCCTGCGCACCTACGCGCTGCCGCTGGCGGACGCGACGCTAGCCTACATCGACCGCGTCGTCGCTGCGCCCGGCGTGGCGGCCTGGATCGCCGACGCGCTGGCCGAGCAGGATTTCCTCGCTTTCGAGGAGCCGTACCGCTCGAGCCGATGACGGCGACGTTCTACGTGGTGGGCGGCGCCGTGCGCGATGCGCTGCTGGGTGTCCATGCGAGCGACCGCGACTGGGTGGCCGTCGGTACCACGCCGGAAGAACTGCTGGCGCTGGGCTACAAGCCGGTGGGCAAGGACTTTCCGGTCTTCATCCACCCGCGGACCGGGGAAGAAGTGGCGCTGGCGCGCACCGAACGCAAGGTCGGCCCGGGTTACCACGGCTTCGCCTTCCACGCCGCGCCCGAAGTCACGCTGGAAGAAGACCTGGCACGACGCGACCTCACGATCAACGCCATCGCCCAGGCCGAAGACGGCACGCTGATCGACCCCCACGGCGGCCGGCGCGACATCGAGGCGCGCGTCCTGCGCCATGTCTCCAAGGCCTTCGTCGAAGACCCGGTGCGACTGCTGCGCCTGGCGCGGCTGGCAGCGCGGCTGGTGGACTTCACGGTGGCGCCCGAGACGATGGCGCTGCTGCGGCACATGGTGGAGGCGGGTGAGGTCGACGCGCTGGTGCCCGAGCGGGTGTGGCAGGAACTGGCGCGCGGGCTGATGAGCGCACGGCCGAGCCGCATGTTCACGCTGCTGCGCGAGTGCGGCGCGCTGGTGCGGCTGCTGCCGGAGGTCGACCGCCTCTGGGGGGTGCCGCAGCCGCCGGAGCACCACCCCGAAGTCGACACCGGCCTGCACCTGATGCTGGTGCTGGATCAGTGCGCACAGGCGGCCGCCCCGCTGCCGGTGCGCTGGGCCTGCCTGGTGCACGACCTCGGCAAGGGCACGACACCCCCCGACCAATGGCCACGCCACCTCGGCCACGAAGGCCGCGGCGCGGCGCTGGCACGCCGGCTGGCCGAGCGGCTGCGGATCCCCACCGACTGCCGCGAGCTTGCCGACGTGGTGGCGCGCGAGCATGGCAACGTGCACCGCAGCGGCAGCCTCGACGCCGACGGCGTGCTGCGGCTGTTCGAGCGCTGCGACGCGCTGCGCCGGCCGGCGCGATTTGCCGACGTGCTGCTGGCCTGCGAGTGCGACGCTCGCGGCCGCACCGGACGCGAACAGGCGCCCTACGCGCCGGCATCGCGCCTGCCGCCGCTGCTGCTGGCCGCACAGGACGTCGATACCGCAGGCGTCGCGGCGAGGGCTGCCGAGCAGGGGCGCACGGGGCCGGCGATCGGCGCCGTGGTCCACAAGGCTCGCAGGGCCGCCGTGCACGCCGCCCTGCAGACCGACCCGCTGTTGTGACACCATGCGGCCCAGCGCCGGCCCGGATGCCGGTCCGGGCAAGGGCAGGCACGGCAGGAGCGCGCATGAGACTGGCCGAAGGCATCCGCAAGCATGGTTTCCGCAAGTGGTACGAGCGTGAACTGATGCAAAGCCACGCCCACCTGGCGCTGACTTTCATCTGCATGGTCGGTGTGTTCGCGGCCTTCGAAGCGGGCACCACCTTCCGTTCCTGGGGCGACCAGCTCACCGACCTGGGTGGCGGTCTGCTGTGCCTCGGCACCGGCCTGTGGGCGCTGCGGCGCTACCTCTTCCTGCTGGCGCACGCCGAGGCCACGGCCGACCAGGCCGAGTGCCCGCAGTGCCAGACCTATGGCCGGCTGGAACTGGTGCAGTCCGACGCCAGCGGCGACGAGGTGCGGGTGCGCTGCCGCAAGTGCAGCCACCACTGGACCATCAGCGGCTGACCCGCTTCGACGCCAGCCACAGGCCGGCAGTCATGTTGCGCAGACGTCAGATCAGCAGGCCGATCAGCATCGCCAACAGGCTGAGCACGAGCGAGCTGGCCAGCGGCACGTACCAGTCTCGGCCGCCGAGGCGAAAGCTGAAGTCGCCCGGCAGCTTGCCCAGTCCGAACTTGCGCAGCCACGCCGACAGGCCGTTGAAGACCAGGAAGGCGAGCAGGAAGACGAGCAGCCAGCGCATGGACCGTCAGAGGGTGTGGCTGCGGTCGCCGGCGCTGAAGCCGATGGGGTCGAAGTGAACGCCGCGGGAAAGGCCGATGACCTTGAACAGCTCGCCCATCTCGTGCTCGGCCAGCAGCTTCTGCGCCGCGGCCGTGGTGCGCAGGTCGGCGCCTTGCAGCAGGTCGAGCAGGCCGCAGTTCAGCAGGAAGCGCGCCTGCGAGGTGTAGCCGACGACGTCCAGCCCCGCATCCTGGGCGCCCAGTGCGATGGCGGTGAAATTGACATGCGCGGTGATGTCCTTGGCGCCCACGTCGGCCAGCGGGTCGGTATCGGCGAGGTGCGCGCGGTGACACATCAGCGTGCCGCCGACGCGCTGCGGATGGTAGTACTCGGCCTCGGGAAATCCGTAGTCGATGAGAAATGCGGCACCGCGCTGCAGGCGGTCGGCCAGCGTGCGGATCCAGGCCTCGGCCTGCGGGTGGATCTCGGTCACGGTGCCGGGTACGAACGGCCCCGCGTTCGGCAGCCGCAGGTCGGTGATGCGGTCGGTCCAGGCGAAGGCATCGCCGTGTACCGCCACGCCCCGCTCGAACCACCGCTGGCCGTCCCAATGCAGCAGTTGCACCGGCATCGCGTCGAGCACTTCATTGGCCACGACCACACCGTGCAGCGCCGCAGGCCAGGTGTCGAGCCAGCGCACGCGGTCGCCCCAGGCCGCCAGGCGTTCGGCCTGCCGCACGCGCAGCGTGCCGGACAGGTCCACGATCGAATAGCGCCGCACGCGGTCGCCCAGGGCCCCCAGCAATTGCGCCGCGAGCGCGCCCGAGCCGGCGCCGAATTCGAAGACCTCGTCCGCCTGCGCCGCGTCCAGCGCCTGCAACACCTGGCGCGCCAAGGCCCGGCCGAACAGCGGCGTGAGCTCCGGCGCGGTGACGAAATCGCTGCCCGACGCGGGCATGGCGCCGAACTGCCGGCTGCCGCGTGCGTAGTAGCCGAGGCCGGGTTCGTACAGCGCCATCGCCACAAAGCGGTCGAAAGGCAGCCAGCCGCCTGCCGCCGCGATGGCCGCGAGCAGGCGCGCATGGAGGCGCGCCGATAAACTCTCGGGCCCGGCGTGAGTCATTCGCGCCATTGTAGGAAGCATGCCCAGCCCCTCCGAAACACACCCGGTCGTGCTCGTCACCGGCAGCGCGCAACGCATCGGGCGCGAGATCGCGCTCGAGTTGGCCGCGCACGGCTGGCAGGTGGCGGTGCATTACCGCCACTCGGCCGCCGAGGCCGCGCAAGCTGTGAGCGCCGTGCATGAGGCCGGCGGCCGAGCGATCGCCTTCGCCGCCGACCTGGCCGACGAAGCGGCGTGCGAGGCCCTGGTCCCGGCCGTGGTCCGGGCCTTCGGCCGCATCGACGCGGTGGTGAACAACGCCTCGCTGTTCGAGTACGACAGCATCGACACCTTCGGCTACGCCGCGATGGAGCGTCACTGGCGCGCCAATGCCGCCCCGGCCATCGTGCTGGCGCGCGCGCTGCACCGCGCCGGCGGCAGCGCCGTGGTCAACCTGCTCGACCAGAAGCTGTGGAACCCGAACCCCGACTACCTGTCGTACACGCTGTCCAAGGCCGCGCTGGAAGCCGCCAACACATTGCTGGCGCAGGCATTGGCGCCGCAGGTGCGGGTGTGCGGCGTGGCGCCGGGCGTCACGCTGCTGTCGGGTGAAATGAGCGGCGCCGAATTTCACAGCTCGCATCGCATGACGCCGCTGCAGCGCAGTTCTACGCCGCAGGACGTGGCGCGCGCCGTGCGCTTCCTGCTCGAATCCCCCGCCATCACCGGCACCACGCTGCTGGTGGACGGCGGCCAGCATCTGCAGGCGCAAGCGCGCGACGTGATGTTCCTGGCCCGCGAGACCGCCCAAGGAAGCGAGGGTCCCCCGAGTTCCTTGACCCCCTCGGGAGGCGGGCTCGGCAGCCCCGAGTCCTCGGGGCCCCCACTACCGAAAGCCCCCTGATGCAAAGCCTGCTCAACCACCCGCGCCTGATGGATTGCCGGCGCCTCTTCCTGCGCGACTACGAGGTGTGGATCAATATCGGCGTGCACGACTTCGAGAAGAAGGGCGAGCAGCGTGTGCTGATCAACGTCGACCTCTACGTGCCGCTGGCCGTGTCCACGCCCAAGGCCGACAAACTGGAGGAAGTGGTCGACTACGACTTCATCCGCCGCACGGTGATGGCCCGCGTGGCACACGGTCACATCCACCTGCAGGAGACGCTGGCCGACGAACTGCTGGTGGTGATGCTGGCCCACCCGCGCGTGCGCGCCGCCCGCGTGGCAACCGAGAAGCCAGACGTCTACCCCGACTGCGACGCCGTGGGCTGCGAGGTCTTCGGCATCAAGGACAGCGCACCATGAACGCGATCACCGACGCGCCGCTGGTCACCCTGCATGCCGCCGAGGCCCCGATCCGCATCGACCCGCGCAAGGCCGCCTTCGAAGCCAACAAGCTCGGCAAGCGCCTGCACCGCCAGGTGGGCCAGGCGATCGGCGACTACACCATGATCGAGGCCGGCGACAAGGTCATGGTCTGCCTGTCCGGCGGCAAGGACAGCCACGCGCTGCTGGACATCCTGATCTCGCTGCGCGAACGCTCGCCGGTGCCCTTCGATCTGGTGGCCGTCAACCTGGACCAAAAGCAACCCGGCTTCCCCGACCACGTTCTGCCCGCCTACCTGGCCGGCCGCGGCGTGCCCTTCCACATCGAGGCGCAGGACACCTATTCGGTGGTCAAGAAGCTGGTACCCGAAGGCAGCACGATGTGCAGCCTGTGCTCGCGGCTGCGCCGCGGCATCCTGTACCGCGTGGCGGGCGAACTGGGGGCGACCAAGATCGCGCTGGGCCACCATCGCGACGACATGGTGGTGACGCTGCTCATCAACATGTTCTTCGGCGGCCGACTGAAGAGCATGCCGCCCAAGCTGGTCAGCGACGACGGCAGGAACGTCGTCATCCGCCCATTGGCCTACGTGGCCGAGACCGATCTCGAGCGCTGGGCCGAGCACCGGCGCTTCCCCATCATCCCGTGCACGCTGTGCGGCAGCCAGAACGACCTGCAGCGCGTGCAGGTCAAGCAGATGCTGCGCGATTGGGAGCGCCAGTATCCGGGCCGCAGCGACAACATGCTGCACGCGATGGCGCACGTAACGCCTTCGCACCTGCTGGACCGGAACCTGTACTCCTTTTCGAGCCTCCGAGCGACGGGTATTGCCGACACGGGTGGTGACAAGGCATTCGACGATGACCCCTGCGCCGTCTCGGCGGCGCCCGACAAGGTGGTGTTTCATCGGCAGGGCGGTCCGGGCCCGGAGGACTGACGCACCAGATGCACCCTTGTCGTCGCGCAGCGGTCTTCCGCTGCGCGACGAAGTCTTCACGACCGCCGGGCCGTCAACCTGGTGGCGCGATCAGCGCGCGCAGGTCTTCTTCCCAACCCTTGAGGGTGTCGCGCGCCTTCTGTCGCTGTGCCGGCGTGGTGGCGTTGTGGATCCGTGCCGCGAATGCGCAGTTGTATTCGGCCAGCCTCAGCTGGTAGGCGCGGTATTCGGGGTCGGGTGAACGCTCGGCGCGCACCGCCAGCATGCGCACGGCAGCCAGGCGCTGGTCCCGGTCGGCGCGCTCGGCAACCAGGCGGCGCAACACCTGCACGGTGTCGCGCTGGCGGCGCTCGCGGTCGGCCAGCCACAGCTCCGGGTTGAAGGGCGAGGCCGCCACGCCGACCGCGATGACGCGTTTCTGGGGCTCGTCCAGGCTGCCGTAAAGCCGCTCGGCACGCTCCACCGTGCGCTTGACCGACTCACGCGCGCGCAGCGCCGCGTCGGGCTGCAGGAAGTCGCTGCGCATCTCGTCGTTGCCCTTGGCGTTGCGCTGCTCCAGGTGGCGCAGCTGCGGCTCGCCAAGGCCCGGCACGAGATCGGCCGCGAGCTCGATCGCGCGGTCCAGCGCAGGGTCCAGCGCGTCGCGTACCCGGGCTTGCCAGCGGCACGCCTGCGCCGAGGTGGTGGGCTCGAGCACTTTGGTTCCGGCATCGGCCAGCACGGCGGCGTAGTCGCGCAATTGGGTGGCGCGGTGCCACTCGAACCAGCGCTCGATGCCCTGCTTGGCCAGCGGCGCCTGTTCGCGGCTGAAGTCGACATAGCCGTCGAGCCACCACCAGGCCAGCTGCGGGCCGTTGTTGTAGCCCAGGCGCACGGCGCTGCAACCCATCAGCGCGAACGCCAGCCAGCCGATAATCGTGCGCTTGACCAGGGAAATCAGAGACAACTGCATGGCACTCAACGTCGTGATCATGGCCGCGGGCAAGGGCACCCGCATGAAATCGGACTTGCCGAAGGTGCTGCACAAGTTGGCAGGCACGACCTTATTGCAGCATGTTCTGGCCGCGGCTGCGCAACTCGGGGATTCACGCACCGTCGTCATCACCGGTCACGGCGCCGAACAGGTGGAGGCTGCAGCCGCCGCCAGCGGCGCGGTGTTCGTGCGCCAGCTGCCGCAACTGGGCACCGGCCACGCCGTGCAGCAAGCGGTGCCGGCGCTGGCGGGCGACAACCCGGTGACGCTGATCCTCAACGGCGACGTGCCGCTGATCCGCCCGGAGACCGCGCGCGCGTTGGTGCAGGCCTGCGGCGGCCGGCAACTGGCATTGCTGACCATCGAGCTGCCCGACGCCACCGGCTACGGCCGCATCGTGCGCGACGGGCCGCGGGTGCGCGCCATCGTCGAGCACAAGGATGCCGACCCCGCGCAGCGCGCCATTCGCGAGGTCTACACCGGCATGATGGCCGCGCCCACCGCGCTGCTCACGCGCTGGGTGATGGCGCTGTCCAACGACAACGTGCAGCGCGAGTACTACCTGACCGACATCGTCGCCATGGCGGTGGCCGAGGGTGTGCCGGTGGTGGCCACCGCTGCCGACAGCGAGACCGAAGTGCTGGGTGTCAACAGCCCCGTGCAACTGGCCGATCTGGAGCGGCGTCGCCAGCGCGCGTCGGCCGAGGCGTTGATGGAAGCCGGCGTGCGCCTGGCCGACCCGGCAAGACTCGACGTGCGTGGCGCGTTGGACTGCGGCAGCGACGTCGAGATCGATATCAACTGCATCTTCGAAGGCCGGGTGCAACTGGCCAACGGCGTGCGCATCGGCGCCCACTGCATCGTCCGTGACGCCAGCATCGGCGCCGGTGCGGTGATCCACCCGTACACGCACATCGAAGGCGCCACGGTCGGCGCGGGGGCGCTGGTGGGTCCGTACGCTCGGTTGCGCCCGGGAGCGGTGTTGGGGGAACAGGTGCACATCGGCAACTTCGTCGAGGTCAAGAACTCGACCTTGGCCAAGGGGGCCAAGGCCAACCATCTGGCCTACCTGGGTGATGCGACGGTCGGCGAACGCGTCAACTTCGGCGCCGGCAGCATCACCGCCAACTACGACGGCGCCAACAAGCACCGCACGGTGATCGGCGACGACGTGCACGTGGGCAGCAATTGCGTGCTGGTGGCGCCGGTGACGCTGGGCGCCGGCGCCACCATCGGTGGCGGCTCGACCATCAGCAAGCCGGCACCGGCCGGACAGCTGACGCTGGCGCGCGCACGCCAGGCCACCATCGCGGGTTGGCAGCGGCCGCGCAAGACGGACAAGAAGGATTGATACCGATTTGCGATCGATCGAATAGAAATGCGGATCCGGTGTCTTGTGGCTTGGAGACTCTCGGTCCGTTGCAGTTGAAGCGCGTCGCGGCAGGCGGCCCCCGGCGGCGGCTCATGCTGTGGCGGTCGGCGCTGCGCGCCGACTCCACTGCGATGCTCGGCCTGGGGTCGCGTCGCGAAACTCACTTCGTTCGCTGCGCTCACTCCGTTCAG
>Ga0209254_10007191_pt1 | contig 10255 bp, 8 predicted proteins | sample FrelakmetDIP11DI_FD_187148 | JGI IMG/M metagenome (GOLD analysis project Ga0209254, IMG submission 187148) | Freshwater lake sediment microbial communities from the University of Notre Dame, USA, for methane emissions studies - DIP11 DI (SPAdes)... | ecosystem: Environmental > Aquatic >...
CTGCTGCCCCTAGATTCCCCGGCATCATATCCAAAAGCTGGCTGAGGGGACCCATTTTTCGAACCTGGCGGATCTGATCCGCAAAATCTTCGAGGGTGAATCCCCCTTTGAGCATTTTCTCTGCCTGCTCTGCCGCGGATTTTTCATCGTAAGCTTGTTCGGCCTTTTCGATGAGACCGATGACATCCCCCATGCCCAGGATCCTGGAGGACATGCGCCTGGGGTCGAAAGCCTCAAGTGCGTCCACACCTTCTCCCACACCGAGGAATTTGATTGGCACGCCGGTTACGCTGCGAACAGAAATGGCAGCTCCTCCACGGGCATCACCATCCATTTTGGTGAAAATTAAACCGGTCAGATCGATCGCTTTTCGAAACCCTTCAGCAATATGAAGCGCTTCCTGCCCGGTCATCGCATCCACAACCAGCAGCGTCTCGCAGGGGGTCACATTTTTGCGGATGGATTTGAGCTCATCCATCAGATTTTCATCCAGCTGGGAACGACCAGCAGTATCGGCGATCAGAACGGAATACCCACCTTTGTTCCCTTGATCAAAACCCTTCTTAACGATCTCAGGAGGTTTTCCCCCGGGGAGAGAGAACACTTCAACCCCAATCTGTTCTCCCAGGATTTGCAGCTGCTTTATAGCTGCAGGCCGGTAGGGGTCTGCTGCGATCAAAAGGACTCTTTCCCCTTGCGCTTTCAGCAACCTCGCTAGCTTGGTAGCGGCTGTTGTCTTCCCGGAACCTTGCAAACCGACGAGAAACAATGTCCTTGGTTTAGCTCCGGTGAGATTCAACCTTTCTGGTTCACCTAGGGTGGCGATCAACTCTTCATTAACAATTTTGATCACCTGCTGCCCTGGGTTTAAGGCTTCTGAGACTTCCGCTCCGACTGCACGTTGGCGTACGCGGGCAATAAAATCCTTAACAACTGTAAAATGAACATCAGCTTCAAGAAGGGCAAGCCGTACTTCCCGCATTGCAAGGTCAACATCCTCGGCGCTGAGTTTCCCGCGTTTGCGAAGTTTTTGAAATATTTGGTCAAGGCGTTGGGTCAGGGTTTCAAACATTATTGAAGGTCACACATTCCGTTTCATGATAGAATGATAAGGCAGGTTGGAATTCTATCCTTTCGCCGGGTGAAGGTCAAGTAATTTTCCCTTCACCTCTAATTCTCTTAGTGATTCAAAATTCAACCTTATCTGAAACATTGCGGAATCATCGCAACGATATTTTATTTTTCGGGTTATTAGAGATATCAATAATTTTTGGAGGTATTAATGTCAAAAATCGCGATTGTAACCGATAGCACTGCCTATATCCCTGATAATGTACTCTCAGGTTACCCCATTTCTGTTGCTCCACTTTTAGTGCTGTGGGACAACGAATCCCTGCAAGACGGTGTGGAAATCACCCCTGCGGACTTTTATGCACGGTTGAAACAATCCAAAACCATGCCGTCCACTTCTCAGGCAACTCCGGCCACGTTCATGGAAATCTACCAGAGATTAATCCATGATGGTTATGAGATCCTGAGTATTCACATTTCCTCCAAACTTTCTGGCACCCTGGATTCAGCCATCCAGGCAAAAAGCCACTTTGAAGGCGCGAAAATCGATTTATTCGATTCCCTCACTTCCGGAATGGCATTGGGTTTTCAGGTCCTTGCTGCAGCCCGCCTGGTCCAACAGGGGGCAAATATGAAAGATTGTTTGAACGTATTGGAAAAAGCCCGTCAGCAAAGCGGTTTGTATTTTGTTCCTGCCACCCTTGAATATTTGCGTCGCGGCGGCCGGATCGGAGGAGCGTCTGCATTCCTGGGTTCTGTGCTTGATCTCAAACCAATTTTGACCGTTAAAGACGGTCGGATCGAGGCTGTGGAAAAAGTGCGCACCTTCTCCAAGGCAGTCGACCGGATGCTGGAACTCTTCCAAAAACATGCTGAGAAATACAGCCTTCCTGTCCGTCTGGCTTCCCTCTACACGGATAATCCAGAGGGGGCTCAAATTCTGGCAGATCGGGCTCGTGAAAAATTTGGCAAGGATGGGGTTTCAGAGATCCTCCTCACCCCGGTAAGCCCTGTGATCGGTACCCACCTTGGCCCGGGTACTTCAGGGATCTGCTTCCTCGCTGGAATGTAATTTTCAATTAAATTCTTAAATGATGAAACAACAGCTGACTTGAACGAAATCAGCTGTTGTTCTTTTTTCAAATTACTAATCCGATTTGGTAAAATATCTCCATTCCATTTCTTGGAGAATTAATGAAAAACTATCCTTCAATCGGTGTTCAAATCCCTGAAATCCTACTCCCCAAACCTGGAATTGATCTCTCCCATTGGGCTGTGATTGCATGTGATCAGTTCACGTCAGAGCCCGAGTACTGGCAAGAGGTAAGAGAGCTTACCGAAGGATATCCATCTACATTTAACATGATTCTTCCTGAAGTGATGCTCGGCACATTTGAAGAGATGCAGCGGATCCAATCTACCCAAGAAACAATGCAAGATTATTACGATCAAACCCTTTTTGAAAGTCGCGAGGGAATGATCCTTGTTGAGAGAAGTGTTTTGGGAAAAACCCGTAAAGGGATCATGCTTGCCCTGGATTTAGAACAATATGATTTCAACAAAGGTTCCCGAACGCTTATTCGCGCGACAGAAGGAACAATCCTGGACCGTCTCCCGCCGCGCATCCGCATCCGCGAGGGTGCCCTGTTGGAATTACCGCATATCCTTGTTCTCATTGATGATCCTGCAAGGACCGTGATCGAACCACTTTTTGAGGAGAGGAGCAGGATTCCCTGTCTTTATGATTTTGATTTAATGTTGGGAAGCGGCCATCTGAAAGGTTACCAGGTAAACCAAACGACTCTCGAGCAGCAGGTGATCCAGAGCTTGGAAAATCTCGCAAGTGCCAAATCATTTCAAACCCGTTATAACTTGCCGGAAAAGGAACCCGTGCTTCTATTCGCCATGGGAGATGGCAATCATTCTTTTGCCACTGCAAAGGCGATTTGGGAAAAAATGAAATCAAGGGTTAGCCCGAACCATCCGGCAAGATATGCCCTTGTAGAGGTTGAAAATATTCATGATGAGGGTTTGGAATTTGAGCCCATTCACAGGGTATTGTTCAATGTTCAACAAGACTTGAAAAATTCTTTTCTTAAACGATTTGGAGAAGATATAACCATATCAATCTGTGAGAACCCGGAAACCATGCAGCACGAAGTTTTGACCAGCACGAGTGAAATTCAAAAGATCGGCGTATTAGATTCCTCTGGCTCGGGGCTGCTAACCTTCAATAAACCCACCATGAACTTGCCGATTGGGAGCCTCCAGAGTTTCCTTGATGACTGGCAAAAATCCGGAGGATTCGAGAAGATCGATTATGTACATGGAAGGGATTCCCTGTACCGGCTGAGCCGTGAACCGGGCAACCTGGGATTTTATCTTCCTGCTATGGAAAAAGCTGATTTATTCAAGACTGTAATCCTCGACGGCGCATTGCCCAGGAAGACATTTTCAATGGGAGAGTCGCGGGAAAAGCGTTTTTATATGGAAGCAAGGAAAATAACCCTGTAACTAGATATGATGAAACTTCTCATTCATTTTTCTTTGCTCACAATATTCCTGGCGGGATGTGGTGCATTTTCCCCACTGCCAACAGTTACTCCCACCCCTGAACCCACGGTCACTAAGACCGCACTGCCTTCAATTACCTCCACGCCATTTCCTACTCTCACACCGACTCCGGTATTTGAGATTTGCTCTCCGATTTCAGGTTTTCAAACAGCAGATCTCCAGGAATTCACCACCCAAGCGTTCATCCCGCCCACTCCCCGACTTGATAACGGTCATCATGGGCTGGATATAGCCTTCTTTGCTGAAGGGAATAGACCAGTGATCCTGGGACTGCCAATTCAATCCATCCTTCCGGGTAGAGTGGCTGCCATCCTGGAGAACAATGGTCCTTACGGAAATATGATCATGGTAGAAACCCATCTGGAAAAAATTCCGCTTCTATTCCAGCAAGTAATCCCTTTTCCTACCATCGCCCCCACAGTCACCAGCGATGAAAGGCTTCTATGCCCGCCCGAAGGCGAACTCCCGACCTATGACTCCAGCGGAGCGAGATCCCTGTACGTACTCTATGCGCATATGTTGGAAGCCCCCAAGCTTAAAGTTGGGGATCCAGTAAACATTTGTCAACCCCTGGGTTTGGTGGGTAACACAGGTTGGTCTTCGGATCCGCATCTGCACATAGAAACCAGGGTGGGACCTTCATCAGCTGTGTTTGGCGAAATTGTCCACCGGGTTCCGGCGACCCTGGAGCAAGCCCATAATTATTGTGTCTGGAGGGTGAGCGATTTATTCCAATTGATCGATCCTGCCAGGGTTTTATTCATTCAATCTCCGTAGGATTCTACCCACCTGGTTTCAAAAATGACCTCGCCTTCAGGTTAGAAAAAACCTATACGCTGGAATCGGTATCACAGGCTTGATTCTTGCACATTAGCTTCTAGTTAATATATGGACATCAAAAAATGGATGACCCAGCAGAATATCGGGATCGCATTGATCGTTCTGATCGGTATCAATGCAATTCTCGCCATATACCTTTTAGTCAAAGTCTCTTCTTCTCCACCTGTCCCACCTGAACCAGTTGTTCGTGTCGATTCTTCCTCAACACCCCAGGTTACTTCAACACATCGTCCCCTGGAAACTCCCACAGCATTTCCGGTATCTTCTCAAGGTTTGGCTCAGACCGGTGCTTTGATATTTTCGATGAGCGACGGAGATTATTTTCATCTCTTCGCTTTTCACCCCCAATATCTTCCCTTTACCCGCCTGACGAACGGATCCTGGGATGACATCGATCCGGTAATCAGCCCGGATGGAACAAAAATCGCTTTCAGTTCCAGAGGTGGTGGCCAATGGGACATTTACATTCTGGATCTAGCAGCCGGTCAAATGAACCAGGTTACCAATACCCCCGCATATGATGCTTCCCCGTCATGGTCTTCGGACGGCCAATGGTTGGCTTTTGAAAGCACATCAAAAAACAGTATTGACATATATTTGAGTTCTTTAAGTGAGCTGTCCCAACCTCCGATTCAGCTGACCGAAGGACCGGGACTAAATTTCTCCCCCTCCTGGTCGCCGGGGGGAAGAGAGATCGCGTTTGTTTCCACCCGTTCAGGGGACCAGGAAATATGGCTGGCTGAACTGGATAATGTCGACGATAGGTTCACCAACCTCAGCCGGAATTCCAGAACCAGCGAAAGCCATCCTATCTGGTCACCCGATGGCAACATGCTGGCATGGTCTTCAAATGATGGGAACACCGATTCAATTTATACGTGGGATTCCACCCAAAGATCCACTCCTCCAAGAGAAGGTTTCACCGGAAGTTGGCCTTCCTGGGATAGGGGTGGAAAAATGATCGCGGCATCAGTTCAAAATCCAAATGCGACTGATCTCGTGGTTTATGATCTTGAAAGTTCCAGGCTGGTTATTCCCCAAACAAATCTTCCAGGGTCAATAAATGGTATCACTTGGATGGCAGGTTCACAAACCGGTTTGCTCAATTCATATATAAATTCAGAAAATATGGCTCCGTTGCCGGATATTTTTGTTGCAAAACCCACCCAGACACCCGGCCCTGGAGGAAGAAAGGGAGTCCTCCCTTTGAAGAAAGTAAACGCTCCTTATCCATTTTTACAGGATCTTGCGATCGATAGTTATGAAGCGCTTAGGGTTACGGTTGGAAAAATTGCCGGTTGGGATTTCCTCGCTCAGCTTGAGAATGCCTATCTACCTTTGACCGAACCGCCTGAACCGGGAGGGGTTGAAAATTGGCTTTTTACCGGCCGCGGTATTGCAGTAAATGCTTTACCCATTCAAGCTGGTTGGATGGTCGTATCCCGCGAGGATTTCAATGGACTTCCTTATTGGCGTGTTTATATTAAAGCCTTAAAACAGGATGGTTCGCAGGGGATGCCCATCACCCAAATGGTTTGGGATTTTACTCCACGCTTTCAAGGCGATCCAACCGCGTACGAAGAAGGAGGCATGGAGGTGGATCCTCCGGGGGGATGGTGGATCGATTTCACCGAAACCGCAAAACGATATGGGTGGGACCGTCTCCCAGCAATGTCGAATTGGCGTACGTTTTACCGAGGGACCAGATTCAATCAATTTATCTATGATGGCTTGCTTGATTGGCGAATTGCGATGATCGAATTATATCCGCCAGAAGCGATTGCTACATTTACTCCAATTCCAACAATCACCCAAACACCAACCAGAACTCCCTGGAAATTATCGACAAAAACACCCACCCGCACCAGGACACCATCGCCTTCACCGACCCGCACCGCGACCCTCTCCCGTTGAAATGAATAATTTCACTTCATTTTATTTTTCATTTTTTTTCGCTGGAGTTCTTCTTGCAGGATGTCAAACAACTGCAAAAGAAACCAACGTAGTTGAGATTACACCTGAACCCTCCAATGCACCTGCCAAAATTACAATTACACCTAGAGAATTGCCAACCCTAATTCCAACGCGATCTGCCCTCCTTGATCCCCAGATGGAATCACAGCCTCTCACCATCGAGTTTCCAACTCCTGCACCGGTTCCCATCTCCGATTGGCGCTCTCCACTTTACCAAATCCCCTGGGCTCTCGGACCGTCGGATCATTTTTATTTCACCCGTCCAATTCAGGCCGACCAGATCAACTGGCCCCTGCCGGATTACCGGTATGGGTATGTGTTTCCGGAATCTAATCAAATCCACACTGGAGTCGATATTGACGCCCCCTATGGAACCCCTGTTTATGCGGCTGCTTCCGGGACGGTCACATTCGCTGGTTACGGTTTGATGAGTTCAGACAGCAACAAGAAAGACCCCTATGGTCTTGCTGCTGCAGTGCGACATGATTTTGGTTGGGGAGGTCGTCGTCTAACAACCATTTACGCCCACATGTCCGAGGTCGCTGTTCGGCCGGGGATGTATGTCAACCAGGGAGATATCATCGGATACATCGGCCAGACTGGAAATACTACCGGACCCCACCTTCATTTCGAGATTCGACTGGAAAAATCCGATTTCTTCGCATCAAGAAATCCAGAGCTCTGGCTTGTCCCTCCCGAAGGGAATGGTCTGGTCGTAGCCCGGATTATGAATTCAAACGGCTCATTGATCGACAACCAGATCATTGCGGTTACCAACCGCAAAGGCCATACCTGGGATATATATACTTACGCTCCCTTGGGTGTAAATTCGGACGATCATTATCGGGAGAACCTGGTCCTTAGCGATCTTCCCGCCGGGGATTATCGGATTTATATAAAATATGAAGATGAGCCATATAATTTCTGGTTTTCGGTTTATCCCGGATCCGTTTCGTATATTACTTTTCAAGGGACATTGGGATTCAAAGTAAACACGCCTCCAACACCCGACCCGGAAGAATGGCTCGTTACTCCCATTCCCGGGAACCCTTGACAGTTTTTTATTCCTAAGTGAAAATTAAAGGTTGTGTTTTATTGTACCTAAATTGGAGGATTTATCCGTATGTCAAAAACTAGAATCTTATTTACCTGTCTATTTGTATTTATGTTTGGCTTGGTGATTACCGCCTGCGGAATTGGCGAACCCAAAACTCCGACCCCCGATCCTAACCTTATCATTACCCAGGTAGCTCAAACCATTGAAGCCAATATCACTCTCACAGCTGCGGCCATGCCGTCTGCAACGCTTACCCCTGAACCCACCCAAACACCAGCCTCGACCAATACGTCCGCGGTCACCGCAACTCCCGCTGGAACCCTCGCTCTCTCTACGCCCGGACTGCCAACAATCCCATCCGGAGGCACAACAGGTTCAGCGGACTCTATGGCTTTTGCTGCAGATGTTACTATCCCGGATAACACCCAACTGTCGCCTTCGAGTGAATTCACCAAGACCTGGCGGGTTAAGAATACTGGAAGTACCCTATGGAACTCAGGTTACCAATTGGTTTATTGGGATGGCGTTCCGGGTAATGAAGTGGAAAAGGTTTTACCGGTAAAACAGGTGAAACTCACCGGTGAAGTAAAACCAGGTGCTGAAGCAGATGTTAGCGTAAAAATGGTCTCCCCTTCAAAAAATGGTACCTATAAAATCTGGTGGCGCATGATCAATCCGCAGGGAAACCCATTTGGAGATTCTCTCTATGCACTTATCATCGTAACAGATGGGACCCTGACTCTCGTGCCTTCGGTTACCCCTACGAAGTAAAACCTTTGGAATCGGGGAAATTCGCGGTCAGGTCTGAGATCAAAGCCGGGGCGCAACGCCTCGGCTTTTCACTTTTTGGGGTATCGACACCTGATCCGCCACTGCATCTGGACATCTTTCGAAAGTGGATCGGCAGGGGATACCACGGCGGGATGACTTATCTGGAAAGATCTGATAGTTTGAAGAAAAGATCGAACCCAAAGCTAATCCTGCCGGGATGCAAATCTGTGATAATGGTTGGGATTCCTTACGGACTCATTTCACAACCAACCGAAGCAAACCCCGAATATAAGTTTGCTGCATACGCGAGGTTTCAGGATTACCACATTGTTATCCCCGAACGATTAAAGGTCATTTCATCTTTGATCTCAGATATTTCATCAGGAAAATATTCCTGCATTATTTCCACGGATAGTGCCCCTTTCATGGAACGGGAATTCGCGCAACGGGCAGGATTGGGTTGGATCGGTAAGAATTCCTGTTTGATTTCCCCTCACGCCGGATCGCTTTTCCTAATTGCAGAAATCCTAACCGATCTTGAGCTTCCAATAGATGAACCTTTTACAGAGGATTTCTGTGGAAAATGCAATCAATGCATAAAAGCCTGTCCAACAGGATGCATTCAACCAGATCGAACTCTTGATGCCCGAAATTGCATTTCATATTTGACAATTGAACATAAAGGCCAAATCCCCATCCATCTACGCTCGAAAATTGGGAAATGGATATTTGGCTGTGATATTTGCCAGTCCGTGTGTCCCTGGAATAGAAAAGTTATCGACCCGCGTTACAACAGTTTGCCTCGATCAAATCATGACTTTGGGGGTAACGGCTTGGCAGAAATCATTAATATGAATGAAGAGAATTTCCAGATAACATATAAAAAATCGCCCATTCTACGATCAAAACGACAAGGTCTTTTACGGAATGCAGCAGTTGTGATGGGTAATTTGTCCAAACGAGAATATATTCCCGTTCTCGAGAAAATCATTACGGAAGAAATGAATCCCGTGATCAGGGAGCAAGCGACCTGGGCATTGGAAAAGATCGTTGGGGACCACATTCCAGGTGGTATTTAGTTATAAGCAATTGCGAAACATACAAAAAAAAGCCACCCGGTGCCGGGAGGCTTTTCGATCTCATTATTGGGTTGGAGCTATTGTGGGTGTAATCGAAGATTGAGCAGCTCCCATGGGAGTGCTGGTTGCTCCCCTTGTTGGCGTTGGCGTGACGATATTCACCGCGACTGTGATCACATCCCCTACCAGGATCCGATCTGGGTCTTTGAGTTTTACAGAGTTCAAACGGATGATATCTTCCCGTGTTGAATTGAATTTCGATGCAATGATGGCCAGTGTATCTCCGGATTGAATGGTGTACTGAATTTTTGTTCCTCTCGGTAGGTCCGACGGGACTTCTGTGGGGGTTGGCAGGGTTTGCCCGGGTGCTGGGATTAATATCTTGGATCCCGGTTGCAGCGGGCAAGTCCCTGCCGGGAAATTATTGATCGCAATAATCGTTACTACATCAGTATCGAACCTGGCAGCCAAATCCCAGCAGGTATCCCCGGATTTGATCTCATATTCAAACGGCCCGGATGGGGTTACTGTCGCGCTTGGAAGTAGTGTTTCTGTTGGGAGGGGAGTATTACTGGCTGTAGGCGTTGGTAAAGTTGCTGTTGCTGTAGGTGTCTCAGTAGGTGTAGGGGTTTTGGTTGAAAAAAGCGCCGGGGCATTAGGGCCAGCAAACCAGGAGATTAGGATGATGATTCCTGAGACAACGAGGACAACCGCCAATCCGCCAACCAGGAATGGAAGCATCCTTTGACGTTTATTGAAATTGTCCATCACAGATTGAGGAGAAGGTTCATTACTCATTATCGTTCCTTTTCTGTTCCGGGAAAAACCAATCGGAATATTTTTATTCTACCTGAAAAATCATTAATTTTTTCTAAAGAAACTCAAATTC
>Ga0209254_10007192_pt1 | contig 10255 bp, 4 predicted proteins | sample FrelakmetDIP11DI_FD_187148 | JGI IMG/M metagenome (GOLD analysis project Ga0209254, IMG submission 187148) | Freshwater lake sediment microbial communities from the University of Notre Dame, USA, for methane emissions studies - DIP11 DI (SPAdes)... | ecosystem: Environmental > Aquatic >...
GTGCCGACGGGCTACCTCGCGGGCAATGTCGTGCGCGAGCCGTACAAGCTCGACCGGATCTCGATCCAGGCGATCGGCACCGCAGCTCCGATCAAGTCGTACTCGCTGACATACGAAAGCGCGCCCGTCTCCGGCCGCTTGCGACTCGGCAGTGTCCAGGAGTGCGCCGCAACGAGCTGCCTGCGACCCACGACGATCACCTACCAGAACGGCGCCAGCGGCTGGCAGCCCATGATGGACACGGGCGTCGTTGCGGCCGCCAGCCGGGCACCAATGCCGCTCGAACTGAACGGCGACGGCGTCACCGACCTCCTGTACCCGGTCGACGCCGGCAGCGGCCGGCTGAGCTGGCGCATCCTGCTCGGCACGCCCACAGGCTTCGCGGCGCCACTCGATACGGGCCTCATCACCGACACGTCGCCCAGGATCATTCCAGGACTGTTCGCGGGCAACGGCCGCACGCAGTTCCTCATCGTACAGAACGGCTACTGGCACGTGGCCGGGTACACCAATGCCGGCTTCTCGGTCGCCAGCACGGGCCTGGTGCCTGGCGGCGAATACGGCGCCGCCGATTTCGACGGCGACGGGCTCGCCGACCTGGTCGCCCAGGCCGGAGCCGGCTTCACCCCGACCATCAGCGTCCGCCGCAATGTCGGCACGCCGGGCAGCAACTCGTTCACGGTGGGGTTTGCGCCCACGTCGCAGCCTGTCTGGACGGTGCCGGGCACCCGGCAATCCATGCCCTGGGACAACCTGCGCGTCGCCGACCTCAACGGCGACGGCCGCGCCGACATCGTGGCGCTGACATTCAACAAGTCGGACCGCAACCCCAGGTTCTTCGCCACGCCGTTGCTGTCCAACGGCTTTGGCAACGCGTTCACGCTCGGCACGGAACGGCAGTTGTGGCAGGAATCCATGGTCACGATGGGTGACTGGAACGCCGACGGCTGCTCGGACATCGTCCAGGTCCGCAGCGTGTTCGTCTCGAACTGTGCCGGCGCCTTGGTGGAACTGTCGACCGGCGCCACGCCTGCAACCGGCAGCACGCTGTACACGGCGCTGCCCGCCGACTGGAACCTCGACGGCCGGACCGACCTCCTTTACGTCGACGCCGCCACCCGCCAGTGGTTCGTGGTGCCATCCACCGGAGAAGGCGCAGGCGCGCCCGTCAGCACCGGCATCGCCGCGCCTGCGTCGACAACATGGTTTGACCTGGACGCCGACGGCGACGGACTCACGGACCTCGCCTATCGCGACGGCAACAACGGCAACCGGCTGCGTTATCACCTGCATGCCGGTCCCGCAGCACCCGCCGATCTGGCCACGACCTTCAGCGACGGCTTCGGCATGCGCCAGAGCCCGGCGTATGTCTCGATAGCGCGCGGCAGCTACACGAAGCAAAGCGATGCCGTGTTTCCGGCCGCGGATTTCCAGGGCCCGCTGTATGTCGTCAGTGAATTCAACTCGAGCGATGGACTCGGTGGCACCTACCGCAACCAGCTCGCGTATTCCGGCGCAGTCGTGCACCTGCAGGGCCGCGGCTTCCAGGGCTTCGCCACGCAGCGCATCGAGGACTCGCGCAACGGGCTGATCACGTTCGATTACGTGGCGCGCGCGTTTCCGCACACTGGCATGCACACGCAACGGACTGTGTTCCAGGCCGACGGCCGCACACGCGTCAGCCAGTGGACGACCGGCCTCGCTGCGCAGGCAGCCGGCGGATCCGGCAGCGAGCAACGGGTGTTTCCGTTCGTCGCCTCGACCACCGACCAGCGCTTCGAATACGGCGGTGCACTGAACGGCACGTTGATTACTGAAACCACCAATGCCTTCGCCTATGGCGACGGCTACGGCAATCCGACGCTGGTGCAGACCCACGTCTGGGATACGGATCCGGGTTCCGCCACCTATGGCAGCGCCTGGCGCTCGACCGCCAGCTTCAGCTACGCCAACGACACGTCCGGCAACTGGTGCCTGGGGCTGCCGGTCTCCAGCACCGTGACGAACACCGCGCCCGAGCAGGTGGCCATGACGCGCGCGACGACCTACGTCGCCGACACGGTCGCGTGCCGGATCACGCGCCAGGTGGTGGAACCAAACGTGCCGGCCCTCAGAGTCGTCTCCACCTTTGGATTCGACGATTGCGGCAACCTGAACTCGATCCAGGTCGTCGGCTCCCACCCGAAAGGCACGCCGATGACGGCGCGCACGACCAGCTTCAATTACGGCGTTCGCTGCCAGTTGCCGGAAACGGTGACCAATGCGCTCGCACAGACGACCAGCTACGCCTGGCGCTACGACTTCGGCGTGCCAACCCGCGCGACCGATGCCAACGGCTTGTCGACATCGTGGACGCACGACGAGTTCGGGCGCCGCTCGAGCGAGACCGCCAGCAACGGCACTCGGACGACGCGGGAGTACCAGTCGTGCAGCGCAGGCCCGTGCTGGGGCGTGCACGACCTGCGCTTCGCCGTGTACGACCGCCGCTACGGAGCCGACGGCACGCTGATCCGGGAGTACCAGTCGTTCTACGACGGCCTCGAGCGGCTGAGAGTGGAAGGGGCTCATGGCGCCCTCGGCAAGTGGCTGCAACGCACGTACGCCTACGACGCGCTTGGGCGCCCGCTCCGGGAGTCGCGCCCGTATTCAACCGCGCTGAATGGCCAGACAACGCGCACTTTCGACCCGCTTGGTCGCCTGACCAGCGAACGCGACTCGGACGCGAGCGGCGCCAACGTGCGGAGCGTCACGCTTGGGTACTCGGGGCGCACGACCAACATCACCGATTCGCTGGGACGCACGCATTCGCGAATCACCGACGTCGGCGGCAGGTTGCGCCGTGCCGTCGACCCCGCGCCTGGCGGCTCGACGCGCTACGACTACGATTCGTTCGGCAACCTGAGCCGCATCCAGGATGCGGCCGGCGCCATCTCCACCGGCAGGTACAACGTGCGCGGCTTCCGCATCCAGTGGTCCGATGCCGATGCCGGCTCGTGGACCTACTCGCACAACTCGCTCGGTGAGCTCGGCGGCTGGACAGACGGCAAGGGCCAGGCACATTTCGCGACGTTCGATGCCCTTGGCCGGCTGGTTGCGCGGACTGACCCAGAAGGCGCGAGCACGTGGACGTGGGGGACGTCGGCCGCCGCGCGGGACATCGGCCGGCTGCAGGCGAAATCGGGCTTTGGCTACGCCGAATCGCGCAGCTATGACAACGTCGGCCGCATCAGTTCGCGGACGATCACGACCGACCAGAGCTATCAGTACGACTACGCGTACAACGCGGCCGGGGACGTCGACACGGTCACGTATCCCTCGAGCCCGGTGCCTGCCGGCCAGTCCGGCAGCCGGTTCAAGATTCGCTATGCGTACAGCTTCGGCGTGCCGTCGCGGATCGACGACGTCACTCAGTGGCAGGTTCGCACGCTGTGGAGTCTTGGCGCAGCGAACGACTTCGATGCCCCGACGCAGGAAACGCTTGGCGGCGTCGTCTCGCGCACGTCCACCTATGACGCCGCGACACAAAGGCTGACGGCCCTCCAGGCCGGCACCTCCGGCACCGGCAGCAATCGGCAGAACCTCGCCTACCAGTGGGACGCCGCCGGCAACCTGCAGCAACGGCGCGACCTGAACCAGAACCTGGCCGAGTCGTTCTCATACGACGGTCTCGATCGCCTCACCCGCTCGATGATGGGCGGCGGGATCAACCTTGCCGTGGTTTACGACGCGTCCGGCAACATCACCAGCAAGTCGGACGTAGGCAGTTACAGCTACAGCGACTCCGCCCGACCCCACGCGGTGACGGGCGCCGGCAATGACTTGTTCACCTACGACGGCAACGGGAATCTGGCGACGCGCAATGGGCTGAGCCAGGAGTGGGCGTCATACAACCTGCCCACGACCCTGCGCAAGCCGGGTTTCCAGACACAGTTCGCGTACGGCCCCGACCGCGAGCGCTGGCGACAGGTCGCCGGCTACCAGAACGGCACGGAGACGACGCATTACGTCGGCAGTCTGCTCGAGAAAGAATCGACGACTTCGACCGGACTGACCTACTGGCGCCACTACGTGCCGACGCCGGGCGGCTCCACGGTCGTCGTGTCGCGGAATTCGGACGGCAGCGCATCGACGACCTACGTGCTGCCGGATCACCTCGGCAGCAGCGACACGCTGCTGGACGAGACCGGGGCGAGCGTGGCCAAGGCCAGCTTTTCGCCGTTCGGCTCGCGCCGTGGTACCAACTGGAGCGCATCCACCGCGCCGGACTGGCTCGGCATCGCGAACACCACGCGGCAGGGATACACCGGGCACGAGATGCTCGACAACGTCGGCCTCGTGCACATGAACGGCCGCGTGTTCGACCCGATGCTTGGCCGCTTCCTGTCGGCGGATCCGGTGATCGCCGACCTCGGCGACAGCCAGTCGGTGAATCCGTACGCGTACGTCGGCAACCGGCCGCTGAATACGACGGATCCGACTGGACTGGCCGCCCAACTCGTCTGCGGGCCCGTGTGCGTGTCGGTCACGGTGTCGGCTGCCAAGAGCTTGATCGACTTCATCGGGCATGGCCATGGTTCGTCGCTGCCACCGCCGCCGGCCACTGCACTCCCCGGTTGGTCGGCACAGAGCGGCGCACCGCTGTGCGGCGCCGGCACGTTCTCACCGACCTGTGGCGGCATGGTTCTTTACGCCGGCGCCCCGGGCATGGGCACAGGCGGTCCGGCAACTTCGACCTGGGCAGAGTCGGCCATCGATGACGAGTACGCCGCCGACAACCTTAGGCAAATCTTCATCGACCTCGGGGTCAATGCGGTCGACGTGCTGATCCTGTCCCCGGTGTACGACGCGAGGGACGCCTACACCGCGGCGACGCGCGGCGACTATGCGACCGCCATCGTCTATGTCGGGTTCACGGTCTGCGACGTGGCGAAGTTCTGCCAACCCATCGTGGCCCCGACGAAGGCGTTGCGGCGGGCGGCGAAGGCAACTGCCGCGGCGAACAAGGGAGGACTGAACCTTTATCGCGCCGGGCGAGACGGCGACAGGACCCGAGGTGCCTTGGAGAACTGGAAGCAAGGTGACTGGATGCTGTTTCTTCCCAATCAAGGCTCAGCAAAGGCAAACTGGAGGCAGAACTCAGGAAAGCTCCGATCGGAAATGCAACGCGGCGAACCCATCAGTGACTCGTATCGCCAGCCATCAGGAATGCAGATTCCTGCTGGCACAACACCTGGTTCCCCGGGGCGATTTCTCAATGCCGAGCGCAAGCTCCTCGAATCCCGCGGTTGGACGTACGACATGGAGTCGGGCGCATATCTCCCGCCGCAGAAATGAGCGAGTTTTCAGACATCGTCGAGCAAACGTTTGGAGACCTAGCGCGCTTGCAAGGTTTCGAGATGGTGGAACACGGACGTACGTCCGCCACCTTTCGATCACAAGTCTGCGAGATTACGTTCAGCCACGACGACCAACGCTCCTTCGAAGTCTTCGTTGGCATCAGATTGCTCAACAGAGACCTCGGGCTCGATTTCAGCATTGACGAGATTGCCCGGGCCACGTCCGTGCCAATGGAACTGAGGCCACAAGGCTATGCGGCCCAGGGAAGTGAGCAGGCGCGTAAGCTGCTGGAGCGGGTTACCAGCATTTTGTCGATCTATGGCCAACCGTTGTTGCGCGGCGATAGTGAAGCTTGGGCGAGCCTCATTAGGCAACGTGATTCCGACTGCATCAGATACGAAGAGGAGACGAGTTTGCGTCAGTCATTGCAACGCGCGGACGAGGCTTGGAAGGCGCGGGACTATGCCAAGGTTGCCGCACTGCTTCGGACTGTCCGTCACCTGCTTGGTAAATCCGACCTCGCCAAGCTCGATTACTCAGAAAAGCAGTTGCCTAGCCCACAGAATCGGCATTAGGCATCCTCGGGGCCAGGTGGCTCGCGCGAATCCGCGGCAACCACAGGCACCGTCCTCGGTGGCGTTCCGATCAAGGTGGTCAGAGAGTGAAACCTCGTCCGGACGAATGGCTGCTCAAGGGAACTTGGCTACGTCAGAAAAATGCCAACCGAGGCGATGCGGTTTGCGAGCGAATCGAATGGCTGCTCGGCAAGCATCTCCGAAAAGTTGCCAGCAGCCCGCAATGGGGTGATTGGGAGGCACTGTACGTCGACCCGACGGATGGACGCTATTGGGAACTGACCTACCCGCATGGCGATATGCAGGGTGGTGGCCCGCCGCAGATTCGCGTTGTTTCTGCAGAAGAAGCGCGGGCGAGATATTCAATCGAATCAAACCAGATCTGCCCCCACCGGACACCGAACGGCTCCCCGTGCGAAGATGGCACTTCGCACGAGGGAGCACCGTCCGCCATGACCCAGACCTGCCAGCGCATCGTTCTAGCCAGCCGCCCCCGCGGCAACGTAACGCCTGACAACTTTCGCCTGGAGAGCGTGCCCGTTCCCACCGTGGGACCCGGCCAGGTGCTGGTGCGCAACCACTACCTCTCGCTGGACCCCTACATGCGCGGCCGCATGGATGACTCAAAGTCGTACGCCGCGCCACAGGCCATCGGCGACACGATGATCGGCGGCACGGCGGGCCTCGTCGAGGTCTCCAACCATCCGAAATTTGCGCCGGGCGACGCGGTCGTGGGCCAGTTCGGCTGGCAGGAGTACGGCCTGTCCGACGGCACGATGCTCAACAAGGTCGACACGACGCACGTGCCGCTCTCGGCCTTTCTCGGTCCCGTCGGCATGCCGGGCGTGACCGCGTGGTACGGACTGCGCGAGATCTGCAAGCCGAAGGCCGGCGAAACCGTGCTGGTCTCGGCAGCGAGCGGCGCGGTGGGTTCGGTCGTCGGCCAGCTGGCGAAGCTGTCGGGCTGCCGCGCAGTCGGCATCGCCGGCGGCCCGGAGAAGTGCGCGTACGTGCGGGATGAACTCGGCTATGACGCCTGCCTCGACCACCGCGAACTCAATGACGTCCGCTCGATGAGTGCTGCACTCAAGGAGGCCGCCCCGAACGGCATCGACGCCGTGTTCGAGAACGTCGGCGGCGTGTGCCTGGATGCGGCACTGGCCCGCATGAACGCATTCGGCCGGATTGCACTCTGCGGCCTGATCGCCGGCTACGAGGGCGGCGACATCTCGATCCACAACACGCGGGCGCTGCTGGTCAGCCGGCTCACGGTACGCGGCTTCATCGTGTCGGAGCACCTCGACTTGTGGCCGAAAGCGCTCGCCGAACTGGGACAGGGTGTCGCGACCGGCAAGATCAAGTACCGTGAATCGATCGCGGACGGACTGGCCGCCGCACCGGAGGCGTTCATCGGCATGCTCCGCGGCAGGAACTTCGGCAAGCAGCTGGTCAAGCTCATCTGAGTTCTGCGGCGGTGACCTCTATTCCGCACGCCGCAACGGTGCTGCTCCTGCGCGAAGGCGACGCAGGCCTGCAGGTGCTGCTCACCAAGCGCGCGGCCGGCCTTTCCTTCATGGGCGGGCTGTGGGTGTTCCCCGGCGGACGAATGGAGCCCTCTGATCTCTCGCCCGAGCTTGCGGCGCGAGCCGATCAGGCCTCGATCGCCGACACCGCCCTGCGCATGCTGGACGTCGGCGGCGAACCCATCGCTGTCGAGACCGCCCGCGGATTGCTGATGGCGGCGTGCCGGGAGACTTTCGAGGAATCGGGCGTGCTGCTCGCGCGAACTCGCGAGGGCATCGAGCGCCAGGATGCCGAAAGGTTTGCGCGCGTCAGTGCGCGGCGGGTGGAGGCCTCAGCCGAGGCTGCTGCGTTCGTGCGCCTGCTCGTCGACGAAGACCTGGTCCTCGACGTCGAGCGTCTCGTGTACTGGTCGCACTGGATAACGCCGTCGTTCGAAAAGAAGCGCTTCGACACCCGGTTCTTCGCGCTGCCCGTTCCCGCAGGCCAGGAAGCGAGCGTCGATCGCGGCGAACTCACGCACCACGCGTGGCTCACGGAAGAAGACGTCCGCACCCATCTCGGGAGCGGCGAAATGCGAATGGCACCGCCGACCCGCGCGACCCTGCAGGATCTCTGGCGCAGTCATGCGCGGCATGGCGGACTGACCGAGATGCTGGCCGCTGAGCGGGCACGGTCCGTGCCGCCGATCCTGCCCAAGATGATCGAAGCGGGCGAGCAGCTCGAGATCGTGTTGCCCTGGGACGAGCACTACGAGCAGGTCCCCGGCGAGGGCTGCAGGGTGCTTGCGGATTATCCGCGCTACGTTCGCGCCATGCCCTCGCGGATGCGGTTCCCGCGGGCGCGCTGACGCGGCCACCGCCGCGCAGGGCCGGCCTCCTCCCGCCGTGGCGGGAGGAAGCGCCCGGAATCAACGAATCAGGACTTCTCGCCCGGGACCAGGTTGCCGACGGCGCTCTGCACCGTCTCGCTGACCTTGCTGGCGAGGTCCTTGGCCTGGTCGAACATCGACGTGGCCTGCTTCTCTGCCGACGCCTGTGCCGCACTCACCATCGAGCCGGCCTGGGAGGCCGTCTTGCTGGCCTGCTTCTGCGCGACCTTGATGGCCTTCGAGATGTTCTTCTCGGCCGCCTTGAGGTTGCGTCCCGCCTTCCTCACCGCCCGTCTCGCCGACGGGGGCAGGTCGCGAACAGCCTTTTTCACGGCTGCGCGCGTGCGCGCCGGGGCCTTCCGGGCCGCTGCCTCGATGGCGGCGACGCGGCGGCTGGTCGCAGACTTGCGAGCCTTGGCGACCTTCGCCTTGCGGACGACCTTGCGCTTGCCCTTGGCGACCTTCGCCTTGCGGACGACCTTGCGCTTAGCCTTGGTGGCCTTCGCCTTGCGGACGACCTTGCGCTTGCCCTTGGCGACCTTCGCCTTGCGGACGACCTTGCGCTTGCCCTTGGTGGCCTTGGCCTTCGTGACCTTGCGCGGCGCGGCGCGGCGCGCCTTCTTCTTCGCTGCCATTGAATCAGTCTCCCTTGCCGTGGTTTGCGTCGGCGACGGACAACGTCGCGCTTGACGTGACGACGCTATTCCTCGCGCCGTGCGCAGTCAACAAGGGAAACTGCTGCCGGGATCAGCCGGTGCCCTGCAGGCCGTGCGCAATGCCGTTCACCGAGGCGACCAGCGCAGGAAACAGGTGCCGGTCGGGATCGTCCTTTGACCGGCCCTTGTCGTTCGGCGAACCCGCCTCACGCCATCGGTGCAGCAACCGCACCTGCATGAGGTGGATCGGATCGACGTAGGGGTTGCGCAGCCAGATCGAGCGCTGGAGGGTGGGTTCGGCATCCAGCAGCCGGGAACAGCCTTTCAGTTGCAGGACCAGCCGGCGGCTCAGGTCATACTCCTGCCGGATGGGTTCGGAGTAGCGCTCCACGTTGCCTGGGTACAGCCGTTCGTAATGCCAGGCAATGTCCATGTCGGCACGCGCGAGCCGCATCTCGACATCGTCCACGAGCCCTTCGAAAAACGGCCAGTCCCGGTACATCTCGCCGACGATGTCCTGCCCGAAACGATCGATGACGGCCGCAAGGCCGGTGCCGGCGCCAAACCAGCCGGGCAGCATGTGCCGGCTCTGCGACCAGGCGAACATCCAGGGCACCGCACGGATCGTGTCGACTCCAGTACCGCCGCCACGCACCAGCGGACGGGAGCCGATCTGCATGCGCTCGATCACGTCGACGGGCGTCACGGCCTGGAAGAACTCGAAGAAGCCGGGGTCGTCGTGCACGAAGCCGCGGTAGCGCGCCCGGCTGGCCTCCGACAGCAGCTGCAGCGCGCCCTCCCAGCCTGGCCGCACCGTCTCCCGGCATTCGCCGGCGACGGCGAGGGCCAGGGTGTTCAACCCCTGCTCGAAGGTGCGCAGCGCGATGGGTTCCAGTCCGTAGCGGTCGTTGATGGTCTCGCCCTGCTCCGTCACCCGCAGCTGCCCGCTCGCAACCGCCGACGGCAGGCTGCTGACGACGGCCTCGGTCCGGCTGCCGCCGCGGCTGATGGAACCGCCGCGGCCATGGAACACCAGCAGGCGGACGCCCGCTGCCTCGCAGGCGGCAAGCATCGCCTCCTGGGCCTTGCGCAACAGCCAGCGCGACGAGGCGATGCCCGATTCCTTGTTGCTGTCGGCGTAGCCGATCATGACCACCTGGCGATTGCCGCGTGCGGCCAGGTGGTCGCGATAGATCGGATCCGCGAGCAGGCGGCCCAGCGTCGAACCCGCTGCGTCGAGCGCTGCAACCGATTCGAACAGCGGCGCGACGTCGAGCACGACCTGGCCGGTGCCA
>Ga0209254_10007193_pt1 | contig 10254 bp, 9 predicted proteins | sample FrelakmetDIP11DI_FD_187148 | JGI IMG/M metagenome (GOLD analysis project Ga0209254, IMG submission 187148) | Freshwater lake sediment microbial communities from the University of Notre Dame, USA, for methane emissions studies - DIP11 DI (SPAdes)... | ecosystem: Environmental > Aquatic >...
TCTTTGGCGCCGCCGGCCAGCAGCAGGGCGCCCATGCTCATGGCGCTGCCCACGCAGATGGTGCTCACGTCGGGCTTGATGAACTGCATGGTGTCGTAGATCGCGAGGCCGGAGTACACGGAGCCGCCCGGACTGTTGATGTACAGGCTGATGTCTTTGTCGGGGTCGTCGGACTCGAGGTGGATCAGCTGCGCGACGATGAGGTTGGCGACATCGTCGTTGACCGGGGTGCCGAGGAAGATGACGCGCTCGTTGAGCAGCCGGCTGAAGATGTCGAACGAGCGCTCGCCGCGGCTCGTCTGTTCGATGACGAACGGTACCAGTGGTGTCACGTGCTCACCCTTCTGCGTTGATGCTGTCTCTGTGGTGTTCCCATGGCCGAAACGTCAGTCCTCGGTCGCGGTGTCCGCGGCGTCGGCCGCGTCTTCGGCGGCGGCTTCGTCGGCCTCGGTCATCTCGACCGGCACCGACGCGTCGGCGACGAGGTCGACGGCCTTGGCCAGTAGCATTTCGTCGCGCACGGCCTCTTGCCTGCCCGATTCGCGCAGATCGGCGATGAGCTGCAGCGGGTCGCGTTCGAGCGCCGCGGCATCGGCCTTGATGGCTTCGAGCATCTCATCGTCGCTCACCGAGAGGTCCTCAGCCTTGGCGATCTGCTCGAGCACGAGGCGGCGCTTGATGATCAGCGCGGCTTGCGGCCGCAGCTCTTCCTCGACATCCTCTTCGCTCTTCTCCAGCACGCCCAGGTAGACTTCCATGGTGAGGCCGCGCTCGCCCACGTTCTCCTCGAGCTCGTGATACAGGTGGTGGGCCTCGCGGTCGATCATCGTGGAGGGAACCTCGACGATGGCGTTGGCGACCGCCTTGTCGACGGCCGTGGCGCGGAACTCGCGACGCACGCCCGCTTCGGCGACGGCCTCCATGCGGGTGCGGATGTCGGCGCGCAGCTCCTCGAGCGTGTCGAACTCGCTGACGTCGGCGGCGAACGCGTCGTCGAGCTCGGGGACGACCTTCTCCTTGATCTCCTTGACGTTGACCTTGAAGGTGGCCGGCTGCCCGGCGAGCTCCTCGGCCTGGTAGTCCTCGGGGAACGTGACGTCGAACACGACCTCCGCGCCGCGCTGCGCCCCGACCAGAGCCTCCTCGAAGCCGGGGATGAGAGTGCCGCGGCCGATCTCGAACATCTGGTCGGCGCCCTGGGCACCCTCGATGAGTACGCCGTCCTGGGAGCCTTCGAGGTCCATGAGCACGAAGTCGCCGGTCTGGATGGCCCTGTCCTCGATAGGCTCGAGCTTGGCAAGCCGCTCTTGCAGCATGGCCAGCTGCGCCTCGATCTGCGCCTCGGTGACCGCGACCACGCGCTGCGGCACCTCGAGCCCCTTGTACTCGCCCAGCTTGGGCACCGGCATGGTCTGCACCTTGAGCGAGAACGTGTAGTCGGTCTCCTCGTCGAGGGGGCCGACTGCGAGGTCCGAGGTGCCGACCGCGTCGTCGTACAGGCCGGCCTCGCGCAGGGCCGCATCGCCCCACTCGGGGATGGCGTCCTCGAGCGTCTCGGCGCGCAGGTAGTCGGCGCCGACCTGCTGAATCACCAGGGCCATGGGCACGCGGCCCTTGCGGAAGCCCGGGATCTGCATCTCGCCGCGGACCTTCGCCACGAGGCGGTCGTAGGCCTTCTTGACCGTCTCGGCGGGGATCTCGACGGTCAGCTGGACCTCGTTCTCGGCTGTGGGATCGACCTTGGTTTTCACTCTGAGTTCTCCGTCTCTGCGATTGGCGGCCTCCGGCGCGTCGCGCGCCGGCATCCGCTCTGTGGTCCGTGCAGGGGTCAGGCCGAGGCCTGTGGTGCGGGTGAGAGGACTTGAACCTCCACGAGCAAGAGCTCACCAGATCCTAAGTCTAGCGCGTCTACCAGTTCCGCCACACCCGCACGGCGTTAACGTCGACGGCCGGCGCTCGCGCCGGCCGGTGCATCGCGTGGATGGGGTGAAGGACGGGATTCGAACCCGCGACCGCCGGGACCACAACCCGGAGCTCTGCCAGCTGAGCTACCTTCACCACCGGTCACCGCCGACGGAAGGCGCCGGGCGACTCCCCGGCGCCGACGACGCGGTCGATGCAGAAGGATACCACGAGCGCGGGCGAGCGTCATACCGAGGGAGCCGGCTGTGCCGCGAGCTCCATCTCCGCCGCCGGCCCGGTCTCGACGAAGCTGTTGCGCACGTCCTGAAGCAGCATGCCGTCCTGGATCTCGAGGATGCGATCCGTCTGCTGCGCCACGCTGCGGTCGTGCGTGACGATCATGAACGCCGTCCCCAGCTCCCGGTTCAGCTCGCGGAACAGCTGGTACACCGCCGCCGTGTTCGCCGTGTCCAGGTTACCGGTAGGCTCGTCGGCGAGCACCAGCGCCGGCCGGTTCATGAGCGCCCTGGCGATGGCGACACGCTGTTTCTGCCCCCCGGAGAGATCGTTGGCGCCCTTGCTCTCGAGACCCTCGAGGCCGAGCAGCGCCAGCACCTCCTCGGCTCGCGGGCGCAGATCGGTCGCGCTCACCCCCGCGATGCGGCCCGGCATGAGCACGTTCTCGAGGACGCTGAACTCCGGCAGCAGGTAGTGGAACTGGAAGACGAAGCCGATGAAGTCGTTGCGCAAGGCGGCGCGCTGCTTGCGGTTCGCGCTCGCCGTATCGCGCCCGTTGAGGACGACGCGGCCCGTGGTGGGCGTGTCGAGCAGCCCGATGAGGTTGAGCAGTGTGGACTTGCCCGAGCCGGACTGGCCGATGATCGAGGCGAACTCCCCACCATGCAGGTCGAAGGACACGCCGGCGAGCGCGACCGTCTTGGCGACGGCGCCGTAGGTCTTCCCGAGGTCCTCGGCGTGCAGCAGCACCTCAGCCACCCTGGATCACCTCGATCGGGTCGAGCTTCGAGGTGCGTCGCGAAGGGATCAGCGACGAGACCATGGCCACGAGCACGCCGACGACGAACGAGATGACGACGAAGCCCACCTGGGGAGTGATGGGGAACAGCGAGGTGGAGTCTCTCCCCAGAAAGGTGAACAGCGCGATGAGGACGAGCCCGGCGGCGACGCCCACGGCGGCGCCGCTGACCCCGAGGATGACCGCCTGCCAGAGGAAGATACGACCGGACTGTCGGTCCTTCATGCCCATCGCCTTGAGGATGCCGATCTGGCGTGTCTTCTGGACGGCCGAGATGGCGAGCGTCGAGGCGATACCCAGCGCTACCGCCACCAGGACGAAGAACTGGATCATGTAGCTCGACGAGCTCTGGCTCTGGAGGGCCGAGAGCAGGTCGGCGTTCTCGGCCTGCCACTCCGTCACCTTCAGGCCGCTCAGGGCAGGCTGGGAACGCAGGCTCTCGGCGACGGTCGTCGAGCCGAAGACGTCGCTCACCTGAGAGTCGACGGCCGTGTACTGGTCGGCGCCGAGGCCGAGCACGCCGGCGGCGTAGTCGCCGTCGACGAAGGCGGTCGAGCTGTTGGCCGCCGCCGAACCGAAATCGAAGACGCCGCTCACGGCAAGCTCTGCGGGCTTGCCGTCGGGAAGCACGAAGGATGCGGTATCGCCGGCCTTGAGGCCGTAGGTGTCGGCGAAGTCTTTGCCGACCATCACCTGCTGGGCGCCCAGCTGGGCCGTGCCCGAGGTGAGGCGGCCGGAGATGTCGTAGATCGTGTCCAGCTGCGCGAGCCCGCCGCCGATGAGCTGCAGCGGCGCGCTCTCGGCGCCTTTCTTGAAGATGGCGGAGAACGAGCGCGTCGGCACGACCGTCGTGATCTGCGGCTCACCCTTCATCGCCTCCTGGAGAGCCGCGGTGTAGTCGAGCGCCGCGCCGTCTTTGGTGGCCTGCACGATCACCTGCGGGCTGTTGCCGATGGTCTGCTCGACGAGGCTCGTCTGGAGGCTGGTGATCAGCGAGCCGAGAAAGACCTGGACGCCGATGCCGACGGCGATTCCGGCGGCGATGAGGATCGACTGCGCAGGGCTCTTGCGCAGGAAACGGACGGCGATCCTGAGGCTGAGCACGGCTCAGCCCTCCCCGCCGCCGAGCAGCTCGTCCAGGTCCACGACCTCTTGGGGCAGCCACCCGGTGGCGGCGCCGGCGAACGCGGGCCCGCCGACCCAGATGTCGACGCTCGGCAGCGCCGCCTTCAGCTCGTCCACGGCGTGGCGCACGGCCAGCCTGTGGAAGTGCGTGGAGGAGCTCATCACGATCGCGTCGACGCCGAGGCGGCGCGCGGCGTCGGCGATCTCGGCCACCGGCGTGTCCGGACCCAGGTAGTAGGTGGTCCAGCCTGCCATGTCGAAGCGGTCGGCGACCATGCGCAGGCCCAGGTCGTGCCCTTCTTCGGGCGGGCAGGCGAGCAGCACCGTCCTGCCGACGGGCGGCGCGGCGGCCTTCGCCTTGAGGACTCCGGGGTAGAGGATCTCGACGACGGTGCGTACCGTGGCGCTCGCGAGGTGCTCCTCCCAGATCGCCAGCTTGCCGTGCTGCCACGATGCGCCGGCGTGGGCGAGGAGCGGGGTCAGCACGTCGCGATAGAGTGCCGCAATGCTGAGTGCGCCGGAGGTGACCGCCTCGACGGCCGTGCGCACGGCCGCCGGCTTGTCGTGCTTTGCCAGCTGGGCGGCCAGCACGTCGTAGAGATCGGCGGCGGTGCGCGGCGCGGCGCCCGCGCCGTCCGCGCCCTGCTCCGGTCTGCTGTCTCCGTCGCCGCCCATCGGCAGCCTTCTACCCGTGGTGTCCGCACGAGTAACCCGTGGGGCTGCGGACGTACGGGCGGGCGGGGGACCCTTCGGCGCCCCGCCCGCACCGATCCACTCCAGACGCAAGACCGGTCGGGTTCAGCGCACCGTCAGCGTGCCGGTGCCCCTCTTGGTCTGGACGTTGCCGGCCTGATCGACGGCGCCGATGCGGATGCCGTACTTGCCCTTCGGGAGATTGACCGTGAAGGACACGCTGCCATCGACGTTGGTGGTCTGGTCGGCATAGTGATGCGTGCTCAGGGTCCTGCCGCTCTTGGTGCGGATCTGGACGATGACCTGCGCCGTTGGCGTGACCGCGGTGACGTTGTACTTGAAGGTGGCCTTGTGGCCCTTCTTCACGCTCGCGTTGCCACCGGTGACCGTCGGCGGAGTCGAAGCGACCTTCACCGTGATCGTCTGATCGGCGGACTTGATGCCGACCTTGTCGACGCCGTGGTAGGTGACGGTGATCTCGCCGTCGCCACCGACTTCGGCGGTCTCACCCATGGCCCAAGTGCTGCCACCGTCGGTGCTCCACTCGGTGTAGGCATAGCCGGCGCCGACATCGGTGCCGCTGAAGTTGACCACAGCCGGGCCCTGCTGCCAATTGCCGTTCTTGGGATCCATGGCGGTGACGACGGGGGCCGTGATGTCCATTTGCACCGTGCGGGTCTTGTAGCCGGTGAAGACTTCGACGTACGCCTGATCCTTGGCGGTGTTCCAGACCCAGCTGGTGCCCTCGAAGTTGCCCCAGTGGTAGCTCGGACCGATCCAGGTCAGCGGGTCGCAGTCGAATGGCAGGGCAGCATCGACCGACCCGAAATCGACGGTGTGCAGCGCACCCTGGACCGGCGTACCGCCCGGCGGTGTGAGGGCGATCTCGGTCGCGAGCGTGGGGGCGACGGTCGTCGCAGCGTTGACCAGCCAAGGAGTGGACTGGTCGACGCGGTAGACCGTCGCCGCCACCCCGGAGCCGGGGACCTGGTCGACGGCGAAGAGCGTGTACGGCACGAGGCCGTTGACCCAGCCGGCGGCGGCGTCGGTGATCGGCGGGCGCGTGTCGATCTTGACCGGCACGCTGGTCGTCATGGTGTTGCCGGCCTTGTCGGTGGCGCGGTAGTCGAGCGCGAAGATGCCGTCGGTGGCGTGGGTGGCGCGGTCGACCCAGAGCCGCACCTCGGTGCCCGCCCGCCAATCGGCGTAGACGGGCGGCATCCACGCGGGGACGCGGAACTCGATACCGGGCGCAGCAGACCGCTGTTGTGATCACTGGCCGTGAGGAGGATGCTGAAGAGCTCGATGGCCGGAGACGGCAGAGACACGCCGGCCACCTGTCCCCCCACAGGTTGCTCGAGGGCTCTGAGCCGCATCTCACCACGGTCGATCCACCACGCCGGCACGTTGGTCGCACCCAGTGCGGCGCCGGCCAGAGCGAGACGGGTCGCCGCGGTCAGCGCTAGCATCGCGAGTAGTGCGAGTGTACGTCTGTTCACCGTGCACCTCCTGCCACGTCTGCGAAACGCCCGACAAGCCGTCGCCGGCGATCGGGTCTCGTCCCACTTCGTCGCGCGCCCCGTCGCGGTGACGCGTGAACCACGTCTACGTAGGAACATGGCACACCTTCGCGGCACTCGGACTCCCTGAACGGATCCGGCGCGCCTCGCGGAGCCCCGACTCGCCAGCGGTGCCGGTGACACGAAAGGGATTGGCGCGCCCGGCAGGATTCGAACCTGCGACCTGAAGATTAGAAGTCTCCTGCTCTATCCAACTGAGCTACGGGCGCGGGAGGTGGTTGACGTATCGCGACCGGCGATGCGCCGGCGGCGTCGATCCGGAAGGCGGACAATGGAGCGGGAGACGGGTCTCGAACCCGCGACCCTCAGCTTGGAAGGCTGATGCTCTACCAACTGAGCTACTCCCGCCCAGAGAGCTGTGATGGTCGGGACGGGCGGATTCGAACCGCCGACCCCCTGCTCCCAAAGCAGGTGCGCTACCAGGCTGCGCCACGTCCCGGCGCCGGGCAAGTATACCGCACGCACGGGAAGCTCACTCGTGCGACGCCTGGGGTCGGGATTCGGGCCCGGCGCGCGAAGCCCTGCCGGGCTCGGCCGGACCTGCAGGTGCCGTGCATGTGCAGCGGCCAGGGTCGACCGGCCCGCTATTCCTCGAGGTAGGGGAGCGTGAGACGGTCGCCGGGAGAGACGGTGGACACGTCGAGGTGGTTGACCTCGCGGAGGCGGTAGACGGCGCGGCGCAGATCGACGTCGGCGCCGTACTCGTGTGCGGCGATGCTCCACAGCGTATCGCCGCTGCTGACGACGTACCTGTGACCGCTGTACACGCTCGCATCGGTGCCGGCGTGGGCGACCCGCACGCCGGCCCACACCGCCACGAAGATGAGGAGCAGGAAGACGACGAAGCGCAGGAGGCCGGCGAGGCGGCGCCGGCCGGCCCGGCTGCTCGGGCGCCGCTTGGCGCCGCGAGACGCGACCGCGCAGGACTGCGCGGACATCGCCGACGCAGGTCCGCGAGGGGCGCGCCCCGCGCTCACCTGCGCACCTCGCGCAGACGGCGCGGCACGACGCCACCGAGCTCGCTGCCGCACGAGGGACAGCGCACGGCGACCTCGCCGCTCCAGATGTCGGCCCTCACGACTATGACGGCCGGACCTCCACACCACAGGCAGGGCTCTGCGCGGCCGGCGAGCGCGGCGGCGAGCGCCTCGTCGACGGTGTCGGCGAGCGTAGGACTGGCGACTGTGGCGAGACGCACGGTACTCATAGCCGACGAAGGACCCCCACGACTCTGCCGACGAGCTCGACCTCGTCGGCGTCGACGATGATCGGCTCGTAGAGCTCGTTCTCGGGCTGCAGGCGCACGGTGCGGCCCTCGTTGAAGAAGCGCTTCGTGGTAGCTTCGTCGCCGACCAGCGCCACGACGATCTCGCCGTTCTGCGCCTGGTCCTGCGAGTGCACCACGATGAAGTCGCCGTTGAAGATACCGGCGTCGGCCATGGAGTCGCCCTGCACGCGCAGCACGAAATCGTCGTCGTCGCGGCGCAGGAAGGCCGGCACGTCGATGAGCTCCTCGATGTTCTCTTCGGCGAGGACCGGCTGACCCGCGGCGACGCGGCCGACGAGCGGCAGCGGGCGCCGGGGACGGAGGTCTTGCACGACGTCGAGAGCCCGTGGCTTGGTGGGATCGCGTTTGATGAGACCCAGGCGCTCGAGGTTGGCGAGATGCGCATGCACTGTCGACGGCGAAGAGAGGTGCAGGGCCGCGCAGATCTCGCGCACTGTCGGCGGATACCCGTCGGCGCGCACGCTCTCGCGGATGAACTCGAGGACTTGCTGCTGTCGCGGCGTGAGGCCTTCCACCGTTCCTCCCTTTGTAGCGAACATGTGTTCGTATGAAGCTTAGGGCGAACCCATGTTCGTGTCAAGGGGGATGATAGGAATGGGGGCGGACGGAAAACCGTGCACGCGCGACGCGGACGCTGCTTCCCGCGATCGTGCTACGCGCTCACGTTCCCGTGAGCAGATCCAGGACGCGCGCCTCAAGCACCTGCTGCTGGGTGAAGCCCGTGGCCGTGAGCGCGCGCCTGGCCACGTCGACGAGCGCGGCCTGGGGCAGCAGGCCCACGACTTCGCTCTCGCGTACCCGCACCCCGCGCGCGGCCGCGCGGCGGGCGATCTCCTCGTACGCCGTGTGCATCGAGGTGATGCGGTAGTCCACGAGATTCATGGACACCTGCACGCAGTCGTCCAGCGCCAAGCCCATGGCCTTGACCTTGGGGAAGCCGCCGTCTCGCTCGCGGATGGCGACGGCGATCTCGCGAGCCAGCTCGACGTCGTCGCTTTCGAGGTTGACGTTGTAGGCGATGAGCGGAGGCCGGGCACCGATGGCCACGGCGCCGGCCGTGGGATGCAGGCGCCGGGGGCCTTCGTCGGGCGCCCTCCCCGGATCTGTGAGGACGGCCTCGCGCAGGCCCTCGAACTCGCCGCGACGCACGTCGGCCAGGTTGTGGTGCTCGGGGCGGCGGGCGGCATCCTCGTAGAGGTACGCGGGTATGTCGAGCTCCGCGCCGACGCGGGCGGCCAGTCCCCGCGCCAGCTCCACGCAGACCGGCATGTCGTCTTCCTTGACGGGCACGAAGGGGACGACGTCGGCGGCGCCGAAGCGCGGGTGCGCGCCCTCGTGGACGTTGAGATCGATGAGGCGGGCGGCCGCGGCGATGCCGCCGAAGGCGGCCTGTGCGGCCGCCTCGCCGGGTCCCACGAAGGTGATCACGCAGCGGTTGTGGACGGCGTCGCTCTGACGGTCGAGCACGTGCACCCCGTCGATTGCGGCGATGGCGGCGACGATCTGGTCGATGACGTCGGGTCGCCGGCCCTCGGAGAAGTTGGGGACGCACTCGACGAGGGTCATGCCACACCTCCGGGTGCGCGGAAGACGTCCCGCGCGAACAGGGGCACAGGCTCGGGCGCCGGCACGCCGTGCATGGCGACCCCGTCCTGCACGGCGACCCGGCCGCCGACCACGACGTCACCCACCAGGTTGACGCCGAAGTGATACGGCAGCTCGCTGCGGCTCTCGGCGACGAGCACGCTGAAGTCGCAGCGTTTGCCCACCTCGAGGCTGCCGACGTCGTCGCGGCGTAGCGCGGCCGCGCCGCCGACGGTGGCCGCGTGGAGCGCCTCGTCCGGCGTCAACTTCATGCCCTGACACGCCAGCGAGATCATCATCTGCAGGTTCTCGCAGTAGCAGCTGCCGGGGTTGAGATCGCTCGCCAGAGCGATCGTGACCCCGGCCTCAAGGAAGGCTCGCGCGGGGGCGAACCCGACGCCCAGCGTGTAGCTGGTGCCGGGCAGCATGACGGCCACCACGCCGGCGGCCTTCATCGCCGCGACCTCCTCCCAGGTGGCGTGGATCAGATGATCGGCCGAAGCACAGCCCAGCTCGGCGGCCAGCATGGAGCCGCCCGAGCGCGCCAGCTCGTCGGCGTGGATGCGCAGGCCTAGCCCCGCGGCTGCGCCCGCGATCAGCACGCGCCGCGCCTGTGCCACGCTGAAGGCGCCCTCGTCGCAGAAGACGTCGCACCAGCGCGCCAGCGGCGCACACGCGGGGATCATTTCGTCGCAGACAAGCCGGATGTAGTCCTCGGCGCGGCCGGCGTACTCGGGCGGCACGAAGTGCGCCCCGAGAAAGGTGAGCTCGCGCCGCAGCGGATGAGATGTGGCCGCGGCGCGTAGTTGCTTGGCCTCGTCGACCACGGTGAGGCCGTAGCCGCTCTTGACCTCCGCGGTCGTCGTGCCGTGGCGCAGCATGCTGTCGAAGCGCAGGCGGGCGAGGCGCGCCAACTCCTCTTCCGAGGCTTGGCGCGTCGCCTCGACCGTGACGTTGATGCCGCCGCCGCGAGCGAGGATCTCGCCATAGCTCACTCCGGCGAGCCGCTCGCCGTACTCGGCGGCCCGCGACCCGGCGAACGGCAC
>Ga0209254_10007194_pt1 | contig 10254 bp, 5 predicted proteins | sample FrelakmetDIP11DI_FD_187148 | JGI IMG/M metagenome (GOLD analysis project Ga0209254, IMG submission 187148) | Freshwater lake sediment microbial communities from the University of Notre Dame, USA, for methane emissions studies - DIP11 DI (SPAdes)... | ecosystem: Environmental > Aquatic >...
GTGCTGCACCTGAGTAATGTTTTCAAACAGGGCGATATCCGTCAGCTTCAAGTCGGCATTCTTGAATCCCGCTTCCGCAAACAGGTCTTCAACCCCCTTCTTGGCCTTGCCCGGGTCAATCCGATAGCTGATGGCCTCGGCTGATGCATGCGGTTGCCCCTTGAAGCAATCCACCACGGCTTGCACCGCAGCCGTCTGATAGGCCTGCGTTTTGAACTTGAGTTTCATCGCCAGCCCCTCAGATATGCTTCACTTCGGTGGCAGGCGACAATGACTTGAAAATCTGCTCAACGTTGATCTTGACGGCGCTTTCCTTGAACCCGGCATCGCGGAAGACCACGCGCAGGGGCTGCTGCCTGGCTAACTCCTTCACGAAATCTTCGTTAATGCTGCCGGTGTTGTCGAAGCACGCAGCCAATGCATTGCCATCGGCAAATAACACCTTCTTGCCTTGAATCGTTTGTTCGCTGATAGGCAAAGCTAGGTCCACGCCCCAGTCCAGCATCACTTGGAATAGCAGGTCTTCAGGGGTGCGATCGGCCTTAATGTTATCGACATACAGTTCAAGATTGCCTTTGTCTAGGATGTCCGGGGTGTAATAAACATCAGCCATGTTCGATGTATCAATCTTCAGCACGCGAAAGCCAACATCCTGATTCCAATCCTCGTGACATTCGCCATCCAGAACCCTTTTCCCTACTCGACGAATCCTCTCTTTGCCAATTTCCGCAATTGAGTAATAGCCTGCTTTGGCAGCTGCCGAATCTGAATCAACAATCTCAGGTAGCTGCACCATGATGAATGTCCGATTGCCACCATCTTCGGCATTGGTTACTAAAACTGCCTCGGCTGTGGGCGCGGACCCCGAAAAGAAATCTAAAACTATTGAATCGTTGTGAGTCCCCATCTTCACAAGCTTGGCCATCAGCTCCGGTGACTTTGGAAAATCCATAATCGCCGATCCGAACAGATCTTTAATTGCCTTCCGGCCATAATCATTAGTTATTTCTTTGTCTATCCAGAGCGACTTAACCAAGGTCCTTGCGACCGCTCCGTCGTCACTGTGTAAATAGTCTTTTCGATAGATTCGCCATTCGTCTCCAGTTGGCTCCGCACAAAGCAAACCACCTTCCTTTGCGACCTTGTCCTTACCCCAGGTCCAGCACGTCTTTATGCCATTTGGTGCATCAGGCCAGACTTCAACAGCGTGTGATTCACTCCTTTCAAGTGCCACGGCCCCGCCCTCTTTATTAACATAGAGCGGGTAATACAACTTGGGCCGAGTAGTCGGATTGAATGACTGATTCCGGTTTCGCAGACCAAGCAGTCGAAACGGTCCTTTATCGTCCTTCCTGTTGTATTCCTCCACCATCCGGCCTTCTTTTTCCAGGCCATGAACAGATGTGGCATTAAGCCCATCTTTAACAAAAACAAGAATTGCCTCATGGGTTTTGGCAACAAAACGATCAAGGTGTCGGCCTCTGGGATTCAATTGAACCGCTAGCTGCGCCACAAAGTTCTCCTCGCCAAAAATCTCTTGGCATATCTTTATTAAGTTGTGAGCCTCGTTATCATCGATGCTGATGAAAAGGACGCCATCATCAGAAAGCAGGCGATTAGCTAATCGGACCCTGGAATACATCATCGTTAGCCAGTCAGAGTGAAAACGTCCATTTGATGACGTGTTGGCAACCAGTCGATTACCTTCTGCATCCTTTTGGTTGGATCGCTTCAGAAATTCTTCAGCATCCTCAGCGAAATCGTCTTCGTAGATGAAATCATTTCCAGTGTTATACGGCGGGTCGATGTAGATCATCTTGACCTTGCCAAGGTAGGTCTCCTGAAGCAACTTCAATGCATCAAGGTTGTCGCCCTCAATATATAGATTCTGCGTGGTATCGAATGCCACACTTTCTTCACGGCTAGGCCTAAGTGTTTTAGCAACTGGCGCATTTGCCGTCAGCAGAGCTTCTCGCTTTCCCGGCCAATTTAGGTGATAGCGTTCTTGCGGCCCTTCGACAATGGAATCTGCCAACTCTTGCCGTAGCTGGTCAAAATCCACCGTCAGCTTCACAGCGCCATCATCACCCTTAGCCTCGGTCACGCAGTTCGGAAACAATTCGCGAATCCGAGCGACGTTGTCCTGCGTGAGATTGGGTGAGTGCATTTTCATTTTTTCCATCGTTAGTATCCTTGGTCCGCGCTACGGTTTCGGCGAGGCGACGAATTCTCTGCGCTACCCGTAAAAGCGGTTGAAATTGATAGCCTCATTCTTTACCAGACGAATCTTGATTCTTAAGTTCGTCGAACTTGGCCGCCATCGTCGGATTGCCCCGAGTCAGCTTCTTGATCGTCACGTCTTGCGCCTTGTCGTTCGCAAGACGAAGATTTCTATCGGTGCCGAGCAGCGCCTCCTTCGTTTTCTGCAGGTGGTCAATCGATTTGTCGATCTCATCAATCGCTGTTTGGAAGCGCCTGGCGGCAAGGTCGTAGTTCTTCCCGAATGCGGACTTAAAAGTCTCAAGCTCGGTTTCAAAGTTCGTGATGTCGATGTTTTGCGCTTTCATGAGCGCCAGCTCCGACTTGTACTTGAGCGAATTCATCGCTGCATTTCTCAGCAGCGTGATGATGGGAATGAAGAACTGCGGGCGGACGACGTACATCTTTGGGTGGCGATGGAACATATCGACAATTCCTGAGTTGAATAGCTCGCTGTCGGGTTCGAGCAGGGAAATCAGAACTGCGTACTCGCAGCCCTTCTCGGTGCGATCCTTGTCGAGCTCCTTCAAGAAGTCTTCGTTCTTTTTCTTGGTAGCCGTTTCGTCACTCTCGTTCTTCATCTCGAACATGATCGAGACGATTTCGGTGCCAGCCTCATCTGCGTCACGGAAGATGTAGTCGCCCTTGCTGCCAGTCCGCGAATCGTTGTCCTTCTCGAAGTACGCCCTAGGAAACGCTGTGGCACGGATTCGGTTGAACTCGGTCTCGCAGTGCTGTTCAAGGGTTTCACCGACCATCTTGGTCGATAGCCGCGCCTTCATGTCTCGAAGGCGCTCGATCGCGTCATCGCGATCTTTGATCTGCGTCTCGTACCTTTCCTTCAGGGACTTTTCGGCGAGATGTTTTTCAAGCTCTACCCGCTGCAAGCCGCCCTTCAGTTCGTCGCGTTCCTTTTCGACTGAACTGACTGCCTCGGTGATCGCGAGTTTTTGTTCGATGTTACTGGCGTCGAGCTTCGCCTTCAGCTCCTGAATCTCTGCCTCTTTGGTCGCAGCGGTTTTCTGCAATTCGTTCAGTAGTTTGGCCTCAGCGAGTTTGGATGCGGTGTGCTTGTCATGCTTCGCCTGCTCAAGCTCGTTTGCAAGCGCGTCGCGCTCTTTCTCCACTGCGCTCAAGGCTTGGGCTACAGCGAGTTGCCGTGCAACCTCACCGGCATCGATCTTGGCTTTCAGCTCCTGGATCTCGGCATCCTTGGCAGAAGCAGCCTTCTGTAATTCGCTGGCGACCTTTGCTTTGGCGAGTTCGACGGCGTTCCGTTTGTCCTGCTCAGCCAGCTCAAGCCGCTCATGTAACTGCCTCTCGAAGTCGCTATCGCGAACTTGCTTCAGGATGTCCGCATACCCGGCCTCATCAATCTTGAATGCCTTACCGCAGTGCGGGCAGATGATTTCATGCATGACTATTTTCCTTCCGCCTTAGCCAAAATTTGTAGAAGCATCACCGGCACCTCTCCTTCGGCCTTGAGTGTTGCCGTTCGGTACGCGAGCTGATTCTTCGCGAGACTGATGCCTGCTGCAGCCTCGACGTCGTCACAGGTCGTGACCCACTCTGGCCAATTTGTCGACAGGAATGTTTCAAGGTGATCCACGAAGATCGCTGCATTATCAGTAACGACGGCAGACGGGAAGTCTTCTTCAGGTAGCTCGAAATACCGCATTAGCTTACGGTTCTCTGTTGCATGGTTGTTCCGCTCCTTATCCATATCTTCTTGCTTCTTGTTTTTGGCCTTGGCGCGCGCCTCAAACCCGCCATCCGCATCAAAGAGTGCGTAAACAGGCACGCCAATCGAGGTCAGGATCGCATGTGCGAGTGGGATCGAAGTTTTGGCACCTACGAAGACAATGGAGACACCTGCCGCTTCAAGCGAGCCGGGTGCAGACCTATCTCCAATGCCGTAGAACACGGATGATTCTGTCGGACCTTCCACAAGGAGTGCTCGGTTCGCAAAGAGTGCGATAGAGAGTTGATCGGCCACATTGTGGTCAAGCCTTCGATCAACCACATCAGCATCCACAATTCCGTGCAGCTTGGCCTTTACATCAGCAACCGTTGCGTAATGAACAGAGACCACTGGCGTCTCATCAGATGACCTTGTCAGCCGTCTGACTTGATCGAAGTGCCGCGCCTCCAGGAAGTAGGGGCTATGAGTTGCATAAGTCACCTGAATGCGCTTATCGGCGTCCTCGGTGAGAGAACGGAGCACTTTTGCGAACGCCTGGGCTTGGATCGGGTGCTGAAAGAGTTCCGGCTCCTCAATCGCCAAACAGATGACGCCTTCTGCTGAGGCTGCGCCTGACTGCGCCAAGAGTTGGAGAGCCGATATCAGAAGTGTGCGCTGGAAGCCATGCCCCTGACGATCCACTGCAGTCTCGGTTGTGCCGTCCAGCACAGTTACGTCGAACGTTGTGCGTGGTGCCTTGAGTTCAACTTCAACCGGAGAAACCGTTACTGTCCGGCCTGGCGCGTAGGCTGTGACAACCTTATTGAGCTGCGTCGTGATGACATCAAGCTGTTCCTTGAACTTATCCTCATAGACTTGCTGCTGCTTCGCACGCGCCTCCTCGACAATTTTCGCGATATCCTCATCAGCAGCAGCACGATCGATTGAGCGCTCAAGGATTCGGCCGATGATGCTCGACTTGCCGTCGATCGATTCCTCGCTTGCGCGAAGGTCAGCAGTGACCAACACGTAGTCGAAGAGACCGCTCATTTTGCCGCCGCTGTTGAAGCCGAAGAAGTTGGTATGCAGTGCTTCGGGAGCATCCACGAGTTGGTCGGTGTTGGAGGACTCCCAGGTCGTTATCGCCTGCTCAACGGCCTGACCGGTATTGGCCGCCGGTAGATTAAGCTCGGGGCGGCTACTTCGAAGGCTGGCATACAACTCTTTCTTTGCGGTCGCGCCGCCCGCCGCCTTGATTGCGTTGAAATCTGGGAAGCCCTTTGCATTGGCGGAGAGCACGTCGGAACCATCAGGTGCCCGGCGCTTCCATGCGGTGAACGTGGTGACACCTTCCGGCGCATACTTGCCAAGTGCCTCGCGATCCTTTTCGGTAAGATCAGAGAACGTGACCTGAACCTCGATGTCTTCGTCAGTAGCCCCAAAAGAGCAGTCCTTCTCTGTTAGCGAGCCTGGTTTGCCGTTGAAGTACCAGTCAAGCGCACGCAGTACCGTTGATTTGCCAGCACCGTTCGGCCCGATAAGGGTCGTTACGGAATCGAAGGGGATCGTCACGTCTTTTAACGTGCGAAAGTTCTTGATGCGTACGGATTGGATCTTCATTTCCGACTCAGCTCCTTATTCCTACTTCTGGCTCGGTTGGTGGACTTTGAAGTTGTACTTGATTTGCTGCCCCACGTTGTTTGTCATTGTGTGAGTCCGTCCAATTCGGTTTTCAGTTTTCGTAAATCAGCGTTGATCTCCACCTTACGGTTGAACTGCTTTTCTTTGGCAAGTTTGCTGGCCGTTTTCTCGACTTCGCGCTGCTTTGCGTTTACCTGCTCAACGCGGGCGACCAAATCGGCAAGGCTTTCTTTCTGGCGCGTGGGCAAGGGAATCAGCCGTTGCAGCACCTGCTCGTACAGGCTGCCCAATTCGAGCGCCAGCGGCATGGCGGTACGTTGTACATCACTGGGCAGCCATCCGGTAGCAAAATAGTCACTCAACACCCAGCGACTGGTGTCTGATTCGTTTGGGCGTTTGTATGCCGCGACCACCTGCGTTCTGCCGTCAAAGCTCAGTTCAAAAATGATGGGGAATTGCACGGCGCCATCGATGCAGCGCAGCACGTCCAGATTCAGTTCAGTCGTCTTGAGCTGGATGGCGAAGACCTGAATCTCCGGCACACCTGGCTTGGCGGGCAGATTGATCGTTTCCGGGGCCAGTTTGTATTGCCAGACAATCTGCTCCACCTGCCCCACAAACAAGTCTTTCAGCCTCGTGTTGGCGCCGCTGTGCTCGTAGATCTTGTTCTTGGGCAAGGAGCGACCAAAGGTGGCCTGCTTGGGGTAGCCGATGAAGGCGGGATGCCCGCTGGTGGACACAGCCTGACTCATCCAGCCTCCTGAATAACGAGGAAGGTGATCAACTCGAAGTCGTCCAGCCCGGCAATGGTGTTGACCAAGGCTGTGGTCTTGCCGCCGCTGAACAGGCTGTCCAGATCCTTCTCCTCTTTTACTTCGATCATCGAACGGATAGTCTTGCCGAGCAAGTCGGAATAAACCTGCATTCGGCGGCCGTCGGCGGTTTCTTTATTGAACAATTGGCAGGCCTCTGGAATCGGCTGAGTCTGCCCCTTGCAGCAGCTGCGGACCAAATCGAGCAAACGCTTTGCCTCGGTGTGGTCGGTGATGACTTCACCATCGCGGCCAATGTAGACCAGGTAGTAAGGATGCAGGCGGTTTTGCTGGTTGATGTTGACGCCAGGATTGCGATTGCGCAGGGTAAAAAACACGCCAGGGAATAGCCCCATTTCCGGTCTGGCTGGAATCACGGCATGCATGCCGGTGGGCATGTTACCCAAGTCCCCATTCGCTTTCACGTAATTCAACAAGTCCATGCGGAAATCGTTGAGGCCAAGGTCGGTGATTGAAACACCGGTTTTCAGGTCTTCGAGTTCAATGACTTCCTCTTGCAGCCGCCGAAGCTGTTCCTTGCGGTAGGCCACGTCATTTGCCTGGCTACTGAGCACGTTGTCGTCACCAGTCGCAGTAACGTCCGCGATCATCATGCGGTTTTCAACCCGTTCCTTCAGGTTGATGTATTCATCCAGGGAAATATCCGGCCAGTAGTTGACTAGCTGGATACTCTCGTTAAGCGAGCCAATGCGGTCTATCCGGCCAAAGCGCTGAATGATGCGCACGGGGTTCCAGTGGATATCGTAGTTGATGAGATAGTCGCAATCCTGCAGGTTTTGACCTTCGGAGATACAGTCGGTGCCGATCAGGACGTCGATCTCAGCGGGCTCTTGCGGGAGGATGGCTGCCTTTTCCTTCGAGCGTGGCGAGAACAGGGTAAGCAGCGACTGGAAGTCGTAGCCTTTCTTTATCGTGGACTTGGGAGCGTCTTTGCCGGTGACCTTTCCGGTGTGAATCTGATGCGTGGCTAACAGCTCGGGCGCCAGATTGTCGTAAAGGTAGTTGGCTGTGTCGGCAAAGGCGGTGAAGATAAGAATCTTCTTGTTGCCTGGGTTGATGTGCGTCGCCAGCTTCGATTCAATGACACCCTTCAGGTGCTGCAACTTGGCATCATCGGCAGGCACGACCTTCTGCATGGACGCCAACAGGGCCTCGATGATTTGCAGGTCGACCTTTAGATCGTGCTCCCACGATGGCAGATCCATGTCGGCCAGGCTGATTTTCACCTTGCCACCGATCTTGGATTCATCAAGGTCGGTCAGGTCATCTTCCTCTGGCTCCAGATTGCCCAGCGCCTCGGACAAATCATTAATGGTGCCTGCGTCACCTGACTTATTTGCTGCGGCAATCTTGGCCAACGTGTTGAGGTGATTTGTCTGCAACCCGCCCAGCGTCAAGCGAAAAGCCTCCACTGAACTTTCAAGCCGCTTGAGGAGATTGGTTGTCAGCAATGCCTGCAGGCTTCTTTCACGGTCCACCTGCTTGAGCTTACCTTTTCCCCCTTCTACCTGCGTGTCATACAAGTCCTCATACTTTTTGAGGCGGCTGGGCAGGATGTAACTGATGGGCGCGTAGACCGCTAACTTCATCAGCGTGAGCTGTTCGAAGATTTCATTAAAGCCCAGCACGTCGGTGCGGTGCGTGATCGGGCAATGAAAAGACAAAGGCTTGCGGCGCTCTGGAAATTTGCCGATATCCTTGGTGTCGTAGAACGTTTCGATGTGCCGTCTGGAGCGGGCAATCGTGACGCTGTCGAGAAGTTCAAAAAAATCGAAGTCCAGGGACTCCAGAATAGCCCGTGCAGTCCGTAGCTCGGGGGGCAGCTTGGACCACACATTGAAGCTTGCCTGGGCGCTTCGAAAGATTTCCTCGACAGACTTGCCAGTGCGCAGTTTCTTGCTGAGGTTTTCAGAGTCGCCTTCATAGGCCAGGGCCAACTGGTTGCGAAGGTCGTTGAAGCGGTTATTGACCGGCGTGGCCGAGAGCATCAGAACTTTGGTCTTGACCCCTTCGCGGATCACCGCATTCATCAGCTTCTGGTAGCGGGTCTCCTTGTCCTTGTAGGCGTCGTTATTGCGGAAGTTGTGCGACTCGTCGATCACAACCAGGTCGTAATTACCCCAGTTGATGCGGTTAAGCGGTGTTCCGAAGGATTCGCCACTGGTGCGCTGAAGATCGGTGTGACTAAGCACGTCATAGTTGAAGCGATCCTTTGCAAAAATGTTGGTCTTGAGGTTGCGGTTGTAGTTGAGCCAGTTGTCTGCCAACTTCTTTGGGCAGAGCACTAACACGGAACGATTGCGCAACTCGTAATACTTGACGACGGCAAGAGCGGTGAAGGTTTTTCCGAGGCCGACGCTATCGGCCAGGATGCAGCCACTGTAGGTTTCCAGCTTGTTGATAATGCCGGTGGCGGCGTCTTTCTGGAAATTGAACAGCTTCTGCCAGATCAGGCTGTCTTGATAACCGGTGCGATCATTGGGCAGGACGTCTTCATCGAGTTCTTCAAGAAACTCGTTGAAGATGTTGTAGAGCATCAGGAAGTAAATGCGCTCGGGCGAATTCTCCTGGTAGACCGAGGCGATGTGATCACAGAGGTGGGTAGTGACGTCCTCAAGCTTCTCCTGATCATTCCATATCTGATCGAAGAGATTGAGGTAAGTCGCCGTGAAGCTCGGCTCGTCCATTTTGTTGACGATGTTCGAAACGGCGTCACCCTGTTGGTAACCAAGATCAACCGCAGTAAATCCATGCAGAGGCATGTACGCGACGTCGGCACCGTTTGCCTGCACGCAAGCAAACTGCTGCATAGGCGCTTTGCTGCGATTGGACCGGAATGATGCCTTGCGGCGCAGCCAATCCGCGCATTCTTTGGCGATAGCCCGCTGGGTCAACTTGTTCTTGAGTTGGATTTCGAACTCGCTGCCGTAAAGGCTGCGTTCACGGTCGCCCTTTGGAATGTGAAATTCACGGCGTTCCTTTTTAATCTTGTCCGCAACCTCATTAGGGACAAAGGTCGGGGCCGTAAAAATGAACTCCAGAGAGTCAATCTTCTCCAATTCCGCCTTCAGCGCCTCATAGGCATAGATCGAAAAGCACGAAGCCGCGATTTTTAGCTTGGAGCCGGGTTGGATTGACTTTTTAAGGTCGTCACCAAGCAGGTGGTTTATGTTGTCGATTATTTCCATCGCATTCGCAGTTCAGTATGCAGATTTTGACAATCTGTGCTCCTCCTCATTATTTAGTCGAGTGTAACCTAGGCTACTGGCATCAAAGCAGAAGCCGCAGATACGAGGATCGCACCATCGGCGAGACATGCTCCCCGATAGTTACCCGGTTTCTGGGGGCGGTGAGGTTGGCCGCGAGGTGAATCAGCTTGCTTCCAGGCGTGAAGCTCATGGCGTGAGCCATGATAGCGACAAGCTCCATCTGCGTTCTGAAGTGTTGGAAGTCTCACAACTGCATTATTAACAAGGCTTTGATACAAAAAAGCCACCCCGAAGGGTGGCTACAGTACGCGATCAAGCAAGCAACTGCTTGGCCAGGGCGACTTCAATGCTGTCCCCTGACTGATTCAGAACGTCCAGGCCGGAATCCGGCATGTCGCCTGAAGTCGATTGAGACACGGCAATCTTCCTGGCCATAAGCTCCAGGCATCCCATCTGGGCCGATCCTGCATAGCCCAGAAAGTGCACATCCACGTCCTGCTTCTGGCCGATCCGCCAACTTCGACGGGAGGCCTGCTGCAGGGTATAGACGTTGTAACCGCTTTGCATGAACACGATGGTCGGGAATTCCAGCATGTCGAGTCCGGTTTTGACCAGCTCAGGGTTGGTGATG
>Ga0209254_10007195_pt1 | contig 10254 bp, 8 predicted proteins | sample FrelakmetDIP11DI_FD_187148 | JGI IMG/M metagenome (GOLD analysis project Ga0209254, IMG submission 187148) | Freshwater lake sediment microbial communities from the University of Notre Dame, USA, for methane emissions studies - DIP11 DI (SPAdes)... | ecosystem: Environmental > Aquatic >...
ATGAACCCGGAACAGCTGTGGGAAACCACCATGGATCCGGAGGTGCGCCGCATGCTCAAGGTCACGGTAGAAGATGCCATTGCCGCCGATCAGATATTCACTACATTAATGGGTGACCAGGTTGAGCCGCGGCGGGAATTTATCGAGCAGAATGCACTGTCGGTGGCCAACCTGGACATCTGACACTTTTCGGGTCTGGCGAACACCCCCGCGGATTTTCAATCTGCGTTTATCGCCTTGATATCTGTAGGTCCGGAGGCATGTTCCTCCAGCACTCGGGGTCTGACTTCGTTGTCCGGGCCACCGATCGCCGAAACCAACCGGTCGTTTTCAATCTCCTCGTGGATCGGTTCCAGAGCAGCCATCTCTTTATTGGCTCTGGTGGAAAGTTGCTGGAAGCGTTCGACTTTTCCGTGCAAGCCCTGCTTGCCCACCAGTCCCTTTACGGTGTCGTTATAGTGGTTATTGGCGGCCTTTAAGGTATTGCCAAGTTTGTGCAGCCGATCCGCGATTAAGCATACCTGGTTGTAAATATCCCCTGCCCTGCTGCTGATCTCTTTTGCTTCGCGGTTACTTTGCTCGATCATCCACAGGTTGGCGACGGTGCGCAGTATTGGCATGAGCGTGGTGTGGGAAACCATCACCACGCCCTTGCTGTAGCCGTAGTTAAACAGACCCTTGTTGTGTTTCATCGCCTCGATGTAGGCGGGCTCGATGGGCATGAACATCAGTACGAAATCCGGGCTGCCAATCCCTGGCAGGTTGGTGTAATCCTTGGACGACAAATCGTCGATATGATTGCGTACAGCCTGGGCATGGGCGTTGAGAGCCTCAGCTCGCTCTTCATCGGTGTCGGCGGCAATGGCCCGATCGTAGTCGACCAGCGATACTTTGCTGTCAATGATCAGGCTTTTGCTGTCGGGCAGCTTTATAATAAAGTCTGGTAATTTGCGTTTGCCTTCACCGTCCCGGTACGCGGTCTGTGATTCATAGTGCTCCCCGGCCTGCAGTCCAGCCAGCTCCAGCGTCCGCTCCAGCTGCGCCTCTCCCCAGTTACCGGCGGCTTTCTTGTCACCCTTTAATGCCACAGACAGGTTGTTGGCCTGGATGTTCATTTCCAGTCCCACTTCCAGCACTTTCTGAATTTCCTTCTCCAGTGCGGTGTTGCCCCGGATCGACTCTGAGTGTACTTCGTTGATGCGGCTTTGAAAGCCGGTAATTTGTTCCCGAAAGGGCTTTAGCAGGGCCTCAAGTGATGCTTGGCTGGTAGTGGTGAAGCTTTTGCCCTTGTCTTCAAAAATTCTGTTGGCGAGATTCTCAAATTCTCTCTTGAGGTTTTCCCGGGTTTCATTCAGCAGTTGAATTTGCTCCAGGTGCCGGTCTTCACGTTCTCGTTGCTGTGTTTTCAGTTGAGCGTGTTCTCTTTGTGAGTAGTTGAGTTGGGTGTTGAGTTCGGCCAGCTCGGCCTTCAGTGCATGCAGTTCGGTCAGCTTTTCCTGCAACTGCTGCTGGCTCTGCTCCAGCGCGACTGACTGACCGCGCTGCTCCGCCCGCGCCTCGGTAAGCTCCCCCTCCCTGATGCGCAGCTGCTGCAGGGTGTTGGCAAGCGAGCGCCGACTGGTGATACCTTGCCAGATGCTGATAAACAGGGCAGTTAGAACTGTCGCGGCCAATGCTGCGGCGATAACGATCAGATTGTCGTTGCTTGGCGTCATCCCGTCTCTCCGGTCACGGCGTGCCAGTGTAAATCAATCTGCGCCCATGAAGGGGATTATCCGCGCGCCAACAAGAGACCTGTCGCTTATTGGGGCACACCCCAGCGTCAGGCTGGGTTCTATTTACCGACAGCCAATAAAGAGATATCAGCAACTTCCAGAAATAGATCACGCAGGCGTTTTAGGAGGTTGAGCCGGTTGTCGCGCAACGAGGCTTCTTCTACATTGACCATGACATCATCAAAAAATGCGTCTACGGGTTCGCGTAGGCCAGCCAGACAGGTCAGCGCCTCGGTGTACTCGTCCCGCGCCAGGTACGTGCGGCAACTTGTAGCAAGCTCTTCGAGTCGCACGGCAAGTGCTTTTTCCTGTGGCTCTACAAGTAAGTTAGCATTCACATCACTGAAGGAGTGAGCACTATCCAGCTTCTCCAGGATATTGGAAACTCGTTTGTTTGCTACGGCCAAGGCCTGAGCCTGTGGCAGCAAGGAGAAAGCATGCACTGCCTGCACCCGGCGGTGTATATCCAGCGGGCGCGAGAGTTTTTTGGCGCTAACAGCTTTAAAGATCTCTGCGGGAATGTTTGCCTCTTCATACCATGAGCGAAAGCGCTCGATCATATACTCAAGGACCAGTTCTGAGGTGCCAGCTCTGATGATGTTCTCAGGGTATTGCGACGCGGCCAGTTCCAGGCATTCACGTAAATCCAGATCCAGATTTTTTTCCACTATGATACGCAAAACCGCGAGTGACGTGCGGCGCAGGGCAAAAGGATCTTTGGAGCCGGTGGGAGGCTGGCCAATCCCGAATATGCCTACCAGTGTATCCATGCGGTCAGCCAGGCCCAGAGTGTAGGCGGTTGCAGTTTCGGGCAGGCGGTCGCCGGAAAATTTCGGCCAGTACTGCTGCGCCAGCGCCGAGGCTACGTCGATTGCTTCACCGTCGTGCTGGGCATAGTACGAGCCTGCGATACCTTGCAGGTCAGAAAACTCCAGCACCATGTCCGTCACCAGATCAGCCTTGCAAAGTTGCGCCGCCCGCTGCGCGAGTTCAACCGGAGCACCAACCTTCGGAGCCAGCGCGGCGGCCAATTTGCTAACGCGTTCGGTTTTATCCAGCAGGGTCCCTAGTTGTTGCTGAAAGACGACATTCTCCAAAGCTTGCACTCGGTCAGCGAGGGGAATCTTTTTGTCGGTATCAAAGAAAAATGCCGCATCTGACAGGCGCGGGCGGATGACACGTTCATTGCCTGCGATAACTTGTTTCGGGTCGATGCTTTCAATATTAGCAACAGTGATGAAGTAGGGTTTTAGTTTGCCTGCCGCATCCACCACATGAAAATATTTCTGGTGCTCTTTCATAGATGAAATAAGCGCTTCCGGGGGAACCTGCAAAAAGCGCGCCTCGAAGGAGCCGGTCAGCGCTGCGGGCCACTCCACCAGCCCCGTCACTTCATCAAGCAGCTCGGGGTCAATGACTGCGATAGCGCCCAAGGCGTTGGCTTGCGCCTCCACTTGCTGGCGAATGATTTGCTGGCGCCGCTCAAAGCATGCTACAACTTTGGCATTAAACAGCGCGGACTCATAGTCTTGGGGTCGGTCCAGCGTGATGCGGCCGCTGCCGTGGAAGCGGTGGCCACGGGTGGTATTGCCGGTAGCAAGACCGAGAATCTCACCGTGATCGCTATCCTGGCCGAGCATGGCCACCACCCAGTGTACCGGTCTCACAAATTCTTCCCGGCCGGCTCCCCAGCGCATACGCCTTGGAATGGGCAGGCCCTGTATGCTGTCCTGGATAATGGCGTTCAGGGCGTCGCGTGTGCTCGTGCCAGGGACCGTACTGCGCAGCCCCAACCGCAGGCCCTTGGGAGTATCAATGGTCTGGAGTTGTTCCGGCTCTACACCCTGTTTTTTGGCGAAACCGCTGATGGCACTGGTCCAGTTCCCCGCTTCGTCCCGGGCGCGTTCCAGCGGCGGGCCCAGAACTTCGGCGCTTCTATCAGGCGCCTTCAGTTGTACCTCGAGTATAAGTACGGCCAAGCGCCTTGGCGTGGCGAACCACTGTACCCGGCCAAAGCCCAGCTGCCGTTGTTTAAGGCCATCAACAATGCCATCGCGAAAAGCCAGGCCCAGGGACTTCAGTGCCTTGGGCGGTAACTCTTCTGTGCCCAGTTCTACCAGCAGGGTGTCAGTGCGCATAATCTATCTTGCCTCTGCCTGCATGCGGTCCAGTACTTCCATGCGCAAGGCTGCCGGTGCCAACGGAAATCCCAATGCCGCGCGTGCATTGAAGTAGGCTTGGGCGACCGCTCGTGCCAGAGTCCGCACGCGCAGGATAAAGCGCTGTCGCTCGGTAACAGAAATGGCGTGACGAGCATCCAGCAGGTTAAAGGTGTGGGATGCCTTCATGACCATTTCATAGGCGGGCAGTGGCAGATTTTTCTCTACCAGCCGCAAGGCTTCATGTTCGCAGTAGTCAAAGTGAGCGAACAAATGTTCTATATTCGCCTCCTCGAAATTGTAGCGGGACATTTCCACCTCGTTCTGGTGGAACACATCACCATAGGTCACCTTACCTGCGGGTCCCTCTGACCACAGCAAGTCGTAAATACTGTCAACACCCTGCAGATACATGGCGATACGCTCGATGCCATAGGTAATTTCACCCGCGACGGGATAGCACTCCATGCCTCCGGCTTGCTGGAAATAGGTAAACTGGGTGACTTCCATACCGTTTAACCAAACCTCCCACCCGAGGCCCCACGCCCCAAGGGTGGGTGACTCCCAGTTGTCTTCGACGAAACGGATGTCGTGGATGGCGGTATCCACACCCAGTGCCGTCAGTGACTGCAGGTACAGCTCCTGAAAGTTCTCCGGGGAAGGCTTCATGATCACCTGGAACTGGTAGTAATGCTGCAGTCGGTTGGGGTTTTCGCCGTAGCGGCCATCTGTGGGGCGGCGGCATGGTTGTACGTAGGCTGCGTTCCAGCTCTCCGGACCCACCGCGCGCAGGAAAGTGGCGGGGTGGAAGGTTCCCGCACCCACCTCCATATCCAGAGGCTGCAGCACTACACAGCCCTGGCTCGCCCAAAACTGTTGTAGTTTTAATATTAGCGCTTGAAATGTAAGGATATCGCGTTTGGTTTGTGCCACCGGGCCGCCCGTCAGGTCACTGCAAAAGCCGACTATAATACAGCCTCTTTTGGCGGCATAATACGCGCTTTCCTCGAAATTGAAATTCTCCCATGAATGCGACGGGACTGTTGCTGGTCAGGATGAAGCCGCGTCTTAGCTACCAGCGTTTACCGGGATGGGGTGAGCTTTGACCCGTAGAGTGATTCGTTGGACAGGTGGTACATGTTTTTCGGAAAAGTGATTGGCGGATTGCTGGGACTCGCGGTCGGAAATGCGCCAGGTTTGATCCTCGGCGTCTTTTTCGGTCACGCCTTCGACCGCGCCCTGGCGAAAGCACTGCGCTTCGGTTCGCCGGAAAATATCGAGCTCATCAAGAACAGTTTTTTTGAGACGACCTTTCAGCTATTGGGTTACCTGGCCAAGGTTGATGGCCATATTTCAAAATCTGAGATCGCTCGCACTGAGCGGATCATCATGCAGATGGGCTTGGGTGCAGACCAGCGTCAGCAGGCAATCGATCTGTTTCGTCGTGGATCCTCAGGTGATTTTAAAATGGAGCCGGTGGTCGCAGCTTTTTTACAGACCTGTGGCCCGCAGCGACAGATACAACAAACACTACTACTGTTTTTGATAGCGCTGGCGCAAGCGGATCAGGGTATGGAGCCCGCCGAGCATGCGGCTCTTGTGCGCATCGCCAGTGTGATGGGCTTGGGCGCTGCACAGCTGGAACAACTGCTGCGCATGACCAGGGCGCAGGAGCATTTTCAGGACCACCGTGGCCAGGCAGCGCAGCGCGGTACTAGCCTTGCCGATGCTTACACGGCATTGGGAGTAAACAGTGCAGTCGGCGACAAGGAATTAAAACAGGCCTATCGCCGGCTGATGAGCGAAAACCATCCGGACAAACTTATCGCTAAAGGCGTGCCCGAGGCGATGATCAAGCTGGCAACCACGCGTGCCCAGGAGATTCAGGCCGCCTATGAGATGATCAAAAAAACACGACCGGCCATACGCTGATATGAGGGCTGGTGGGGGCACACAATAATTACGCGGTCTTGCGCAACACGGCATAAAACAAACCGTCGGGGCCGCCCGTTACCGGCAGCAGTTGACGCCCACAGGCAGCGGCCATTCCCCACGACATGCTTGCGCACGACAGTACGGCGTCTTCCTGTTCAATGAGAAAGCCCTGCACCACCTGGCTATTCTCCTCGTCCAGGATCGAGCAGGTGGCGTAGAGCAAAGTACCGCCGGCTTTCAGCAGCGGCCACAGCCCTTGGAGAAAGCTTCTTTGTTGCATTGCCAGTTGGGCAATATCACTTTCGCGGCGCAGCACCTTTACGTCGGGGTGACGGCGCAGTACACCACTGGCCGAACAGGGTGCGTCCACCAGAATACGATCAAAACTGGCTGGCTCCAGCTGGGCCGGGGGTTGCGCGGCATCCCCTGTTAACAGGGTGGCCTCCAGACCGAGGCGCTGTAGGTTCTCCGATATTTTCTGCAGGCGTACAGCGTCGATATCCATGGCTACCAGTTCGGCTAACCCCGGCTGCAATTCCAGTATGTGGCAGGCTTTGCCTCCCGGGGCGGCACAGGCATCCAGTACTCGCTCTCCGGCGCCGGCTTGCAGCAGCACTGCAGCCATCTGGGCGCCCTCATCCTGCACACTCACCTCCCCTGCCATGAAACCGGGAAGCAGCCACACATCTGTCGGATGCGCTAGCGTGATAGCGTGAGAGCTCAGGTTTCCGGCAGTGGCTGCAATACCTTGGCTTTGCAGAGCGCCAAGGTACTCCTGTCTTGAAAGTCGTCGATCGTTTACACGCAGGGTCATAGGGGGTTGCTGGTTATTTGCTTCGACTATGGCGGCAGCGGCGGCCGGCCATTGTTCGATTATTCTTTGGAATAACCATGGCGGATGGCTGGCTGCTGCCGCCCGATCCAGCGTCGTTGACAGTTGCTCTCGCTCGCGCAAATAGCGCCGCAATACGGCATTGGTCATGCCCTTCGCCCAATGTTTTTTCAGTGCCCGCGTGGCACCCACAGTTGCCGCGACTGCCGCGTGGTCCGGTATCCGTGTACTGTCTAATTGGTAGAGTCCGCATAGCAGCAGGCCCTGTAAGTCCCGGTCCTTGTCCCGCAGCGGTTTTTCCAGCAACAGCCCGAGAACAGCCTGTAGTCGTGGGCTCTGGCGCAGGGTGCCGTAACACAGCTGCTGCAGCAGGCCTTGGTCCCGTTCGCTAACTCTGTTGAGTCTGTCCGGCAGGGCCTGGTTCAGGGAGTGACCGCCGAGGACGTCACCGATGACGCAAGCGGCGGCGGCCCGGACATTCAGGGCCATCAACCCGCACTCTCTATTGGCAAATCAAAGCGCCCGCCGGCAGCAAATTGCGCCTGGTGCGCGTTGAAAATCTGCCGGGCTGCCAGTTTTGTGGCGCCCTCAAGCTGCAGTATTTCAAGGGCGAGCTCGCCCACGCCGCAGCTGACCACAATACCTTCCTCATAGGCGCGCAGAATTGTTCCGGGCGCTTCCCGTGTGGCATCCGAAGGCAGCGCCCTGGCCTGCCATACCCTGACCCGCTTACCACGGAGCTTGCTGTAACAAACTGGAAACGGATTAAAGGCCCGCACTTTGCGCTCTAACGTCACGGCGCTGCTACTCCAGTCTATCAGTGCCTCGGCTTTGAGAATTTTATGCGCGTAATTGGCCCGCTCATTATCCTGTGCTCGGCTCTGGCTTTGATAACATTCGATATCCGCCAAGACTTGCTGCAGCAGCGGGGGACCCAGAAGAGCGAGCTCGTGGTACAGGTCGGCTGCCCTCGTCCGGGGGCCTATCGGACAGCTGACGGTAGCGAGCATGGCCCCGGTATCCAGGCCCGCATCCATCTGCATTATAGTGATACCAGTGGTGGTATCCCCCGCCTCAATCGCGCGTTGTATTGGCGCGGCTCCCCGCCAGCGGGGTAACAAGGATGCGTGTACATTCAGGCAACCGAAGCGCGGCGTGTCGAGCACGGCCTGCGGCAGGATCAGTCCGTAAGCTACCACGACCATGACGTCAGCACCCAATGCGGCCAGCTGCAGTTGCGCCCCTTCATCTTTCAGTGATGCGGGCTGGTACACGGGCAGCCCGGCCTGTTCTGCCAGCTGCTTCACCGGACTGGCTTGTAGCTTCCGGCCTCTTCCCGCGGGTCGGTCTGGTTGCGTATACACCGCCAGAAGTTGGTGTTCACTATTAATCAGGCCCTTTAAATGAATGGCGGCAAAGTCGGGTGTGCCGGCGAAGATGACACGCAGAGGTAATTTTGACATGCGCTTCAGGCGCGTTCGCGCTGGTCTTTTTCCAGCTTTTTGCGGATACGCTGCCGCTTCAGGGGTGACAGGTAATCGACGAACAATTTACCGTTCAGGTGATCGATTTCGTGCTGCAAACAGACCGCCGCGAGACCCTCCAGCGCGCAGGTGAAAGTGTTGCCATCACGGTCCAGGGCCGAGACATCCACTCTCTGGGGGCGGCAGACGGTTTCATAGAAACCTGGAACAGACAGGCAGCCCTCGTCGTATTCCCCGAGTTCGGGCTCCAGCACGGTGATCTGGGGATTGATAAATACCTGCGGCTGACACTTATCATCGGATATGTCCATGACTAGTAGTCGCAGGTGGACATTTACCTGGGTTGCCGCAAGACCGATACCGGGCGCGGCGTACATGGTTTCAAGCATATCGTCGATCAGTGCACGAGTGGCATCGGTCACGTGTGCAACTGGCTTGGCCTCGGTGCGCAGTCGTGTATCGGGGAATTTGAGTATTTCCAGTACTGCCATGATATTGAATGCCCACCAGGTGGTCAGAAGTGGCTGAAATTGGCTGCGTGAATTAATAACATTTGGGCTTGCCAGCGCCAAACCGCGGCAGCAAACTGTGCTCATTATACAGCTTGTGGTTAAAGGGCGACCAGCGTCGGGGTGCATTACGGGTTGGCGGCGGGGTCATGATATTGCGCTGTGCTCAAGGCAGATTTGAGGGCGGCTCCCATTATATGAATTGGCAAATAATAAACAGGCCATACAGGGCGCAAAAAATGAAAACAAAGTCACTATCGATTTGTCTGCTGTTTTTAGCACTGCTTTTCAGCGGGTGGACGCAGGCGGCGATGGAGCTCAATGAAGATGTGCCGGAAACCTATATTGTCAAGAAGGGAGATACCCTTTGGGGTATCTCCGGTATATATCTCAAAGAGCCCTGGCTGTGGCCTGAATTGTGGGAGGCCAATCCGCAGATCGACAATCCCCACCTGATATATCCTGGAGACGAGCTTTATCTGGTCTGGGTAGATGGCAAGCCCCGTCTGCGCCTGAATCGCGGTCGAGATGTCAAATTGACCCCCAATATGCGCATAAGCCCCTTGGATCTTGCGATCCCGGTTATCCCCTTGGATCAGATTGGCCCCTGGTTGATCAACAATCGGGTTATGGACGCAAATGAGATCAACAACTCAGCATACATAGTGGCGGGGGATGAAAGACGTTTAATCAGCGGACCCGGCAATAGGATTTTTGGTCGCGGCCCTTTCCCGGATGGAGAGCGCGCCTACGGTATCTACCAGGTCGGCCAGCATTATGTAGACCCGGTGACCCAGGAACCGCTGGGGCTTCAGGTCAGGGATGTTGGCAGTGCCAAGCTGCTAAGCAGTAACCGGGATGATGTCACCGAGCTGGAAATCACCCGCGTTACTGAAGAGGTACGAGATGGCGACCGCTTGTTGCCCCAGGCAGAGCGCATATTGGATGCAAGCTTTCACCCGAAGGCTCCGCAACAGGAGATTGTCGATGGTGTCATGATTGCAGTAGACGGCGGCCTTACCCAGATTGGCAATATGAGCATTGTAGTGATCAACAAGGGTAAGCGGGAGGGGCTGCAAAATGGGGATGTCCTGGCCGTTTATCAGGCGGGGGAGCTAGTTTTCGACGAGATCGCGCAATCGAATGTCCGGTTACCCGACACGCGGGCGGGTCTGGCGCTGGTATTTGAGGCATACGAAAAAGTCAGCTATGCAATTATTCTCAAGGCCACCCGGCCGCTGAAGACCTTCGATCTCGTTAAAAACCCGTGATGATCTAGCAGGCCGTTGCACAGTGTGATGGCCGTGGGGTTCCCCGCCCCTTTAACCCAACAAACGGTACATCAAGGATGATGTATGAATGTTGCAAAAGCGAAAGCCGCAGCCAGAGCCGTCAGCGCAATGGCATTAGCCATTGATGACGAGGGCTATCCCCCGTTGTTGCGAGCAATCCCCGACCCCCCTCCCCTGTTGTATGTGCGCGGTGATCCGGCTGTGTTGCTGGAGGCGCATCTGGCGGTGGTAGGCAGCCGTCGCGCCAGCCCCGCCGGTCTGCGGGTGG
>Ga0209254_10007196_pt1 | contig 10253 bp, 7 predicted proteins | sample FrelakmetDIP11DI_FD_187148 | JGI IMG/M metagenome (GOLD analysis project Ga0209254, IMG submission 187148) | Freshwater lake sediment microbial communities from the University of Notre Dame, USA, for methane emissions studies - DIP11 DI (SPAdes)... | ecosystem: Environmental > Aquatic >...
TCCCGGGCGGTCGCGCTCGAAGCGCCCCACCAGTTCGGCGGCCAGGTGCTGGCAGTCCGCCGCGCTCCCGCCGTTGCCCATCCACAGGATGCGGCCGCCCGCACGCAGGCATTGGGTCCCCCAGGCGGCCAGACGCTCGACCTCCGGGAGCAGGGGTTCGAGGCCGCGGATGACCTCCATGTGGGCCGCGAGGGTCTCGCGCAGGCGGGCTTGCATGGGGAACTCCTCCGGGTACTCGATGGTGCGCGAGTGTGCCGGGAGGGGGAGGGCATGGCAAGCCGCTGCCGCCGGGTCTCGATAACTCTTCTGCCGCACGGCCCCCCAGATGCCCGGCGGACTCCTGGAGGGGAGTTCCCTTACCGCTGCCCATCGGCGAGGTGCCAATGATCGCCGAAACCCGATTGTGTCAGACGCCTGGGTGGCAGCGCTGGCGGTTCCGCCCCAGATGCCGCCACCAGCGTCTGGCGACGCGAGCGCCCGGTTGCTGCCAGCTCCGGACACTGGTCCTTCGCAGGCTGGGGTCCGCAGTCGAGTGGACACCTGCCACCCGCCTCGTTCGTGAGTTACGTATACTGGCCCCGCAACTCCCCGAGACACAGAGGAATGTGAATCCCCTTGACTGCCGATAGCCACGCACAGCTCGCCAACTTCATCTGGAGCATCTGCAACCTGCTGCGGGGGCCGTACAAGCGCAACGAGTACCGCAAGGTGATCCTGCCCCTGACGGTACTGCGCCGTTTCGACTGCCTGTTGGCGCCGACCAAGGCTCAGGTGCTTGCCGCGCACCCGGGCATCAAGACCAAGCCCGAGACGGTCGTCCGCAGCCTGCTCGAACAGATCACCTGCCGCCCCTTCTACAACTTGTCGAGGCTGGACCTGCCTAAGCTCCTCGACGACCCCAACCAGCTCGCGCCCAACCTCAACGCCTACATCAACGGCTTTTCGCGGAACGTCCGCGAGATCATGGAGCGCTTCGCGTTCGATCAGCAGATCGCACGCATGGCCGAGAAGAACCTCCTGTACGAGGTCATCAAGAAGTTCGCCTCGGTCGATCTGTCCCCGGCCCAGGTGGATAACATCCAGATGGGCTTTGTCTTCGAGGAACTCATCCGGATCGGCGCGGAGCAGTCGAACGAGGAGGCCGGGGAGCACTTCACACCCCGCGAGGTGATCAAGCTGATGGTCAATCTCCTGCTCTCCCCAGAGCAGGACCTACGCAAGAGCCACGTCGTCAAGACCATCTACGACCCGGCCTGCGGCACCGGCGGCATGCTCTCGGTGGCCGAGCGTTACATCCGCGACCTCAACGCCGACGCCGATCCCCACCTGTTCGGCCAGGACTGGAACGACGAGTCCTGGGCCATCTGCAAGGCCGACATGCTGATCAAGGGCGAGGACGCCGAAAACATCGTGCTCGGCGACACCTTCACCCGGGACGGCTTCGACCGCGACGCCGAGGGCAAGCGGCGCACCTTCGACTACATGCTGGCCAACCCGCCCTTCGGCGTCGAGTGGAAACAGCAGCAGAGGTATATCGAGCACGAGGCCGAGTCCCTGGGCTACAGCGGTCGTTTTGGCGCCGGCCTGCCGCGCATCAACGACGGCTCGCTGGTCTTCCTTCAGCACATGCTCTCCAAGGCACGCGCCCCCAAAGACGGCGGCAGCCGTATCGGCATCGTCTTCAACGGATCACCGCTCTTCACCGGCGATGCCGGCAGCGGTGAGAGCAACATCCGCCAGTGGATCATCGAAAACGACTGGCTGGAGGCTGTGGTCGCGCTCCCCGACCAGCTCTTCTACAACACCGGCATCTCCACCTACCTCTGGGTCCTCACCAACCGCAAGGAGCCCAGGCGCAAGGGCAAGGTCCAGCTCATCGACGCCCGGCGCTTCTTCGTCAAGATGCCGAAGAGCCTCGGCAACAAGCGCAACAAGATCGGCGACCCCGTCGACCGCCCGAGCGAACCGGACCAGATCGGCGATATCACCCGCCTGTTCGGCAACTTCACCGACGGCGAGACCCGAACCTTTGCCGAAGAGGACCCGATCACCAAGCAACCCGTCGACCGGGTGCGGGTGGTCAGCAAGGTCTTCGACAACGCCGACTTCGGCTTCAGCAAAATCACGGTAGAGCGCCCCCTGCGACTCAACTTCCAGGCAACCGAGGAGCGGATCGCGCGCCTGGAGACCGAGGGCGGCTTCGTCAAGCTCGCCACCAGTACCAAGAAGAACGAGAAGGCGAGGCTCGACGACATCGAGACCGGCAAGCGGCGGCAGGATGCCATCCGCAAGCTCCTCGCCCGCTTCGCTGAAGCGCACGGCGCGACGCTCTACATGGATCGGACGGCCTTCCTCACCGCCCTGCGCGAGGTGGATCGCATCGCCGGTGTGCGGCTCACCGCCCCCGAGCTTAAGGCCGTCCTGGGTGCCTTGGGCGAGCGCGACGAGACCGCCGAGCCCTGCCGCGATCGCAACGGTAACCCGGAGCCCGATCCCGAGCTGCGCGACACCGAGAGCGTGCCGCTAAAGGAGGGCATCGCCGAGTACTTCGCGCGCGAGGTACGCCCACACGTCCCCGACGCCTGGATCGACGCGGACAAGACCAAGGTCGGCTACGAGATCCCGCTCAACCGGCACTTCTACCGGTACGAGCCGCCCCGTCCGCTGGAAGTCATCGAGACCGACATCAAGACGCTGGAGCAGGAGATCATGGGGCTCCTTGCAGAGGTGACTGGCAGCAACGAGGCCGGCCAATGACCACGCCGAGCTGCCTTCCCCGCGAGGTCGCTTATCGCCGGGTCACCGAGCGTGTCTGGAGCCCGGGCCAGCTGGCGCAGGAGCCGAGGTCATGAAGTGGCCGCGGTATCCGAAGTACAAGCCGAGTGGTGTCGAGTGGCTCGGCGAGGTCCCGGCGCATTGGGCTGTGAAGCGTGGGCGATTTTGCATGGATGTGAATCCGCGCTCGAATCGGCTTCGCACCCTCCGCGGCGAGGATGAGGTGTCCTTTGTACCGATGGAAGCCGTCGGCGAGTACGGGGGCCTCCGACTCGAACAGACGAGGACAGTCGACGAGGTGGGTTCGGGCTACACCGAGTTTGATGATGGTGACGTCGTGGTCGCGAAGATTACGCCATGTTTTGAGAACGGTAAGGGCGCTCTCGCCTCAGGGCTGGTGAACGGCGCCGCGTTTGGGACCACCGAACTCCATGTCTTGCGCGCAGCTTCGACCCTCGACCGGAGGTTCTTGTTCTACGTCACCATCTCCCGGTGGTTCCGCAGTACGGGCGAGGGCGCGATGTACGGCGCGGGTGGCCAGAAGCGGGTGCCCCCTGATTTCTGCGAGAACGCTCGTATACCGCTTCCCCCAATTGGCGACCAGCGCGCCATCGCCGAATTCCTAGACCGCGAGACGGCCACGCTCGGCACCCTGGTGGCAAAGAAGCAGACCTTGATCGAGCGGCTGAAGGAGAAGCGTACCGCGCTCATCTCGCGCACCGTCACCCGCGGCCTTCCACCCGACGCCGCCCGCGCCGCCGGCCTCGACCCGCATCCCAAGCTCAAGCCTTCCGGAATCGACTGGCTCCGCGAGGTGCCGGAGCATTGGGATACCCGACGGCTACGTCACATCTCCAACACCATCACTGTCGGAGTGGTCGTAAACCCCTCGAGCTACGTCTCAGACGAAGGCGTGCCCTTTCTCTTGGGGGGTGATGTGCGCGAATTCTCAATTGATACTTCCCAGAGCAATCGGTGCTCGCCCGAGTCAAGTGTAGGACCGCTAAGAAAGAGTCGCCTGTCGGCGGGTGATCTTGTCGTAGTTCGAGTGGGATATCCTGGCGTTGCGGCGGTTGTCCCGCCAGCGCTTGATGGGGCGAACTGTGCATCGATGATGATCGTCAGAGGCAACATGCGTTTCTGCTCGCAATGGCTCGCGTATTTGTTCAACTCGCAAGCGGGACGTGACCAAATCGAGATCGTGCAGTACGGTGCGGCACAGAAGCAATTTAATATCAGCCATGCTCTCGATTTTGCGTTTCCCTTCCCGCCTGTTGGAGAGCAACACGCCATCGCAGTGTTTCTTGACCGGGAGACGGCCACAATTGGCACCATGGTCGCCAAGGTCGAGACGGCCATCAAGCGCCTCCAAGAGTACCGCACCGCACTAATCACCGCTGCCGTGACCGGCAAGATGGACGTGCGGGGGGCTGTGGTATGAGCACGCCCTTCGAGATCGAGAGCTTCGAGGAGTACCTCCAGACGGTGCGCAACGAACTGCCGGACGGGCGGAAGTACTTCCGCGGCCAGACCAAGCTGGTTTCGGCAGGCTACAAACTCAGGCCATCCATCGGGCGCTACGAGCATCTGTTGGACAAGTCCTTCCGCGAACGCGACGAGCTTGAGCGCGAGGTGCTCGATGTGTTCAGCAACCACCTGGTGACCCACGTCCAGCACCTGCCCCGCACCGCCTGGGAGGCCCTGGCCATCGCGCAGCACCACGGACTTCCGACCCGCTTCATGGACTGGACGACCAACCCACTGGTCGCCCTCTATTTTGCGGTGCGCGAGACTAAGTTGGACGACGACGGAAAGCCGATGGACAGCGCGGTCTACGTCCTGATCAGCGATCCGCAGCGTTACACCGACTTCAATCGCAAGCAGCAGCCCGCGGTTAAGCCCGTAAGAGATCTGGCGACGACGCCTGCGAGCAATACCTCCGGCTACGATGAGTTCGGCGTCGAGGGTCTCGAACCGGAGGACGGGTCTGCGGCGGCCGCGGACCCCATGGAGGAAACGAACACGGGTGAGGCGAGTGGTGAGCCCGGGCCATCGTCCGCCCCGTCGCCCTTCGAGATCACGGCGAACGTGATTTACCACCCACCTCACATCTCTCCGCGAATGCGCGCCCAAGATAGCGTCTTGCTCGCCTGTTTGAAGCCGTTCGAGTCGCTGGAGGATCGGGACTGGCTGGAGATCGTGATCCGCCAGGATGCCCACGACGACATCCGCCGTCGGCTCGACCAGTACGGCGTGTTCGACCGGCAGCTCTTCCCGGACCTGGACGGCGTTGCGAAGTGGCTTCGTTACCGGGTGTTCGAGAGCGAAGGGACGCTATGACGAGCCGCCTCGCTAGCAGGACCGGCCGAGGGGGAAAGCGCTTAGTGATAATGGGCTCTCCCGGGAAGGTGGTTCCATGAACCGCGTCCCCGTCCGACCCGAGCTGATCCGCTGGGCGCGCGAGCGTGCCGGCTACGGCGTCGACACGCTCGCTGGCCGCTTCGGGAAGTTGGACGCCTGGGAGCGCGGCGAGGTCCGGCCGACGCTCAAGCAGCTCGAAGCCTTCGCAAAGGCCACCCACACGCCCGTCGGTTTTCTGTTTCTTCAGGAACCACCAGACGAGCGGGTTCCGATTCCGGACTTCCGCACCGTCGCCAACGCGCACCTCGGCCACCCGAGTCCCGAACTCCTGGATACGATCTACCTGTGCCAGCAGCGTCAGGATTGGTACCGGGACTTCGCCCGGAGTATGCACGAACCGGCGCTCGACTTCGTCGGCTCCGCGCATCTGGACGACGATGTCGTCGGTACCGCGGCGACCCTGCGCCATGCACTCGGGCTCGACCTTGATGAGCGCCGACGGCTCAGCACTTGGACCGATGCGCTCCGGCGCTTTGTCGAGCAGGCGGACGCAGCCGGCGTGCTGGTCATGGTCAGCGGTGTCGTCGGCAGCAACAACCGCCGCACCCTGGACCCCCAGGAGTTTCGCGGCTTCGCCCTGGCCGACCCTCTGGCGCCCCTGGTCTTCGTCAACGGCGCCGATACCAAGGCGGCGCAGATGTTCACGCTTGCCCACGAGCTGGCTCATGTCTGGCTCGGTGAGTCCGCGGTCTCCGATGCCAACCTGCGCACCACACCGGATCGTGCCGTCGAGCGCTGGTGCAACCAGGTCGCCGCGGAACTGCTGGTGCCGCTTGCGGTGATGCGCGAAGAACTCGATAGCGGTGCCAGCCTGCCGAACGAACTCAATTGCCTGGCCCGACGCTTCAAGGTCAGCACGCTCGTGATCCTGCGACGTTTGTACGATGCTGGCCGTCTGAGCCGCGATGAATTCTGGACCGCTTACGATGAAGAACTCAGGCGGCTTCGAGCTGTGCCGAAGGGTAGCGGCGGTGACTTCTACCTGACGCTTGGCGCCAGGGTCAGCAAGCGCTTCGCTCGCGCACTGGTGGCGAGCACCCTGGAGGGTCGAACGGGGTATACCGAAACCTTCCGGATGCTTGGCCTCAAGAAGATGGCCACGTTCAATGAGCTGGGGCGCAGCCTGGGGGTGGGGTACTAATGGCCTACTTGCTGGACGCAGACGTCTTCATCGCCGCGAAGAACCTTCACTACGGCCTCGATTTCTGCCCCGCCTTCTGGGACTGGCTGATCGCCGGGAACGCGGCCGGATCGCTCTTCAGCATCGAGAAGGTGGGCGACGAGGTACAGGCCGTTGCAGACGAACTGTCCGAGTGGGCGGCGAAGCGAGGCAACGGTTTCTTTCTCTCCCCGGATGCATCGGTCTTCCCAGCGCTGGCGGCCGTAAGCAACTGGGCGAACGGTCAGGCGTATACGCCTGCGGCCGTGAGCACCTTCCTCCAGGTCGCTGACTACTATCTTGTGGCCCAGGCGCGGGCCGGCGGACATACGGTCATCACCCATGAGGTTCCTTCGGCGTCCATCCGCAAGATCAAGATTCCCGATGCCTGCCTCGGGCTCGGCATCAAGTTCATGACGCCCTATGAGATGCTTCGCAGGGAACGGGCACGATTCGTCTTGGGGGCATACCCATGAGCGGCCAGACCAACGAGCGGGCCTTCGAGTCCTACGTCGAGCTGATGCTGCTCGACCGAGGCTGGCAGGTGGGCACCAACGCCGAGTGGGATGTGGACCGTGCGCTCTTTCCGGCCCGCGTCTTCCACTTCCTCGAAACGACTCAGCCGACCCTCTGGGGGTCGATGCGTGCGCTGCATAGGTCCGGCCTGGAGGCGCTGATTATCGGCGCGTTGGTGAAAGAGCTCGACCTCAAGGGCACGCTGCACGTCCTGCGCCACGGCTTCAAGTTCTATGGCAAGACCTTCCGTCTCGCGTATTTCAAGCCGGCGCACGGCCTCAACGAGGAGATCCTGGCGCTTTACGCCCTGAACCAACTCACGATCACGCGGCAGGTGCTCTGTCATCCGGGCAAGCACGACACGCTGGACATCCTATTCGCGGTTAACGGGCTGCCGGTCGCAAGCTGCGAGCTGAAGAATCCCGGCACAGGTCAGAACTGGCGACACGCAGTGCGCCAATACCAGAAAGACCGCGACCCACGCGCGCCGCTCTTCAGCTTCAAAACGCGCGCCCTGGTCCACTTCGCCGCCGATCCGGACGAGGTGCAGATGGCGACGCGGTTGCGCGGCGCGGACACCCACTTTCTGCCCTTCAACCGAGGCAGCCATCCAGGCGAGATTCAGTGCGGCGCCGGCAATCCGCAGCATCCGTCCGGCTACCGGACGGGCTACTTCTGGGAAGACGTGCTACAGCGTGACAGCTTCCTCGACATCCTTGGGCACTTCATGTTCTTGGAGAAGAAAGAGGAGAAGATCGACGATGGCAAGGGCGGTCAGCGGCGCATCACCAAGGAGACGATGATTTTTCCGCGCTACCACCAGCTCGACGCGGTCCGGAAGACCGTCGCCGCAGCGCGGAGCGAAGGGCCAGGCTACAACTATCTGGTCCAGCATTCGGCGGGGAGCGGGAAGACCAACAGTATCTCGTGGCTTTCGCATCGCCTCGCCAGCCTGCACGATGGCGAGGACCGAAAGGTGTTCGACTGCGTCGTCGTCATCACCGACCGGCGGGTGCTCGATCAGCAGCTTCAGGATGCGATCTACCAGATTGAACATGCCCAGGGCGTGGTCAAGGCCATCGACCAGGACAGCAAGCAACTTGCGGCGGCGCTGATCGACGGCACCAAGATCGTGATCACTACGCTGCAGAAGTTTCCGTTCGTCCTGCGCGGACTGCTGCACGTGGCCGGCGCAGAGTCTCCGGAGAATGCAGCCCCGGAGGAGCAGGCGCAGGCGAAGGCATGGGAGGGCGAGATCGCGAAGCGCCGTTATGCCGTAATCGTGGACGAGGCCCACTCCAGCCAGACCGGCGAGACGGCGCGGGAGCTCAAGGCCATCCTCGGCGCCGGCGTTGCCGAGGACGCGGAGGGGGAGAGCGATTGGGAGGATTGCCTCAACCAGGTCATGGCCTCGCGCGGCAAGCAGCCGAACCTCAGCTTCTTCGCCTTCACTGCTACGCCCAAGGGCAAGACGCTGGAACTCTTCGGGCGGCCGGGTGCCGGCGGTATGCCGGAGACGTTCCACCTCTACAGCATGCGGCAAGCGATCGAGGAAGGGTTCATCCTCGACGTACTCACCAACTACACGACCTACGCCACCTATTACAAGCTACTGAAAGCGGCGGAGGACGATCCGAACCTGCCGAAGAAGAAGGCAGCGCGGGCACTGGCGAAGTTCATGAGCCTGCACCCGCACAACATCGAGCAGAAGACGGAAGTGATCGTCGAGCACTTCCGCCGCAGCGTGATGCACCGCGTCGGCGGGCGCGGCAAGGCGATGGTGGTGACGTCATCGCGCCTGCACGCGGTGCGGTACAAGCTGGCCTTCGAGCGCTATCTCGCCGAGAACGGCTACAAAGACGTGCGCCCGCTGGTCGCGTTCAGCGGCAAGGTGACCGACCCCGATACAGGCGTCGAATACACCGAGCCCGGCATGAACACAGATGTGGTGACGGGCAAGCCCATCAGCGAAGCGGCATTACCCTCGCGCTTTGAGACGCCCGACTATCAGGTGCTGCTCGTCGCCAACAAGTATCAGACCGGCTTCGACCAGCCCCTGCTGTGCGCGATGTACGTCGACAAGCGCCTCGACGGCGTGCAGGCCGTGCAGACGCTCTCGCGCCTGAACCGCATGATCCCCGGTAAGGACGCGCCATTCGTGCTCGACTTCGTCAACGATGCCGAGAATATCTACCGCGCATTCAAGCCCTACTACGACAAGACCGAGCTTGCGGCAGCCTCGGACCCGTCGATGCTCGACGCACTGAAGCATGAGCTCGACCAGGAGCAGGTCTATTACTGGAGCGAGATCGAGGCATTCGCTCGGGTGTTTTACAAGCCGATGCAGCGGCAGGGCGCCGCCGACCATGCGCACATGCAGCGCCACCTGCAACCGGCGGTGGACCGCTTCAAGGCGATGACCGACGGGCCCAAGCGCGAGGCCTTTCGAGAGAAGCTCTCTGGCTACGTGCGGGTCTATGCCTTCCTGAGCCAGATAGTCCCCTACGCCGATCCGGACCTGGAGATGCTTTACAGCTACGGTCGCTTCCTGCTGCCCCACCTGCCGCTTGATCGGGACGCGACAATTGTAAAGGTGGGTGATGAGGTGGCACTACAATACTACCGAATGGAGCGGGTGTTCTCAGGTGCGATCGACATCAAGGATGGCGACCCTCAGTATGTCAAGAGCCCGAGCGAAGTCGGCACCAGCAAGGCACAGGATGAGAAGGCGCCGCTATCCGAGATCATCGAGGTGCTCAATCAGCGCTTCGGCACCCAGTTCAGTGAGGAAGACCGGCTCTTCTTCGAACAGATCAAGGAGAAGGCATGTAAGAGCGAGAAGGTCATTCAGACAGCAATGGCCAATCCGCTCGATAAGTTTGAGCTTGGCGTGCGCAAGCTCATCGAGGGCTTCATGATCGAGCGCATGGCCGAGAATGACAAGATCGTGACGCGCTACATGGCGGATCGGGAGTTTCAAGGTTCCGCGTTCCCAATCCTTGCGCGGGAGATCTTTGAGGCCGTGCGTGGCAAGCCGGTGGCTCAGGCATCGTAGAACGTGATGGCGGGATGACGCAGGGCGCCTGGCAACAGACTCTTGGACGAGCAGGGAATTCCGGGAACAGTGTACGTAACTCATGGCCGCGACGAGTGGCCGCTGTCCGCTCGTCTGCGGACGCCAGCCGACAAATCGCCGGTGTCTGCAATGGGTCGATTCCGGAAACCCGTATCGGGAGCGCCATGTTGCAGGTGGCTGTTTGCGGGTACGCCACCAGTGCGCCATGGTAAAGAAAAAGGGCCTAGCGGTGACGCTAAGCCCTTGTTTATATGGTGGGCCGTGTAGGATTTGAACCTACGACCAAGGGATTATGAGTCCCCTGCT
>Ga0209254_10007197_pt1 | contig 10253 bp, 8 predicted proteins | sample FrelakmetDIP11DI_FD_187148 | JGI IMG/M metagenome (GOLD analysis project Ga0209254, IMG submission 187148) | Freshwater lake sediment microbial communities from the University of Notre Dame, USA, for methane emissions studies - DIP11 DI (SPAdes)... | ecosystem: Environmental > Aquatic >...
CAGTGGACGCGAGGATGAAGCCAAGTCCGCCCTGGCGCGCGCGGCTGCCATCCGGGACATGAAGCGATGAAGCCTCGCGAAACAGCGAGCCACCGCGGCGGAGCGCCGATGCCGGCCACTCTGAGCCGGTCGCGAGAGGCCCGCGCCAGCGACTACTTCGTGGCGACCAATTCGGGGCGGCGAATGTCGCTGATGGGTCGTTCGGCGACGAATGACTGTCGGGTGGTTCGCGGCCACCAACGGCCGCACTGCGAATTCGCCAAGAGCCGACCCAGCAGGTCTCTCGCCGGAAAATGCGACGTAGTCACTTGCATTACAGGCTCAGAAGCCGAAACGTCGGACCGAGGGAACTCCCGGCGCAAGGATTACCGGAGGTCTATCGCGTCCGTTCGGCCAAGGCCCGTTTGCCTGCCGCTCTGAGAACTCCATCGAGCGCTTTGCGAAAGGCGGTTACGGAGACAACTTGATTGCGGTACGCCATCGAATGCGACGGCAACAACTTGTCGGTTCCGCCCATGGACTGCTGGATCAGTCCTGCCACGAGCCAGCTGCCGTCGATTTGCCGTTCGAGCACCGGCCCGCCTGACATGCCCGCTTCGAATGCGCAATCCACGCCCACCAGTCCTTTGACCGGCCCATGGTCCCGAGCTCTGCAGCCTGTTTCCACCGTGATCCCGGCCTGCTTGCCCCGTGATCGGGGGAATCCGATCGTCATCAGGTCGCCGCGTGGCATCGGGCTATCGTCACCGGGGTGGGCGTACTTCAGGAATCCGAACTTCTTTCCCAGGCATTCGTCCAGTCTCAGGATTGCCCAGTCCCCGGTCATACCATCGAAACTTCCGTTGGAAAAGTTACCCAATACGATGACGGTGGCGTGCGCGCGGGCGACGAACCTCCCGGGGATCGTGGGATGCGGACCGATGATGAACTCGGCGCCGTGGCCGACCCTTCCGGGGAGGGCCTCGACATTCCCAGTGACCACATCACGTTCCTTCGGGAAGGCTACGTGGTGCGCAGTCACGATGTGGCAACGGCTGACCAGGAACGCCGTCCCGCCGCCCCCGGCCTGGGGGTGAACGAGCATGCCAACGGACCGGAATATCGGCAGACTGCTGTCGCGCTGTTCGCGGTGATCCTCGACGAACGTGTTGGCTACTGCCACTCCTGCGACGAGCCAAAAGGCAACGCACGCAGCGGCGGGGAGCTTCGAGCGAGCTATCACGAAAGTGCCTCGGCAATGTTCAGCAGCACGATGTGAGTTCCAAGGTCGCCCCGTCCTGCGCCGACCCTGGCAAGGACGATGCAGTCGCGTCGTCGCCGAGTTTACGGCAATAGTAGCCGTTCGGGAATGCGGACCGAGCGACCCAGGATCGGCAATCCCGGCCACTCGGGCACATTCGAGGTCTGCCAGACTGCAATATCATAGCGCCATCATATCTATATGGATATAATGTGCCATGGCGGCGGGACCTCCTGCCGAGTTCAAGCCGCTGGCTTGGGTTGGCAGCGCAAAGAGGGATTTTCTGGCATTGCCAGAGGAAGTGATCGACACCTTCGGGTACGTCCTTCACGTCGCGCAGGCGGGAAGGAAGCACGACAAGGCCAAGCCGCCACACGGCTTTGGATCCGCAGGCGTCCTGGAAGTAGTCGAAGACTGGCGAGGGAACACCTGCCGCGCGGTCCATATCGTGCGCTTCTCTGTCGCGGTGTTTGTATTGCACGTGTTTCAGAAGAAGGCAATGCACGGAATCGCCATGCCGAGGCACGACATGGAATTGATCGGGGAGCGTTTGAAAGTTGTGGAGCAGATGGCGAAGAAGCTGCCAGGATGAGCAATCCCAAAGTGAAGGAAGTGGAAGTGGAGATGGGCACCGGCAACGTCTACGCCGATCTCGGATTTGCCGACGCCGACGAGATGCTGATCAAGGCCCGGCTCGTGGGCAAGATTGCCGAGATCATCAAACGCAAAGGCCTTACCCAGACCCGGGCCGCGCAGCTGCTGGGGATGCCTCAGCCCAAGCTTTCCAACCTGCTGAGCGGTCGGTTCCGCGGTGTTTCCGAGCGCCGATTGATGGACTGTCTCACCAAGCTCGGACGCGACGTGCAGATCGTCGTCAAGGCGACGCCAAGGTCGCGCAAAGACGGTCGGCTGTCAGTCGTCTTTGCCTGACCGATACGCAGCCCATTTCCAACGCCTAAATGCGCGTTTGCTTGGGCGGAATCGCCGCCTGCAGTCCCGAGCGCCGCGTTGCCGAAATCCGATGAGTCCTACAGCCGCGGCTCGCCGCGGCCGTTGACCGTGATCGTCGCGCCCGGCGGCGCGCTCAGCTGCGTGCGATGTTCGCGCCCGAGAAAGACGCAGGTCACGTCCCAGTATTCCGGCCGCGCCGTACCGGGAACCGCCGAACACCGCCGGACGTCCTGCGCGTAGCTGCCGTTGCGATCGCGATTGACGTTCGCACCGACCGCCGCGCCGCCGACCGCACCGACTGCCGTCGCAACGTCGTTGCCGCGGCCCCCGCCGATCTGATGGCCCAGCACGCCGCCCAGGATGCCGCCGATGATCGCGCCCCCCACGTTGGCGCCCGAGTCGCGCTGGACCTGCTCGCGTTCGACCCAGCACCGCTGCTCCGGCGATCCGAGGACGGCGCGGACGGCGACTACGTCGGCCTCGAACAGGTTCTCGCCGGGCTTCGGGTAGTACGGATACGGTGCCGGAACCGGGGGCGGTGGCAGGTACGAGTGGTTCGGTCCCCCACGCACCGGGCGCGCCGACGGCTTCGGGTCGGCGGCAGTGCTTCCGGAAGGTGAGCCTGAGCTTGGCAAGAGCAACGGTCGAAGCTTCAGCCGGCACGACGGCATCCGTCTGCCCCGGCACCGCACACGGGTTCGTGCTTGACCTTGCGACCCCCGGCCGGATCACGCCGGTCCGGTCGCCTGCTGCATTCCAGATGCATCGGTGGTACGGTGTTACGCTGCATGCGTACACGGTTGCGATCGATTGATTCATCAAAAAGGAGACGTGCGATGCGATTTCATGCGTTCATGTGTTCGCTGGCGGCATTGATTGTCGGCGCGTTCTCGGTGGCAGGGCCGCAGGAGGTCTCGGCGCAGGCCTATCCGCAGCGGCCGATCCGAATGGTGGTTCCCTTCGCACCGGGGGGCGCGACCGACATCATCGCGCGCGTCGTTTCCCAAAAGCTTTCCGAGCGACTTGGCCAGCAGGTTTTTGTCGAAAACAAACCCGGTGCAGGCACGACCATCGGCAACGCGGAAGTCGCCAAGGCGGCCCCCGATGGCTACACGCTGTTGTTCGCGCCGACGCCGTTTGTCATCTCGCAGTTCATCTATCCGAAGCTGCCCTACGACCCACGGCGCGACTTCGCGCCGGTGTCTCTGATGGCGGTGTCGCCGTTCATCCTCGTGGTCAATCCCAACGTGCCGGCGGCGAATGTCGCCGAACTCGTGGCGCTTGCCAAGGCGAAACCCGGGACGCTTTCCTTCTGCTCGGCCGGCAACGGGACGGTGCCGCACCTGGCCGGAGAATTGTTCAAGCTGCGCGCCGGCATCGACATCATGCACGTTCCGTACAAGGGTGGAGGGCCCGCGATCCTCGACCTCATCTCGGGGCAGGTCCAGATGATGTTCGCGACCCCCATCGAGGTCAATCAATTCGTGCAGGCTGGCAAGCTGCGGGTGTTGGGGACGACGGCACTGCAGCGCCTTGCGTCGATGCCCGGTGTTCCCACGCTCGACGAGAGTGGCTATCGCGGCGTCGAGGTACTCTCTTTCTTTGGCGTGATTGCGCCCGCGGGTACGCCGAAGGCGATCACCGACCGACTTGCCTCGGACCTCGCGGCGGTCATGGAAACGGCCGAGGTGCGGGAGAAATTCTCGGCTCAAAGCGCCGAGCCGCGGGTGGTCGCTGCGGAAGCGTTCGGCCAGTTTCTTGAGCAGGAACGCGAGAAATGGGGAGACATCGTCAAACGGGCTGGCGCCAAGATCGATTGAATTGCGCCCCGCGGACTCCCGGCGCCAACCGGCTGTCGTTGCACGACGTTGCCCGCGACGGCGCGTAGAATATGCGACTGGCCGCGAGTGCCGATATGGAGAATCCCGATGGATGAGCAACTGCGCCTTGCCGCGCTCGAGTATCACCGCCTGCCGACGGCAGGAAAGATTTCGGTCACGCCGACCAAGAGCCTCATCAACCAGCGTGATCTTGCGCTGGCTTATTCGCCCGGCGTAGCCGCCGCGTGCGACGCCATCGTGGCCGATCCGAATGCGGCGAGGTCGCTGACGTCGCGCGGCAATCTGGTGGCCGTGGTCACCAACGGCACGGCGGTGCTCGGCCTCGGCAACATCGGGCCGCTCGCAGGCAAGCCGGTCATGGAAGGCAAGGCCTGCCTGTTCAAGAAGTTCGCGGGCATCGACGTTTTCGACATCGAGCTCGCCGAGGCCGACCCCGACGAGATGGTGAAGACCATCGCGCGGCTGGAGCCGACGTTCGGTGGCATCAATCTCGAGGACATCAAGGCGCCGGATTGTTTCTACATCGAGCGCAAGCTCCGCGAGCAGATGAAGATCCCGGTGTTTCACGACGACCAGCATGGCACGGCAATCGTCGCCAGCGCCGCGATCCTGAACGGGCTCAAGGTCGTACGCAAGGACATCGGCGCGGTCAAACTGGTCTGCTCGGGTGCCGGAGCGGCGGCGATCGCCTGCCTCGACCTTCTCGTGGGGCTTGGCCTCGATCGCAACCACGTGACGGTCTGCGACAGCAAGGGCGTGATCTTTGCAGGGCGCGAGTCGCCGATGGAGGAGAACAAGGCGCGTTACGCCCGCAACACGAAGGACCGGAAGTTGGCCGACGCGATCAAGGATGCGGACATCTTCCTGGGCCTGTCCGGCCCACGCGTGCTCACGCAGCCGATGGTCCAGGCGATGGCGCGCGACCCGCTGATCCTCGCGCTCGCCAACCCCGAGCCGGAGATCCTGCCGGAGCTCGCCAAGGCGGTCCGGCCCGATGCGATCCTCGCGACCGGGCGCTCCGACTATCCGAACCAGGTCAACAACGTTCTCTGCTTTCCGTTCATGTTCCGCGGAGCGCTGGACGTGGGCGCGACAACGATCACCGAGGCGATGAAACTCGCCTGCGTGCAGGCGATCGCCGAACTCGCGCACGCCGAGCAGTCCGACATCGTTGCCCAGGCCTACGCCGGCGAGGCGCTCTCCTTCGGGCCGGAATACCTGATACCCAAGCCCTTCGATCCGAGGTTGATGGTGATCGTTCCGCCGGCGGTCGCGAAGGCGGCCATGGAGGGCGGCGTCGCCACCACACCGATCGCGGATTTCGACGCCTATCGCGAACGCCTCTCGCAGTTCATCTATCACTCCAGCCACATCATGAAGCCCGTGTTCGAACGGGCCAAGCGGGAGCCCAAGCGCGTCGCATTTGCCGAAGGCGAAGAGGAAACCGTTCTGCGTGCGGTGCAGAACATCGTCGACGAAGGCTTGGCGAAGCCGGTGCTGATCGGTCGCCCCGAGGTCATTGTGGCGCGGATCGAAAAATTCGGCTTGCGCCTCGTGGTGGGCAAGGACTACGAACTGGTCAACATCAACAGCGATTTGCGCTATCGCGCCTGCTGGCAGCTCTATTACCAGTTGATGGGCCGCAAGGGAATATCGCCAGAGGAGGCGAAGGAGGCAGTGCTGCGCAAGCCCTCGCTGATCGGAGCGTTGCTGCTGCGCATGGGCGAATGCGATGCCATGCTGTGCGGCACGGTCGGCAAGTACCACGCGCACCTGCGCCACGTCGAGGATGTCATCGGGCAGCGTGCGGACACCTCGGTGTTTGCGGCGATGAATGGGCTCCTGCTCCACGACCGCACGTTGTTCATCTGCGACACCCACGTCAACCGCAACCCCTCGGCCGAGCAACTGGCGGAAATCGCGCTGATGGCGGCCAATGTCGTGCGTCGCTTCGGCCTGGTGCCGCGGGCAGCGCTGTTGTCGCATTCGAACTTCGGCAGCGACGACTCCAAGTCGGCGCGCAAGATGCGCGAGGCGCGGCGGTTGCTCGCGCTGCGCGCACCCGAACTCGAGCTCGATGGCGAAATGCAGGGCGATGCCGCGTTGTCCGAGGCGATCCGGCGGCGCGTCCATCCCGACTCCACGCTCGGCGGCGAGGCGAACCTGCTGATCATGCCCAATCTCGACGCGGCCAATATTTCGTTCAACCTGCTGAAGATCACCGCCGGCGAAGGCGTGACGATCGGACCGATCCTCCTGGGCGCGCGGCAGCCCGTGTTGATCGCCACACCGTCGGCGACGGTGCGCAGGCTCGTCAACCTGACCGCGTTGGCGGTCGCGGGCGCCGCAGTGGCAAGAAGCTGAGCGCGCATACACCGGTCGTCTCGGGGCCAATGGGCCATGAACCGACTCCGTTTCGCACGGTTGCTGATGCTGGTCTTCGTCCCGGCGGCGCTGATCGCCACCGCTGGCGCGTGGTTGCTTGCCCGCGGTGATATCAACGCCCGGGAAGCGACGCGCAACGCAGCCGAGAAACGAAACCTTGCGCACGCGGCCGAGGTGGCTTCGCGCGTTGTCGATGCGATCACTCGTGATCTGCTTTTTCTCGCCGGGCACAGCGCGCTGCTGGCCGCGGTAGACGATCCATCCCCGGCTGCAATCGCGAGGCTCGCCAGCGATCTGGTCACGTTTTCCAACAGCCGGCAGGTCTATGACAAGCTGCGCTGGATCGACGAGCGCGGTATCGAGGTTGTGCGGGTGGATCTCGTGGCGGGGCGCGCTGCCGTGATCCCGCCGCAGAGCCTGCAGGACAAGTCGCGGCGCTACTTCTTCACCGACACGATGGCGCTGACGCGCGGCGAGTTATTCGTTTCCCCCTTCGATCTCAATGTCGAGCGTGATCAGATCGAGTTGCCCCACAAGCCGACGATACGCGTGGGAACGCCGGTATTCGGCAACAAGGGCGCCAACGGCCGCGCTCGCGGCATCGTGCTGCTGAATTATCTCGGGGGCGACCTTCTGCACCTGTATGAGCGCGAACTCTCGGGCAGCGCGGGCCACATCATGCTTCTGAATCGCGAGGGCCACTGGATCAGGTCGCCGCAGCCCGCCGACGAATGGGGCTTCATGTTCAACCGCAGCGAGACCTTCGCCACACGCCACCCCGGTGCATGGGCGCGGGTGGCGAGCGAGGCGCGGGGCCAGTTCGAGGATGCGGAAGGACTCTGGACGTTTGAAACGATTTGGCCGCTCATTTCGGGTCAGCGTTCGAGCAGCGGATCGGCCGAACTGCTGGCTCAAAGTGCCGGGCCGCTTTCGGCGAGCGAGTACTTCTGGAAGCCGGTCACGCTCATCCCCGCCGCTGCGCTGCGGGCGTCCCGGGCGGCGGTCTGGAAGCGTTTTGCCGCGCCCTACGCCGCCACTCTGGTACTCGCCTTGTTCGCAAGCATCATGCTTGCCCAGGCATGGGAGCGGCGCCGGTTCGCGGAGCGGCAACTTCGACAAAGCAACAGCGAACTCGAGCGCAAGGTGATGTTGCGCACCGCCGAGTTGCTCGAGCGCGAGCAGGAGCATCTGCAGTTGCTCGAGAGCTCGCCGTTTCCGATCGCGGTGGCCAGGCTGTCCGACGCGGCGATGCTGTACGGCAACCCCGCGCTTCTTGCGCTGCTGGGTGTGGATCCCGAACGTCTGACATCGCATCCGGCGGGAGATTTCTATGCTGCAAAGGAGGAGCGCGACTTGCTGATGGAGGTCGTGCGTCAGCAGGGTCGCGCGGAAGCCGAGTTGCGTCTGCGCACGATCGACGGCCGGGAGATCGACGTCATGGCGGCCATGCGAGGCACGCGATTCGCCGGCGAGCCGGCAGTGATTACGTCGATGGTGGACATCAGCGCCCGCAAGGCCGCGGCGGCGGCGCTGCGCGACAGCCAGGAACGCTACCGGCAGCTGTTCGAGGCCGAATCCGATGCGCTGTTGCTGATCGAGAACGAGACCGGGCGCATTCTCGAAGCCAACGCTGCCGCTTCGCGACTCTACGGCTACACGAGCGATGAGTTGCGCGCGATGTGCAATCACGAATTGCTGGCCGACCCGGAAACCACCCAGCACACGAGTCGTTCGACGCCGGTCGATTTCGAAACCGTGGTCAGGATCCCGCTGCGTCATCATCGCAGGCACGATGGTTCGGCGATACCGGTCGAGATAACCGCACGCTTCTTCGAGCTCGGCGGACGCGGGGTGCACATCGCGGCGATCCGCGATATCAGCGCGCACCTTGCCACCGAAAGCGCCTTGCGTGACGCCAACTCGCGCCTGTCGCAGCATCTGGCCGAGATCGAGGCGCTGCAGTCGACGTTGCAGGAGCAGGCGCTCCGCGATCCGCTGACGCGTTTGTATAACCGCCGCTTCCTCGAGGAGGCCTGTGCGCGCGAACTCGCGCGGGCCCAGCGCGAGGGCTATCCGGTCGCGCTCGCGATATTCGACCTGGACCGCTTCAAGCGCATCAACGATACCTACGGCCACGCTGCCGGCGACGAAGTACTGATCGCCGTGGCGGAACTCCTGCAGCAGAAGGCACGGGTCAGCGACGTCGCCTGCCGCTACGGCGGGGAGGAGTTCGTGTTGTTGCTGCCGCGCATTGCGCTGGCCGAAGCGCGGGTGCGCGTCGAGGAATTGCGACAGGCATGCGCGGAACGCACGGTCGTGTTCGGCTCGTTTGGGCTGTCGGTGACCTTGTCCGCGGGGATTGCCGCGTATCCGGCGCACGGATTGACCGCGCGCGAGATAATTGCCCGTGCAGACGATGCGCTGTATCGCGCCAAGAACGCAGGGCGCAATCGCGTGGAAGCGTGGGACGAGGTTCCGTTGGGTGCTTAGTACCCCGATTCGCAAATACGCACACATGAAATCGTGCCTTTCGGGCGATGGCGGCGTTGCAAATCCTCGCGATACCACGAGGTATCGCTGCGGTTTGCGCCTTGCCCTGACCCGAAACGCATCGATCTCATTGCGTGTGCGTACTTACGAATCGGTGCACTTAGGCGAAAAAAAACCGGGCGCAAGGCCCGGTCCGAATTTTGCTGCCGATTCCAGTGATCAGTGGAATCCTGTTTACGCTGCCTGAATGTTGCTCGCTTGCTTGCCCTTGGGGCCGGTCGTCACTTCGAACGACACTTTTTGCCCTTCCTTCAGGGTCTTGAATCCCGGCATGTTGATCGCCGAGAAATGTGCGAAGAGATCCTCACCGCCGCCATCGGGAGTGATGAAGCCAAAGCCCTTTGCGTCGTTGAACCACTTAACGGTACCAGTTGCCATTGCTGTGTTTCCTCAAGAACAGATTGATTTCGGGAGATTAACCCGGCCAGATGTTTCGATCTCAAGGAAAGAACGGCGATGAAACGACTGCAGAGCGGTCGTGCAAAGAGCGTACTTTACTGCCTTGAAACTAAAACACTCCGCAGAGGATACACAGGTTCGGCGGGGTGCGCCAGAGGAATTTTCGGGCGCCGATCGATAAACAAACGTTTGAATGGTGGCGGCCTCGCATGGGGCCGTGGTCGGCCAAGGGAAGTCAGTCCAGTTCCTGGCGCACCAGCGCCGCGCCGGCGCCCAGCGCCGCGAGTTTGCCGCGGGCGACCGCGCGGGGCAGCGGCACCATCCCGCAATTGGTGCAGGGAAAGAGGCGATTGGCAGGAACGTACCGGAGTGCTGCGCGCAGCGTGGCGGCGACGTCCTCGGGCGTCTCGATCCTCTCGCTTGCGACGTCGATGGCGCCTACCAGAACGTCCTTGCCTTCGAGCAGTCCGATGAGTTCGATCGGGACGCGGGAATTCGCGCATTCGAGCGACACTTGCTGGATCGTGGATGCAGCGAGACGCGGAAACGTCTCCTCGTATTGCCGCCACTCGGATCCCAGCGTCTGCTTCCACTCGATGTTGGCCTTGATGCCATAGCCGTAGCAGATGTGGACCGCCGTCGTGCAGGGGAGGCCCTGCGCGGCGCGCTCCAGCGCCGCAACGCCCCAGTCGCGCACCTCGTCGAAATAGACGTTGAACGCCGGCTCGTCGAACTGGATGACGTCGACGCCCGTCGCGGCGATGGCGCGCGCTTCCTCGTTCAGGATCTCGGCAAATGCCCAGGCGAGTTTTTCCCGGCTCTGGTAGTGGTTGTCGTACAGCGTGTCGACCATCGTCATCGGGCCGGGCAGCGTGTACTTCACCCGC
>Ga0209254_10007200_pt1 | contig 10252 bp, 11 predicted proteins | sample FrelakmetDIP11DI_FD_187148 | JGI IMG/M metagenome (GOLD analysis project Ga0209254, IMG submission 187148) | Freshwater lake sediment microbial communities from the University of Notre Dame, USA, for methane emissions studies - DIP11 DI (SPAdes)... | ecosystem: Environmental > Aquatic >...
GGGCCGCTGTAGTGGCTACACACGAATCCGCCGACATCCGCATCACACCCTCGACCGCCGTCACCCAATGGACCGGCGAGGCACTCGATCTCGGCCTGGCGGTGGGCTGGTTGATGCAGAAGGCGATCTACACGAAAAACGTTTCCGCGGAAACGTGAATACTGGATTAGATTCAGGCTACACGGACGGGAATGCTGAGTCGCTTGATCCTCTCTCCCCACTCCCTCGGCCCCGCCTCATGCACCGACTCCCCGCGCGCATCCACCGCGACGGTGACCGGCATGTCCGCAACCTCGAACTCGTAGATCGCCTCCATCCCGAGCTCGGCAAACGCCACGACGCGCGCCTTGCGGATCGCCTTCGACACGAGATACGCCGCACCGCCCACCGCGATCAGGTATGCCGAGCCGTGCCGCTTGATCGCCTCGATCGCGACCGGCCCGCGCTCGGCCTTGCCGACCATCGCGAACAGACCCGTCTTCGCGAGCATCAGGTCCGTGAACTTGTCCATGCGCGTCGCGGTGGTCGGCCCGGCCGGCCCGACGGCTTCGCCGCGGACTGGATCCACCGGTCCGACGTAGTAGATCAAGCGCCCGCGCAGGTCGACGGGCAGCTCCTTGCCCGATTCGATCAGCTCGGCCAGCCGCTTGTGCGCGGCATCGCGTCCCGTGAGCATCCGCCCGGACAGCAGCAACGTCTGCCCCGGCTTCCAGCTGCGCACTTCCTCCTGGGTCAGCGCATCCAGGTTTACCCGCCGTGACTCCGCGGACGGTTTCCAGTGCACGTCCGGCCAGAGATCGAGCGACGGCGGATCGAGCGCGACGGGTCCGCTGCCGTCGAGCACGAAGTGCGCGTGCCGGGTCGCCGCGCAGTTCGGGATCATCGCGACAGGCTTCGACGCCGCATGCGTCGGGAAGGTCCGGATCTTCACGTCGAGCACGGTGGTGAGCCCGCCGAGTCCCTGGGCGCCGATGCCGAGCGCGTTCACCTTCTCGTACAACTCAATGCGCAGTTCTTCGAGCTTTGAGGACGGCCCACGCGCGAGCAGTTCGTGCATGTCGATCGGGTCCATCAGCGACTCTTTCGCGAGCACCATTGCCTTGTCGGCGGTCCCGCCCACGCCGATGCCGAGCATGCCGGGCGGGCACCAGCCGGCGCCCATCCCGGGCACGGTCTCGAGCACCCAGTCGACGAGGGAGTCCGAGGGATTCAGCATCGCGAGCGTGGACTTGTTCTCGGAGCCGCCGCCTTTCGCCGCGACCGTGACCTCGACGGTTGCGCCGGTCACCAGCTCGACGTGCACGACAGCGGGCGTGTTGTCGCCGGTGTTCTTCCGGTCGAACAGCGGATCCGCAACGATGGAGGCGCGCAGGCGATTCTCGAGGAGCCCGTAGCCGCGCCGCACGCCCTCGTCGACCATCTCCTGCAGCGAGCGCTTCGTGTCCCAGCGCACGCCAAGGCCCGCCTTGACGAACACGTTGACGATGCCCGTGTCCTGGCAGAGCGGGCGGTGGCCCTCCGCGCACATGCGGGAATTGGTCAGGATCTGCGCGATGGCGTCCTTCGCGGCGGGCGACTGCTCGCGCGCGTACGCGCGGCCGAGATGGGCGATGTAGTCAGCCGGGTGGTAGTAGGAAATGAACTGCAGCGCGTCGGCGACGCTCTGGATGAAGTCCGCTTCGCGGATCACGGGGCCCACCGCCCCATGATATCACCGGATGAACGCGCTCCCGCGCGTGAAGAAGGTGTAGTCGCCCTCGATCGCCATGAATCCGATCAGGACGAACAGGCACAGCGGCGGCAGCAGGATCGCGAACTTGAGCGCGAGCCGCTCCCAGGCCATGTGCATGAAGATCGCGACGATTAGGCCGGCCTTCAGGGTCATGAAGAGCAGGATCAGCGTCCAGCGCAGCATGCCCTGCAGGTGGAAAAAATCCACCATGTACGAGAACGCGGAGAGCACGAACAGGACCAGCCAGATCCACAGGTAGAGCGTCAGCGGATGCTGTTGATGGCCTTCGGTCGCTTGCGCTTGGGACATGCCGGTCACCACAGGTAGAAGAACGCGAAGATGAACACCCAGACGAGGTCGACGAAATGCCAGTACAGGCCTGCGACCTCGACGGTCTCGTACGAACCCTTGCGGTCGTAGAAGCCGGAAGCCACACGCTTCGCCGTGACGAGGAGGTAGATGACGCCTGCGGTCACGTGGCAACCGTGGAATCCCGTGATCATGAAGAATGCGGATCCGAACTGCGGCGCGCCCCAGGGATTTTCCCAGGGCCGCACGCCTTCCATGATGAGCTTGGTCCACTCGAAGGCCTGCATGCCGACGAAGGTCGCGCCGAGCGCGGCGGTCGCAGTCAGGAACAGCACGGTCCGCCTGCGGTCGCGCCGGTAGCCGTAGTTCACCGCGAGCGCCATGGTGCCGCTCGAGGTGATCAGCACGAAGGTCATGATCGCGATCAGGACCATCGGGATGTCCTGACCGAACATATGCAGCGCGAAGACCTGGCTCGGGTTCGGCCAGTCCACCATCGTGGACATCCTGACGTTCATGTAGGCCGTCAGGAAGCAGGAAAAAATGAAGGTGTCCGAGAGCAGGAAGATCCACATCATCGCCTTGCCCCAGGGCACCTGGAACGCCTGCTTGTCGGCGGCGAAGTCGCTGACGACCGACTTCAGCGGGGGCAAGGCGGCGACTTGGGCGTCATGAGCCATTGGCTGGGCTTCCTCTCACAGGAACAACAGCACGCCGAACACGGCGAGCCAGACGAGCAGCAGGAAATGCCAGTACGTCGCGCACAGCGACAGGCTCTGCTTCAGGTCGATCAGCTCCGCGCCGTGGGCGAAGCGCAGCGACGACCGGCCGAGCACGTACAGCCCGCCAAGCAGGTGCAGGCCGTGCACGATCGTCAGCACGTAGAAGAATGCGATGGCGGGACTGCCCTGCACGAAGTAGAGCGATGGCCCGACCGCACGCCAGCCGAGCACCTGCCCGGCCAGGAAAGCGATCGACAACGCGCCTGCGGCGATGAGCGCGATGCGGGCGAATTCGCGGCGGCCGTCGCTGGCTGCATTCGCCGCGAACTGCAGCGCGACGCTTGCCGCGAGCAGCACAGCGGTGTTGATCCACAGGATGCCCGGGATGGTCAGGTGGCACCAGCCGATGCTGTGGTGCATGCGCATCGAGTAGGCGGTCAGGAACAGCGCGAACAGCGATGTGACGACCGCCATGAACACCCACAGGCCGATGCGTTGCGGCGACGAGCGCAGTACGCCGACGTCACCGGCCTGCGCGCGATTGTCCCAGGGCTTGGCCGTCAGCCGGCTTGCAACCGCGAACCAGACCGCGATCCCGACCAGCAAAGCGACGACGATGGCGGTGTTGCCCAAGGCCCGTCCTAGCCTTCGCCGTGGCCGGTGCCGGTCGCGTGGCGCGCGTCGACCGGGACGTTCTGCGGCGTGAAGTCCTCTGGCGCCCCGGGCACGCTGTAGTCGTAGGCCCAGCGGTGCACGACGGGCAGGCGCGGCCCCCAGTTGCCGTGCTTCGGCGGCGTGTCGGGCGTCTGCCACTCGAGCGTCGTCGCCTTCCAGGGATTTGACGGCGCCTTCTCGCCCTTCCAAAGGCTGACGATCATGTTGTAGAGGAAGATGACGACGGAGGCCGCGACGACGAGCGCTGCAATCGTGATCGCCGCGTTGATCGTGTGCACGGACTCCGGCAGGAAATCGGTGTCGCCGAGGGCGTAATAGCGGCGCGGCACGCCGAGGATCCCCAGGTAGTGCATTGGAAGGTAAATGGCGTAGGTCCCGAGGAAAGTCAGCCAGAAATGGACCTTGCCGAGTTGCTCGTTGAACATGCGGCCGGTGATCTTCGGGTACCAGTGGTAGATCGCGCCGAACACGACCAGGATCGGCGACACGCCCATCACCATGTGGAAGTGCCCGACCACGAAGTAGGTGTCGGAGAGCGGCAGGTCCACCGTCACGTTGCCGAGGAACAGGCCGGTGAGCCCGCCGTGCACGAAGGTGAAGATGAAGCCGATCGCGAACAGCATCGGCACGGTCAGGTGGATGTCGCCCTTCCAGAGTGTCAGCACCCAGTTGTAGACCTTGATCGCCGTCGGGATCGCGATGATCAGCGTGGTCGTCGCGAAGAAGAACCCGAAGTACGGGTTCATGCCGGACACGTACATGTGGTGCGCCCACACCACGAACGAGAGCCCGCCGATCGCGAGGATCGCCCAGACCATCATCCGGTAGCCGAAGATATTCTTGCGCGCGTGGGTCGAGAGCAGGTCCGAGACGATGCCGAAGGCGGGCAGGGCGACGATGTACACCTCCGGGTGCCCGAAGAACCAGAACAGGTGCTGGAACAGCAGCGGGCTGCCGCCGTCGTGCCCGGGGTTGGCGCCCATCGAGCTGATCGCCGGCATGAAGAAGCTGGTGCCCAGCGTGCCGTCGAGCGTCATCATGATCGCGGAGACGAACAGCGCCGGGAACGCGAGCAGGCCGAGGATCGTTGCCACGAAGATGCCCCAGACGGAGAGCGGCATGCGCATCAGCGTCATGCCCTGGCAGCGCGCCTGGAGGACGGTCGTCACGTAGTTGAGGCCGCCCATCGTGAAGGCGACGATGAAGGTGCCCAGCGAAGCCAGCATCAGGATGATGCCCCAGCCGGCGCCGGGCGTGCCGGTCGAAATCGACTGCGGCGGGTAGAGCGTCCAGCCCGCGCCGGTCGGCCCGCCCGGCACGAAAAAGCTCGCGAGCAGGATGATGACGGCAAGCAGGTACACCCAGAAGCTCACCATGTTCAGGTACGGGAACACCATGTCCCGCGAGCCACACATGAGCGGGATCAGGTAGTTGCCGAAGCCGCCGAGGAACAGCGCGGTCAGCAGGTAGATCACCATGATCATGCCGTGCATGGTGATGAACTGGTAATACTGGCTCGGATCGACGAAGTGGAACTGGTCAGGGAAGCCGAGCTGCAAACGCATCAGCGCCGAGAGCACGAGCGCGATCAGGCCGACGAAGATCGCGACGATCGAATACTGGATCGCGATGACCTTGTGGTCCTGGCTCCAGACGTACTTCTCGATGAACGTGTGGGGATCGTGGCCCGGCAGATCCCGGTCCGCAATTGCGACGTATGCCATCAGTCCTTCCTCGCCGTGCGGGCCGGCTGCGGATCGAGCGTATTGATGTAGGCGACGACGTCGTTGATCGAGCGTTCGTTCTTGAGCGAGTCGGCGAACGTCGCCATCTGCCAGCCGTAGAAGTCCTGGCGGTGCGCGCCGCGCACGCCGTGCTGGAAGTTCAGCAGCTGCCGGACGAGGTACCAGTCCGACATGTCGGCGAGGCGCGGTGCGTTGAGCGCCCAGATGCCCTGGCCCTCGCGGCCGTGGCAGGAGGCGCAGGTGCCGTACAGGCGCCGGCCGCGGTCTACGTTGCCGTCCACCGTCGCCACTTGTGAATGTCCGGGCAGCGACTCGACGTAGGCCGCAAGATTTCGGATCGACGTCTCGTCCGCGAGCATCGCCGCGAATGGGCGCATCTGCGCGCCGTAAGTGTCGCGCTCGTGCGCTCCGCGCACCCCGCTGCGGAAGGCGTGCAGCTGCCGCCGCAGGTACCAGGCATCCTGGCCCGCGAGCCGCGGTGCGTTCAGCGCCGGGTTACCCTCGCCGGCAGCGCCGTGGCAGGCCGCGCAGACCGCGTACTGGCCTGCGCCGGCATGCGGATCGGCGGCGGCAAGCGCCTGCGTCTCGTCGAATGTCGGGAGCCCCGCGAGCCAGGCATCGAATTCCTCGGGTGGCGTGACGACGACTCGCCCGCGCATCGCGAAATGCCCGACGCCGCAGAGCTCCTCGCACAGGATCTCGTAGGACCCCGGCAACGTCGGCGTGAGCCACAGGTGGGTGATCATCCCGGGAATGAGATCCATCTTCACGCGGAACTGCGTGACGGTGAAGTTGTGCAGCACGTCCTTGGAACGCAGCAGCACCTTGACCGGCTGGTCGACCGGCAAGTGCAGCTCCGGGGAGGCGACGAGTACGTCATCGCCGCCCTTCGGGTCTTCCGGGTCGAGGCCGAAGGGATTCTCAGGCGTGATGAGGGTCGCATCGCTGTGGCCGAGCTCGCCGTCCTCGCCCGGGAAGCGGAAGCTCCAGTGCCACTGCTGCCCGACCGCCTCGACGATCGCCGCATCGTCCGGCACGTCGACGAATTTGCCCCAGACGAACAGTCCCGGCGCCAGCATCGCCGCGACTCCCACAGAGGTGACGCCGGTCAGCCACCATTCGAGCTTCTTGTTCTCGGGGTCGTAATCCGCCTTGTGGCCCTTGCGGTGGCGGTACTTCCAGATGACCCAGGCGAGGAACAGGTTGACGATCACGAACACGACGCCCGTGACCCAGAACGTCAGGATCACGGTATCGTCCATGGTGGACCAGTTCGACGCGATCGGCGTGAACCACCAGGGACTCGCGAAGTGGAATATCAGCGAGCCGATGACGAGAAGGACCAGGACTACGGCAATCGCCATCGGGGAGTCCCCTTGCTAAGCGCGTACCCGGTCGCCTGGGGTACGCCGCCGCCTGACGGAGGTGAACGGGTTTACGAAATGGCTGTCGACGCCCGCGAATTCCGCCTCGGGATGGCGGCGGGTCATCATGTGCCGCACCACGGATTCCTGGTCGCGGCGCGCGTAGATCAGGATCAGGAACCTGCCGGCCTCGATGTCCCCGTGGAATCGCTCGAGTTTCTTGTTCTCTTTTTCGACGCCGATCAGGCCGCCTTCCCAGGCCCCGAACAGCGTCGCCACGCCGCACAGCGCGACGTAGACGAACCAGGGGATGTTCTCGAACGGCCCGAAATGGTCGAGCAGGATGCAGCCGACGACGCCGGCGAACAGGCCGATCGCGGCACCTAGAAATCCCTCGCGGACGAAGTCGAGCGTCTCGAGGTAGTTGCCGGCGTGGATGTGCCGCTTCTTGAGGCCGGATTCATCCTTGGCGATGACATGGACGAAGAAGTCGTCGATGCCGACGTCGTGCAGGTCGTCGGCGACCCGCGCGGTGCTGTCGAGCTCAGGCGCGACGTAATAGAGACACTTCATCCCGGCGCTCCCCGTGTGCCGCCCGAGTCTAGCGCATACCGGAGGCCGGGGGCATCGATACGCGGGATTGTCGCAATGCAAAAATCGGCCTTACGCCGCTGTCAGCCAGTCGAGGGCCTCGGCTTCGATCGTGAATACCCGCGCGTCCGCGCCCCTGTTCCGGGCCACGATCTCGCCGAACCGGTCCGGGTGGATCATCGGCTCGTGCCCCAGCACGGCCAGGCGGACCCGGGGCATCTGCTCGAGGTGTAGTTCTGCGATGTGCATGCCGATGTCGAAGCGGTCCAGGATCGTCGGAATGCTGCCGTTGATGCCGCGCACATCAACGAGCACGCTCCGGCGGCCTGCGGCGGCGGCCTCGCGGAAAGCCTGGTCGCCGATCCGGAACGCCTCGGCCCGGGAGTACCTGCCCACGCACGCGAGCTCGACGTGCTGCGGGTGGACGCGCACCTCGACCCGGACGCGAAACAGGTAGCCAATCATCCGGCGGTGGACCAGAGCCAGCCAAACGCCCCGCCGGTCAGCAGCCCGTAGATCAGCCCGTCCAGCGTGAACTTGAGCGTCGTCGACCAGGGTCGGTGGTACCAGATCGACTGCGGCCAGCACCCGGCGGCGTAGGCGATGAAGGCGGTCGTGCCCGCGACGCGGAAGACCGCGAGATAGGCCGCATCGGCAGCCAGTGTCGCTCCTGCGACGTAGGCGACGAGCGCGGTGACGACGACGATGCAGATGAACCACTGCACGAGCGGCCGCAGCGCGTCCTGCATCCGATCACCATCGGGCGGCGAAGGCAGCTCGTTGCGGTGCCAGAGCGGCGCCATGTGGATGATCGAGCTCGCGACGAACACCAGCACGGTCGAGACCAGGATCGGCAGCCAGAGTGCGAAGATGTCGGTCATGACGGACTCCTTTGAGTGTCGAGTTTGTGTCCCTTGCGCCCGCCGCGCACCAGCGCACCCTCGCCGAGCGCGCTCCCGATCATCACCCGGGCCATGTCGGCGGAGCGTTGCACCAGCGCCAACGCGCCGTCGTGCAGGAATTTCGAGTCGCGCACGTGCTGCTCGTTGTTCTCCATGTCCTCCGCGCTCCAGCCGCGAGTGTGCGCGATGAACGGGAACTGCGGGAACTGGCAGCCGAGCTCCGCGAAGAACGTCAGCACCTGGCCGACGACGGCCTGCACGTTGTCCTGTCCGCCGGTGACGATCAGCGACACGACCTTGTTGCGCAGCAGGTGGCGATTGGCCGTCGTCTCCTGGTTCTGGATGCAGTTCATGCGTTCGATCATCTTGTAGTAGAGGCTGCTCGCGCCGCCCCAGCGGATCGGCGTCGCGATCACGATCACGTCGGCCCAGTGCACGACACCCTCGTACACCTGGTCCATCTGGTCCTTCGAGTCCATCTCCGTGATGGAGCAGGGCCAGGTGCAGGCGCGGGCGGACTTCGAGTAGAAGCCCTCGCAGGCGCGAAACGCCAGATCGCGCACGCGGATCACGCGCGTTTCGCACTCGCAGTCGCCTTTCTCCCGCGCGTTCGCGAGCGCGTGCAGCAGCAGGTCTTCTGAGGTGCTGTAACGCGGGTAGCGCTTGGTCATCGTGGTCGTGGACAGCCCGAGGACCCGGATCGGGCCCGGCTCGCGCTCGGGCGGCCGCGCGAGCGGGTGCGGCGTCTTCGGCAGGTGCCCGCGCTTCGTGACCGCGGCCTCCGACACGAGCACGCGCCCGTTCTCGAGCCTGACCGCGTGGGAGGGCACGCGGTCCGCCTCGTAGCCCGGCTCGCCCGCGCCGGTCTGCCAGTGGAACTTGTAGTAGTGCCAGGGGCAGGTGACGAAATCGCCCTCGAGCGTGCCCTCGCCGAGCGGTCCGCCGACGTGGTTGCAGATGCCGGAGATGGCGCCGAACGCGCCGTCGCGGTGCGTCAGCGCGATTCGCTTCGCGCCGACGCGGACCTCCTGCAACGGCTTCCTCGCGAGTTCCTCGCTCGCGCCGACGTCAATCCACTTGTCGGTGGTCAACGCCCCTGGCCGCGGTACATGAAGGCGACCGCCGCACCGAGCGCCAGCAGCATGATCGCCTCGAACACGACCTGCTTGACCGCGAGGATGCCGGGCGTCGGCTGCACGACGTAATAAATGATGTAGATCGGCAGGAACAGCACCGCGACCGCGAGGCCGTAGCGCAGTCCCTGGCCGAGCCAGGGCTTGTTCTCGACGCCGCGCACGTAGATCCACACGAACGCGCCCGCCATCGAGAGGTGCGCCAGCGCCATCAGGTGCATCATCTTCTGCGCCTCGGCCTCCGGGCGCATGAGACCCGTGGCCGCGTAATCGGCGTTCAGCAGGATGCCGTGGATGACGATCCCTCCGGCCATGTAAAGGACGAACAGGACCAGCCAGGCGACCAGGAATTTCTTGTTCATGAATGGATCCCCCTTTGCGCGAATCTTACCCCGCGGCGGAGTCGCCGATGAGTACCGAGGTCATCGAGATCGATCCCGGGACCGAAACGTTGAAAAACCCGGCTTCTTCGTCAGGTTGTTGCAGTGCAACTGCGTAGAGTAGCGGCAGGAAATGCTCGGGGGTCGGCACGGCGAGCCGCGCTTCCGGGCGCCCCGGGTAGGCGGCGAGTTCGTCGAGGCGCCGGTGCGCGATCATCCCGCGGAGCGAGGCGTCCGCGGCCAGTGCCCAGTCGAGCGGCGCCGGGTCGCGGAAGTCAAAGAGCCCGAGGTTGTGGACGATGTTGCCGCTGCCGAGGACGAGGACATCCTCGTCGCGGAGCATCACGAGCTGGCGCGCAAGCGCGATGTGGTGCGCTCCCGGCAGGCGCGTGTCCATGCCGAGCTGCACGACCGGCACGTCGGCCTCGGGATACATCGCGATCAGTACGCTCCAGGCGCCGTGGTCGAGGCCCCGGCCCGGGTCGAGCCGGACGCGTTCGCTCGTGACGAGGGCTGCGACGCGCGCAGCGAGCGCGGGATCTCCGGGCGCCGGGTAGCGTACGTCGAAGAGGGCCTGCGGGAAGCCGTAGAAGTCGTGGATCGTTGCAGGCCGTTCGACAGCCGTGACGGCCGCGCCCTGCGTTTCCCAGTGCGCGGATACGCACAGGATCGCCTTCGGTCTCGGCAGGCGCTTCGCGA
>Ga0209254_10007201_pt1 | contig 10250 bp, 6 predicted proteins | sample FrelakmetDIP11DI_FD_187148 | JGI IMG/M metagenome (GOLD analysis project Ga0209254, IMG submission 187148) | Freshwater lake sediment microbial communities from the University of Notre Dame, USA, for methane emissions studies - DIP11 DI (SPAdes)... | ecosystem: Environmental > Aquatic >...
GTCCAGGCGGTCGCGGCGCAGCCCGAGACCGCGCTGGCTGCCGGCCGCGCGCCTGGCAAGGCAACCGGCACCGGCCAGTGAATGCGCTGATCGACCTCTGCGTCAGCCGCAGCCGCGCGGTGCTGGTGGCGCTCGCCGTGCTGCTCTTCGCCGGCGGGGCCGCCTACCGCGGCCTGCCGAAGGAAGCCCAGCCGGACGTGGACTTCCCCTTCATCAGCGTGGAGGTCCTGCTGGACGGCGTGGCCGCGGAGGATGCCGAGCGGCTCCTGGTGCGCCCGCTGGAGCAACAGCTGCGCAACATCGAGGGCATCAAGGAGATGATCGCCTCGGCCACCGAGAACCGGGCGTCGGTCACGCTGGAGTTCGGCCCCGAGGTTGACGTGGACCAGGCCCTGACCGACGTACGGGAGCGCGTGGACCAGGCCCGGGCGGAACTGCCCGAGGACGCCCGCGAACCGACGGTCAACGAGGTCAAGTTCTCCCGCTTCGATCCGATGCTGGTGATCAACCTCGGCGGTGGCCTGCCCGAGCGCACCATGAACGCGATCGCCACGGACCTGCAGGACCGGATCCAGTCCGTCGACGGCGTGCTCGAGGTAAACATGGTCGGCATCCGCCAGGAGATCCTGGAGATCGTCGTCAACCCGCTCAACCTGGAGAGCTACGGCCTCTCCCCGGCCGACGTCCTGAATTTCGTCCAGCGCAACAACCGGCTGGTCGCCGCGGGCTCGCTCCAGTCGGAGCAGGGCCGCTTCGCGGTCAAGGTGCCGGGCGTCATCGAGTCGCCGGAGGACGTGCTCAACCTGCCGATGAAGGTGGACGGCGAGCGCGTCGTCCGCTTCCGGGACATCGCCGAGGTGCGCCGCACGTTCAAGGACCCGGAGAGCTACGCCCGCCTGAACGGCGAGCCCGCCGTCGGCATCCGCGTCGTCCAGCGCAACGGCTCGAACATCCTCAACGTCGTCGCCGCCGTGAAGGTGGCCGTGGCGGAGGCACAAAAGGACTGGCCCGAGGGCATCTCGCTGACCTACAGCCGGGACAAGTCCGTCCGCGTGCAGGAGGACATCAACCAGCTCGTCAACGACGTGGTCGTGGCCGTGCTGCTCGTGGTGATCTGCCTCATCGGCATCCTCGGCCTGCAGAACGCCCTGCTCGCCGGGATCTCCATCCCCGGCTCCTTCGCCGCGGCCTTCATCCTGCTCTCCCTGACGGACATGACCATGAACCTGGTCGTGTTCTTCGGCCTGATCATGTCGGTGGGCCTGGTGGTGGACGGCGCCATCGTGGTCGTCGAACTGGCCGACCGGCGCATGGCCGAGGGTCTCGACCGGCGCGTGGCCTACGCCGAAGCCGCCAAGCGCATGGCCTGGCCGATCTTCGCGTCCATCGCCGCCACCATCGTCGCCTTCCTGCCCCTGGTCTTCTGGCCGGGGATCATCGGCAGCTTCCTCCGCTACATGCCGATCGTGCTGATCTACACCCTCTCGGCGTCCCTGGTGATCGCCATGTTCGTCGTGCCGGCGCTGGGCTCTATCTTCGGCCGGAGCGGGCACATCAGCCCCGAGGCGCGCCGGCAGCTGATGCTCGCCGAGACTGGAGACCTCGGCCAGATCAGCGGCGGGACCGGCCAGTACCTGCGCATCGTGAGCGCGGCCATCGACCGGCCCTGGCTCACCGCGGGCAGCGTCACCGCGCTGCTGCTGGCCGTCTTCGTGGCCTACGGCGCCCTCGGCCGCGGCATCACCCTGTTCCCCAACGTGGACCCCGAGCAGGGCAGCGTGGACATCCGCGCCCGCGGCGACCTGTCCACCCAGGAGAAGGACCGCCTGGTCCGCTTCGTGGAGGAGCGGGTCTACGGCGTCGCGGGCATCAAGCACGTCTACGTGACGTCGGGCGCCGGCGCCAAGGGCTCGTCCCCGGACCAGATCGGCGCCATCAGCCTGAACTTCGCCAACTGGCGCGAGCGCCGCCCGGCCGCGCAGATCATCGCCGAGATCCGGGAGCGGACCGCGGACATCGCGGGCCTCGTCATCGAGCCGCGGCTGCCGGCGGACGGCCCCATCCAGGGCAAGCCCATCAACATCGAGGCTTCCGGGCCATCGCTGGACGCCCTGCGGGATGCTGTGGACAAGCTGGGGGCCTTCGTCGCCACACTTCCCGGCGTGATCAACACCGAGGACACGCGGCCGCTGCCGGGCATCGAGTGGCGCATGGAGGTGGATCGCGCCCAGGCGGCCAAGTTCGGCGCCGACGTGTCACTGGTGGGCAACATCATCCAGCTCGTGACCAACGGCATCAAGCTCGGCACCTACCGGCCGGACGACTCCGACGAGGAGATCGATATCCGCGTCCGCTTCCCGTCCGATGATCGGAGCCTGGACAAGCTCGCCGCCCTGCGCATTCCCACCAAGTCCGGCAACGTGCCCATGGGCAGCTTCGTCACGCGGCAACCCGCCGAGGCCACCCGGACCATCATGCGCACCGACATGCGCCGCACGATGCTGGTGCAGGCGGACCTGGAGAAGGGCGTGCTGATCGAGCCCGTGCTGGACCAGGTGCGCGCCGCCCTGCCCTCCCTGGACCTGGATCCGGGCGTGGAGCTGCGCTTCAAGGGCGGCGCGAAGGACCAGCAGGAGACGGCGAGCTTCCTCGGCAAGGCGTTCCTGGTGGGCCTCGGCCTGATCGCGCTGATCCTCGTGGCCGAGTTCAACAGCCTGTTCCAGCCGCTGCTGGTGCTCACCGCGGTGCTGTTCTCCACCGGCGGGGTGCTGCTGGGCCTGATGGTGACCGGGCGGCCGTTCAGCCTGGTGAACTGCGGCATCGGCACGATCGCCCTGGCGGGCATCATCGTGAACAACAACATCGTGCTGATCGACACCTACAACAAGCTCCGCGAGGCCGGCATGGCCGCCCGGGAGGCCGTGCTGCGCACCTGCGCCCAGCGCCTGCGGCCGGTGCTGCTGACCAAGGTGGTGATGATCCTCGGCCTGCTGCCGATGGCCCTCCGCCTCAACATCGACATCCTCGACCGCGAGATCCACTTCGGCGGGCCCAGCGGCCAGTGGTGGGCGGAGATGGCCACCGTGATCATCGGCGGCCTGATCTTCGCGTCGATCCTCACGCTGGTCCTGACACCGAGCATCCTGATGATCGAGGCGCGCGTCGGCGCCTGGTGGAAGGAAAAGGGGACAGATTTATTTTCCGGCGACTCTCCGGTTCCGGAAAAGCAGGCTGGAAAATAGATCTGTCCCCCTTTTCCCGGGCTATGCTGACGGCATGGCGGCGATCATCACCCTGACCACCGACTTCGGCCTCAAGGGCCCCTTCGTCGGCGTCATGAAGGGTGCGATCCTCTCCCGGCTGCCCGAAGCGCAGATCGTGGACCTCACCCACGAGATTCCCGTGCACTGGCCCATCGAGGCCGGCTTCTGGCTGGCGCGCTCCTGGCACTACTTCCCCACCGGCACGGTGCATGTCGCCGTCGTCGACCCCGGCGTGGGCACGGGGCGGAGCATCATCGCGGGCGAACACGCCGGCCACCTGTTCCTGGGCCCTGACAACGGCCTGCTGCAACCGGTCCTCGGCTCACGCCCCGCGCGCTGCCATCGCCTGAGCGAGGCCTGGCGGCAGCAGCAGGGCTGGCCGAGCCCGAGCAGCACCTTCCACGGCCGGGACATCTTCGCGCCGCTGGCGGCGGACCTGGCCGCCGGCCGGACAAGGATCGAGGACATTGGCCCGGCTGCCGGCGAGCTCATCCCGTCCCTGCAGGAGGAGCCCGAGGCCAGCGCCCACGAGGTGCGCGGCACGGTGGTGGCCATCGACAACTTCGGCAACCTGATCACCAACGTGGACGCCGCGCTGATCGCCGGCTTCCGGAAGGCGGAGGTGCTGGCCGGCGGACGACGCCTCGCCCTGCGCCGGACCTACGGCGACGCCCCGCCCGGCGAACTGCTGGCGCTCGTCAACTCCTTCGGCGTGCTGGAGATCGCGCGGGCGGAAGGCAGCGCCGCGGACGCCCTGGGCCTCGGCCGCGGCGCGCCCGTCCTCGTCCTCAACGCCACGAAGTAAAAATGGGCGTAAAAATGGGGACAGATTTATTTTCCTGCAGGAAAATAAATCTGTCCCCATTTTTACGCCATTCTTACGCCCAGGAGTCGCGGAGGGTCACCACGCGATTGAAGACGGGCTGGTCAGGCCGGTGCTCCACCCGGTCCGCGACGAAGTAGCCGAGCCGCTCGAACTGCAGGACCGTCCCCGGCGCCACCGCCGCCAGTGACGGCTCGAGCCGGGCCCCGGTGACGACGCGCAGCGACTCCGGGTTCAGGAAGGTCTTGAAGTCCGCCTCCGCGCCATCCGGCCGGTCCACGCCGAACAGCCGGTCGTAGAGCCGCACCTCGGCCTGCAGGGCATGGCTGGCGCTGACCCAGTGGATGGTGCCCTTCACCTTGCGCCCGGCGCCGGCAAGCCCGCTGCGGGTCTCGGGATCGTAGGTGCAGTGGACCTCGGTGACGCGGCCCACCGCGTCCTTCACCACGTCCACGCACTGGATGATGTAGCCGTAGCGCAGGCGAACCTCGCCGCCCGGCTTGAGCCGGAAGAACTTGTTCGGCGCGTTCTCCATGAAGTCGTCCTGCTCGATCCACAACTCCCGGCCGAAGGGCAGCTGCCGCTCGCCCCGTTCCGGCTGGTCGGGATGGTTGGCCGCGGGCAGCATTTCGACCTGATCCGCCGGGTAGTTCGTCAGCACCACCTTCAGGGGGTTGACCACGGCCATCGCGCGGGCCGAGTTCACGTTCAGGTCCTCCCGCACGCAGTTCTCCAGGAGGCTCATCTCGATCAGATGCTCCTTCTTCGTCACGCCCGTGCGCCCCACGAAGTCCCGGAGCGAGGCCGGCGGGTAGCCGCGGCGGCGCATGCCGGCGATGGTGGGCAGGCGGGGATCGTCCCAGCCCGACACCAGCCCGAGGTCGATCAGCTCCGCCAGCCTGCGCTTGCTGGTGATGGTGAACGCGAGGTTCAGCCGCGAGAACTCGATCTGCCGCGGCCTCGCCGGCAGCCGCAGGTTGTCCAGGAGCCATTCGTACAGCGGCCGGTGATCCTCGAACTCCAGCGTGCACAGGGAGTGGGTGATGCCTTCGATGGCGTCGGAGATCGTGTGGGCGAAGTCGTACATCGGGTAGATGCACCAGGCATCGCCCGTGCGCTGGTGGGTCGCCCGCCGGATCCGGTAGAGCACGGGATCCCGCAGGTTGATGTTGGGCGAGGCCATGTCGATCTTCGCCCGCAGGACGTGCTCGCCCTCGGCGAATTCCCCGGCGCGCATCCGGGCGAACAGGTCCAGGTTCCCGGCCACGCTCCGCGAGCGGTGGGGGCTCTCCCGGCCCGGCGCCGTGAGGGTGCCCCGGTACTCCCGCATCTGCTCCGGGGAAAGGCTGTCCACGTAGGCTTTGCCGGCCCGGATCAGCTCGAGGGCGCACTCGTGGATCCGCGGGAAGTAGTCGGACGCGTGGGTCAGCCGGCTGCCCCAGTCGAACCCCAGCCAGCGCACGCTGTCGATGATGGCGTCGACGAAGGCCTGGTCCTCCTTCAGGGGATTGGTGTCGTCCAGCCGCAGGTAGCACTGCCCGCCGGTCTCGGCGGCGACGCCGAAGTTCAGGCAGATGGACTTGGCGTGCCCCACGTGCAGGTAGCCGTTCGGCTCCGGCGGGAAGCGCGTGACGATGACGGCGTGGCGGCCGGCAGCCAGGTCGTCGGCAATGATCTGCCGGATGAAATCCCGGGTCTCGGGCGGTGCCTCGCTCATTGCTCTTCCCGCCCCGGTCAGCGCACGGTCAGGTGCGGGCGGGCCTCGAGCTCGGCGAGGATGTCGCGCTTGCGGAACGGGGCCAGGGCGAAACGCCCGGCCGCCTTGGCGGGCGTCATCCAGTCGATGCGGCCGCCCTGCTTCGTGTTCGCCAGGGCCGCCCGGGCCAGGAACGGCGTGACGGTCTCCACCGTGTCGCCCAGGATGTTGAGCACGCGCTTCGACCGCTCCCACTCGGCGGGGTCCTGGCCCCGGGAGCTGTAGAGCAGCAGGTCGGTGGCCACGATCCCCGGACTGAGCGAGCCCACGATCACGGGGGTGCCGGCGCACTCCTTGGCGAGCGACGCCGTGAGATAGCGGAGGGCCCGCTTGGTGGCCCCGTAGACCGACAGGCCCGGCCGGGACAGGCCGTCGCTGCCGAAGCCCTCGAAGGTGTAGACCTTGCCCCCGCCCGGCTGGCCGCGCATGCCCGCGATGGCCACCCGGCACCCGTACAGGGTGCCCAGCAGGTTGGTGTCCACGGTGGCCTGGATCTGGTCGGCGGGCAGGTCGGCGAGCAGCACCCGGTCGGTCGCCACGGCGGCGTTGTTGATCCAGACGTCGATCCGGCCGAAGCGGGCCACGCCCGCGTCCCAGGCCGCCTGGACCGACGGCAGCTGCCGGACGTCGCACACCACCCCCAGCACCCGGCCCTCCCCGCCCTGGGCTCGGCCGAGTTCGGCGGCAGCGGTCCGGACCGCTGCCTCGGCCCGGCCCGTGACGATGACCCGGTGCCCGAGCCGGAGGAATTCCCGGGCGAGGCCCTGGCCGATGCCCCGGGTGCTGCCGGTGATGAGGATGGTTTGCATGGCGTCGTCCCTGAAGGAGGCCGCGACCTTAATGGATCGCCCGCCGGGCTGTCCATCAGGCCGGCCGGCGGCCGGTGGGCGACCGGTGGGCAGCCGGGAGATGCTGTCGCGCCAGCGCCACGAATTGACTGTACTGCGTGAACGCTATAGTTTCGCGGCTTGACCTGCACACCACTATGGGGTGGGAACAGGCCACAAATCCCCGGGGCAAGGAGTCTGGATGATGTCTGACACAAGAGCGTTGGCAGCGACGCGGGCGGGCCTGATGCTGGCCTCCCTGACCACGACGTTACTGGCGGCCCCGCCGGCCATGGCAGCGGAAGACGAAGTCACCGAGATCATCGTGACGGTCCGGCAACGGGCCGAGTCGATCCAGGACGTCCCGGGGTCCGTGACGGCCTTCTCGGCCGCCCAGATCGAGGCGTCGGGCATCCAGCGCGCCGGGGACTTCATCGCCATGACGCCCGGCGTGTCCCTCGTCCAGGCCGCCGAGGTCGCCGATTCCCAGGTGAACATCCGCGGCATCAATGGCGCGCGGGACGGCGAGACCAACTACGCGCTGATCATCGACGGCATCCTGATGACCAACCCCGCGGCGCTGAACCGCGAGTACACCAACCTCCAGCAGATCGAGGTGCTGAAGGGCCCGCAGGGCGCCCTGTACGGCCGCAATGCCGCGGCCGGCGCCTTCATCATCACCACGGAGAAGCCGGGTGACGAGTGGGGCGGGAACCTCAAGGCCAGCATGGCGGAGGACGACACCTACACCCTGTCAGGCCTGGTCGGCGGACCGGTCAACGACACCCTCGGCGTCAGCGTGTCCGGCAATTTCCGGGACAGCGACGGCTACTACAACAACGCCTACGTGGCGGCCACCAACCCGTTCGGTTCGACCGACGTGGTGGACAACTTCAAGAGCTGGGACCTGGCGCTGCGCGCCGTGTGGGAACCCAGCGACGCCATGACGGTGGACGGCAAGCTCCGCGTCGGCGAGGTCGAGGCCGGCTCGATCACCTTCAACTCGGTCTTCCACATCCCGAGCCTCGTGGGCTTCCTGGAGGACGGCTTCGGCTTCCCGTCCGAGGTGGCGGCCTTCGCCAACGAGGACGTCAACGACCACAACTTCCAGTTCGACAACAACATCATCCCGTTCAACAACCAGGACGCCGTCGAGGCCTCGGTGAAGGTGGACTACGACCTGGGCTGGGCGGACGTCACCGCCTGGGGCCTGTACAGCGACATCGAGAACGACCTGGGCGCCGACGGCACCAGCGGCGCCTTCCGCTTCTTCTTCCCCGACCAGCAGTGCCGGGACACGACGGCCGCCCTCAACGCCGCCGGCTACCCGCTGATCCCGCCCCAGGCCATCGGCCCGACGCCGGAGTTCTCGCTCTTCGGCGCCTACACGCCGACCGCCTGCGACGGCACCCAGTACCAGGTGCGCAACCAGGAGGACTGGTCCTTCGAGGTGCGCCTGGCCTCCAAGGGCGACCAGCGCCTGCGCTGGCTGGCCGGCCTCTACTACCTGAACATCGAGCGTGAAGTCGGCGTCAACACCGGCATCGACCGGGGCTTCGGCATCATCCCGACCCTGTTCACGACGGACCCCAACAACCCCACCGAGCAGCTGGTGCACGACGAGTTCAACACCGACGTGTACGCGGTGTTCGGCCAGCTGGCCTACGACGTGACCGACACGATCGAGGCCTCCGTCGCCCTGCGCTACGACCGGGAGGAGCGGGACGTGGACAACCTGGTGCCCGTGACCGCCACGACCCAGTACATCGACACCTGCACCTTCAGCGGCGATCCCATTCCCGGCCTCGACCCCATCAACCCCGGCCTCTGCGCCACGGGCAACATCCCGTCCCAGAGCGAGGAGTTCGACGAACTCCAGCCCAAGTTCGCCCTGACCTGGGATGCCACCGAGTCGCTGACGGCCTACGCCACGGCCGGCGTCGGCTTCAAGAGCGGCGGCTTCAACAACCAGGGCTCCGCGGCCACCATCGACCTGTTCATCAACGAGCCCCTGCTCGGCCCGGGCGGGCCCTTCGAGGGCGAGTTCGCACCGGTGAACATCGAGGACACCTTCGACGAGGAGACCTCCTGGTCCTACGAGGCCGGCATCAAGTCCCAGTGGCTGGACAACCGGCTCCGTGCCGAGCTGGCCGTGTACCACGTGGACGTGGACGACATGCAGTTCTTCGAGTTCGTCGTCGGCGGCTTCGGCCTGCTCCGCGTGGTGTCCAACATCGACGAGGTGGACATCGATGGCGTGGAGTTCTCGCTGAATTACGCCGCCAACGACTGGCTGACGCTGTATGCCGGCGCCAACTTCAACGACACGGAGATCAAGAAGAACGAGGCCCGGCCGGACAGCGTGGGCAACGAGTCGCCCTACACCCCGGACAACACCTGGAATGCCGGCGCCTCGGTGCAGTTCCCCATGTCGGCAGACTACGACTTCGTGGGCGCGGTGGATGTGTCGGGCGTCGGCGAGACCTGGTTCCACGTGATCCAGAAGAACGACCGTCCCTCCATCTTCTCGCTGTCCTTCCCGCTGGAGGCCGCCAACTACACCGTGGCCCAGCGCGACGCCTACTCGGTGGTCAACCTGCGGGCCGGCGTCTCTGCCGACCGCTGGTCGCTGGTGGGCTTCATCGACAACGCGATGGACGAGAGCTACCTGCAGGAAGTCATCCCGGCGCCGGAGTTCGGCGGCTCCTTCATCCACCCGGGCAGCGAGCGCCGCGTGGGCGTGGAGGCGACGCTGAAGTTCTGACGTTGCAGGAGCGGCTTCAGCCGCGACCCGTCCAACCGGGCCCAGAGACAAGAACGCCGGCTTACGCCGGCGTTCTTTATTTTGGGTCGCGCCGGTCGGCGCTCCTAGCGCGCGAGGAAGCTCGGCACCCGCGCACCGGCATCCAGCCGGGTGCCGTAGGCGGGCGCCTTGGCGACGTCGCCGCTGTTCAGGCGCTCGCCCGTGCTCTTCACGCGCACCAGCTCGGCGAACATCGCCAGGATCGACCGGGTGAACCGGCCCGCCTCGGCCGGGGACATCTTGCGGACCGAGACCTGCACCGCCGTCTCCTTCTCGGTCGGCGGCACGGCATTCATCGCGCGCCGGAGGGCCTCGAACCGCGGCTGGATGGCCTCGGGGACATCGTCCTCCGGCAGTGACTCCAGATGGTCCACATAGGCGCAGATCAGCCGCTGCTTGACCGGCGCATCAGTCGCCAGCGTCCGGACGGCGGCGTAGAACTTGTCGGCAACGTGACACATGGAACCCTCGTTTTCTTCTTTGCTGTGAGCGTCGTTCTGGTCGTCTTGTTCCGCACGCCCCGCCCCGCATCCCGGGGCGAAAAATCAACGTGCAATCAAGATCTAAGACGCGAAACTATAGGCGCTGGTTCAGCGCCGTCAAAGGCGCAACGAAGAATTTGTGAGGGCCATCACGGCCGACCGCGGCAAGGCGAGCATAACGCCGTCACCTGTGGCAAAAACCACCACGGCCGCCCGCGTTATGCAATGGCAAAAATGGGGACGGTGAGTTCAACCGGTCGCTGCAACACCATCGGTTCTAATGGGGATCAGGAGGG
>Ga0209254_10007202_pt1 | contig 10250 bp, 9 predicted proteins | sample FrelakmetDIP11DI_FD_187148 | JGI IMG/M metagenome (GOLD analysis project Ga0209254, IMG submission 187148) | Freshwater lake sediment microbial communities from the University of Notre Dame, USA, for methane emissions studies - DIP11 DI (SPAdes)... | ecosystem: Environmental > Aquatic >...
CATCGGCGGTAATCCGGAGACTCCTGATGACGCACAAACAGGTCCTGTTCCGCTCGGCAGCGCGGGAGAAGATCCTGCGCGGCGCCACCCAGCTCGCCGACGCCGTGCGGATCACCCTCGGCCCGAAGTCCAAGTCGGTGCTGATCCAGAAGAAGTGGGGCGCGCCGATCGTCTGCAACGACGGCGTGGCCATCGCCAAGGAATTCGAGCTGAAGGACGCGGAGGAGAACCTCGGCGCCCAGATGCTGCGCCAGGCCGCCGAGAAGACCGGCGACGCCGTGGGCGACGGCACCAGCACGGCCACGATCCTCGCCCACGCGATCCTCGCCGACGGCGTGCGCAACGTGACCGCGGGCGCCAGCGCCATCGACCTGAAGCGCGGGCTCGACAAGGCCCTCGTGGCGACGGTTGCGGCGCTCAAGGAGATGTCGCGCAAGGTGAGCACCCGCAAGGAGAAGGTCCAGGTCGCCGCCATCTCGGCCCACAACGATTCCGCGATCGGCGAACTCGTCGCGGACGCCATGGAGAAGGTCGGCGGCGAAGGCGTCATCACCGTCGAGGAGTCGAAGACCACCGAGACGGTGCTCGAGGTGGTCGAGGGCATGCAGTTCGACCGCGGCTACACCTCGCCCTACTTCATCACCGACCCGGAGAAGATGGAGGCGGTGCTCGAGGATCCGTACGTGCTGCTCACCGACCGCAAGGTGAACCTGCTGAAGGACTTGATCCCGCTGCTCGAGCAGGTGGCGAAGTCGGGCCGCCCGATCCTGTTCGTGGCCGAGGACTTCGAGGGCGAGGCGCTCGCCACGCTGATCGTGAACCAGATCCGCGGCGTGCTGAAGAGCGTGGCCGTCAAGGCGCCGGGCTTCGGCGATCGCCGCAAGGCGATGCTCGCCGACATGGCGGTGCTGACGGGCGGGCAGCTCGTGTCCGAGGAGATCGGCATCAAGCTCGAGGACGTGCAGCTCGCGCAGCTCGGGCGCGCCAAGCGCGTGGTCGCGGACAAGGACAACACCACCATCATCGGCGGCGCGGGCGACCGCAAGGCGATCGACGGCCGCATGGCGCAGATCCGCCGCGAGATCGAGAAAGCCACCAGCGACTACGACAAGGAGAAGCTCGAGGAGCGGCTCGCGAAGCTCGCAGGCGGCGTGGCCGTGATCCGCGTCGGCGCGCCATCGGAGTCGGAGATGAAGGCCAGGAAGGACGCGCTCGACGACGCGATCAGCGCCACCAAGGCCGCCGTGGCCGAAGGCATCGTGCCGGGCGGCGGGCTCGCGCTGCTGCGCTGCGTGGCGGCCGTCGCGAAGGTGGAGGCCGCGAGCGGGGGCGACGAGCGCACCGGCGTGCAGTGCCTGCGGCGCGCGCTCGAGTCTCCGGCGCGGCAGATCGCCGAGAACTCCGCGGTGGACGGCGGCGTGGTCGTGCACCAGATGCTGGCGTCGAGCGGCACGGTCGGCTTCGACGCGGCCCGCGCCGAGTACGTGGACCTCTACGAGGCCGGCATCGTGGACCCGACCAAGGTGGTGCGCATCGCGCTCGAGAATGCCGTGTCGGTGGCGAGCGTGCTGCTGCTCACCGAGGCCACCATGACCGACCTGCCGGAGAAGGAGAAGCCGTTCTCCGCCGAGCCACCCGAAATGTGAAAAATGGGGACATTCACCTATTTTCCACCCACTGATTCGACCAGTTGGGAATCGTGGAAAACAAAGCATGTCCCCCTTCTCCCTGCCGCCGCGGCAGGGCCTAAAATCGGGCTGGAAGCGCTCGATTCACCCTCGGACGGGAGCACTGCCATGAAGCATCACTCTTCGATTCCGCACGTGGGCGCGCAGGATCCCGAGCTCTCGAACTCGCCGATCGCCGAGGAGGAGGACGAGGATACGGACGTCATCCGCCAGCAGGTACCCGGTGAGCCCGTGTGCTTGTTCAACGGCACGGAATACAAGCACGGCACCTACGTCGTGAGCGGCTCGCAGCTGCTGCAGTGCTCCTACGGCGTGTGGGTGGAATCCGCCGCGAGCGACCCGCGTAACCTCTGATCGCCGCTCGCCTTCGCCGGCCCGGCTGACGTAATCTCGGCTCCAGCCGGTCGACCGGCGCCTCCGGGAGCAATCGTCGTGGACATTCGAGGCCGCCGCCAGAGCAACAACGTCGAGGACCGCCGCGGCATGCGCCCGGTGCGCACCGGGATCGGGCTGAGCATCGGCGGTCTGCTGTTCCTCGCGGTGCTGACCCTGCTCGGCATCAACCCCCTGCCGTTCCTCGGCGTCGCCACCAAGGCGCCCGAGGTGACGATGGAAGACACGGGCCAGCCGTACCAGGAGAGCCCGCAGGAGGCGAGGCTGCGCGAGATGACGGCCGTCGTGCTCGCGGACACCGAGGAGACCTGGACCGCGATGCTGCCGCAGTACGGGGTGCAGTACCGGGAGCCGACGCTGGTGCTCTTCACCGGAGCGGTCCAGTCGGCCTGCGGCACCACCGAGTCGGCGATGGGGCCGTTCTATTGTCCGCTCGACGAGAAGGTCTACATCGACATGTCGTTCTACACCGACCTGTCGCAGCGGTTCGGTGCCCCGGGGGACTTCGCACAGGCGTACGTGATCGCTCACGAGGTCGGGCACCACGTCCAGAACCTGGTCGGGACGGCCGCGAAAGTGCACGAGGCCCGGCAGCGCATGGGCCAGGCGCAGGCCAACGAACTCTCGGTGCGCATGGAGCTGCAGGCCGACTGCTACGCCGGCGTCTGGGCCCACCAGGCCGCGCGGTCGCGACAGCTGCTCGAGGCCGGCGACGTGGAGGAAGGCCTCAGCGCCGCGAGCGCCATCGGCGACGACCGGATCCAGCGGGAGACGCAGGGCCGCGTCGTTCCCGACGCGTTCACCCACGGCAGCTCCGAACAACGCGTCCGGTGGTTCCGCCGCGGGCTCGAGTCAGGTAAGCCCGAGGCCTGCGACACCTTCAGCACGCCGCAGCTGTAGGGGACATTCTCCCTTTTCGCCCGGGCGAAAAGGGAGAATGTCCCCAGACTTCCTCAGAGATCGAGGCGGCCGGCGTACCCGGTGAGCTCGAGGTAACCGCGCCCAAGCTCCGTGCCGCCGGGGGCGCGCAGCCGCACCGGCCCCTCCCAGTAGATCGTGCCGGTGCTCGACCGCGAGTCGAGCTCGGCGTCGTCCATCAATGGCTCGACCTCGTACTCCTGATCACCGACCCGCACCCGCCACGCGACGGGATACTCGGCGCCGGTGCGCGACGAGCGCCAGCTTCGCTTCGGCGTCCAGGTGACCTCGGCGGGCGCGAACGTGTGCACGCTGCCGTCCGGCGCCCGCAGAGTGGCCGCGGCCCAGCGTGCCCTGCCCGCGGCGTCACGCATGCGGAAGGCCATCAGCGCACCGCCGTCGTCGAGGTTCACGCCCATCCAGTCCCAGCCGCGCGCCTGATCGTCCATCACGTCGCTCGACCACTCGTGGTCGAGCCACGCCTCGCCCGTGACGGCGCGGCGCCGGCCGTCCACCACGACCGCACCGCTCACGCGCAGCTGCGGCAGGCTGTAGTAGTGGCTCGCCTGTGCCGGGCTCGGCCCCTTGCGGCTGTAGCCACGCTCGCCCTGCAGCAGCGGCGGCTGCAGGCGATCCAGGTCGAGCTGCAACGAGAAGTCCTCGCCCTGGACGACCGCGTGGTAGCGATCGCCGTCCTGGCGCAGCGACCAGTCGTCGAGACGCACGTCCACGCGGCCTTCGCGCGCGAAGGCGAGGTCGAACCCGGCACGCGCGGAGCGCTCGGCGTGCCGCAGCCTGCCGTGCGCGGGCTCCGCGACGGCCGCGTGGCCGAACAGAATCTGGCGCGGCGCGAACCGGCTCGGATTCGATTCGCCGAGCCCGGGGCGCACGCGGAAGAACGTCACCTGGAAGCCGAGCGGCGCACCGCCCGCCTCCTGCACCCAGCCGGTCACGTACCACCACTCGATGCGGTAGTCGGGGTGCGCGCCCTCGTCCTGCGGGAACTGCAACTCGACCCCGGGCATGACCGGGGGGTACGCGGGTTCGGCGTGCAGTGGCGCGCCGGCGATGAGGAGCAGCAGCAGAAGACGGGTCCCCACCTACCAATCCTCCTTCACGGCACGCACCACGTCGTCGCCCATCGCCTGCCGGCCGCTCGCTGCGGCGGTGAGCGCGGCGGCGGCCACCAGCACGATGCTCAGCACCGCGAGCAGCGTCCATGGCACGTACACGTCCATGGTCCAGTGGAACGACTGGCGGTTCACGACGTAGACCAGGATCAGGCTCACGACGAACCCGACGATGAGCCCGGTGAGCACGCCGATCGCGCCGAGCGCCGCACCCTCGAAGGCGAGCATGCGCCCGATCTCGCCGCGCGTGACGCCGAGGTGCCGCAGCATGCCGAACTCGCCGCGCCGCGCCAGCACCTGCGAGCTGGTGCTGGCGCTGATCCCGAACAGGCCGATCAGCACCGCCACCGCCTCGAGCAGGTAGGTGACGGCGAAGGTGCGGTCGAACACCCGCAGCGACAGCCGGCGGATCTCGCGCGGCACGACGATCTGGTAGTCGCCGCCGCGCTGCAGCTCGGCCCGGATGCGCCGGGCCACTGCGTCCGGATCGGCGCCCCGCGCGAGCCACAGCGCCACACTGGTGGCGCGCGTGTCGCCCGTGCAGCGCACGAACACGTCGCGCGACACGACGACCGAGCCACCCGGGCGCTCGTAGTCCCGCCACAGGCCGCGCACGCTCGCGCGCACCGTCCGGCCGCCGAGCGGCAGGTCGAACTCGGTGCCCACGTCGAACCCGCGCAGGTCGAGCGCAGCCTCCGAGGCCCACACCGGCACCGTGCCGGGCGGCGCCGGCCGGGGATCGGTGCGCCGCAGCGGCAGGATGCGCCCGGCTCCCGCCTCGTCGATCGGTCGCGCGATCACGGTGAGCGGCAGCCGCGGCCCCGGCAGCGCGACGTCCTGGAAGCGCACGAAGTCGGCGCGCGCCACGCCGTCCACGCCCGCGATCACGCGCTGCGCCGGCTCGTCGAGGTAACTCGTGAGTCCCGAGCCGCCGGCGCGCACGTACAGGTCCGCAGGCAGGATGCGCTGCATCCAGCCGTCGAGCGAGTTGCGGAACGAGTAGACCATGATCGCCATGGCGACCATCAGGCTGAAGCTCACCAGCACCGCGGCGATGCTCACCGTGGACCGGCGCGCCGTGCCCCTGAGCTGCGCGGTGGCGATCTGCAGCCACGGCGGACCCGCGGCCGGCAGCCGGGCGAAGGCGAGGTGCGAGAGCGTGGGCGCGAGGAACACCGCGCCGAGCAGCAGGCAGGCGATCGCGGCGTAGCCCGGCAGCGCAATGCCTTCGAGCGGCGGCAGCAGCAACACCGCCCCCGCGGCGACCACGAGCGCGAGCGCGATCCACCCGCGGCGCCGCGCCGCGAGCGGGGCCTCGTCGCCAGCCTTCAGCGCCGCGGCCGCGGGCACCGAGGCCGCCTCGCGCGCCGGGCCGAGCGTGGCCGCGAGCGCGGCGGCGACCCCGAGGGCGAGGAACACCAGCGCCTCGAGCGGCTGCACCTCGAGCTGCGGCGCGATGCCGCGGAAATAGCCCGCACCGAGGTCCGCGCCGAAGGCCGCGAGCCCCGCGCGCGCCACGACGATGCCGAGCACCACGCCGAGCGCGGCGCCGAGCACCCCCACGATGCCGCCAGACAGCAGCGCGGCCGCGAGCTGCTCGCGCACCGTCATGCCCATCGCGTGCAGCAGCGCGATCTCGCGGCGGCGACGCGCCACCGCGAGCGACTGCGTCGCATACACCAGGAACGCGCCGGTGAACAGCGCCACCAGCGCCAGCGCCGTCAGGTTCGAGCGGTAGGCCCGCGAGAGGCGTACCGCGTCGTCGCCTGCCTCGCCGGGCGTGGTGAGATGCACGCCCGGCGGCAGCAGCGCGCGGATCGCGTCCTGCACGGCGAGCGGGTCTGCGCCGGGCACGAGCCGCAGGTCCACGCGGTCGAGTCTGCCGAGGCGATCCAGGCGCCACTGCGCCGTGGCGATGTCGAGCACGCCGAGCGGCTGGCGGTACTCGCCGGCGGGCAGCAGCCCCGCGACGCGCAGGCGCACGGGATCGAGCGCCACCTGCACCTCGAACGTGTCGCCGACCGCGAGATCGAAGGCCTGTGCCGCCGCCGGGCTCAGCCACACCGAATCCTCGGCGAGCAGGCCGTCGCCCTGCGAGGCGGTGGCGCCCGCCGTGGCGAGCGCCGGCTGCAGCCGCGCAGCACGGAACGGGTCGATACCGACGAGCTTGAGCGTGCGGTCGCGTCCGGGCAGGAGCGCCTGCACCTCCACCACCGGGCTCGCCACCGCAATGCCCTGGATTGCCGCAAGCTGCGGGTACAGCGCCTCGTCGAAACCGAGCCCCGGCGCGCGTACCGAGAGATCCGCCATGCCGAACAGGCTGCGTGAGGCGAGCTGCACCTCGTCGGCCGCGACGCGGTTGATGAGGTACACCGAGAAGCCGAGCGCCACGCCGAGCGCGATCGCCAGGATCGCGAGCAGGGTGCGTCCGGGCGCCTGCCGCAGCGGCCCGAACGCCGCCGCCTCGAGCAGCGCCCGCCGCGCTCCGAACGTCATGGCGGGCGCGTCCACGGTCAGGCCGGCGTCGACGTGGGCGCGCGCAGCTGCAGCCCGGCGCGCGTCAGCTCGTACACATGGTCGGTGGTCGCCGCGGCGTTGGCCGAGTGCGTGACCAGCATGCCCGCCGCGTTGTCACGCTTGATCTGCGCCCGGAGGATCTCGAGGACCACGGCCGCGTTGTCGGGATCGAGGTTGCCGGTGGGCTCGTCGGCGAGCACCAGCGCCGGCCGGTGCGCCAGCGCGCGCGCGACGGCGACGCGCTGCATCTGCCCGCTCGAGAGCTCGCGCGGCAGGCTGCCGGCGCGGTCCTCGAGCCCCACCGCCGCGAGCAGCTCGGCGACGCGCTCGTCGGCCGCCGCACCGGCCTGCCCGTTGAGCGCGAGCGGCAGGCCCACGTTGCGCGCCACGCTCAGGTGCGGCAGCAGGTGAAAGGCCTGGAACACGAACCCCATGCGCGAGCGGCGCAGCCGCGTGCGCGCGGTCTCGTCCATGCGCGCGAGGTCGCGCCCCTCGAGCAGGATCTCGCCCCCGTCGGGCACGTCGAGCCCCGCGACGAGGTTCAGGAGCGTGGACTTGCCGACGCCCGACTCGCCCACGATCGCGACGTATTCCCCCGGCCGGACCGTGAGCTGCAGCCTGTCCAGCACGCGCCGGCCGCTCGGCCCGCCGTAGGACTTGCTCAGGTTGCGGACGTCGAGCATGGGGACCAGATCGCGGCCGGCCACGTGGCCGGATTCAGCCGACCCGGCCCGCGAGGTAGGCCACGCACTTCTCGAGGCTCGCGAGCTGCGCGTAGTCCGCCTCCGGTACCTCCACACCCAGCTCGCGGTGCAGGGCGATCGCGAAGTTGAGCGTATCCATGGAGTCGAAATCGAACTGGTCGCGGAACGCGACGCCCGGGATCACGCTCGCCGCATCCACGTCCGGCGCGATCTCCGTGAGCAGCTCGAGGATGCGCTTTGCCAGTTCGTCCCGGTTCATCTCTTGCCCTCAGAGCGATGCGGGGTCGCACAGCCGCCGCGCGAGCCTCGCCAGGAACTGCGCGCCGAGCCGTCCGTCGGTGACGCGATGGTCGGCGCCGAGCGACAGCGTGAGCACCTGCCGCGGCACGACCCCGCCGTCCACGACCCACGGCCGCTCGGCGAGCGCGCCGGCGCCCACGATCGCGACCTGCGGCGGCTGGATGATCGGGAACACGGCATCCACCGACTCCTCGCCGAGGCTCGTGAGGATGATGGTCGGCGCCGCGAGTTCGCTCGCCCGCAGCCGGCCCGCGCGCGCCCGCGTCACCAGCGCGCGGAACTCCTCCATCAGCACCGCGAGCGGCTTGTCGGCCGTGTCCATGATCGCGGGCGCCACGAGCCCGCCGCCGCGCAGCGCGACCGCCACGCCCACGTGCACCGCGGGGCTTTCCTCGTAGCGGCCTTCGCGGTGGAAGCCGCTGAAGCCCGGCGTCGCGCGGCAGGTGAGCGCGAGGGCCTTTACGAGCAGCGCCGCGAACAGCAGGCGCCCGGTCACGGGCACCGCGGCGTTGTGGCCCGCGAGCCAGTCGGTGGCGACGGTGACGTCCACCTGCGTCGAAAGGTAGTAATGCGGAATCTCGCGCTTGGAGCGCGACATCGCCGCGGCGATGGCCGCACGCATGCCGGCCTTGCCCGCCTCCACGTCCTCGAGCGCGATCGCACCGCCCGGCCCCGTGCCGCGCAGCGACGCCACGTCCACGTCCAGCTCGCGGGCGCGCCTGCGCGCCGCGGGCGAGATCTTCACGCGCGGTTCGTCGGCGCTGCCCGCACCCGTGCCCACGGCCGCGGGCGCGGCAGCGGGGGCCGGCCTCTCGCCGCCGCCCGCTGCCGCCACGACGGGAGCGGGCGCAGGCGTCGCGGTGGCTGCCGCTGGCTCGGCGCCGGTGTCGATCAGCGCCAGCACCGTGCCGACGGCCACCTTCTCGCCCGGTGGCACCACGATCTCGCGCACCACGCCGTCCTCGAAGATCTCGACGTCGATGGCGCCCTTGTCGGTCTCGACGACGGCCACCACGTCGCCGCGCTTCACGCGGCTGCCCGGCGCCACGTGCCACTCGACGATCGTGCCGGCGTCCATGTCCGCGCCGAGCGCGGGCAGGCGGAACTCACTTGGCATCGCTGAAAAGGCTCCTGGCCGCGGCCACGATTCGCGACGGTCCCGGCAGTGCCGCGTCCTCGAGGTGCCTGGGGTACGGGATCGGCACTTCTTCCGAGCATACGCGCGCGACCGGCGCGTCGAGGTCGTAGAACGCCTGCTCCACGATCCGCATGCCGAGCTCCGCGGCGAGGCTGCCGGTGCGCCAGCCCTCGTCGACGATCACGACGCGTCGCGTGCGCCGCACCGATGCCATGACGGTCGCGTCGTCGAGCGGACGCAGGCTGCGCAGGTCGACGATCTCCGCCTCGATGCCGACGGCGGCGAGTTCCTCGGCCGCAGCGACGCAGCGCCACAGGCTCGCGCCGTAGGTCAGCAGCGTCAGGTCGCGGCCCGCGCGGTGGACACGCGCGCCGTCGAGCCGCACCTCGGCCGCCACCGGCGTGAGCTCGCCCTCCATGTTGTAGAGCGCGATCGGCTCGAAGACGATCACCGGGTCGGGGCAGGCGAGCGCCGCACGCAGCATGCCGCGCGCATCGTCGATGGTGGCGGGCTCCACGACGCGCAGCCCGGGCACGTGCGCGTACCAGGCCTCCAGGCTGTGCGAGTGCTGCGCCGCGAGCTGCCGGCCGGCGCCGGTCGCCATGCGGATCACCACGGGCACCGGGAACTGGCCGCCCGACATGTGACAGAGCGTCGCGGCGGTGTTCACGATCTGGTCCAGCGCGAGCAGGCTGAAGTTGACGGTCATCACCTCGACGATCGGCCTGAGGCCGCCCAGCGCCGCACCGATGCCGGCACCGACGAAGGCCGACTCCGACAGCGGCGTGTCGCGGATGCGCTCCTCGCCGAACTCCCCGAGCAGGCCCTTGCTGACCGCGAAGCAGCCGCCGTACTGGCCCACGTCCTCGCCCATCAGGAACACGCGCGGATCGGACTGCAGCGCCTCGCGGATCGCCTGCCTGACGGCCTCGCGATAGGTGATGCGCACGGTCTCCGTCATGGCGCAGCCTCCGCATATACGTGCCGCGCGAGATCCGCGACCGGCTCCCACTCGGCCGCGGCGGCGAACTCCACGGCCGCCTGCACCTGCGCGTCGGCCTCGCGCTGCAGGCGCTGGAAGTCGTCCTCGGTCATGAGACCGGCGGCCTTGAGGCGCGTCGTGAGGCGGATGATCGGGCCGCGCTGGCGCCACTCCTCCACCTCGGCCTTGTCGCGGTAGAGCTGCGCGTCGAACATCGAGTGCGCCCGGAAGCGATAGGTGCGGAACTCGAGCAGCGCCGGCCCGCGGCCGGACCGCGCCTGCTCCGCCGCGCTGCGGGTCGCGGCCTCGACCGCGAACACGTCCATGCCGTCCACCGCCGCCGCGTGCACGGCGTAGGCCGCAGCCTTGGCCTGGATGTCCGTCTGCGACTCCGAGCGCGCGAGCGCCGTGCCCATGGCGTAGAGGTTGTTCTCGCACAGGAACAGCACCGGCAGCTTCCACAGCGCCGCGAGGTTCATG
>Ga0209254_10007203_pt1 | contig 10249 bp, 8 predicted proteins | sample FrelakmetDIP11DI_FD_187148 | JGI IMG/M metagenome (GOLD analysis project Ga0209254, IMG submission 187148) | Freshwater lake sediment microbial communities from the University of Notre Dame, USA, for methane emissions studies - DIP11 DI (SPAdes)... | ecosystem: Environmental > Aquatic >...
TTCTCAATCCTTTTGTTTTTTGATATTTTAAAGTTTTCTTCTATCCCAATCGTAAATAAGATTATTAGTTTCCTTAACTGTTTTTGTTTTTGCTTTAAAAATTTCTGTAAGTTCAGCAAATGGAAAAATTAATCGTATCAAACCAGGTAACAGTCAATGGTTCTCTTTCACAAGTATGGGAGATGCTTACAAGTCCCGACAAAACAAGATTATATATGTTTGGCTGCGAAGCAGTGACTGACTGGATACCGGGAAGCGAGTTGTTATGGAGCGGGAAGTACGAAGGAAAGGAGATGGTTTTTGTAAAGGGTTATGTGCTTGAAATCATTCCTGAACAGCTCCTGAAGTACTCAGTCATCGACCCCAATGCGGCATATCCTCATACTCCGGAAAATCATCTTACTGTTACCTATCAACTCGAAGAATCAAATGGACAGGTAATCTTAACCGTCAGCCAGGATGGATTTGAGAATGCTGCTGAAGGAACCAAAAGATATGAAGAAGTATCAAATAAAGGGGAGGGCTGGAACCCCATCCTAATAGAAATCAAGAAACTGGTTGAAACAGAAAAATAATTTTTTACCATAAATTCAATATTTGGTTGTTCGTCCCAAATGCAATATCATATGGCTGGCTCATGCAGAATGGATATCGAAAGAAGTAAAAAAGGGAACATGTCTTTTTTGTGTGAATGGCCGTAATATGGACCTCTGCAACAATCAGCAGACTTTTATGAATGGTTTGATCAATTTCATGAAAAAAGTGGACAAGTATTAATTTTTAGAATAGCTTGTCGCCTGCGCAAATATGAATTTTTATTATTTAATCTTTGTGGAATGATGAAAAAAAATACTTCCCTTTTCCAGGCCCTTGCTCTGTCCCTTATAATTTTTGGTATTTTTTATTTTATGATGCCGCAGGGGATTGATGAAACCGAGTCACCTCTGGCTGAATTTTCCACCAAAAGGGCTTTGCAACATGTAAAAGCAATGACAATCAAACCACATTATGTTGGCTCGGAGAATCATGATGAAGTAGCCCGGTATGTTCAGGACGAATTAAAAAAAATGGGCTTGGAAACAAGCCTCCAGGAAGGGTTTAGTTTGTCTGACTGGGGAACACTTACCAAATCCAAAAATATCCTGGCAAGGATCAGGGGTACGGATAACAGTAGGGCATTATTGTTGCTTTCTCACTATGATAGCGCACCGCATTCATTCTCACATGGTGCTGGTGATGATGCTTCGGGCGTGGCAACCGTGTTGGAAGGGATCAGGGCTTTTTTGTATAATAAGACCGTACATAAAAACGATATTATTATCCTGTTTTCAGATGCCGAAGAACTGGGTTTGAACGGTGCCGCACTTTTTGTAACCGAACACCCATGGGCAAAGGAAGTTGGATTGGCCATAAATTTTGAAGCGAGGGGCTCTTCCGGTCCGGGTTATATGCTGATGGAAGTTACTAAGGGAAATGCAAAAATGATCGAGGGATTTATAAAAGCTGGTGTTTCTTATCCTGTTGGCAATTCCCTAATGTATAGCATTTATAAAATGTTGCCCAATGATACAGATCTCACCGTATTCCGCGAAGAAGGCGGTATTCAGGGATTTAATTTTGCTTTTATCGATAACCACTTCAATTATCATACCCAGCAGGATGACTATGAACACCTGAGCCCTAAAACACTTGCTCACCAGGGAACTAACCTTGTGCCACTGCTGCAGTATTTTTGCAATGCTGATCTTGAAAACCTTGTTTCCTCTGAGGATAAGGTCTATTTTAATGCGCCATTTGGTTTCTGGAGCTATCCCTTTTCCTGGATATTACCAATGCTGGTTTTATCAGCTGCACTTTTTATTTATCTTATTTATGCTGGAATTAAGAAGAATCTCTTCACTTTAAAAGGAATTTCACTGGGGTTCATTCCTTTCCTGTCCGCTTGTGTTGGCGCCGGTTTGCTCACTTTCTTCGGCTGGAAGCTGGTCTCAGATCTCTACTCCTCTTATAGTGATATTTTGCATGGATTCACGTACAACGGCCATGCCTATATTGGGGCATTTGTCTCCCTGACAATGGCGCTTTGTTTTCTGATCTACAGGCATAAAAAATCGGGCAACCCTGAGATGGAGAAAATGCTGGCACCAATTTTCGTTTGGATATTGTTAAACGGATTTATTGCATTCAAGCTCAAAGGTGCTGGTTTTTTTATTATCCCGGTTTTTGCCGGCTTGCTGATGCTGGGTAATTTTGTCCGCACCGGGAAATCAAATGGAATTTTGAATACAGTTCTTGCAATTCCGGCATTAGTAATTCTGGCGCCATTCATAAAGATGTTTCCGGTAGGACTTGGTTTAAAAATATTATTCGCCAGTTCTATCCTAACTGTGCTTTGCTTTTCACTTCTGCTGCCTGTACTTGGTTCCTTTAGCAGAAAAGATATTTGGGCAGCTATGTTTTTATTACTGGGTGTAGGGTTATTTGTAAAAGCACATCTAAGTTCTGGTTATCAAAAGGGGGAAGCGAAACCCAATAGTTTAGTTTATATTTTTAATAACGGAAATAATAAGGCGTATTGGGCCACTTATGACAAAAATCTTGATGACTGGACAAAGGCTACACTGGGCGAAAAGCCAGCAAATGCAGAAGCTTTGAATAAAGATCCCCTTTACAGTAAATACGGTTCGTCATTTACTTATCAAAATGACGCACCCCTGAAGTCCATCCCATCCCCAACTATTGATTTTGTCTACGATTCAATCATCGGCGACATGCGAATATTGAAAATTAAAATAACGCCAAACAGGAAGGTAAATCGCTATGACATTTTTGCAAATGAAAAAATGGATATCTACGATCTTAAAGCCAATGGGGCAAAGCCGCTGGGTCAAAAAACAAACAAACTTACTCCGAGGAGAAAAAAAGTATTAAGTTATTACGTAGTTGATAATATTCCCCTGGAACTTGAATTTGCAATACAAAAAAATACGCCGCTTGAAATGAGTTTATGGGAAAGTTCTTTTGACCTTTTATCGAATCCATTGTTCAATGTTCAACCGCGGAAGGACTGGATGATTGCAGTACCCTTTGTGTTGAATGATGCAGTGATTATCCAGCAAGAGATCAGCCGTAAATAATGGGACTGGAAATGTACTTTAAGAACGGGTTTCATATTTTATTTAACCTTATTTCCACCTGCCTGTTCTTTTATCTTTGTTATATTTATGTAGATAGATATGCGGGAAAGTACCCCTCATGAAAGCGTTGCAGGATTTATCTTTTATCAAGTATACTTTAACAGATCAATGGAAAAACCACTGGTAAATAAGAAATACAAACTTCAAAAATTCCCGGGAAAAGGCGGGTGGACCTATGCCATGATCCCGGAGATTTCGCAGGATAAAAAAGCCCCTTTTGGCTGGGTTAAAGTAAAGGGCAGTATCGATGACTATACATTTAGTGATTACCGGCTGATGCCAATGGGGAACGGACATTTGTTCCTTCCGGTGAAAGCTTCAGTCCGCAAACAGATTGGTAAGGGAGAAGGAGATTATGTGCAGGTGGTGCTGTTTAAAGATGAATCAGTCCTTCATATACCAGATGATTTACTTCTTTGCCTGGCAGATGAACCACTTGCTCATGATAGGTTTTTCAAACTGAGTGAAACTGTTCAAAGGGAATTTATTAAGTGGATAGGATCAGCTAAAAAAGTTGAAACAAGAGCGGAAAGAATGGCTGCAGTCATTGATATGCTGCTGAAAGAACAAAGGCTGAGTGGGAAAGACAAAACTTAATCGTATTTAATAATTATTTGCGAATGATTCATGCGGGCGGCTTCATAATATGTGCTGTGATCATTTTCATCGCAGGGAGAAAACTAACTTTTTACGGTGATCTGCTTGCGGAAAAAACAGGTATGGGTAAAGCGTGGATCGGATTGATCCTTATGGCTTCCGTTACTTCGTTGCCGGAACTGATGGTTGGTATCAGTTCTTCTGCCATTGTACAATCTGCGGATCTTGCTGTTGGTGATATTCTTGGCAGTTGCGCTTTCAACTTAGGTATCCTGGCGATTATGGATGCTTTTTTACCGCGTCATCGTACCCTTTTGGGGACGGCTTCACCAAATCATATATTGGCTGCGGCACTGGGCATTATATTGATCAGTATGGTTGGTATGGCTATTTTTCTGCCGGAAGATATTGTGCTTTCATCCTGGATTGGGTTGACCAGCCTTTCTTTCATCATCATTTATTTATTATCAATCAGGCTGATCTACCTGAATGAAATGAATTTAGCTAAAGTTTCTGCTGGAACTGTTGTACAGAATCACCTGAATACTGAAGTTACACTGAAAACGATCATAAGTAAATATATTTTGTTTGCCCTCATCATTATTGTTGCCGCATTACCATTACCTTATTTCGCGGATAAGATTGCTGAAGATACCGGACTGGGTAAATCATTTGTAGGAACTTTTTTTCTGGCTGTATCAACCTCACTGCCTGAAATAGCGGTCTCCATAGCTGCTGTACGCATTGGTTCGCTGGATTTGGCGGTAGGAAACCTGCTTGGCAGTAATTTATTCAATATCCTTATTCTGGGCATTGATGATATTTTTTATACCCAAGGCCACATCCTTAAAGATGCTTCGCCTAATAATATTATTTCTGTTTTCAGTGCCGTTCTAATGACGGCTATTGCAATTATCGGACTAAGCTATCGCACAAAAGGGAAAAGATTTTTACTGGCGTGGGACGCGGCATTGATATTCTTTATTTACATTGTTAATTTGATTTTACTTTTCAAGTTTTCAAATTCATAACTTATGAATTGGCATCAACTGACAACTGCTGAAGTTTATGCAAAAATGGGTACGTCTGATAAAGGCCTCACCATGGATGCAGTTGCCCAAAAAATGGAAGAATTTGGGCCTAACGAACTGCTGGAAAAAAAGAAAAAGCCGGCATGGCGGATTTTCCTCCTGCAGTTCAGGGATTTCATGATCCTGGTTCTAATTGCTGCTGCCATTATCTCTGGTTTTATTGGTGATCTTACAGATGCGATGATCATCCTTGTCATTGTACTATTAAATGCCATATTAGGTTTTGTTCAGGAATACCGCGCAGAAAAAGCCATTGAAGCACTAAAGAAAATGGCTACACTTCAGGCACAGGTAATCCGGGATGGTATACCTGTTTCTCTTCCCTCTTCAGAAATAGTCCCTGGGGATATAGTTTTACTGGAAGCTGGTAATGCTGTTCCGGCTGATCTCAGGCTTTCAGAGACACATAGTTTGCATATCGATGAATCTGCCTTAACAGGAGAATCAGTTCCTGTTGATAAAAATGAAAATATGATCGAAGGCGGCGATATCCCCCTGGGCGATCGATTTAATCTTGCGTTTAAAGGTACACTTGTCACCAACGGACGGGCAAAAGGGATAGTAATTGGTACTGGCATGAATACGGAGATTGGCAAGATCGCCCGAATGCTGCATGAAGATGAAACGGTAACACCATTGCAAAAGCGAATGGAGGATTTTGGAAAAAAACTTTCCTACCTGATACTGGCCATTTGCCTCTTACTGTTGGGGGTTGGGCTCTTAAGAGGGGAGGAGCCATTAAAAATGTTGTTGCTAGCCATTTCCCTTGCCGTTGCTGCGATTCCTGAAGCTCTTCCTGCCTTAATTACCATTGCACTGTCGATGGGCGCTAAAAGGCTGGTAAGAAAGAATGCCCTTATCAGGAAATTGCCTGCTGTTGAAACTTTGGGATCGGTAACTTATATCTGTACCGATAAAACCGGCACCCTGACCGAAAATAAAATGAAAGTCGTGAAGACGGATGTTTTGCCCGACCAATTAATATTAGACGAACGGTTACCGATTTTTGATTGTGCCATCGCACTCAACCATGATGTAAAACATACTTCTGACAAGAGCCTGCTGGGTGATCCAACCGAAATTGCCCTGGTAGAATTTTTCCAGAAAAAGCACAGTTTGGATGATTTATTACAAATCCTGGAAAGATTTCCGCGTCTTTGCGAACTGCCATTTGATTCTGATAGAAAATGTATGACTACTGTACATCGCTATGGACAAAACTTCCTGGTTATTTCCAAGGGTGCTGTTGAATCTGTTGAGGCCAGCCTCTCCGATGATAACCCTCGAAGTGAAATCCTAAGAAAGGCAAATGAAATGGCTTCCAATGGCATTAGGGTGATCGCATACGGATATAAGGTGTTGGCAAGCCTGCCTGAACCATTCACTTATGAATTAGTGGAGAAGGATTTGTTATATGCGGGAATGGCCGGGATGATAGATCCGCCAAGAGAGGAAGTGAAACAGGCCATTGCTGAATGTAAAACTGCCGGAATACATGTTGTTATGATTACCGGCGATCATCCGGCAACAGCATCTGCCATTGCCCGGGAGATTGGCATACTGACGGACAATGATCTCGTAATGACGGGTTCTGAACTAAAAGTAATGCCACCGGAAACTTTTGATCGAATGGTTGAGCGTGTCAGGGTTTATGCACGTGTTTCACCTGAACAAAAACTGCATATCGTCAAAGCGCTTCAACGGCAGCATCATTTTGTGTCGATGACGGGGGATGGGGTGAATGATGCACCCTCATTGAAAACGGCAGATATAGGAGTAGCGATGGGAATCAATGGTACGGATGTGAGCAAGGAGGCGGCACATATGATTTTGCTGGACGATAATTTTGCAACCATTGTAAAAGCAGTCAAAGAAGGCCGGCGGATCTTTGATAATATCCGCAAGTTTGTAAAATATATTATGACCTGCAACGGGGCTGAGATCTGGACAATCTTCCTCGCGCCATTTTTCGGTTTGCCGATACCGTTATTGCCTATCCACCTGCTCTGGATCAACCTGGTAACAGATGGATTACCCGGACTGGCGCTGGCAGGCGAAAAAGCGGAGAAAGACATCATGCGCAGACCGCCAAGGAAAACGGATGAAAGCCTTTTTGCAGGGGGGATCGGATACCATATAATCTGGGTTGGGCTGGTGATGGCCGGGGTCACTTTGGCTGCACAGGCATGGGCGATAAAAATGGGAATGGAACATTGGCAAACAATGGTGTTTTCAATCCTGGCCTTTTCGCAATTGGGTCATGTTCTGGCTATCCGCAGTGAAAGGCAGTACCTCTTCAGCCAGGGGCTGTTGTCAAATCTCCCGCTGATAGGTGCCGTGATGCTGACCGTATTATTGCAGCTTGGTGTGATATATCTGCCTTTTGCCAATAAACTTTTTAAAACGCAGCCCCTGACTTTTCACGAGTTGTTGATCTGTTTTATAGCAGCTGCATTTGTTTTTCATGCAGTGGAAATGGAAAAATTCGTCAGGCGGAATTTTATAGATAAAAAATGATCAACAGCCTTAGGGATACTACTGAATTTTATGTATTATTTTTTCAAGGAATATCAGGTATATAATTAAGCCCTGCTTTAATTATTTACTTCGCATATACATTAACGTTACAGTTTTTCACTTCTGAGTATAATCATTAAAAGGAATGATTGCAGTCAGTTTTATTGGATTTGCCGGTTGCTAAATTTGACTAAAATCTACTAATATGAGTTTCTCTAATATTACCCAGATCACAACAGAGCATAGTGAATGGCTGAAAGGGCTTGATTTTTATAAAGAAGATATCCATATCCTGGAGCATAGGCTTGCGGAAATTGTAGCTAAAAATACCAGTTTTGAAGCCCGCCAGGGGGTAGAACATTTCCAAAACCAGTTCCTCATACAATTGAACAATATCGATGAACTTAGTCATAAGGTCAGGGAGCACAATTCATTTTTTGCAAAATCCCCTTTGGTAGTTGAGGAAATAGTTGAAAACGAGAGGCTGGCTGACCATGAAAACCTGAAAGATGAGTATATGTTTTTTGAAAAAATAATGAAAGAGTTAAGGCAGGAATTCAACATATACCTCTCTAAGTGGATGTGAAGAGTAGCAAATGATATTTAGCTGTGGTAACTTACTGCTGCTAAATTCACTTGTATTCTCCAAATACTTTCCGAAGCTGGTCGGCGATTTCCCCCAGTGTGCAATAATTTTCCACGGCTTCAATTACAACCGGCATAAGGTTTCCTGTTCCCTTTGCTGTTTCATGGATTTTTTCCAGGCATGATGCCGCTTTTGATGCATCCCTTTTTTGGCGCAGCGAGGCCAGTTTTTGGGATTGAACCACCCTGATATTGTCGTCTATATGCATGACCGGCGTTTGGTTATGTTCTTCAACATGGAATTGGTTCATGCCCACAATAATTTTGGACCCGGCCTCCATTTCACGTTGGAAAGTATATGCACTTCGGGCTATTTCATCCTGCATGAATCCTTGCTCAACAGCAACCACACTGCCACCCATAGCATCAATTTTCTGGATGAGTTCTGTTGCGAGTTTTTCCGTTTCCATTGTCAGTGATTCCACATAATACGAGCCGGCAAGTGGATCTACCGTATCCGGCACGCCACTTTCAAAAGCCACGATTTGTTGTGTACGCAGTGCTATGCGGGCGGCTTCTTCTGTAGGCAGGCTGAGCGCTTCGTCGTACCCATTAGTATGTAGCGATTGCGTGCCCCCCATCACTGCCGCCATGCTTTGGATCGTAACCCTGGCAATATTATTAAGGGGTTGTTGAGCAGTAAGGGTGCTCCCGCCGGTTTGCGAATGGAACCGCAGCATCATGGCTTTGGGATCGGTTGCGCCCAGATCCTTCATAATCTGTGCCCACATGCGCCTGGCAGCCCTGAATTTTGCAACTTCTTCGAACAGGTTATTATGCGCATTAAAAAAGAATGACAGCCGCTTACCAAAGACATTGATGTCAAGCCCTTTTTCCTGAGCCGCTTTCACGTATGCTTTGCCGTTACTAAGTGTGAAAGCTATTTCCTGAACAGCGGTACTTCCGGCTTCGCGGATATGATAACCAGAGATGGAAATTGTGTTCCACTTGGGAACCTCACTGCTGCACCATTCAAAAATATCAGTGATAATCCGCATGGATGGCTTGGGTGGATAGATGTATGTGCCTCGTGCTGCATATTCCTTGAGGATGTCGTTTTGGATGGTTCCCGAAATTTTCCTGAGGTCAGCACCCTGCTTTTTGGCAAGTGCAACATATAAGGCAAGTAGGATATAACCGCTGGCATTGATGGTCATGGAAGTTGAAACCTTTTCCAGATCAATCCCCTTAAATAATATTTCCATGTCCTCAATGCTGTCTATGGCTACGCCAACTTTGCCTACCTCTCCTTCAGATAGGGGGTGGTCGCTGTCATAGCCAATCTGGGTAGGAAGATCAAAGGCTACGCTCAAGCCCATCACCCCCTGTGATAATAAGTAATGATATCTTTTATTACTTTCTTCAGCAGTAGAAAATCCCGCATACTGGCGCATGGTCCATAAACGGCCTCGGTACATATCAGGCTGAACTCCCCGGGTGAAAGGAAAAATGCCAGGTTCTTCTACCGACAAGCCGGTTATGTCTGTAGGGCGGTAGCATAGTTTAATTTCTATACCGGAATCTGTTTGTTTTCTCTCAGCCATGGAAATTAGTTTTCTTGTTTAAGATAAGGCGAAAAATGAATGTGCTAACTCAAAGAATCTTGCTATAAAATTTTTTTAGCTTCAAAATTTATTGCTTCCAGTACCATTGTATGAAGCGAGGCCCTTGGATCAGCATTCAATACATCGGCAATTTTCCGGCTCAGTTCATTGCCTTTGATATCCGCTGGTAGTGTCTGACTTACCTGGTTGATTATAAAAATATTTTGTTCCTTCAGGTTATTGAGGGCCTGCCAGGCAGTTGAGGCCACATAAATCTGTTGAGACAAGTTATAATCAAATTCTGTTTTGATTTGTTCAATAAGTACCGATTGGTATTGCCTGACACTCAGGTCACCTGCCGGGATTCTGGTTATCAGATTGGGTAGTGATATCCTTTCAGCCAGCATAACCAACCTCTCATATGCCTGCAACCTCAGGTTCAGGGTACTTTCACCAGCAGGTTTAGATTCGGTTAATGTTTTTTTCAGGCTTTTCTTTTCATTAAACCAGTAAATAAGGTAAAGGGCTATTACAAGTACGCAAGTGGCAATCCCTCCATATAACACAAGGTCTTGATTGTTCATATTTTCAAAATATTTGCCAAAAATACAGATTGCAGGATAAACTTTAACTTCCTGAAAATGTTTGTAAATTTACA
>Ga0209254_10007204_pt1 | contig 10249 bp, 12 predicted proteins | sample FrelakmetDIP11DI_FD_187148 | JGI IMG/M metagenome (GOLD analysis project Ga0209254, IMG submission 187148) | Freshwater lake sediment microbial communities from the University of Notre Dame, USA, for methane emissions studies - DIP11 DI (SPAdes)... | ecosystem: Environmental > Aquatic >...
TGTACTTCGCACCCGATGAGGTGGAGCCGCTCGGCATCGACGAGCCGAGCCCAGAAGGGAGTTCGAGATGAACGTCATAGGGTGGATCGCCACGATCGTCGTGGCACTGCTGGTCCTGGCCGGGGTGGCGATCGGGGTCCGGTCGATACCGGACGTTCAGCGCTACCTGCGGATGCGGCACATGTAGTGGGCGCGGTGACCGCACGCATCCTGGTCGCCGGCGTCGGCAACATCTTCCTCGGCGACGACGGCTTCGGCCCCGAGGTGATCCGCAGCCTCGGCCACCACTTCGACCGTGACGACTCGGTTCGAGTCGTCGACTATGGCATCGGTGGGATGCACCTGGCCTACGACCTGTTGGACGACTGGTCGGCGCTGGTCTTGGTCGATGCCCTGCCCAACCGCGGATCGCCCGGATCGCTACACGTGTTCGACGCCGATCACGAATCACTGAGGGCCAGTTCAGCTTTGGACGCGCACGGGATGGACCCCGCCGCGGTGTTCGCCAGTCTGAACGCGCTCGGCGGCACCGCGCCGCAGACCGTCGTCGTCGGATGCGAGGTCCTCGATACCGAGGACGGCATCGGCCTGAGCGAGCCGCTGCGCGCGGCGCTACCCGCCGCGGCCCGAGCGGTCCACGACGCGGTGACGCTGCTGCGCGGCCGGCCCGCGGCGCGGGAGGTGTGAGCCGATGTGTCTCGGTATCCCGGGTCGGGTGGTGTCGATGGTGGCGGGCTACGGCGGCCAGCTCGCACTGGTCGACGTCGCCGGGGAGCAGCGCCGGGTCAACATCGGCATGCTGCCCGGGGAAACCTTCGCCGCCGGTGACTGGGTGATCATCCACATGGGCTTCGTTGTCGAGAAGACCGACGCGCGCGGCGCCGAGGAGGCCATGACCGGGCTGCGGCTGATGGGCAGCGGACTCGACGAGGACCCGTGAACACCGGGACGCCGGGCTGGGAGCTGTTCGCCCGCTACGCATTCCCGCCCAACGAGCTCGGTTACTGCGGCCCGCCCGACTCCTCGGTCCTGCTGCAGGGCGCAGGGCACTCCGAGATCGCCCGGCACGCAGCCGGGTTCGACGGCGCCTGGCCCTACCTCGAAGAGATTGCCGCCGCCGTCGGCGCCGGGCATCCGCTCGAGACAGCCGTGGTGCGAAGCTACTGGATCGGCGGCCCGCAGTTGGCCGCAGTCGACGGGGCCAGGCTCGCGCGCCGGCTGCGCGCGGCGTTCGCCGGCCAACCCACCGGCGTTCTGGACTCGGTGCGCGCCGGCGCAGTGGCGAACCACAGCTTTCACGTCTTCGCCGTCTATCCCTGGGTGCGCTTCCTCGACATCGACCCCGCCACCCCGCTGCGCATCCTGCAGGCATGCCGGATTCGCTGGGGCACAGTGCTATCCGTGGACGACGAACACGTCGTCATGACCTCACGGCCGCTTCGCTTCGACGCCGGGGTGCTGACGCTCGGCGATACCACCGCCGAGTCCGTGCGCTGGAGCCGCGACGGCACCTCGCTGGCACCGGCGCCTCGACCGGGCGACACGGTGGCCGCGCACTGGGATTGGGTATGCGGAAGCCTCGACGCCGAGGATGTGGCCGACCTGGAACACGCCACCGTCGCGACGCTTGACCTGGTGAACACCGCCCGGCGTTCGGATCAGTCACTCAGTCGACATGCCTGAGATCCGAAGCCCTCAGGCACCGAAACGCAACGCGAGCACGCACACGTCGTCATTGCGGGGCGCCGGCGCCATCGTCTCCGTCAAGGCCCGGCAGGCCTGCGCCAGGGACACATCATCGGACCACTGGGCGATCAGGGTCTGCACGCGTCTCATCCCCGTCTCGATGTCCTGGCCGCGGCGCTCGATCAGCCCGTCGGAGTACATCACGACGATGTCACCCGGCTCGACCTTCACGTAGCCCTGGGCGTAGCTCACGTCGGCCACCGGACCCAGGACGGGACCGTGACCGGTCGCCAGCCGGGTGATCTCAGCCGTGGCGGCACGGCGCAGAAACGGCGGTGGATGGCCGGCCGACGCATAGGACAGCGATCGCTCTCTCGGATCGAAGACCGCCACATTCATGGTCGCGAACTTGCCGTTGCTGGCGTGGCGGGTGAAGGCGTTGAGTTCGGCGAGCACCCGGGCCGGCGACAGACCCTGCAGGGCCAGAGACCGGCCCGCGCTGCGCAGCTGCGCCATGTCCTCCACCGCGGGCAAACCGTGTCCGACGACATCTCCGATCGCGATGTAGGTCAGGCCGTCCCGCACCGCCATGACGTCGTACCAGTCACCGCCCAGTCCCTGGACGTCGTCGGCCGGCTCGTAACTCACCCCGACGTCGAGGCCGGGGATCTCGGAGGGGGCGGTGGGCAGGACCGCTGCCTGCAGCACGGCGGCGCGCGCGTGTTCGTCGGCGTACACCCGGGCCCGAACCAGGGCCTGGCCGATCATCGTCGCGACCGCGGAGGTATAGGCCAGCTGGGCGTTGTCCAGCGGCTGAGGGCTGCCCCACATCAGCACCAGCACGCCGATGGACTTGCCGCCGGTGGTGAGCGGCCAGCTCACCAGGGACTCGGCGCCGCTGGCCGCCATCCACTGTGCGTTGTCAGGGAACCTGCGGTGGTACTCGGCCGGGTCGCGAATGACCACCGGTTGCCCGGTGCGGACCGCTTCGCAGGCGGCGGTGTGCTCGTCCAGGCGCACGCCGCGGCCGAACCTGGCGACCACCGGTTCGGGGTAACCGGCCATCGTGACCCAGGTCAGCGTCGTGCCGTCGGCACCGACGAGGCCGACGTTGAGTGCCTGCGCCCCGGCGTCGTTGAGCACCTGCGAGACCACCGCGTCGCCGATCTGCTTCTCGGTCAGCGCCCCGGACAGCAGTTGGCCCAGCCGCGCCAGGGTTTCCAGGCGCAGGCGTTCGCGCCGTTCGGCTTGTCGCTGCCGCACCGCAGTGACCCGCCCCGCGGCCTCCTGGGCGATCAGCATCGCGACGAGTACGACGACGGCGATGAAGGACTGCGTGACGGCCAGTCGTCCGGCCGGGGGCAGGTCCAGTTGAGCGAAGGTCCCGTACCCGGCGTCGGTCATGTAGTTCGCGATGAAGGCCAGTACCGCACCGCAGAGGGCGGACCCGAGCATGTCGAGCCGGAACGCCGCCCAGGACATCACCGGCAGCAGGAACAGCGCCGGTGGCAGATCGGTCATGAACGACACCACGGCCAGTCCCGCAGTCGCCAGCAAGACGATCACCGTCTCCAGCCCGCGAGCGCGGAGAACATGAATCTGTCTGGGCCACAACAGGATTGGCGTGCCTACCACCAGGACGCCGATGCCGTCTCCGGCCCACCAGTGCAGCACCGCCGACGGCCACCACGCCCCGGTTTGCAGTGCACCGACCATCCCGCCGATCATTCCGCCCACAAGCGGTCCCAGCACGACCGCTCCGGCGACGAACAGCGCCAGGTGGTCGCGGCGGCGCAGGTCGGGCGTGCCCTTGCACCAGGCCAATACCAACGAGGCACCGATCAGCGGCTCCACCGAGTTGGCCGCCGCGAAGCCGACGGCCGCCGCCCAGCTGACGCCGTGACTCAGGTCGACGGCGAATTCGGCCAGCACGATCGCGGCGACGATCACCGGCCACAACGAGCGGCGGGTGAGCAGCATGGCCGCCACCGTCACCCCGGCCGCCGGGAAGAACGCCGGACCGACGCCGGCCCCGAACGCCTGCCAGGAGAACACCGCACCGGCCAGGTAGGCCAACGTCACCCAGCCGAACAGGCCCGTCGCCGCGCCGAGACGGTCACGGCGGCTCACCATGGTCAAGCAGCCGCACCCCGCACTTCGCGGATCATCCGCCTCACGCGCACCCGCTGAGCCTATCCACCCCAGCAGCCCACCCAAAGCGGAAGCCAGAATGCGATGGCCGCCCGGGTCGCTCCCGCGTTCTATCTAGTTCCGAAAAGAGCTGATTTGCAACATCTTTCACTTCCGGGACGCCACGGTGAAGACGGCTTCGACTTGGGCGGCGATCTCCACGTCCTCGGGCCGCAAAGCGAACTCCGCGGGTCCGCCGGCAGGCATGCCCTCCGCCGCCAACATCGCGCGCGCCACGGGCGCCGGCCTGCCCATGCCTGGGTCGCTGACGCTGCGCACCACGACCTTGCCGAGGTCCAGAGCGTCGGCGTAGTCCTGGGCGCGGCGCTGCGCTTCGCGCACCGCCTTCTGCCGGGTCACCCGCTCGGTCTTGAGCCGATTGGTCTCGGTCAGCGCCCAGTCGACGTAGCTGACGCTCAGGCCGTCGACCCCCGCACTCCAGGACACCCACTTGGCGAGTTCGAAGAAGTCGCGGAACGTTGCGGTGATGGACACCGAAGCCGAATGCACCAGGGGCAGTTGCTTGCCGTCCTTGTGCCATGGCCGCCGCGCCCCCAACCGCACCTGGTCGAAGGCATACCAGGTGACCGGCCCCTTCTTCGGGTGATGCAGGGCTTCGATCGAGGCGGTGACCTCGGCCAGCGCGGCGGTGACCGCCAGGAACACCGGCTCGGGCTGCGGGCCCTCCAGCGTCAGCGCGGCGTGGACGGTTCCGCGTTCGGGGGGCACCGTGACCGTGTACTGGCCCCGCACGCTGATTTCGACAGACATTCCACCCACCCTAGGGACCCGGTCGGGCGAAGGCCATGGAGTATCGCCCTCAGCGCCGCCGCTCGCGGCCGCGACGCAGGAAGAACTCGACGGCTCGGGTGATCGAGTCGTGGACGTCGCCGGGCTCCCAGCCCAGCTCGCGGACCGCCTTGCTGTGGTCCATCGGCGCCATGGCGTCCATCAGGCGCACGGTGGTGCGGGTCAGCTGGAGGTCCCGACGCGTGAGCCGGGCGAGGAGGCTGCCCAGGACACCGACGGCTGTCATCGCCGGTTTGGGGATGCCCCAGCGGGGCGCCGGCACGCCCGCCGCGCGCGCAGCGGTCTCGTAGAGCTCGCGGTAGGGCAGGAAGCGCTCGGAGATGATGTAGCGCTCGCCGACACGTCCGCGGTCGGCGGCCAGCACCAGTGCGCGGGCGGCGTCCTCGACACCGATCACCTCGGTGGCCATGCCCGCCATGTAGAACGGCAGCTTTCCGGCGGCCGCGGCGGCGACCAGCGACGCAGTAGTAGACGACGTCGCAGCCCGACATCGCCGTGCGCAGCGCGTGGTCGTCGAAGATGTCGCCGTAGTGGCGCTGCACCGGCAACCCCGCGATGGCGCGCGTCGAACTGGTCTCCCGCATCATCACCCGGACGCTCTCGCCGCGCTCGACGAGTTGACGGGTCACATGCGAGCCGAGGAAACCACTCGCGCCGATCACGAGCTTGTCGGCAGCCATGGCCGCAGCATGCCCGATGAGCAGACCGGAAGACAAGATCGCGAATGTGTTCACTGCGTCCCCCGGGTGAGGCGTTCCGCGAAGTTCACTAGGATCGGCCCGAAGCACGTAACACCGCGGAGGTCGAGCACCATCTCTTCGACGAATAGCACCCGAGAAGCCGACGCCGACACCCCGGCCACGACCACCACCCGGCCGCTGTATGTCGGCACCGGTTACGACCCTGGCTTCGCAGCCGACGCCCTTCGCGACGACGTCGACGGGCCGTGGTCGGCTGCGGTGGACGCACAGAACACCGCGTTGCCCGACTTCACCCCAGAGCGCCGCTGGGCCCCGGTGGTGCTCGGTGCGCTGGGGATCGTGGTGCTCGCCGCGTTGGTGATCGCCGTGATCACTGTCGCCCACCGGTCCTCGCAGCCCACCGAGCAGGCACCGGCTCCCGCGCCGCCGTCGACGTCGGCCGTTGCCCCCTCCCCCGCGACGCCCACGCCGTCGGCTCCCCTGCCTGTCGCCCCGCCGGCCTACTCGAGCGTCACGGCGACCGCCTCCACCGTCGTGACGCCACCGCCGCCGGTCATGCAGCCGGGCGAACCGCAGCCGAAACCCGGCGTTCGCCAACGCCTGCGCGACCTTTTCCCACGACTGTTCCCCGGTCGTTGACCTCACCACTGTCCAGACTGGGCGTGACCCTGCCCGTGCTCGCCGCGCCGATGGCCGGCGGCCCGACCACCGTCGACATGGTTCTGGTCGCGGCGCAGGCGGGATCCTTCGGCTTCCTCGCTGCCGGATACAAGACGCTCGAAGCGATGCACGCCGAGATATCCAAGGTGCGCTCGGCCGAAGTGCCGTTCGGCGTCAACCTGTTCGCCCCCAACAGCGTTCCGGTCGGTCGGGAGGCTTACCACCGCTACGCGGCCGCCATCCAACCCGAGGCCGACCGATTCGCACTCACGCTAGCGGCGAACCCGATCGAGGACGACGACTCGTTCGGCGCGAAGATCGATGCCCTGCTCGCCGAGCCGGTGCCGGTGGTCAGCTTCACGTTCGGAATCCCCGACCACACCGTCATCCGCAGTCTGCAATCGGTCGGCACACTCGTCATCCAGACCGTCACCTCCGGTCCGGAGGCCGCACTCGCCGCCACCGCCGGAGTCGATGCGCTGACCGTCCAAAGCGCCTTCGCCGGAGGTCATTCCGGCACGCTCACGCCCGAACGGCGACCCGCCGACGTGCCCCTGCCCGACCTCGTCTCGGAGATCAGACATCACGTCGGCCTGCCTATCGTGGCCGCCGGCGGTCTGGGCACGGCCGAGGACGTCGCGGCCGCCATCGGTGCCGGAGCGGTCGCCGCGGCGGTGGGCACCGTCCTGCTGCGGGCCCGGGAGAGCGGCACCTCGGCCACCCACCGGGCGGCACTGATCGACCCTGGACGCACCGAAACCGTTGTGACCCAAGCATTCACCGGACGTCCGGCGCGCGGGCTGCGCAACGCCTTCATCGACACCTACGAGGCGCAGGCCCCCTTGGGCTATCCGGCGATCCACCATCTCACCGGTCCGCTGCGCAGGGCCGCCGCGGCAGCGGGCCGGTCCGATCTCGTGCACCTGTGGGCCGGTACCGGATATCGGCACGCCACCGACGAGTCGACGGCTCAGATACTCACCCGGCTGGCGGCCGCGCTCTGAGAGCTCACCGCCGCCGGGCGGTGACGACCAGGTACTCCCACTGCATCGTCGGCGAACCGGCGAGTGCGTCATCACCGAGCGCGGCCAGCTCCGCGTCGAGGGCCGTGACCGCCTGCGGCTGACCGGCGATCGCGCGGTAGGCCGAGATCGTCGGTCCGTAGTGGGTCTTGAAATAGTCGCGGAAGGCGGCCCCGTCACCGAAGTGGTCGACGGCCAACGTTGCGCGCCTGGTCTCAACGTCGCTCACCCAGTCGCCGAACAGGGCACGGACGTGGCCCTCATCCCCCCACAGGGGTGGCGGCTGCACGCCCGGGGGCGGGGCGGGGACGTGCGGCTTCATGGTCGCGAACATCCGGCCGATGAACCCGGTGGGGGTCCAGCTCAACACCGCGATGGTGCCACCGGGGCGACAGACTCTGATCAGTTCGTCGGCGGACTGCTGGTGGTGCGGGGCGAACATGACGCCGATGCACGACATCACCACGTCGAACTCGCCGGCGCCGAACGGCAGCGCCTCGGCGTTGGCCTCCCGGAACGTCATCGCGACGCCGTGGGCGGCGGCCACCGCCCGGCCGTGGTCGAGAAGTTCCGGGCACAGGTCGCTGGCTGTCACCTCGGCACCGGCCGATGCCGCCGCGAACGCCGCGTTGCCGGTCCCTGCCGCCACGTCCAGCACCCGGTCGCCGCGCCGAACTCCGGCGGCCGCGACGAGTTCGGGACCCAGCGGCGCCACCAGTTCGTCGGCGATCGCGGGATAGTCGCCCAGTGCCCACAGCGCGCGGTGCTTGCTTTCCAACTCGCGGTCGATGATCGGCGTGCTCATGAGGTACTCCTTCCGAGTCGAGTAATGCTTTGAGCTTGCGCCGACCGGTGATCGAATTCCAGTGCGCGATGTGAAGTGAATTCGGTACAAGATCTGTACTAGTCAACCGGCCCCGGTAGGGCGTCTACTGAAAAGACATCTAGGAAAGGGGGCGGCCGATGTCGGCCTATGGACAGTTCTGTCCGGTCGCCAAGGCGATGGAACTGCTCGACGAACGCTGGACGCTGCTGGTGGTCCGCGAATTGCTGGAGGGCAGCGCACATTTCAACGATCTGCGCCGCGGAGTGCCCAAGATGTCACCGGCGCTGTTGTCCAAGCGGCTCAAGTCGCTGACGCGCGCCGGGCTGATCGAGCGCACTGAGATCGGGGGACGCAGCATCTACGCGCTGACCGAGTGCGGCCAGGAGCTGTCCGGCGTCGTGGACGCCCTGGGCGCCTGGGGTGTCCGCTGGATCGGCCATCTCGGCGACGACGACCTGGACCCGCACCTGCTGATGTGGGACATGCAGCGCCGCATCCCGATCGACACCTGGCCGCGGGCGCGGACCGCGGTGGCTTTCGATTTGACGGGCGTGACGCCCACGGCGTCACGATGGTGGCTGGTGGTCGCCGAGGGCCGCGCCGACATCTGCGACTTCGACCCGGGCTACGACGTCGCCGCGACCGTGTCGACGAACCTTCGCACGCTCACGCAGATCTGGCGAGGCGACACGTCGTGGTCGCGCGCCCTTCTCGACGGCAGCGCCGCGATCTCGGGCACCGCCGAGGTCCGAAAGGCGTTGCCCCGCTGGATCGGTCAGTCCAAGATCGCCGCGATACCCCGGCCGGCCTAGTCAGTCCTTCAGACAGGACGCGGCGCCGTTGATGACACCGTCGCGGTAGTGCCGGATCCGTTCGAAGCCGGCACCCTGCCGATCGACGTCGCCGTCGCCGCGGAACACCAGCAGCGCGGTGATCGCCTCGTCGAGATCGCCGGGCGAGATCCGGAAGCTGCTGGTGTCGGAGCGGTTGCCCAGCACCACACTGGCCGTGTAGGCGCCGGCGAAGCAGTCCCCCCGCAGCGACTGGGTCTTGTCGTCGGACTGGTCATTGGCCCTCGTCATCGCGGCCAGGCCGTACTGGGTGGCCAACAGCGTCGCCACCGCGAAGTCACCGCCCTGCCGGTACACCGTGGGCATCGCATCGACGTTGTCCCAGCCGATGTAATCGTCAGTTACGCAGTAGAACAAGGCGTAGTCCGCGGTGGACTTGCCTCCGCACGGCGGCGGGTTGGCCGGGTCGAACGGCTCCAGGCCCTTGACCGGCACCCAGGGCTCACCGTCGGTCAGCTCCGGGTACACCCGGGTCCAGTAGTCCTCCAGGTCGTAGGGGACGCCGTTGATGATCGAATCGTACGGCGCGTCACCGCCGCTGGCCGCGTCCTCGGCGTCATTGAAGGGCAGCTCCACGACCACGGGGTCGTCGTCGCGGTAGGCCTTGCACGCCTCGGGCCCGTTGTCGTAGCCGTCCTGGAACGCGCCGACCCGGTCGAAACCGCTGCCGTGCGCCGACGGGTCGATCTTGCTGGTGCCCGGTGAGTCACGCAGCTCCAAGATTCCGGCCAGCGCGGTGTCCAGTTCGGCGGAGTTGACCTTGAAGACGTCCTTGGCCTGGGCGTGTTTGGCCCATCCGCCGGCGAAGCAGTCCGCCTGCAGTTCCTTGGTTACCGTGCGAGCGGTGAAGTTCGAGCGCTCCTGGACGGCATGGCCCCACTCGTGAGCGAGCACGATGGGGATGACGAAATCGCCGAACTTGGACTGCAATTCGGGCAGAAGATCCTCGGAGTCCCAGGCCACGACGTCCTTGGTCGAGCAGTAGAAGGCGTTGCCGGAGATGTCGGCGGCGTCGGAGGCGCACGGCGGCAGATCGCCGGAGGACGGGATCACGGCGAAGAACCCGCCGTCGACGGGCTTGTAGTCGCCGCCGTAGAGCTTGGGGTACTCCTCGCCCCAGTACTTCTGGAGGTCGGCGATCGCCGCGACGGCGATCTTGTTCACCGGAGTCGACGCGTCGCCATTGATGGTGATGTCGTTGTTCTGTGTTGGTGGTGTGCCCGAGGCCGGGGTGGGCACCACGGGTTTGGGACCGCCGCAAGCGGCCAGCAGCAGGGCGGCCGCGGCAAGCGACAGTACACGCGTGCGCATGCGCGCAGATTAGCCAGGAGGACCGGAATTCGGCGTGAATCCGACAAAAAGCTGATGTGTGACGCGTGTAAAGAGTTGTTGGGAGCTACTTGATCAGCGGATCGCGAGGCATACCGAGGATGCGTTCGGCGATCTGGTTGCGGGTGACCTCCGAGGTGCCGCCGGCGATGGCCATCCCGCGGGCGCCCATGG
>Ga0209254_10007205_pt1 | contig 10248 bp, 8 predicted proteins | sample FrelakmetDIP11DI_FD_187148 | JGI IMG/M metagenome (GOLD analysis project Ga0209254, IMG submission 187148) | Freshwater lake sediment microbial communities from the University of Notre Dame, USA, for methane emissions studies - DIP11 DI (SPAdes)... | ecosystem: Environmental > Aquatic >...
AGGATATTTTGAGGTATATCTAATTCCTCAACCGATTTTGGTTGAGCTAACACCTCGTCTAATAGTATGTTATTTGCCATGATTGACTCCACCGCGCGTAATGTTTTTCTTCCCCTGACATTATACAATGAGCCAATGGATTGTATCAATTACAAGTTTGCAAGTATTTTAAGATTCGATGATGCGATAAGAAGTAAATATATCCATAATACCCAGGCTCAATCGACAAAACGAGCTTCAATCCATCTAAACCATAAGATAATTTAAATAAAAAACACAGTTATGATGATTAAAAAGCCATAACTGTGCCTTTATGAAAATATAGTAATATTATTTTAAACCTTCAGATTATTTTGAATCATTCGCTTCATTTTCAGTTATAAGAAAGAAAATCAATCCATTCAATTACTTGGACTATCCTACCCCAATATCCTCTAGCGAAACTCGATCTTTTCAAGCCACTCTTCACGCCAGAATAGAAGGCAAGATCGGTCACAGCGCCCAAAGACCGGGGTACCCTGGCAATAGATCTCATCAAGCAGCACAATTCCACTAGCTTTTTTAACTTTATAATCACGCTCATCTAGGAATCTTTCCATCACTTTTAAAACTCGCTGCTCAGAGCCGCAATATTGTTTCATATTTTCTAAAAACGAACATCCGTTAAGTTCTTTAAATGGATTAAGTGTAGTTTGAATTTCATCCAGGGAACGAACTCGAACCCAATCACCAGATTTTAAACGGACCACGGGTGAACTTTCAGAAACCACATTATCATATACCTTCTCATTCCCTTTAATTGAAATCGTGTTTATAAAAAGTAGCATTTTCTTTAAGAATCTTTTTATATAATAATTCCATGACATTGCAAGAGCCCTTTTGATCCCATTTGTGATAGGCTGAGGGCCAAACTCTGCATTTCCTTCTGAAAAATGAGGTAAGCATGGTAGCTGGCATCCATCAAGTTTTTCCATGATCACCTCGTATATGTTTTTTGTTGCTATTCATCATATTTTCAACAGATTCCATTCCACATTAATCTCAAGATTCAATGTCTTGTTTGACTCTTGCCAAGCATTCTGGCCATTCCTGCTGTTTTAGGGGTAGCTTTCCGCATAAACAAAAACGCACCATCCCTTCTACTTTTGCCAAAGAGGCTCTTTCTGGATAACGCTGACTAGCATTTAATATTAATCGATGCAACGATTTTGTAACTAAAGGCTCTAGTATGGGATGGAAGGTTACTCGTTGACGTATTGCTTTCGCATTAATACCCATTCTAAATTTAAATTCATCCACAGTTTTTGGAGCATCCAATGATTGCACTGTAAAGAAAATGGAATTAATACCTTCCCTGGAAAGCAAGTTACTGCTGACAGAATAAAAGAGTGCATTGTTGACATGCATCTTAAAATACTTTCGGTGAGAGAAAGCATATGGAATATAAAAGGTATCTCCTATGCGACCAATAATGAGTGCAGCTGCCATTTCACCTCCCACAATTGCAGCCCAGGCTTCAAATCCATCCAATCCAACTGCGGAACGGCAGATCCGATTCCAATCAGCCTCCGTCATACTCGATAAGCGTCCTTGCCGATCAAGGGTATCACGTTGTAATTTCCACCCTTCTTTGGCAACACGTTCAAAAGATACGGACTCAATTTTACATGCGGATAATCCACGCCTGACTGCGTTCCGTGCCTGGCTGCGTAAAATTTCTAAATTATATGGGTTTACCAGATTGACTTGATAACTAATTTTTCCAAGGGGTGCTTCAATTGGTGTAGAATATCGGATGCATAAGATTTTATACTTCTTCATCATCTGGCGTAATTCCAATTCTGTAGGCTCGATCAGCCAATCGAAAGGAAAAGCCTGGTATACCCGGGGGACTGCATCGTACCAGTAGCTGCTTTGCGTTTGGATAACATGATGCCCTTGCCGACGATACCATTCAGCAAAATTCTCTGCATTCATTCATTCAACTCAAATTCTTAATAAAAATAACCTTCATTCTATTAAAACGATATTTATTAATAGATTATTGTCTACGGTCTTTTATCGCCAGTTCCAGAAAATGTTCAAATTGTTCAGCAGCATACTCTGGTGAATGATGCTGCTCAGCCCAATTGCGTCCGTTTTTACCAAGGCACTCACAAAGTGCGTTATCATTCTTTAGCGAAATAATTGCCTCAGCTAACTCAGCTGATTCCTCTGGAGCAACCCATACTCCTGCATCAGCTTGCTTAATAAGTTTCCAAGTTTCACTTTCAGAATCAACACTAACCAGAATTGGTCGACCACTTGCCATGATTGAAAATATCTTTGATGGTAAAGAATTAACACCCATTCCCTGGCGGAGCACAACCATAGATACATCAGCACTCGCCAATACTTCAGGAAGTCTGTCGCGTGGTTGAAATGCAATAAAGTGAAAATTCTTTAGGCTTCTCTGTTCCACCTGTTTTTGAAGTCTACCTTTAGCTGTACCTTCCCCAACAAAAACAAAATGAACCTCAGGGTGGTTTATCAGGAGCTCTGCTGCATTTAAGATGTGTTCGAATCCCTGTGAAAGGCCAAGATTACCAGCATATAAAACGATGAATTGGTTGTTAAGCCCATATTCCTGAGTAAAAGAATTGTTTTGAGGCAATGGATGAATTAGCTTTAAATCTACCCACGGATAGATAAGGGCGATATTTTCGTCAAGCACACCCATTTCTGTAATTGATTTTTTGAACGAGTCTGAAAGAATCTGCACCATTGTTGAATGGGTTATACAAAATCGCTCCAGGGTTGTGACCAATGAAATAACCGATTTCTTTTTAAATATCCCCAATTGTATACCAACATCAGGATATACATCATATACCGAATAGATGGTCGGCGTCTTACGGATTATAGAATGCCCAATCAGCGGAAATAATGAGCAAAAAAAAGGGTTTGAAATAATCGTGCAATCAAATTTTCGGGAAATTGTTGCTAAAATTGCTCCAATCTGGTAGATGGCGAACTGCACCATCCTTTTAATTAAGTTTTCTCGATCTAAAGACGGTATTGGAATCCGGATAACTTCTACCCCCTCCTCCAATGAGCTTTTAATCCATCGCCTCTTATAGCTTTCCAATACTTGCCCAGATGGATAATGGGGTACCATTGAAACGACTGTCACTCGATGACCAAGCTGTACTAATGCTATGCTCAGCAGATGAAACATCGGAGCGCTTGGTCCAAGATCGGGCGCATAATATGGAGTCAGGATCAGTATTTTCATGATCGTTTTTAAATCATTTTTGACAACAACCAATCTACACGATTACTATACAGCGATAAAAATCCGCATAGAATCAGAATTTGATTAAATCTTGATATGTTCACCCTGATGGAATTGGAAACCGATCAGAAAATATTGCCCTAATCTATACCCATATCGAGTCTTTGGAATCCCAAATTGTGTGAATTTAAAATTTAAAAACCCAAACCAATGGCAAATGGATACGATGTGCAAACACAATCGGGTCAGTTAGATGACCAGCAATGGCAGTGGTAGCTTTGATTTGCTCGTATAGGTAATATGGATTGATATTCCCATAGGAGTCTGATACTAGATGATTATTGGGATCGAAATCACCATGATAATCCTGGATCTGTACCGCAGCTGTCACTCCCTCCGCACGGAAGGGACCTTCGTCACCTCAAGTGCATCCAGATATAATTTCAGGCACAAGATCGATGGGATATGCCTCGATGATTTCGCTAAGCAATTGCACAAAATCGACAGGTTGGTTCCCATTCCATAACTCCATCTTACCATCACTGTCCGAGTCATACCCAAGCATCTCAACACTCACCAAATACTTTATTGCAGCCAGACGGGCCGAATAATCATCTACAAATTTATGCGCTCCAAGTGCGCCATGTTCCTCTCCGGTTGAAAAGAACAGCACTATAGTTCTGCTTAACGAATACCTGGTTAATACGCGTGCAAGTTCCAATAGACTGACAACACCACTGGCATCATCATCTGCAGTAGGATTTCCGCTTAAATAACCATCCAGGTGAGCTATAAAGTAGATTTCTTGATCGGGATAAAGCAATCCTTCCTTACGGGCAAGGATGTTTTGATCGGCATACTGACCAGATTCCCAATCAAGGACTTCAACAGAGTAATGCAGGTCAATCAGGGTCTTATAGATGTAATCCTTTGCCCATTGTAGCCCTTCACTCCCAGTTTCACGTCCAGAAATCGTTGTGCAACCGTTGGCAGTGCAGATTGGTTCAACGCCAGTTAGCCGGCGGAGATCAGTAAGTGCTCTTTCCTGATCAACCTGATCGATCATTTCTTGGATAATTTCTTGAGGGATGATCACTGCAGCTTGATTAAATAGGATTGCATTGGAATTTAGGATTTCAGCTGTTAAAGGCACGTCGGCTTTCCAGGCGAATCCAATGATCATGCTTAAGATCAAGGCAGGATACAGGATCAATTGTTTACTCATTGCAATCCCTAAAAATGCTCAGATTGATTGGTAGACTTTATTAACTTCCTCTGTCTAATATTATATTCCGGTTTTCTGGCAACAGGGCATGTTTGGTCAAGGATGAATCGTGACAATTATAAGAATGGAATTTCAAGTGAGGAATTTTTTCTAGAATTTCAATTGAAGTTCAGAATGAATATCAAATCCAACCCAATCTTACCTGAGATTCGATCCATACTTTGCGGACGCAGTAAAAGAGAATAGTTTCAGCATTTGATTGGCAACCATCTCTGATGCAAATTGCCTACGGACCAGGTTTTCCCCGTTTTTACCCATTTCTTCCCGTAATTTCTGATTTAAAAGTAATAATCTCCATGCATTACCAATTTCAATTGGATTTGCATTAACTAGCATTCCAGCTTTGGCTTTCTCTACCTCTGCGGCTATACCAACTTCCCTGGCAAGTAATACTGGCAGTCCCATCACCATAGCCTCAACAGCTACCATTCCAAAGTTTTCACGATGTGAAACCAATATAAGCAGATCAGCATCGCAGTATGCCTGGGCTAGTTCAGATCCGGTCAATAGCCCAGTGAAATGTATCCGATGAGAGACTCCTAACTGCCTGGCAAGAGCCTTAGCTCCTTCACCACTCCCATCTTGATCTGCGCCTACAATAAGCAAGTGAGAATTAGCTAATTCTTTTGCGATAGTTGCAAAAGATCTTATGATTAAATCAAGACGCTTCTCTTTATGTAACCTGCCCACATACAAGGACAGGGAAGCGCTCTCTGGGATATTCAGTGATTGCCTAAATTTATTTTTAATAATACGGCTTTTAGCAACCGAAAGGTCTACCCCATTCGGAATAAGTTGGATAGGTGGTATGAATTTCCATTTTTGCAACTGTTGTTCTTCCAAGGAACTTGTTACGTGAATTGCAGTAGCAGAATTAATCAAACGCTTTTCTATAAGAGCTAGATAGATGCGTTTCTTGAAGGATTTTTCATTGATCGACCAGTCCATTAAACTCCCACGAGGACTCAGGACATATGGTGTTTTTGTTGTAATTGCAGCATTACTCGCCTTGTAACTTGGATATGTCCATATACCTGGGATGTAGACCACATCATAATTTTTAATATGATTATCACATGCATGGCCAAGTTCTGGCGAATAGAATGGGTAAAGCTCTGCGTATGGCCAAGATACCGGAAAATACCACACCCGAACTCCATCGATTTCCATTGGTTGATCTGTTGGAACCTCAAGTGTGCTTCCTGGTCCGTTGGCATTCGTAGTATATACAGTGATTTCTGCACCAGCACTGGTCATTGCTTCACACAATGATGGAATGCTTCTTGAAGGACCACCATAAATATACGCTGGTTTGTAATATGGGATTACACAAAGGATGTGAAAATTTTGATAGTTATCCATCTGATACGGCTTATTTGGTGTAACCTGCATCTATAGTGTCTGATATTCCATATCTATTGAATATCACTGATGATAAACCTCAGCTTACCCCGATCACTCCTTATCTCATTTACAAGATTTATTTCCGTACGAACTTTACCTTTTACGGATAGATCAAGTTTTTGTTTTACAATATTACATATATATTCATAGTTAATATATTCGTAATTAGGAACAATGTTAATCATAATAGAATAATCACGGCTCTGAATTATTTGAAATTGGTGCACTGCTTCTGGAAAGTCATCAAATAATTTTGTTAAACCACTGATAACGACCCCATCAGGTAATCGTATAAGATCATTAATTCTTCCCTTCACAGGCTCCATCAATGGTAGAGTAATTCCGCAAGCACAGGGGTCTTGTATCGCTTGTCCTATATCGCCATTCTCATATCGTATCAATGGAAAAATGTAGTTTTCGAGATCAGTGATGATGATTTTTCCAGGTGTTCCAGGCATACATTGCTTTCCGTTTTCATTCATAAATTCAATATACCGGGTATCAGAATTTATATGTAGACCTCCTTTTTCCTTGCATTGAGCTGCAATCCAATATACTTCACCGCATCCGTATTGATCATAAACCGGAGCACTAAAGACTTTGTGAATTAATGATCTCTCCACACTTGAAATTGGGCATGAAGTGACACTGACCCCTTTTGGATGGTGAACTGGTATAGAGTTTTTATCAATATATAATGCCAAATAATGAATATTCCCTGTATTTCCCTGTAGCAATTGCGGTTTTTGTTGATTGTACTTCTGGATAAAAATATCCATCTGGGAGGGGCTAATGGATGCTGCATCAAGCCAAATTCTTTTTGTAGGCAACCAAATTAAGTTATTAATACTAATATCCAGTTTCTTTGTGCGGACTAATAACCTAACGAAAGCCGTATCAGCACCCGGTGATATTCCCCACCAGGACATCATTCTCCAACCAAGCGCTTCATAAGGATATCGTCTATCATGTAATACCTTTATAGGATTACCGGTCGATCCTCCCGTAGAAGAAATGGCAGAATTTCTTTTAGAGTAATGAGATGATTTAAATTTATTAAATGCACTTGCTATATCAGTCCTTTTTACAACGGGTAATATTTCCCAATCTTCTGGATTTTTTATATCCTGTGGAGTTATCCCAAGACTTTGATATGTTTCTCGATAAAAAGGGACTGTGTTATATGCATGAGCCAGAAGATTCTTTCTTTTATGCCAGTTAATTTCCCAAAGCTGATCAACTGGCAATATCTGGTTGTATAACAGGGTACGAAAAATTCGATATGCCTTTGGGCGAAATACTATTTGCTTTAAAAAAAATATATCCAGCATATTTCTATTTACTAAGGTCGAAAGTACTATTAGTTTCTGCCAAAAATTTTATCTTTCATACTTACTTTAAAATATATCTATAATATAGATAATAAAAAATCTTTATGCTTTTTCCCTACGACCTGATATGAAAAATATTTAAGTGCTGAATCTCTGGCATTCTTCTCAATATCTTGCTTCAGATCTGGGTTCTTAAAAACTTTAATAATGATATCCGCAAATCCGATAAAATCTTTTGGTTTTACCAAAAAACCATTCGAATTATCACCAATAAGATCTGGAACGCCGCCAACGCTTGTAGCAATAGTTACTAAACCTGTTGCAAGCGATTCAATCACTGAAAATGGGCAGACTTCTGAGAGAGAGGAAAGGAGCGAAATGTCAGATGTTCTAAGTAATTGAGGAATTTGATTATGCTCAATCTTCCCTATAAAATTTACATTTTGTCCGACATCATTTTCATTAATAATATTTTCAAGGAAATTACCATAGCATTTATCAGAATGTTGATTACCGGTAAACAAGAGCCTGACTCTCGGGAAGTCTCTTTTGATTGGTTTTATTGCCCTGATTAATGTCTCCTGGCATTTTCTGGGAGAGATTGTAGCCACATTTATTAAAATCGGACTATCTGGCGGATTCATCAGGGCTTTATCAATATTTGGAGAAAATTGTTCTACATCAACTGCATTTGAAATCGTTTTTATTCTCTTTGGGGATATCCCCATTTTCCTCAGCCAGTTCTCTTGATATTCTGCTAATGTGAATATTCCATCAGCAAACATGCTTAATAAAAATGCCATGATTATACGTTTTGAGGCACTTTCCCATGATTGAGGAGTGCGTGATGTAGCCAGGATTACTGGCTTCTTGGAGAATGATTTTGATATTTTATTGTTAATCCCAGCGATAAGCAAATGAGGAAAGCTATTGACATAAATGGCATCCGGTAAAATCTGATTAATCATTCTTCTAATTTCTACTATCTCTTGTTTTTTGTTAGCAGCACTATAACTTCGATAAATTATGCGCTCATACGATTTCATTTCGGATAAATTGCGCGTAAATACCCTGTTATTAAATAAAACATGGATTGGTTGGAATTGGGTTCCTAATGCTTCTGCTTGTTGTTGTATATTGCTAATTACACATATATTTAGCATTTTCCAATCTCCTGAACCAACATTGTCCTCAAGCAGAGAGGATCATCATAATGAGTGAAGGATGAGAATATAAAATCGTGCAAATATTCAATGCGCATTTAAGCAATTATTACATTCAGGTATATTAATTCGTATTCCTAGGAAAAAGGCGCGCGCTAATGATAATAGAACTCATGAACAGCCATGTTGGCTTATAAAATTCCCAGGTTAGCGTTGAAGTACCTATTAGCCAGATAAAGAAAATTGTTATCCAAAGATTTGAATAATTTTTATATTGGTAAATGGCATGATAAAGAACATTTGCAAGAATTAATATAAAAAATATACATCCGATAATTCCTAGCTCTACTAACACGGATAAAATCGTATTATGAGGGACAACGCCAATAATAGATCTTGACGACCCAGCTCCAACGCCAATGATGGGATACTCAAAAAATAATTCCAATGCTCGTGACCAGATAACTACACGTCCACCAAGGTCGAGATTTGCTATAGACGTACCAATGGTCATAAGCCGTTCGATGGTAGCCAGAGGAATATAGTTCTGAATCAAAAATATGCTGCTAATAAACCCAATAACCAGGATAAGGCGAAGGCCTGTTTTGATCCGACCCATTGTAGCGAATATATAAATAAATACTGGAATTAATGCAAACAGGGACATACGGCTTGATGTCAGGATAATTGCGAACAGGGCTGCAGGTATATACGCATAATTGATAAACTTTAGAATGCGCATCGTCCTGAATTCTGTGGATGATACCGCTAAATGCCAGGCTACAGGCATTCCCAGAGTAAGTATTAATGCAAGGTCATTTGCATTAAGACTTGCCCCAGCATATCGTCCAAGCTCATAGCTAGAAATTATTTTCCCATTTAGATAATCAATTATTGTGCTTCCGATCGTGATATATGCACCAAGAACATATGCCTGTAACCCAGTGAAAAAGATAATTGGTGTGGTATACAGATCCCAAAGGATCAGTGCAAAAGTAAACAACTGAAGATAAGTAATAATTCGTTGTTTTGTTTCTGCGACATTATCGGTCCATAAAATACTGAAGATATTAAAAAGGATAAAAAGAAATAATACCAGATGAAATGGTGCGGGTTTTCGAAACTTTCCTTTCATTAACACGACGAATAACCATACTCCTAATGATGCAAAACCAATAACTCTCGTGAAAGTACCAAATCCAATAAAAGAGATCGCATTTTCCCACGGTATGGTAAAGATTAATATATACGACAGCCATAAAACTATCGATTGCATGGATCACCATCGAAAAGGATTTCAAGGTATTTCTTTACCACAATATCCTGTTTATAACTTAGCCAGCTATCTGGGGTTGGAAGAGGGGTATTACCATTAAGCGCAATTTGAATAGCTTGAACCATTGAAGGGATATCGCCAACGGGAACTAGCATTCCATATTTTCCATCAGCCAGAATTTCCCTTGGTCCACTTGGGCAGTCTGTAGAGATAACCGGAATCCCACAATATAATGCTTCGACTAATACGGTTGGTAACCCTTCATATTTTGAGGAAAGAATAAACAAAGAACAGCGACGCATATAAGTATAAGGATTTTGTAGAAATCCTGGTAACAAAACATCCTTTCCAAGATCAAGTTCCTTAACAAGTTGTTCTAGCTTGAAGCGTTCGCTACCCTCTCCTAATATCAATAATCGTACATATCTGGTTTTTCGTACTTGATCAAATGCTTTTATTAAAGACGAAAAATCCTTTACAGTAGATAAACTCCCTACTCCAAGGATTACAGGTGG
>Ga0209254_10007206_pt1 | contig 10248 bp, 10 predicted proteins | sample FrelakmetDIP11DI_FD_187148 | JGI IMG/M metagenome (GOLD analysis project Ga0209254, IMG submission 187148) | Freshwater lake sediment microbial communities from the University of Notre Dame, USA, for methane emissions studies - DIP11 DI (SPAdes)... | ecosystem: Environmental > Aquatic >...
CTCGTCGGCGTTGCAGACCACGTAGCGCAGATCGCCGGGGGACTTGCTGCACGCCTCCCACTTCCGGCCCGCCGGGAAGCCGGCGCCGCCCCGGCCGCGCAGGTCGGCGCGCTTGACCTCCTCGAGGACCGCTTCCGGTCCCATCTCCAGGGCCCGCACCAGCGCCGAATAACCTCCGAGCGCGATGTAGTCGTCTATGGACGTCGGGTCGAGGTGACCGTTGTCGCGCAGCACCAGCCGCTGCTGGTTGCGGTAGAAGGGGATGTCCTCCTCTTTTCGGTGTTGCACGCCGGTCGCGGGGTCCACGTAGAACAGCCGCTCCACCATTTCGCCGCCGAGCACGGTCTTCTCGACGATCTCGGCGACGTCCTCAGCGCGCACGTGCTGGTAGAGGACGCCCTCCGGGAAGAGAAGCACGAGCGGCCCGCGCTCGCAGAACCCATGGCACCCGGTCGCGCGCAGCTCGACCTTGCGGTCGGCGCCGCGCGCCCCCAGTTCGGCACGCAGGGCCTCGAACACCTCCATGGCTCCCTGCGCCCGGCAGCCGGTGCCGCCGCACACGGCGATGACCGCCCTGCCCGGGTCCCGGGCCGCGACCAGGACGGCGCGATGGCGCTCAAGAGCATCCGGGTCGGCCAGTCTGACGGTCATGTCGGCTTCCGCTTCACGCGTGCTCCTCATGCTTCAGGAGCTTCTTGACCAGCCGAGAGAGGTGGTCCGCAGTCATGTGTCCGTGATAAGCGCCGTCGATGAGGACCAGGGGGCCGAGGGCGCACGCGCCCACGCAGTTGACTTCCTCGATGGTCAGCGACAGATCGGCCGTGGTGCCGCCCGCGGCGACGCCCGTGTCCCGCTCGAGTTGCTCGAGCAGCCGGCGGGCGCCGCGCACGTGGCAGGCGGTGCCCATGCACACCGTGCACGTGTGCTCGCCGCGCGGCGAGGTGTGGAAGCCCTCGTAGAAGGTCGCCACCCCAAACACCTGGGCCGGCGGCAGGCCGAGGTGGGCCGCGGCCTGCCGCAGCGCCTCCTCGGGTAGATAGCGTAACTCACCCTGTAGGTCGTGAAGAACGTTGACGAGGCTGCCTGGGTCGCCCTGTGGATAGCGGGCCAGCACCGCTTCAACGCGGCGTGGGTCGATGGTCGGTGCGACGCTCATGGGCCGGCCCTTGCTGCGGCGGGCCGATCGCCGCCCCGGGCATGAGTGGCGCTCACGCCACTGCCGGCAGCGTCCACCGCGCGGAGCCCGGTGGCGCCGTTGCCCGGTATGACCAGCTTCTGGCCCACCATTCTGACTATGTGCTTAGGCTTGCTTGAGGCTGGCCGGCAATCTGTCGGCCAAACCTAGCTCCTGAGCTCTTTCCGGGGTAAGGTTACCCTTCTTGTCCCAACCTCTCAGCTTGTAGTACTCGGGCAACATCTCGCTCAGTTTGACCACGTGGCCCTTGGCCGGGCCGTCGGGCATGGGCTCTTCCAGCATGCGCTTGGGCAGGGTGTCGTCCGCGCCGGTGAGGCCGGCCCGGCGGTTGAAGAGCGTCTCCAGGTTGAAGATGCGCTCGCCCGTGCGCATGAAGCCCTCGTATCCACCCATGTCGATCCCGGTAGCCGCCTCGATGAGCTCCCGAGTCTGGTCTTCGTCCACATGGAGGAAGAACGCGAAGTTGCACATCCCGCAGGCGTCGATCATGCAGAACCAGTCCTGGACCTCTTTGCCCAGAAGCGGCTTGTCGTCACAGCGCAGCGGGTCCACCTGCGTGATGCCCCGGTCACTGGTCAGCTTCCATACACATACGCCGTAGAGATCGAGGTCCTGAACCTCACCACGAATGTGGCAGGCGCCGCGCGGCTGGGTGGCATATCCCAAGCCCATGCCTTGCAGGGCTCGTCCGTCGTAGCTGGCGAAATCCTGCTTCTTCACACCCATGAAGCATTCGGGGTGGCCGTATTTCTCGGCCAGACGGTAGGAGCCCTCGGCCAGCACGTCGCCGAAGCCCTCACGATTGGCCATCATCTCGGTCAGCTTGACGATGGCCTTGGCATCCCCGAACCGGAGCGGGAAGCCGATGTCTTCCGCGGGGATGTAACCCCGCTCGGACATCTCCATGGCACAGGCGATGGTACCGCCGGCGGAGATGGTGTCCATACCCATCTCGTTACAGATGAAGTTCGCCTTGGAGATGGCGTTGAAGTCACTGACTCCGCAGTTGGAGCCGAACATGCCGATGGTCTCGTATTCCGGTCCCCCGCCAACGCCGGCGAATTCAGGGTCGGTCACCCTGGTGACGCGGCCGCAGGCGACCGGGCAGGCCGGGCAGGCCGTCCCCATGAACTTCCTGACCGAGATGGTGCTGGCCAGAGCGTCGCCATCTATCTTCTGCCAATCCTCATAGACCCCCTCCTGGAAGTTGCGCGTCGGAAGCGCCCCGAACGACTGGACCAAGCCGAGCACACCCGGAGTGCCCACTCCGTGGAACCACGTGACCTCGTCGCTGTTCAAGGTGTCAAAGGCGCTTTCCGCCGCCTGGTAGAAGGCCTTGCGATCCGCGACCTTGACGCCCTTGCTACCCTTGACGGCAATGGCTTTCAAGTTTTTGGAGCCCATCACCGTGCCCACGCCGGACCGGCCGGCGGCCCGGTCGTCGTCGTTCATGACGCAGGCGAAGCGCACGAGCTTCTCTCCTGCCGGGCCGATGCTGGCCACCTTCGCCCGCGGCGAGGTGGCGGCCACGACCGCGTCCCGGGTCTGCTGGGAGTTGAGTCCCCACAGCGACTGGGCGTCGCGGATCTCCACGTTGTCGTCATCTATCCACAGGTAGACGGGCTTCTTGGCCTTGCCTTCGACAATGATCATGTCGAAGCCGGCGTACTTGATTTGCATGGCGAACTCGCCCGCAGCGCTCGCGTTGGCGATGGCCCCCGTCAACGGCGACTTGGTCACCAACATGTAACGGTTGGCACACGGGGCCCCGGTGCCGGTAAGAGGCCCGGTGGCGAAGATGAGCTTGTTCTGCGGGCTGAGCGGGTCGACCGCGGGGTCGATCTCGTCGTAGAGATACACCGTACCCAGGCCAATGCCACCGATGTAGTCTTTGGCCCTCTGCATGTCCAGGTCTTCGACTGAGACCTCGGACTTGGTGAGGTTGACGCGGAGGATCTTGCCTTGCCAGCCGTACATGGTCATTCAGCCTCCTGGTAGGCGGTGAGAAGGGTGGCGGCCACCTTGGCTTTGCGGTCAAGGATGCCCTCGTCGCTGTCCGCGAAAGTAAGTGCGCCCGCGGCGCAGAACTTGACGCACTGCGGCACTCCGTCGCAGAGGTCGCACTTCTCGGCATAGCCCTCGTCCATGACCGTGATGCAACCATACGGGCAGGCCAGCGCGCACATCCTGCAACCCACGCAGCGGTCCTTGTTCACGGTCACCACCGTGGCTCCGGTGAGGGCGTTGATTCCCTTGCTGATGGCCCCCGAGGGGCAGATACGCGCGCACCAGGCATCCTCGCATTGGCGGCACAGCACCGGGATAGAGACCTCCTGCTCCAAGAAGATGGTCTTGTGGATCCGAGACTTGGAGGGGTTGAACTCACCCTTGTGCTTGAAGGAGCACCATAGCTCACAGCAGCCACACCCGGTGCACTTCTCGATGTCTACATTGATCATCTTGGTCATGCCTCAACCTCCTGCGAAGACTTGCACGACAAGGCCGGCCCCAACATCAACCCCCGGCCGTGGGAAGAAACACCGTGACCAGATCGCCATCCTGGAGCGACGTGTCCAGATGCTCCGAGAAAGCGATGTTCCTGCCATTCACCAGCACATTGACCCCGGGCCTGACGGAACCCGGCTGCGCGTATATGGTCTGCGTCTGCTCGGGCGTGGTGCATATGAAACCCAAGAGATCGCCGGCGGTGCGCGCCCGGGCAAGATCGAGGCTCATCTCCGTCTGCCGAAAGACGTCCTTCAAGCTGCCAAGAAACCTCACCGTCACTTTGCCGTTGGCGGCTTCCATCGATACGCTGATCGCTCCTAATCGCTTCGGGATCCGGCATCAGGTGGGGTCATCGTAGTAGCGCCGTCCGAACCAGGATACCACCCGTGAGCCGGGGTATGCGCCGGGCTGGCCGTATCGTCCTCGGTCGTGGCCAGCCCCAGATATGCCCTCCTGACGTGCTCGTTGTCTTGCAGGTGCTTTGCGTCGTCCGCCAGAGTGATGACGCCCGTCTCCATGACGTAGCCCTTGTCGGCGATCTTGAGAGCCATGCTGGCGTTCTGCTCTATGAGAAGGATCGAGACACCCTCAGTGGCGATGCGGGCGATGATCTCCCCCACTTCCTGCGTGACCAGGGGCGACAGACCAAGAGAGGGTTCGTCCAGCAGTAGGAGTTTGGGGGCGCACATCAACCCTCTGCCGATGGCGAGCATCTGCTGCTCCCCACCGCTCAAGGCCGAGGCGAGCCGGCGCGCTGCCTTTTTCAACACGGGAAAGTACTCGTAGATCTTCTCCAGATCGCTGGCTATACCGGCCTTGTCCCTTCTGAGATAGGCGCCGGTGAAGAGGTTGTCGTAGACACTCATTTCCAGAAACAGCCTCTTGCCTTCTGGAACGTGACCGATGCCCAACCCCACCACTTTGTCCGGTTTCATCCCATCGATTCTCTTATCCTCATACCAGATCTCCCCCGCCGAAAGCCGTACCAGACCCGAGATCGCCTTCAAGCAGGTGCTCTTGCCCGCGCCGTTGGACCCGATAAGAGTGGTGATGCTCCCGGCGGCGACTTCCAGAGAGATCCCCTTGAGCGCCCTGACCCCGCCGTAGCGCACCTCTACGTTCTTCAAGCTGAGCATGCCTTAGCTCCTACCCAGGTAGGCTTCTATTACTTCTTGATGGGAGCAGACATGATCGGGGCTGCCCTGGCAGATCTTCCGGCCGAAGTTGATCACCGTGATCTCCTCGCAGGTGCTCATGACCGCCTTCATGTCGTGCTCCACCAACAAGATGGTGATACCGGTGTCGCGCAAATGCTTGATGCGTTCCATCATGTCTTTGGTCTCGCTCGGGTTCATACCGGTGACCGGCTCGTCGAGCAGCAGCATCTTCGGTTCGGTAGCCAGGGCCATGGCCACCCCCAGAGCTTCCTGGTGACCATGCGGCAAAGACCCAGAGATCTCGTCCTTCACATGGGCTATCCCCATGGCTTCCAGTATGGCGACGGATTTCTCCTCGATCTCCCTGTCTCGCCGCTTTGTACCTCGGGTCATGAGGTACTGCTTGACGAGCCCCATCCCCGTGTGGAGATGACAGGCCATGACCACATTCTGGAGGGCAGTCATATCCCGAAAGAGGTTGGTAAGTTGAAAGGTGCGGGCCATCCCTCTGCTGGCCACCATGTGTGGCGGTTGCCCGGTTATGTCCTCTCCCTGCCAGATCACCTTGCCTCTGGTGGGGTGGAGAAAACCGGTTATGCAATTGAACACGGTGGTCTTGCCGGAGCCGTTGGGGCCGATCAGACCCCGGATCTCGCCCTCCTCGATGCTCATGTCGAGATCGTCGACCGCCACCAGTTCTCCGAACTGCTTCCTCAGACCTTGTAGCTCGAGAATGGCCATCAGTCCTGCTCCTCCGTCGTCACATTCTCGGGCGTCGTCGAATCCTCAGACGCCTTGCCCCCATCCTGTCTTCGCCGGTACCAGGACTGTAGCCGCTTGGGCACGCCCTCGAGGCCCTCCGGCAAGAAGAGCAGAGTCAATATCAGGATGGCGCCGTAGAACATGGGCAGCCATTCCGCCAGAGGGTCGAGGAGTTGATCTATCAGCGTAAGCACGGATACCCCTATGATGGGACCGGCGAAGGTGCCCGTACCCCCGAACACCACCCACACCAGGAGATACAGGGTGGGGGTGAAGCCGAACTGGTTGGGTGAGATGGCCCACATGCGATGGACCAGGATGACCCCCGCAACCCCGGCGAAGAAACCACCGATCACGAAGACCAGCATCTTGTACTTGACCACGTTTATGCCTAGGGCCCTGGCCAGACTCTTCTGAGAATGGATGGCATGGAAGGTGGCTCCTATGCGGGATCGGCACACGCGGTACATGAGCCACAGGCAGACTGCCGTTATCAACAGCGCCAAGAAGTAGTACGGGATGGGCCGGCTGAAATCGACCGCTCCGATGGACCCCGGATCGGGGATGTTCGCCAAGCCCGTGTGGCCCCCGAAAGGCTGCCTGAACCTGGTCCAGCACAGCCGCATTGCTTCCCCGGCGGCATAGGAGGCTATGAAGAAGGAGAAACCCGTTGTACGGGAGAGGGGAACGCTCATGAGCAACGCGATGACTCCCGCGATGATCGCCGACAGCAGCAGGCTGGGCCAGAATGGCCAGCCCAGGGTCCCCGTGATCAGGGCGCTCGCGTAGGCGCCTGCGCCCATCAGGGGCAGGTGGGCCAGCGACCAGTCGCCGATTATGGTGATGAGGCGGAAGCTCGACACCAGAATGATGTTGACGAACAGCATGGTCAGCAGGTCGACGTAGTAGTGACTTAGTAGGAAGGGCAGCACCGCGCCAACGACCGCGAGGACGACCAGAACCAGTGTAGTCGTAAGTGTTTTGCTATTCCGCATGGCCCAACAACCCTTGAGGTCTGATCGCCAGGAATACCAGCAGGAAGACCGTGATCAACAAGTTGGAGATGGTGGAATCGAACACCGTCGTCAAGATGGTGTCGAGAAAACCGAACAAGGCGGAGGCCAAAATGGCCCCCTTCAGGTTTCCCTGTCCGCCTATGATCACGATGACGAAGGCCATCCAGATGACCATCCCGCCCATGTAGGGATAGACGGACATGACAGGAGCCATCAGGGCGCCGGCCGCCCCTGCCATAGCACATCCGATCAGCATGGCGATGGCCGAGGCCCGGTTGACGCTTATGCCCTGGAGTGCGGCCGCCGTTGCGTCCTGGGCGGACGCCCGGAGGGCCCGGCCTATCCGGGTCCGATTGAGGAAGAGTATGAGAATGGCGATAAGGACGATCGCTCCAACGAATACCATGATCCTCTGAACGTCGACGCTCACACCACCGACGCGGACGACCTCGCCCTTGTAAGGAGCCGGGACCCTCTTCATCTTGCCGACGCCCCACAACCGCCCCACGGCGACCTGCAGGATGAACACGAGCCCTATGGAAGCGATGAAGCCGGGGATCAACTGACCGCGCAGCGGCCTGAAGATGATTCTCTCGGTGACTGCGCCCAGGATCCCTACGAGGACGATGCCCATCACGAGCGCCGCGAAATACGGCCAGGAGTTGCGGGCATAGAGGACATAGATCGCGTAGGCTCCCAGCATGTAGAACTCGCCGTGGGCGAAGTTCACGATCTTCATGACGCCGAACACCAGCGTGAGTCCCACGGCCACGAGAGCGTAGAAGGCGCTGGTTATGAGGGCATTGGCTATTGTCTGACCAATCATGTTTCTTCTCGATCTTATTACGTCTTGGCAAGAATCAAGCTGTCACGCGCCTTTCTGCTACCGGCAGGAGCAGAACACCAGATTGGTGGCTGGACCGCTGTCGCGACCCAGCCACCCATATTCTTCTTCCGAGGCCGTTGCTCCGCCGCTACTACTGGACCGACAGATTCCATTTCACGAGGTATTTCTCAAGAATCGCCGCGTTGTCGCCCTCTGCCATCCACTCGTTGATGTTTTTCCAGCCCTCGATGGCCGGTTTCCCATCGCGGATCGCGGTCATGGGCACCGTGGGGGCGAGGAGTTGGTCGATGCCGAAGTACGCCATGCCTGTCCAGTTCCCGGTCCCGAACGACCGCGGAACATCCTTTCCGGCCCGCAGCGCCTGGCTGACCGCTTCCCCGTCGATGCTGCCCGCCTGCTGCGCCGCCCACACCCAGACGTCAAGCGCCGAGCCGTATTCCCAGGTGATCTCCGAGTACGAGCTGTCGGGGTACTCCGCTTTCCACACATCCCAGAATTCCTGGTAGGTCTTGCCGGCGGCAAAGACGCCCTTGTCTACCAGCTTCGGATCGTCGAAGTCCGGGAAGTTGGACACCGAGCCTTCCATGAACTCCTTGGGGACTTTGGCCAGGATGGCGCCGAAGTCCCAACAGGCGGAGGTTATGATGCCTTCCCACCCCTGCAGGTAGGCCTGCTCGCAGATCAGTGCTTGATACTCGGGGTAGCAGGCTCCTAGGTTGATGATGTCGGGTTCACTGGCCAGCACCTTGGTCACGATCTGGGCGAAGTCGGTGGTGTCCAGGGAGAAGGGTTCGTCGTACACCACTTCAAGGCCGTCAACTTCGGCCCCAGCCTCAGACCAAGCGACGGCGGCGATGCCGATCTCATCGTCCTGAGAGAGGATGGCCATCTTCTTCGCGTCCGGATACGTCTCCTTGATAAAGCGCACGTTAAGTGCATGATAGGTGGGGAAGTTGTCCGTCACGGCGAACAGGTAAGGCCTGTCTGCTTTCAAGTCCTGTGCGATAAGCGTGAACGAGGGAATCTTCTGCTCGGTCAGGAACGGTGCCATGGAGGCGCTGGTGGCTCCCCCTAGGTCGAGGATCAAAGAACAACCGTCCTCCAACACCAGTTTCCGGGCACCGAGCAGTGCCTCGTCGGGGATGGCCTGGTTGTCATACTCGACGATCTCGAACGTATAGGTCGTGTCGCCGATCTTCACCCCGCCGGCTTCGTTGTACCAGTTGGTGATGATTGTCAGACCTTCCATGCCGGGCAGGCCCCACGCCGCAGCCCCGCCACTCAGGGGAGCATTCATGCCGACCTTCACGACTCCGGTCGCACCTGCTGCCGTTGTCTCGGTCGGCGCTGCGGTCGTCTCGGTCGGCGCTGCGGTCGTCTCGGTCGGCGCCGCGGTCGTCTCGGTCGGCGCTGCGGTCGTCTCGGTTTCCTCTTCTCCACAAGCGGCCAACATTAGCCCAAGCACCAGCATCAGGCCAAGAGCTATCACGATGAGTTTGTAGCTGCTTACCTTGCGCATCTTCCCTCCCTAATACGTCACTCCGTTACGGACTGAGTACCCCTGCGCCAAGCACTGTTTCCAGATGACTACCTCCTTCTGACCTCCCAGGTCTGTTATCGCGCGCTTGCCCATGAGCGTCCAACCAGGCCGAGCAGATCGAATCGGCTGAGACACGTCATAACTGGGAAGAGGAGGATCGAAAATGGTGCGCGCGCACGGCAGTGACGCGAGTCGGAGCAGTTGCTGCCTGTCTGCGACGACGATCATCGCCCCTCCCCCTCAGACGCTCCTGCGACATGAATCACCTGACGGCAGTCCCACAATAGTCCTACGCGGTATCTTTGTCTACCCCCGGGAGAGGAACTCCTAGCAGCCCGCGGCGCCGCGTTCCAGAGTCCCTGCCACTTGGTGCGAGAACCGGAGGTGCAGTACCGTATGCCCATGTGGACAGGCCGGCAGCTCCTGACCTCGTACAACAATGGAAAGGGCGGCGTTGTCTCTGTGCTCGCCGACACCTCGATCGGCGTCACGTTCGACGAACGCGGCGACCTGGGCGGCCTTGCGGGCTGCAACTCGTTCTGGGGAGCCTACACCACGGACGGCGACACGCTCTCGATCAGCTCCCTCGATTCCACCAACCTGTCCTGCACGGAGCCGGCAGGCATAATGGAGCAGGAGGTGGCCTACCTGGGCGCGTTGCGCGACGCCGCCACGTTCAATATCAGGGGGGACGCGCTCCAGCTGAGAGCGGCGGACGGGGCTCTCGTCGCCTCGTACGAAGCCTGGAAAGCACCTCCCGGCGGGCTGTTTCATGGTGGGTCCCCGCAACCGACCTCGCCGTAGGTGGGTTGGGCCGGGTGAAGTGCTGTAATCTATGAAGTCACTTTTGGCCGTCGAAGGCGATGGGGGTAGACGGCCGATGAACGATTGGGGGATCATCCATGAACGGCAAACAGCTGTTGGCACTGCTCAGAGCAGCCGTCGTGCTGGGTGCTCTGTTCGCGGTCGTCTTCTCCTTGGGTTGTGCCTCCGCTGAGCCGGAGTCCGGCGCCGCGCTGCCCGGCACTTCCTGGGTGCTGAGGTCGTATGGAGATGGGAACGGCGGGCAGGTCTCAGTGCTCGAGGACACCCGGGTCAGCGTCGCCCTCTCCGATAACGGGGACCTGGCCGGCTTGGCCGGCTGCAACTCGTATTGGGGCACCTACGTAACCGAGGACGACGAGCTGTCGATCGAATCCCTCGATTCCACTTCCCTGTCCTGC
>Ga0209254_10007208_pt1 | contig 10246 bp, 11 predicted proteins | sample FrelakmetDIP11DI_FD_187148 | JGI IMG/M metagenome (GOLD analysis project Ga0209254, IMG submission 187148) | Freshwater lake sediment microbial communities from the University of Notre Dame, USA, for methane emissions studies - DIP11 DI (SPAdes)... | ecosystem: Environmental > Aquatic >...
TCACCTTCGGTCTCTCACTGCGCACTTGCGGGACGGCCTTTTAAATAATTCTGCAGGGACGTCCCCTCATGTTCCGGCTTGCAGGCCATTGGGGCTTTACCGTGCAACGTGGTTACTTCTCAGCCTGCTAGCCTGAGAATCGTGTGTCTGCTTGACCCCGCCGAACAGTTCCATTAGCGTAGGCCTTTTGCAGCGCCTGCTCGATAGCCATTGGAGGACGTCATACATGCATGTAGTTGGACTTATGTCTGGGACATCCGGTGACGGAGTCGATGCCGCACTTGTGGACATTACGGGGCGAGGCCGTACCGTGAAGGCGCGGACGCTTGCCGCCCACACGTTGGCCTATCCACGTTCGTTGCAGCAGCGCATCCTTTCCGCGTCTGTTTCCGGGACGGTCGCAGATATTTGTCATCTCAATGCGTTGCTTGGTGAATGGTTCGCCAATGCGGCGCTGTATGTGATTCGGCAGGCAAAGCTCCAGCCAAGCGATGTGGTGCTGATCGGCTCTCATGGCCAAACGGTGCACCACCTTCCGCATGGGATCCATGCGCCGGGTGTCGGCTCTATTCGCTCAACCCTCCAAATTGCCGAGCCGGCGGTGATTGCCGAGCGAACGGGGATCACCACTGTCGCGAATTTTCGTCCGCGGGATATTGCCGCAGGAGGCCAAGGGGCTCCACTCACGCCGGCAGCGCATGCGCTGCTGTTGAAACATGCGCGCCGTGCACGGTTGATCGTGAATCTCGGGGGCATCAGCAACGTCACGTATGTGCCGAAGGGGGGACGGCTCAGCGGGGTGCAGGCCTTTGATACGGGGCCGGCCAATATGGTGCTGGATAGTCTCATGGCGCGTATGACCGACGGACGACTATTGATGGACCGCGATGGGAAGTTGGCGATGAAAGGGCAGATCGATTCACGGTTGCTGGGCAAGCTGCTCGCGCATCCATTTCTATCCAAGCGGCCGCCCAAATCGACCGGACGGGAAGCGTTTGGCCCTGATCTCATCGAGGAGCTGGTTGCGATTCAACAGCAACGCAGCCTGTCGATGGAGGATCTGTTGGCGACCTGCAGTATGTGGACGGCCAAAGCGGTGGGGACGTCGCGGCGGTGGGTCAACGGGGAGATCGATGAGGTGGTGGTGGGCGGTGGTGGCGTCCGCAATCGGGCGATCATGACTCATCTCGCGACGGTGTTCGCTCCGGTGCCGGTCACCACATTCGAAGCCCTGGGGTGGGATAGTAAGTCGTTTGAAGCAGTGGCCTTTGCGTTATTGGCCTATCAAACCGTGACCGGCCAGTGGGGCAACATTCCGTCGGTGACGGGCGCCACGCATCCCGTGATCCTCGGCACGATTGTGCCAAACGGGCCTCGCTGGCGTGAATCCTTTCCTGCGCGATAGCGGCACGATGGAGAACATTTTTATCGGACTTGCCATCGCGTGCCTGGTGTTTCTGATTTGGCGGCTGATGGTTCCGTCAATCAGTGGGCCGGTTAGGAGCGAGAACTTTGTACTTCCTCCTGGCGTGACGCTGCGGCCCCAGCCTTTGCTGACCGACACCGATCTCATGCTCTACAATCTCATACGTTTGGCAGTGGAAGATCATTATCTTGTCTTTGCGAGGGTTCCACTCTGGGCTGTTGTCAGCGTCGATGGGGAAGGAAAGGTTCGGTCGCAGGTGTTGAGACAGATCGCGCTGAAGCAACTCGACTTTGTGTTGGTCCACCCGGGAACGAAAGCTGCCGAGCAGGTTGTGTTGCTTGAGGAAGGTTTCCCGCCTCAGCCACACGAGGTCACTCGGACACGGGAGATCCAGTCTGTTCTGCAGGCAGCGGGTATTACGATGACCACCTTGAAGCCTCACACGTCCTATACGGTGCCTCAGCTGGCTCAGTTGCTTGGCGTCGGCGAAGACGAGTGAGCGCTAGGATACGACTCTATTCGCCAGGGCCGGTGCCGACCAGCTGTGGTGCCGGTTCCACATCCCGCATCGCGGCGACGTCAATGGCCTTCCGTGCGAGTTCGGCTTCTGCGCTTTCGGGATATTGATCGATGACGCGCTCGTACATCATGCGAGCTTTCTCGTGATCCTTGATCTTGGCGTAGGTCTGCCCAAGTTTGAGCGTAGACGCCGCAAGCTTTTGGCTCATCGGGTAGTCGGACACGACGTTGTAGAAGGACTTCAGGGCTTCTCTATAGTGCCCTAGTCGGTACTGACATTCTCCCACCCAGTACTGCGCGTTGGCGGCCAACGAGGATTGTCCGTGCAGTTCGAGAAAAAATCGAAACCCTGCCAGCGCAGCTTCGTAATCCCGATGCTTAAACTCTTCCATCACACGATCGTAGAGGTGTCGAGACGAGTCCTGCATGTGGGACGGCGCAGCGACAGCGGGATTGAAAGATAGCAGCAACGCAATGATTCCTGGGAGCACGATCTTCAGTATTTTCATCGTATGCCTCCATACTGCTCAGCATGGTCTCAGTACCCATGTTCTCGTGATGCCGCAATCGCCATGCCACTATACGAACGATTCGGGATGGCTAAAACAGACAAGAATCCAGCAGTTTGGCATTATTCCATGGCAGAAGTTGCCGAGTGACTGTCCTGTCCGAATGACAGATTTGTACGATCTGTGTGTGAATCCTGGCTTGACAAAATTGAACCCACTATTGAACTGAAGCAGCATTAGTCAACGGTTTGGGGTGAATTTGATTTGCGTGAACGTGGCCGAAATAATAGCGCTTCTACTGTTGTGCCAGCGGCCGATGGCAGAGAAACAATCGTGTGAGGGGGAAGGGATTTAGACATGAAGACTGAGCCTCCGCTGAATCCACTCGGCGGAAAGACTTTGATCGTCGATGCGAATGACGCCGATGCTTATCCACGACCCAGTGCGGCACTTCTCGATGCTGGAGAGCAGGATCAGGTGTTTGTTCGCCCCGGGATCTATGAGGACAAAGTCTTTGTCACAGGGCGACCGATTCATTTGGTAGGAGCCGGTCGAGACGAGGTGCAGATTTTTTCCCGGCGTGGGGGTCCTCTCTATCTTCAGCAGGTCCCAAGTGGTCGCATCTCCGGCATCACGTTTCGATACGTCGGAAGTGACCAAAATTCCGCAATGAACCTGCTCGATTCCTCTTGTACTGTGACGCAGTGCCGTGCCACGGAGGGTATTCTCTCCGGCGTGGTGATTTATGGGCCGCAATCGCGGCTGACATTTGTCGGAAACGAAGTCTGTGGCAACCGAGAATCGGGAATATTTGTGTTTGCCGGAGCACAGCCGAGGATTGCCGACAATGTCTGTAGGGGGAATCATCATTTCGGCATTGCAGTACGAGATCCTGGAAGCCATCCAGAGCTCGTCAGGAACCAGTGCCGGGAAAATATGCTGAGCGGAATTCTCCTCTTCCATCTCGCAGAAGCGCTTCTCATCGATAATACGTGCAGTGAGAATCAGCACTGGGGGATTGTGATGACGTCCGACTGCCACCCTACTCCTGGTCAGGAGGCGCTCGGCACCTCAAACATTCTTGCCCCCAATCCGCGCGGGACCTTGATCGTGACAGACCAGCCGCTGAGTGATATCGGACGGTGACGAGACAGGGTGTTGAGGACACCTGCCATCTGGGATCAGCGCATAGAATGAAACAGGCGAGGTCGGGGAAGAGCCGGTACGCGTTTCCGTTCCTGATACGAGCAATGCCAGCAGCCTGTGGCTACGTTATGCGGGGAGATTTGGAACGTGAATTTCAGCGGCTTCGTGAAGGTGGAACGTGCCACCGCCTTGCTGTTTCGCTCGATACATCGCTATGTCGGCATGTTTTAGTAATTCGTCGACGGGATGGTCGTCGTGCGGATAAATCGTCACTCCGATGCTGACCCCGATGGAGATGTGATGGCCCTGTAGTTCGAATGGCGTGGCAATCGACTCCGTGATACGTTTCGCCACCACCAGGATATTCTGGTCAGAGGAAACGCCTTCCAGGATAATGGTGAATTCGTCCCCGCCCATCCGGGCCACGGTATCGACTTCTCGCACACAGGTCTTGAGCCGTTCCGATACGGCTTTGAGTAGGTCGTCACCCATGTCGTGCCCGAAGGTATCATTCACGGCTTTGAACCGATCGAGATCGAGGAGCATGAGGCCAATCGGTTGTTGCAGTCGCTTGCTTCGAGCCATAGCTTGAACCAGCCGATCACGAAAGAGGCTACGGTTCACCAGCCCGGTCAAGTGATCATACTGTGCCAGATAGGTCAGGCGTTCTTCAGTGCGCTTTCGCTCAATAGCATAGATGATCGAACGAACTAAGAGCTCAGGATGTCCCTGACCTTTGACGAGATAATCCTGCGCCCCCTGTTGGACGGCTTGAAGCGCCAGGCTTTGGTCGCTCACGCCGCTCAGGACGACAACGGGGATTGTCGGACTGGTAGCATGGACTTGTCTGACAGTCGGGAGACCGAAGGCATCAGGGAGAGATAGGTCCAAGAGCACGGCATCGAACCGCTCACGGCTGAGAAGTGTGAGTCCCTCTCCCAGCGTTTTCGCACGGGTAATCTGGAACTCCTCGATGCTCCACTCAGAAAGGAGATCCTGCGTGAGCTGCGCGTCGACGTCATTGTCTTCGACGAGTAGCACTTTGATCATCCGATTCCCTCGCTGTCGCGTGAATCCGCATCACGCGGCTTCTCGTTCCTTGTCTGTCGTCGCTGAGAAACATGCCAGATTTGGCAGGGTAATTATAGCCAAGAGACGAGAGCAGACAAAGCAAAAGCGAAAAACCTGTGTGAGAGTGGCGCGAAGCTAGAAGGGTGGGCACGCCAGGACATGGACTACCGCGTAAGGGCACACGACGCCACATTCCCTGATTTAGACCAGGACTGCCCCTTGCAAACAGATGCAAGCCAAACTGACCCCGCTCGTGGTCGCTCCATAGGGGCGGTCACGAGGAGCTACGACGGACGATTCGAGATGCAGGCTTCCTGGTTCTACGCTACATGAAGTGCTTCAGCTCGTCGACGAACCTCTTCGGCTTTTTGTGACTGTCCGAGGTTGTCATAGAGCGAGGCGATGTTTGCATGCAAGTGCGACAAGAGTTGTCCCAACTGTGCTTCTTGTGCGATCACGTTCGCCTCGAGCGCCAGCTTTTTCTCTTCGCTCCGACGGAAGCGTTCCTCTAACCGCTGCACGAGCTGGATCCAGCCTTTGACTTTGCCGGAATCCAAGTCCGGGATGGTCGGCAGGGCTTCGGCACGATCGAGCGACTTCTCTGTTTGATTCATCCAATTGATGAAGACGAGAAAATCACCAAGCGTAATTTTCAGTGCGGATGAGGCGCCTTCTTCTTCGATGACCAGGTCTTCCATGGCAACTCCTTTTGAATATAATTATTTCGAATAGTGTGCGGGCAGCGAATCAAACACTTCTGCCAATGTACCAATGAACGTTGCTGCTATCGACTCCTGAAAAGCGAGTAACGCGGCGAGCTCAACGCAAGCCATCTCCTTTTGTAGGGTTGGTCTTCTTGGCAAGAAGTAGAGAGGGGGTCTAAAAATGGACAACTCATATGCTACATCCAGTAGTGTTAGTTGAGTGATACTGCGCTAGCAGTGGTATTGTCAACAGTTCTCTTGGGGGATTGACAAGGATAAATCTCTGTTGGATTCGTCAGAAATTTGGGCGAAGCTAAAAAGAGGAGGAAGTGGGCGATGACTATCCTTGAGGTGAAAGGGGTGGAACGTTCGGATAGGGTCCGCGTGGGAGACGTTCTGGGCCGATGGCCCCTTCGCAGGCATACCCTGGCTCGAAGGGCCAGAGGAGGGATCGACCTTCCCAGGAACCTCTCACCTGAATCGTGCGAAACGTGACCCCAAGCTGAGCGGCTTCCTCTCGCATCGTGGTGAGACAGCCTTCGTAGGAATAGGCGCGGCGACCCACTACGAGCGGGTTGCCCGTCTGATTATGGAACACGGTATAGTTCTCAGCGCAGCCTGCTAGGAGCAGTATCATGCTGAGTAGAATGCCTCTCGTCATGTGTCTTCATCCTTATTAGTTGATGCGACGATTAGGAATGCGCCTCTTGCCATATGCGGGATTGAGGTGGCAGTGCGAGAGGGACCTCTTTTTTAACGAGCCGACCTAAGCGGATTTGGTCTTCACCGGGCATTTGGATAAATTCGACACCGAACCGTCGTCCTTTGCACCAGCGCACTTTGGCTAATCCGACTCGGAGCGGAGACGTGGCGTCAGGAACAAGCATTCTCATCTCAAGATATGAGCCGACCATTACTCGTTTTTGGCTGTGGATGGCGCAGCCAGGGACGGATACGTTGAGCGCGGTTCCCTCCCCCACATAGGCCTCACCAGCAAACACAACGGGGAAGTCCGTGTGGACTCGTTCACAGTACCGAAGCTTCGCCATGACAGTCGACTCCTTCGCAGTCAGACAATTGGGAGAGTAGAGCGTATCACAGTTTTTCTTTGTGAGGCGAGAGGCCCCTTCGTTCGTGGGATCTAGAACAAGCGAGTTGAGGGCCTCCCGCAGCATTTCCCAACGAACCGCAAAGTGCGGCAAGGAGAGGCAAAAAAGGAATAACCACCACCCCCATCTCCCCACGAAAGTTGGGGGCCATGGGTAACTGCAAGCCTTTGGAATCATGGCATAACCAATAATTTTGCCTTCCCTGTAAGACGGCATAGAACCTGCGCTTACAACGTCATAAGACAGGGTCAGCTCCCGAGCAACATGAAAGCCGGGCCACAGGGTGACAGAGGTTTCGGCATAGGGAGGAGGCAAGATGAGCAGGGTTGAGATTCACAACGAATCATCTGGAGAGGGCTTCCCCTTAGGTTCTGCCAGATTTCTTGCCTGCGCAGTGGCGATATTGATGGTGACTTCAGCGCCCTCTGTTCTCGCCGACGCGCAGGTATTTGGATACGTCGGGCCCACGAGTCTGGTGAGCCTCGCGAATAGACCGACAGATGATTCTGTTACAGCCGTTCGCCGCAAGGCCCGCTATCACCATGGATTGGTGGATCTAGAGCTTGAGCAAGCGGTTAGTCGTGCGGCTCAGCAGTACCACATTCAACCGGCCTTGCTCCTTGCGGTGATGAAAGCCGAGTCTTCGTTTAATCCGACCGTGGTCTCAAAGGCGGGAGCGGTAGGACTGATGCAACTGATTCCGGAAACTGCCATCCGTCATGGCGTGCGTAACCTCTACGATACGAACGACAACATCACCGGTGGAGCCAAGCATCTGCGTTACCTCCTGGACCGGTTCCACGGAAACCTCCGGTTAGCCGTGGCTGCCTATAACGCGGGTGAACGCAAGGTGGATCTATATGGGCAGATCCCACCTTATAAGGAAACACAGGATTATGTGAAAAAGGTACTCGGCTATTATCGTAGTTATAAGAAAGACGGTTGGATCATGCCGGTTGTGATGACCGACCCGTCTCTGCACGCAGGTCGACCGTACTAATTGACCGTGGTGATTTCAAGTGATCAGGAGGAAGTGTTGATGCAGCGTAGAGATCCATCCGAAAGGCCGGGTTCACGCGTCTAGAGAGATTCACGGGCAACATGAAACGGACGATCAGAAAGTTGAAGGGGGGTAGGCGCTAGACAGGTTTTTCAGCGACGTAATCCAAGTACTTCCACAGTTCCTTGGCATCCTCTTCGGCGAAAACCAGCGGGGCATTATTCGCGGATCCGGCGAAGTAGACCTTGAGCGACATCTCATCTTGCCAAATCTGTGCTTCGCAGTAGCTCACACTATCGAGGTTTAAGGCCTTTTTGCCGATGCGGACGAAGTGCATGGACCTCCTCACGTCTTGTGCGTGCAGGACGCAATATAGCATTAGAAGAGGATTCGTCCAATGCATACCACAATTCCGTACAAGGTCCAGGCCACCGAGTGGCGAGCAGAGACTCGGCAGGTACTCAAGCCATGTAGCGTTGTCGTGAGGAGGAAAGAACTGGTTGGTTGCGGGGGAAGGATTTGAACCTTCGACCTTTGGGTTATGAGCCCAACGAGCTACCGGGCTGCTCCACCCCGCGGAAGGATGCTAACAAAGCGTTGAACGGCAAGTCAAGCCAGTGGCCGCGCATCCAAGTTGCTTTCGCTCACCTGCAATGCTAAAGCGATAGCATGCGTCTTGTATTCATGGGCACACCAGACTTTGCGGTTGCTTCTCTTGAGGCCTTGTTGCAGTCGGACGATTCCGTTGTCGGCGTGGTTACTCAACCGGATCGCCCGAAAGGGCGAGGGCAGGTCCTCGCGCCGTCGCCAGTAAAACTGCTGGCTCAGCGAGCGAAGATTCCCCTGCTGCAACCACTCAAGATGAAAGATCCTGAATTTCTTCAGACTCTGGCTGGCTGGAAGCCGGATCTCATTGCCGTTACGGCATTTGGGCGCATTTTGCCTCCGGCGATCCTCTCGCTTCCCCCGCGCGGCTGTATCAATGTTCATGGTTCCCTGCTTCCTAAATATCGCGGCGCCGGTCCGATTCAGTGGGCCATCATCAATGGCGAGAGGGAAACGGGCATTACAACTATGTTGATGGATGAGGGGATGGATACGGGCGCGATGTTGCTCCAAGAGGCCATTCCTATTGCCGCTGACGATACGGCCGGCACCCTCTCACCGCGATTAGCTGAACTCGGAGGCAGGTTGCTGGTTGAGACGATTGCCCGAGTTAAGGCTGGGACCCTCGTGCCGCAGCCACAAGATTCTTTACGGGCGACTTTGGCGCCGTTACTGAAAAAGGAAGATGGTGTGATCAATTGGACCTTGCCTGCCACGGCTCTGGCCAACCGGGTCCGTGGCCTCTCTCCCTGGCCTGGAGCATACACAGCCGCGGGGGGCGACCGTTGGACGATCTGGCGAGCCCTGGCGCTCCCAGGCCCAACCACGAGGCCTCCTGGGGTAGTGGTTGCTGTCACCAACGAGGCGATTCATGTTGCCACTGGGGAGGGGGTCCTTGCCTTGCTGGAGTTGCAGCCGGCTAATAGCCGTCGTATGGCTGTTTCTCAATACTTAGCAGGCCACACTGTTGTGGTTGGATTGCAGCTAGGGGGGCCAGCTCTCCTCTAGCCCCGGCGTCCTGTCTACTCATTCAACAATCTGAGTATTCTCGTTTGAGTCCACTATGGCTTCTGGTCCTCGATCCCTCTTCTCTGTCCAGACCGCACCGTCAGCCCGTGCGATTGCTCTCTCGTTGCTGGTGGAGTCCGACAAGAGCGAGGAGGGAGTCGATGTTCTGTTGGACCGCGCCCTTGCGCGTTGCTCGTTCGACAGCAGGGATCGGGCCCTCACGGTGGAGCTCACCTATGGCGTCTTGCGGCGGCTTGCGACCATCGATTGGCGACTTGAACCGGTTTTGGACAAGCCGCTGCTTCGCCTTCCCGTCGCCGTGCAGATGGTGCTTCGGCTCGGGGCCTATCAACTCCTGTTCCTGGATCGTATTCCCCAGTCTGCCGCCGTCAACGAATCGGTCAACCTGACCAGAGCCTTTGCCGGCACAGTCGGCAGGGACTGGAGCGGGCTCGTCAATGCAGTGTTGCGCTCGCTCTTGCGCCATCCGCCTGAGCCCTGGCCCAGCATGGATCATGATCCGGTGCAGGCCCTTGCGGTGCGGTACTCGGTTCCTACCTGGCTCAGCCGTCGCTGGGTGGAGCGTTTAGGCGTGGCTTCTGCGGAGGCGGCTTGCGAGGGGGTCAGCGTCGCGCCTCCGATGACACTACGGGTGAATCAGCTGGTCACGACTAGGGAAGTGCTCCTCGAAAAGTTTGCACAGGCTGGTATTGCGGCTAAGCCGACCAACGTGAGTCCGTTCGGTATTGTGCTTGAAGACGGGGGGCCTGTGCCCTCGCTTCCGGGATTTCATGAAGGCGCCTTTTATGTCGAGGATGAAGCCGCGCAATTGATTCCTCTCCTCCTTGATCCTCAGCCTGGCGACAGTATCCTCGATGCCTGTGCGGCGCCGGGAGGGAAATCGACCCATCTGGCCGATCTGATGCAGAACAAGGGGACCATCTTCGCTGTCGATCGGAGCGGGGCTCGTTTGGATTTGGTACGAACCAATTGTCATCGACTCGGAGTTCAGATTGTTGTGCCAATTGTCGGTGATATTCGAGAGCCACATGAATGGGTTCCCCTGATCGAGACAACAGGGACTCCCTCCGTGAAGAAGGCCACAGTGGGCGACCCATCGGTTGATCGGATGTTGGTGGATGCGCCTT
>Ga0209254_10007209_pt1 | contig 10246 bp, 8 predicted proteins | sample FrelakmetDIP11DI_FD_187148 | JGI IMG/M metagenome (GOLD analysis project Ga0209254, IMG submission 187148) | Freshwater lake sediment microbial communities from the University of Notre Dame, USA, for methane emissions studies - DIP11 DI (SPAdes)... | ecosystem: Environmental > Aquatic >...
TCCGCCTGGATGGATTCCCAGCGTTCCAGCAGCTTTTCCATCTTTTCTTCGGGCAGGGCGGTCATGCGATACTGTGGTTTGATGGCGCAGGGCGCGTGTGGATTGTCGCCTTTAGGCGATCAACGGCGAAAGGCGGCCACCCTCGGCAGGGCGCCGCCATGTTTGGGGCCGTCTTATAAGCTCAAGAGCGCCGAGAGGGCAATTTATCCGAGCGGCGCTCGCGCGGATCGTCGGCTTCGATCCACTTCAAGCCGTCGCGGACGATGATCCGGACGTTCTGCGTCTGGCCGCTGATTTTGCGCCAGAGACCGGAGATCGGCTGAGAAATGCCGCCAACGGAGGCTTGCAGGACGCCGGATGGCGCGGCCGAGCCAATGACGATCAGAACCAGCGCACCCGCGATAACCCACCGCACCGGCGCGCGGGCTTTCCAGAGGGATGCCTTCAGACAGTTCGCTGTTTCTTTGAGATGTGCAGCCCAATCGGCGAGGAGGCCCGGCTCGGCAGCCTCGCTTCTCGCGCGGGCAGCGGCATCGGCAAAGCGGCCCAGGATGCGGGCCACGGGTGATGCCGCATCATCGGGAGGCGAAGCATACGACGCGGCAACGGGTGTGACCGGTGCCGCATGCCTTGCGACGCCCATGAGCAAGGCCAGGCGCTCCAGTGCGGGGCGGGGATCCAGTCGTGCGATACCGATATAGGCCGTGACGACGCGGGCGGTTTCGCTCCATGGCGGAAGCAGATCGATGCGGCCCGCTTCCAGCGCTGCGATCACGTTCGGGTGGCTTGCGATGTGGTGCGCGATCTGTGGGATCGGCAGACCGATGTATCGCCTGAGTTCGCCGAACAGGTTGGCGATTTCACGATCGTACGCGGGAGGAGTTCCCGGTGCGGTGTGGCCCGTGCCGGGCGCAAAATTCAAGTGTGCGGTGGGCGCATAAGTCGAACGCATCAACAAACTCTCACCACGCGTATGCTGCAGTCCAAGCCGAAGCTTCAACATGCACAAAGATCGTCAAACGGCGGGCGGAGTCAAAGTCAAAAATCGGCATAAGTCTTCGTGTTGCGAACGTGCCGCAGACGAACTTAAATCTCGATGCCGTTCTGCTCGGCAAAGCGCATCAATTCTGTGCGCAGTGAGCCTTTGCCGTCACGCACAAAGCGTTCGACGAGTTGCTGCACGGCGCCGACGTGCAAGCCAAGGATCATCGTTTTCACCGGCCCTACGGAAGCCGGCGCCATTGACAACGTGCGGTAGCCGAGGCCAATGAGAGCCATGGCTTCGAGCGGGCGGCCGGCCATCTCTCCGCACAGCGTCAACGGTGTCTTGTGGCGTGCGCAGGCCTTCACGAGTTCGGCGAATACGCGCAAGGGAGCCACCGTCAGGCTGTCGTAGCGGCTGCCGACCAGCGCATTCGTGCGATCGGCGGCAAACAGGAACTGCATGAGGTCATTGGAGCCGATCGAGACGAAATCGACCTTGGGCAACAAACCGTCGAGTTCGAACAGCAGGCTTGGCACTTCGATCATTGCGCCGAGCTTCAGCGATTTGGGCGGCGGAACGCCCTTGCGCAACATGATGCCGATTTCCTTGTCCACCTGGGCGCGCACGAGATCGATCTCGGCGGCTTCGGAGACCATCGGGATCATCAGGCGCAGTTCGCGCTCGGAGGCTGCATGCAGGAACGCGCGCACCTGTGTGCGCAGCAGGGCCGGTCGGTCGAGCGACATGCGGATCGCACGCCAGCCGATGGCGGGGTTTTCTTCCTTCTGCTGGCGCAGGTAGGGCAGCACCTTGTCGCCGCCAATGTCCAGGGCGCGAAAGACCACCGGCTTGCCGTTCGCTTCATCGAGGACGGTCTTGTAGGTTTTGAGCTGCTTCTCATGACGTGGGAACGTGCGCGAGAGCATGAACTGCAGTTCTGTGCGGAAGAGACCAATGCCGTCAGCGCCCGACTCCTCCAGATGCGGCATATCCACGATGAGGCCGGCATTCATCTGCAGGTTGATCCGGACACCGTCGCGCGTGATCGCCGGCTTTTCGCGCAGGGCCTCGTACTGCTTTTGGCGCTTGGCGCGGAAGCGGGCCTTGTCGCTGTAGGCGGACACCACCTCCGGCTGCGGACGCAGATGCACCTGCCCCGTCACGCCGTCGACGATGATGGCGTCACCCGCACTCGCCCGCTCCACGATGCCGGTCGCGCGGGCCACCGCTGCGAGGCCGAGCGCCTTGGCGACGATCGCGACGTGGCTTTGTGGCGAGCCATCTTCGACAACGAGACCGCGCAGCTTAGTGCGGTCATAATCCAGAAGTTCGGCCGGTCCCATCGTGCGAGCAACGAGGATCGTGTCCGGCGGCATCTCGGCAGGCTCGATCGGGCCGCCCGGACGGCCGGCCAGGATGCGCAGCAGGCGGTCCGACAGATCGTCGAGGTCGCGTTGGCGTTCGCGCCAGAAGGGGTCCGGCTGATGCATCAGGCGCGAGCGGGTGTTGTTCAACACGCGCTCGACCGCGGCATCGGCCGTCAGACCACCCTGGACCGCTTCGCGCAGGCGGCGCTCCCAGCCCTTATCGTGGGCGAACATCCGATAGGCATCGAGCACGTCGCGGTGTTCGCCGGCCGCGGAGAGCTGTTCGTGGGCCAGCATTTCGTCGAGCGAGATGCGCAAATCGGTGAGGCCGTTTTCGAGGCGGCGCAGTTCGTGCACCGGATCATCGGCCATCAGCTTCGTCACGACGATGCGGCTTTCGTGCAGCACGACGTGGCCGAGCGCCAGACCATCGGAAATCGACTGGCCCTTGATGATGGCGGCCAGCGAACTTGAGATCTCGAGCGCGGCGGTGGTGCCGGCGACTGCACCCGAGACGAGCTGCTCGGCAACGACCATGGCTGTCGATTCCAGCACCTCGACATCTTCGTCGGAGTATTCCTTCGTCGTCCTGTTCTGCACGACAAGCACGCCGAGCGTCTGCCCTGAGCGCTGGATCGGGACACCGAGCATCGAGTGGTACAGTTCCTCGCCGGTCTCCGGGCGGTAGGAGAACGCGGGATGCTTGGGCGCATCGGGTTCATTAATCGTGATGTTCAACTCGGCGCAGCGGCCGACGAGGCCTTCCCCCCGCTTCAGGCGGGTGGCGTGCACCGCGGTGGGGAGCAGACCTTCTGTGGCAAAGAGTTCGAGCGTACCGTCCTGGCGCTTCAGGTAGAGCGAGCACACGTCGGCCACCATGACACCGGCAATCTGGCGCACGATCTTGTCGAGGCGCGATTGGCCGTCGCCCGGTTCGGCCATGATGTCCCGTAGCCGGCGCATGATAATGCGCAACGCCGGTTCAGACGGTATCACGCGGGGCTCTTCGCCTCTCTTGGTGCCCATGACCGTGCCCACTCTCCGCCGGGGCCGCGCGGGGGACTGTTTCCCGCCGCGCCGGGTGCTCGTCGTCTAATCTGCGTCTAAACCATAAAGACTATGCAAGGTCCGGACCGCAAGTTCGGCGTAGGCCGCGTCGATCAAGACGCTGATTTTGATCTCGGACGTGGAGATCGCAAGAATATTGATGCCTTTCTCCGCAAGCGCGCTGAACATGCGGGCGGCCACTCCGGCATGACTGCGCATGCCGACGCCGATCACAGAGATTTTGGCGATCCCGTCAGACGCTTTGACATCGAAGTGGCCGATATCGGACTTGGCGGCATCGAGAACGGCAAGCGCACGGGTCAATTCGGCGGCCTGAACCGTGAAGGTCATATCCGTTGCTCTGCCGTCGGCGGCAACATTCTGGACGATCATGTCGACGTTGATCGACGCGTCGGCGAGCGGCCCGAAGATTCGGGCGGCAATGCCGGGCTTATCCTCGACCTTCAAGAGCGTCACCTTCGCCTCGTCCTTCGCGTAGGCGATGCCGCTCACGACCTGCTGTTCCACGATCTCGTCCTCGCTGCAAACGGTGGTGCCAATAGCATCTAAATTGTCGAGCCGCACGGGCTGCATTTGATCCGGCGGCACGAAACTCGACAGAACGCGGGTGCGCATGCCGTGCACCATGGCCAATTCAACCGAGCGCGTCTGCAAAACTTTTGAGCCCGACGACGCCATTTCAAGCATCTCCTCGTAGGAGACTTTCGGCAACCGGCGGGCCTTGGCAACGATGCGGGGGTCGGTCGTGTAAACGCCGTCCACGTCGGTGTAGATGTCGCAAACGTCGGCCTTGAGCGCCACGGCGACGGCGACGGCACTGGTGTCAGATCCGCCGCGACCAAGCGTAGAGACGCGCTCCGTCTCTGGATCAATGCCTTGGAAGCCGGTGATAACCGCGACTTCGCCGGCGTCGATGGAGGCGCGCAACTTGTCGGCTGGGACGTTCAGGATGCGGGCGGCGCCGTGTGCGTCACTTGTCTCGATCGGGATCTGCCATCCGGACCACGAACGTGCCTTCAGTCCCATCGACTGTAGAACGATGGCGGTGAGGCCGGCGGTGACCTGTTCGCCGGAGGCCACGACGGCATCGTATTCGCGCTTGTCATGCAGGGGTGAGGCTTCGTTGACCCAGGCGACGAGCTGGTTCGTCGCGCCGGCCATTGCCGAGACCACGACGGCGACCTTGTTGCCGGCGTCGACCTCGCGCTTGACGTGGGCGGCCACGTTGCGGATGCGCTCCACGTTGGCGACCGAGGTGCCGCCGAACTTCATCACCACTAAAGCCATAGCGTCTCCAGCCCGGCGCTCGTTCGTTGCGCCCGCGGGTCCTTAATTGATCACCTCTCAGGGAAGTGCCCCCCGAACGGCCGCGACCAGCCAAGCCCCTGTTTTGTCAAGGAGCCACGCCGATCTCAAATGTTCGGTTCGGGGTTCTCTTAACGTCAACGGTCGCGGACGGCAACCATGCACTGCCGCATTGACAAGCGACTGCGCGCAGGGCCCTCATCGGGACTATGACAGCCCCTCATTCCATGCCGCCCGATGCCCCGTCTGCCGCTCGCAACCTCGACGATGCCGAGGTGGAGCGTTTCCGGCGCATTGCGTCGGAATGGTGGGACGCCAAGGGCAAGTTCCGGCCGCTGCATCAGCTGGCTCCCGCGCGGCTGACTTTCGTGCGTGACGAGTTGGTGCGGCACTTCGGGCTGACGAACCCTGGTCTGAAACCGCTCAAGGGTTTGCGTGTGCTCGATGTGGGCTGCGGCGGGGGGCTTGTATCCGAACCGCTGGCGCGGATGGGCGCGCGTGTCGTCGGCCTCGATCCCGGGCGGGAAAATGTGGAGGCCGCGCGGGCGCATGTGGAGGGGCAGACCGGGAGCGGGGGGCTGGATCTCACCTATCGCGTCGGGATGGTCGAAGACTTGGCCGCCGAGGGTCTTCAGTTCGATGCGGTCGTGTCACTCGAGGTCGTCGAGCACGTGCCGGACGTTGGTGCCTTCGTGAAGACGTGCGCCAGCCTCGTGCGTCCAGGGGGCGCGCTGGTGCTTTCGACCATCAACCGCAATCTCAAGTCGTACGCACTCGCGATCGTGGCGGCGGAATATGTGCTCGGTTGGCTACCGCGCGGAACGCATCAGTGGGACCGCTTCGTGACGCCGGAGGAACTCGCCCGCTTCGTCACGGCGGCGGGCATGGGCTCGCCCACGTTCAAGGGTATCGTGTACGATCCGCTGAAGGACACCTGGTCGCTCTCCGATGACACGGATGTCAATTACCTGTGCTTCGCGGACCGAAAGCTCGTGGAATGACGCCACCGCTTTTCAGACATCCGTAGTCGCCCTACCGCGGACCTACGCGCGGGACTTTTCATCTCGCAACATGTTGTGATCGATCGGGAGATGGATGCGGCAAGCGTAACCTGACTCGCTGGCGAAGCGTTCGATGCGGCCTTTCAAGTCGCGGACCATGGTTTCGATAAGCCGCGTTCCAAACCCTTTCAGATTTTCGGGAGCGGCACCCGAATTGCGACCCTGCTCCTTCCAATCGATGACAATCTCGTCGCTTTGCATGCGCCAAATCACGGTCAGAAAACCGTCGCCGACAGAAAGGGCGCCGTACTTGGCCGAATTGGTCGCGAGTTCGTGAACGACCAGGGCAAGATTTCGCGCCTGCCGCTGGCTCATCTGCAAGGGGTCGCCGCTGAGCGCGAAGCGTTCGGTGCCATAGGGCTTCAGTTCCGTCAGCAGTATGCGGTGCAACAGGCACTCGACTTCGGCGCTGTCTGCATAAAGGTCGGGCGAAGCGAACACGATGCGCAGACGATCGATGAGCTGATTGGCGGTCGCCGTGTCGTGTCGGAGCGTGCGTGAGACAATCGTGCTTGCCACAGCGATGCTGTTTCTGCCGCGGTGCTTCATTTCTTCGACGAGCAGTTGGCGGCGGCGCTCCGAGTCTTTGATCGCGGCAATCAACTTGCGGTGGCTATCGGCGATCCAGATGACCAGACCGGAACTCAGGCAAAACAGCCCAAGATTGACCCCTGTCCCGCGGGCTTTCCAGGCAAATTCGAACTGCGGCGGGATGAATGCGTACCAAACTACTGCGAGCGACAGCGCCGTCGCGAAGATGGCGGGAGCCCTGCCGCACCACAGCGCGGTGAACAGAATTGCCGGAAAAAAGATCACGAAAAACAAAACGCCGTCGTCGAGAAGCCCCAATAAAAACCGTGCAATTGCCGCGACTGCCACGAGCCCCGTCGCGGTGGCGTATGGTTCAACCGCTGACGGCCACGTTCTGGCTGCCGCTGGCTCGACCTCCGCTGCGCCGTGCAGGTTCCCGGTGACATCCATCACCACCCCCCTCTGTTGCCACGCCTGGGGAGGGCCATTGCTGATGGGCTCTCCGGCTTCATCCGGATTTATAAGAAGGCAACATCGGCCTTTGCGTTATCAAATGATAAAAAGATCAGAACCTTTTGTGGGCTCTGCCGTTTCGGTCCGATGGACAATACGGAACTGGGTAATTTGGATGTTTCGGAGCTGTTGGTTGCGAGAGCCGCCCGCAACGGTGCTCTGACCGACGCGGACAAAACCGCTATTCGATCTCTTCCATTCCGGCTCAAGACGATCAACCCGGGGCAGGATGTCGTTCGCCAGGGCGATCATCCCAATGTCTCGGTGTTCGTCATGAATGGCATGCTTGCGCGCTACCACACGTTAGCGAGCGGAGATCGGCAGTACCTATCGTTTCACATCGCGGGCGATCTGCCTGACGTCCAGTCGCTGTTTCTCAAGGTGATGGATCATTCGCTGTGCGGGCTCAGCCCATCCACACTTGCGCTGTTTCCCCATGCACCGCTCCACACGCTCCTTCATCGGCGGCCGAGCATCTGCTTCGCGCTCTGGCGTTTGACATTGACCGACGCGGCTATCTTTCGTCAGGCGATCACTAACAATTCGCGCAGCCACATCGCCCGTCTGGCGCATCTGTTCTGCGAACAATATTTTCGAGCGCGGGAGAACGGCTTAACAACGGCCAACGGCTGCTACTTTCCCGTCAATCAATCGCAGTTGGGGCAAGCGCTCGGCATGTCGCACATTTCGGTCAACCGGGCGCTGCAGCGGCTGCGAAAACTGAAGCTGTGCGAGTTTCGGCAGGGAACTTTGACCGTTCTTGATTGGCCCGGTCTTGTCCGGGTCGCGGGTTTCGATCCGCTTTATCTGCATGTGGCCGAGTAGCAGGCTAGGCTGCCGAATTTGCGGGTCGCCGCATGCGCGAGAACGAACGGGCGGCGGTCGGCACGCCTTCACAGGCTTCCATGGCGTGAACGATCGACGCGTAATGGTAATGGAGTGCAACCTTTATCGCGTAGTTGAACAGGATGGCGGGCTCCAGCGGCCGCGCCCGCAGAATGCGCATCAGCTGTCGCTGGTAGCGCAGTCGCAATTCAGGATGTTCAACCTGACGCATCAGTCGCGCAGCCAGGATAGAAAACGCGACATAGTTCCGCGCCATTTTCTGCATGTAACGCCAACGGTTCTCGCGCCAGTACGGAAGGTGGTGGGCGGCGTATTTGAACCTATTGTCGATATAGAGCCTGTCGATCCGTTCGAAGTAGGACTGCGCCCCATAGACCGTCCGGGTTACGTTCCTGTAGCCGTCGCGCAGGTCCTCCGGCGTCATCTTCACTGGCACCACATTGGTCCCGAAGAGGTCGGCATCTGCTGCACTGCTGAGGCGGCCGTCGCGCTTCAACCGGTCGTGCAGTGGTGTGGTCGGGATGGCGTGCAAAAGGCCGACCATGGCATTGCCAATGCGCGCCTCTTCAAGAAAATCGGGAATAAGAGCAAAGGCCGATGCGTCGTCATTGTCGAAACCGACGATCATGCCACACCAGACGTCCAGGCCGTTCTCCTGGATGCGATGCACGCGTTCGAGCATGGTGCCTTCGCGTGCGCGCACGTTCTGGAGCTTCTTGGTCTCCTTCAGCGACTCCTCGTTCGGACTCTCGATGCCGATAAACACGCTTTGGAAGTTGGCACGGCCCATCAGTTCCATGAGTTCGGGATCATCGGCGAGATCGAGCGACGCCTCGGTGAAAAGCACCAGCGGGTATCCGCGCCGTTTCTGCCATGCCTCGATGTCGCGCAGGATCGGCTTGATCGCTTTCTTGTTGCCGATCAGGTTGTCGTCGACGACGAACAGGATCTTGAAGCCCGCGCTCACGTAGGCTTCGAATTCCGCGATCACCTGCGCGCTCGTCTTGAGGCGCGGTTTGCGTCCGAACGTCACGATAATATCGCAGAACTCGCAGGTGAAAGGGCAACCGCGCGAGATCTGCATGCTTCCAAACATGTAGTGTTGCGTTTTCAAAAGATCGAGGCGCGGCAGCGGAAGGGTCGACATGTCCGTCTTCTCGCGCTGCTCGTAGCGGCGCTTGTGCCGGCCCTCCGTGAATTCCCTTAGGAACTCGGGCCAGGTGAGGTCCGCTTCGCCGATGAAAATCACGTCGGCTAGGTCTTCGATTTCCTCCGGTTCAACGGTTGCAAGAGGACCGCCAACAACCTTCAGCGCTTTCATATTCCGGACGCGTTCGAGGATTTCGCGCATCCGCTGGCCTTGCACGTTCATGCCGGTGAGGCAGATCATATCCGCGCGTTCCAGACGCTCGAAGTCGATCTCCTCGACGTTCTCGTCGATGATGGTGACGTCGTGCTCCTTTGGCACAAGAGCGGCCAAGAGCGCGAGGCAGGAGACGGGAAGATTAGCGCGCTTGCCGAGCAGCCCCATGCACCGCTCCATGCCCCAGAAGGACACGCCGAAGCGAGGGTTGACGATCACGATATCGGCCATCGAGGGTGCTCCCGCGTCCTGCGCGAGCACCTGCTCGCCCGCCGCCAACGCGGATGCGGCTGGTCAGTTGCACGCCATCAGCACAATTTGCGCAGTGGGGACGAGAGCATGACGGGCGCAGCGGGCTCGACAGCGCCAAGCCACAAAAAAGCGGCGGGGCTTGCGCTCCGCCGCATTGTTTCTGCTGCAAACCTGATGGCGCTCAAGCAAACTTCGACTTGAGGAAACCGAGTGCGAGCGCCGTCAGAGCGCCGCTCACACCGCCTGAGGCGAAGCCCTGGACGATGGCATTAACGTCGAGGCCGCTCGCGGCTGCCGTGCCGCCCATGCCGAGCACAGAGGCCAACAGAGGTCCGAGCAATCCGCCACCCAGTGCGCCGGTGATGGTGTTGCCGACCGGGCCGAGGCTCACGTTCTTGGCTGCTGCGCCGGCTGCGTTGCCGCCCAGCGCACCGCTTGCGGCCTGAATGAGAATGCTTGTCAAATCCATGTTGTAAATCTCCCGAGGGGGCCGGTGGCCGGCGTCGCCCTGTCTTCCCCAAAGTTCAACGGGCCGCCCAACAGCGACCAACCGGCGAACAAGCCGCCGGTCGCCGGATGTTACCCTGATTTGATCATTCTGCGGAACATATTGTCTGCGAATGCTTTCTGCGGGCGGGGGGCGGGCCCTTGAATGGGTCTTCCGCGTGCCTGTGCAGCGTGGTTATGTCGGCCGCCTTTAAGTGCCCTAACGCTGGATTCTCAAATCATGAAAGCCTTCATCCTTTCTTCCAGTCCGCGGCGGAATGGAAACTCCGCGATGCTGGCAGAGGCCGTGCGCGATGGGCTTTTGGCCTCCGGGCACACCGTCGACTTCGTCTATGCCGACGATATGGTGGCTGCGTTCCTGCGCGATTGTCGTCAATGCCGGACAGCAGACGGAGAGTGCTCGATTGAGGACAATTTCCGGGCGCTATTCTTTGAAAAGTGCTTGCCG
>Ga0209254_10007210_pt1 | contig 10245 bp, 7 predicted proteins | sample FrelakmetDIP11DI_FD_187148 | JGI IMG/M metagenome (GOLD analysis project Ga0209254, IMG submission 187148) | Freshwater lake sediment microbial communities from the University of Notre Dame, USA, for methane emissions studies - DIP11 DI (SPAdes)... | ecosystem: Environmental > Aquatic >...
GATCATAGTCTGGCTGGTGAGAAACAAGATCCACTACGCTCGTAGATATCCGTCGATCTATTCTTTCGGACGCGGGTTCGATTCCCGCCATCTCCACAATAAATGAGTCATGGTAATTCATGGCTCATTTAATTTAGAAAACCATAAACATCAATTGATTTTGCAAATAAGACCCTTTAAGTATTCAGCTTCAGGAAAGCACAATGGGATTGGGTGGTCACGGTCCTGGTGCAATTGCTCGAGGATCCGCGCATTCACTCCGGCATCCATCGCAGCACCGTGGATGATTTTTCGGAACAATTCGGCATTTATCCCCCCAGAGCAGGAAAAAGTAAAAAGTATTCCACCCGGATTCAACAACTTGAATGCTAAAAGGTTGATATCTTTATATGCCCTGTTGGCTTTTTCGATTGAGTGAACAGTCGGAGCAAACTTGGGTGGATCCAGGATGATAAGATCAAACTTCTCTCCCCGGTCGCGGAAGGTGCGAAGTTCTGTAAAGACGTCGCCTTCAATCCAATGTGCCAACTTATCATTAAATTGGTTTATTTCAAGGTTCAGTTTTGCCAGGTTGAGCGCTGTTTTGGATGAATCGATTGACAATACTTCCGCGGCTTTCCCTAGAATGGCATTCATTGTAAAACCACCAGTATAAGAAAAACAATTCAATACCCTTTTTTCTTGTGCATATTCACGAATTCGAATTCGGTTCGTACGTTGATCGAGATAGAAACCTGTTTTTTGTCCAGTTTTGATATCTACTAGATACCGAATTCCCCACTCATAAATTTCGATCAGATCGGGTGGATAATTTCCCCTTAATGAGCCAATATTCTGTGTTAAACCTTCAAGCTTTCGAACTTCAGAGTCAGATCTTTCAAAAATATTCTTGGCATCACCTAGTTCGGTGCATGAATTAATAATCGATTCTTTCCAAAATTCTGCCCCGCACGAAGAAAATTGTAAAACAAGGTAATCATTATATGTATCAATGATTAATCCTGGAATTCCATCCGATTCTGAATAGAGCATTCGATAGGAATTTGTTGTCTGTTCAGAAAATAATAATTGGCGAAGACCTAGTGCCCGATAAATTCGATTATTTATGAATTCTGAATTTACAACATCGCATTCATCCCAGGTCCAAATTCTTGCTGAAATTTGCGATTTTGGACTGTATGCAGCCCAGGCGAGAAAATTATTCTGTGAATCAACTATTCGAACAGTTTCGCCCTGCCCGGGGTTTCCGTTAATTTTTTCAATCGCACCTGAGAAAATCCAAGGATGTTGTCTTTGTACTGACCGTTCACGGCCCTTTTTCAAAATAAGATGAGAATCTTTATTCATTTGTAGAAAGAAGTTTAAGGAATAATTGTTTATCGATAATGGCTACACGCATTTTATTTGCTTTTTCAAGTTTTGATCCCGGATTGTCGCCCAATAGAAGGTAATCGGTCTTTTTACTAATACTCTCGCTTACTTTCCCGCCATTTTGTTCAATAATTTCCTTGGCGTCTTCTCTTGTCAACCCTTCAAATGTTCCGGTAATTACAAAAGTTTTTCCTTTCAACGGAAGAACCTCTTTCCTAAATGCAGTTGAATTCATCTCTGGCCAAATTCCATGTTCTTTAAATTTACGGAGAAGCTCCCGATTTGCCTGTAGTAAAAACCAATCTTCAATAGATTGCGCTGTGTTTAGTCCCACCCCATCCATCTTTTGGATCTCTGCTTTGCTTGAATTTTGAAGCATATCCAGGTTGCCATAGCGCTTTGCGAGGTCAGCAGAAAGTGCTTCCCCAACTCCTTTTATCCCGATGGCAAAAATGAATTTTGAAAGATTTCGATTTTTTGAATCCTGGATTGCTTCTAATAGATTCTCAGCTTTTTTTTCAGCGAATCCTTCAATGTTTAACAGAACCGATCTTGATAATGAATACAAATCCGTGGCATCATGAATCATGCCTGAATTTACCATCTGCTCGACAATCTTGATCCCCAAACCATCAATATCCATGGCTCCCCGGGATACAAAATGCTCCAGATTTCGGATCAATTGCGCCGGACAGGCAGCATTGACGCAATACCGCGCGACTTCTTCATCCAAATGTTCAACAGCCTCTCCACATGCTGGGCAATTCTCAGGTGGTATATACCGCCTTTGGCTGTCATCACGCAAATCTTTGATCGGACCAATGACATAGGGGATCACATCACCAGCTCTTTTAATTAGTACTCTATCGCCAATACGAATATCCTTTTCTGCTATGAAATCGAAATTATGAAGGGTAGCCTGCCTCACAATAACTCCGCCCACTTCTACTGGTTCAAGGATAGCAAAAGGGGTTAGCACCCCGGTCCTGCCTACATTTACGCCAATATCATTCAATCTTGTTGTAACTTCATGCGCGGGAAATTTATAAGCGATCGAACCGCGGGGATCGTTCCCAACAACCCCTAGATCCTCCGACAATTGCAAATCATCCAACTTGATTACAACACCATCAATTTCATAATGAATGGTTTCCCTTTTTTCGATCCAATTTTGAAGATTTTGCAGCACATCGCTGATCGAGTCAATCGGTTCTGCATTATCAGGAATTGGAAAACCTAGCTGCTTTAATAACTTGAGTATTGCCCACTGACTCGCTGGTAAAGCTGGATTTGAAACGACTATTGAATAACAGAGAATTTTTAGGGGTCTGGATGCCGTAATGGACGGGTCCAGCTGTCGCAAGGAACCTGCAGCGGTATTCCGAGGATTTTGATATGTTTTTTCTCCAGCTCCCGCCAACTTTCGATTCAATTCTTCAAAATCCTTCTTTTCAATAAAAACTTCACCCCGCACTACAAGATAATCAGGTGGTAAAGATCTCTTGAGATCTATTGGTATTTTTAAGGGAATGGATTTTATTGTTCGAAGATTTGATGTGATATCTTCCCCTGTGACACCATCGCCCCTGGTTGCACCTTTGAGAAATATTCCATTTTGATAATGCAAAACCACAGTTAATCCATCAATTTTTGGTTCAAGGACGAATTTACTATTACTCACCCGATCATCCAGCTTGCAAATCCGTTCAAACCATTCTATGATGGATTTTTCATCAAACGAATTGGCAAGGCTCAATATCGGGCGTGGATGATCAATTTTTGAAAATCGGTCGGAAACCTGGTTGCCGAGACGTTGTGAAGGTGAATCTGGCGAAATCCGGTCTGGGTGGAGAGCCTCCAGAGATTTAAATTCCTTCATCAACTGATCATATTCGAGGTCACTTATTACCGGATCATCCAGCACATAGTACCGGTAATTGTGGAAATTTATTTCGTCCTGAAGCTCTTTCAACTTTTTTGAAAATAAACTATCTTCCATGGCATAATTATATTCCGAAACCCACCCACTACTTTTTCGTAGTTAATATTTGAGTACAATACTGTAAAAATAATGCTAAACTAATTGAAATTATCCGAGGAGGAAAATGGTATGAAAACGATTGCGTATATCGCTGCAGCAATTCTAATTTTCTTCGGCGTCCTTTTTATTTGGGGAGCATTTGGCGGAGGGGCTCCCGTTGCGAACATCATAATTGGCATAGTTTCTGTTTTGATCGGTTTCGGCTTGATCTTTTGGGCGTCTCGTAAAAAAGCATCTGAAACCGAGCAAAATATCACCTTGAATATTGATTTACCTGGAAATGTTTCCATGGACACCCTAAAGTGCACATCCTGCGGGGGTACTCTTGGCCCAAAGGATGTTCAAATGGTTGCTGGTGCTCCGGTGGTTACCTGTCCGTATTGCAATTCCACATATCAATTGTCCGAAGAACCAAAATGGTAGTGCCAATCTTGGAGGTAGGATCATGACCCGAACCCGTTGGATCAGTATCTTAATTTCTGTTCTTCTCTTTGCACAAATTACCTCACCTGTATTTGCCCAGAGTTATAGCTTTAATTTGTTGAGCACGGATGTGGTTGTAACTGTCGATGAAAATGGCACTATCTCGTTGGATTACACCTGGGTTTTTCAAAATGATCCGGGTGCCCACGAGATTGATTATGTAGATGTCGGTCTGCCCACCGAAAAATTCGATCTGGGTTCAGTCACCGGGACCATTAATGGTCAACCCGTGACATCGATCGATACCATTACGAACGGTGTATCTCTGTATTTGGGTCCAAATGCGATCCAACCTGGAGAGATTGGAACCGTCACCATGCACGTGGATTCAATAGAAGGAATGGTTTTCAATGCCAGTTCCGAGGAAAAAGAACCTTATGCAAGTTTTCAATTCTCCCCAACCTGGTTTGGCTCCGAATATGTCCATGGAAATACCAATGCTTCTGTGACGCTTGTCCTCCCGGCTGGGATGCTCCCAGAGGAACCCCGTTTCTTCCAAGCCAAAAACTGGCCGGGAGCTCTTGATCCTACGTCAGGATATACGGCGGATAACCAGGTGTATTACCGGTGGCAAAGTCCGGATGCGAATGGATCAGATCAATATTCTTTCGGCGCAGCATTCCCTGCCAGGCTTATCCCTGCAGCAGCGATTACAACACCTCCAATTATTGATTTCAATTTTTCCGACATAATTCCTTGTTTATGCCCAATCGCGATTACGGGATTCTTTATTATTATTGTTGTATGGGGTGCGAGAAATGCTCAAAAACGAAAGCTCCAATACCTGCCACCAAAAATTTCCATTGAAGGCCATGGGATAAAACGCGGGCTCACCGCTGTGGAAGCAGCAATCCTGATGGAAGAACCCATGGATAAGATCCTGATGATGACCTTGTTCTCAACCATTAAGAAAAAGGCGTCAGAGGTTGTCACCCGTGAACCTCTAAAAATGACGATTTCTGACCCCTTACCTGAAGACCTCTACCCGTATGAACTGGATTTTCTTACCGCGATGGGAAAATCCAAACCAGCTGAACAAAAAGAAGGTCTCCAGGACATGATGATCAATCTTGTCAAGCTCGTTTCCGAAAAAATGAAAGGATTTAGCCGTAAAGAAACCATTGTTTTTTATAAAGATATAATCACCAAAGCGTGGACGATGGTTGAATCGGCGGATACTCCAGAAATAAAAAGTCAGCGTTTTGATGAGGTCATGGATTGGACCATGGCTGACCAGGATTATGAAAAAAAGACCCAGAATGTTTTCCAAAACCAGCCCGTTTTCTTGCCGCGCTGGTGGGGAGGGTATGATCCCTCCATTGGATCTGCTACAGCAGGTGGTGGTGCCGGGGGAGCATCAATTCCCACCCTCAGCCAGGGACGCAGTTCAGGTACTGTCAGCCTACCTTCATTACCTGGGGCTACATTTGCTGCATCCGTAACCAGTGGCGCTCAAAATATGGCTTCCAGCGTTGTCGGGAATGTTAATAGCTTCACCAGTGGAATAACCAATAAAACCAATCCAGTCCCGGTTTCGACATCATCAGGCAGTTCGGGAGGCGGTGGAGGTCATTCTTGCGCCTGCGCATGTGCCTGCGCGGGTTGTGCTTGCGCCTGTGCGGGTGGTGGAAGATAAGAAGCAAATATAATGCTCCGTTTTGAAAAAATAAAAAACTACCTCGTGAACGTTTCCATCGGATCACGCCAAAAGGTTTCACCATTTGGTTCCGTTCACCATTTCACCTCTTCAACTGAGGGGTCGAAAAACCGAATCCATTTACGGATTGACCCCGATGGAAGTGGGGTTTTGATTATAAATGCGAACCATCTTTATCATCTCAATCCTTCAGCAACAAGAATGGCTTTCCTCACCCTGGAAAAGATCCCGGAAAATGAAATAATTCGTCAACTTGGCTCGGAATTCAACGCACCTCGAAACCAAATCCAGAAAGATTACAACTCCTTTAATTTTCAGCTCCAGGGTTTGGTCACTCCTTCCAACGCTTGCCCGATTTGCGATTACGAGATCGAAACCACAACACCATTTTCACATTCACCATCAGCCCCCTATAGGATGGATCTTGCCATCACTTACAGGTGCAATAATGAATGCTCACATTGTTACAATGGCAGAGCTAGAAATCAACATGAACTTAATACCGATTCCTGGAAAGAGGTCCTAAAAAAACTTTGGGGCTATGGAATCCCTCATATTGTGTTTACCGGTGGAGAGCCAACTTTAAGACAGGATTTGCCAATTTTAATCAATTTCGCGGAATCCATTGGCCAGATTACAGGATTAAACACAAATGGCCGTCGGTTAAGAGATCGGGGTTACGTGCAAGAATTAGCTGATGCCGGACTGGATCATATTCAGATTACATTGGAATCTCATATCGAATCGATTCATGATCGGCTGGTCGAACGAAATGGAGCCTGGGAGGAAACAACCCGGGGAATCCAGAACGCTCTCCTACAAAACTTATTTGTAATGACGAATACGACTCTCCTTCGTGAGAATTCCGGCCAATTGAGAGGCACACTTGAATACCTCGGGTCTCTCGGAGTACCAACCATAGGTCTGAATGCGTTGATCTATTCCGGGTCTGGCCGGACAGTAGGAACCGGATTGGCAGAATCTGAGCTTCCGGAATTGCTGGATATCGCCCGGGAATCTACTGCCAGGTACGATCAGCGTTTAATTTGGTACACACCGACTCAATATTGTCATTTTGATCCAGTACAAATGGAATTAGGCGTCAAAGGATGCACCGCTGCGCTTTACAATATGTGCATTGAACCAGAAGGTTCTGTAATACCCTGTCAATCGTATTATTCCTCTTTGGGAAATATATTGAATGATGATTGGTTGTCCATTTGGAACCATCCCCTGGCATTACAACTCCGCGAAAGAAAAAACCTTCCCGAGAAGTGTAGTGATTGCACATTAATAGGTGAATGTGGTGGAGGTTGTCCTTTAGCACTGAATCAACTTGATCCTGTCCCTGAGCATTTTATATCTGAGGCAATTCGCTGACCCGGAGGCGTTTTATGAAATCAAGAATTAATCTTTGGTCTGACCGATTATTCAAACAGGTTCATCCTCTACCTGCAGGCATGTATAATTTCCAATCTCCACCTGAGACTGATCATCAATACCGCTTGCATTTACGCTTGGAACCTGATGGTGAAGGAGTTCTCGTGATTAATGCCTCCACGATCCTGCATTTAAATAAATCAGCAGCTGAATATGCGTATTATTTCATCAATCAAAAGAATCCCGTTGAGGTAGGTCGCCTAATGCATTCTCGGTATAAGATCTCTGAGAAACAGGCAAAAGGAGATTACCAGGCATTTAAAAGCCAGGTGCAGACGCTTATCGATACTCCTGACCTCTCACCAGAGTTATTTATGGATCTTGAACGAATGGATCCTTATTCTTCAAATATCTCTGCTCCCTTTCGTCTTGACTGCTGCCTTACGTATCGGACCACCGAGCATACCCCTGATAATTTGAAAAGAGTTGACCGCGAACTAACCTCTGAAGAATGGAAAATCATTCTGGATAAAGTGATTAATGCTGGTATACCACATGTGGTTTTTACAGGCGGAGAACCAACGATTCGGCCTGATCTTGCTGAATTGGTTACCTTTACTGAGGAAAAAGGTATTGTTTGTGGTTTGATCACAGATGGATCAAGGTTATCCGATCCAAAATACCTCCACCAATTATTGGCATCCGGCCTTGATCATCTGATGATAGATTTGAGCAGTGATAATGGGTACTGTTGGGAAGCTCTAAAGGATGCTCTATCAGAAGATATCTTTATTACAGCGCATATTACGATCACAAAAAAGAATTCTTCAAAAATCCGTGATTTGGTTCAAAAACTCACCGACCTTCAAGTACCATCGATTTCACTGAGCATGGATGATTCCGGTTTAGCAAAAGTATTGAAGGAAGCTCAAGAATTAATTCAACTAAAAGGAATTCGATTTGTATGGGACCTTCCAGTTCCTTGCGCAGTAAATCATCCCATTTCTGTCGATATTTCTGAACATTCTGAGTATATTTCCGGGGCTGGAAAAGCGTGGTTATATGTCGAGCCGGACGGGGATGTGCTTCCCGAACGAGGCTCTAGTAAATTATTGGGAAATTTCCTGAATGATGATTGGGAAGTGATCTGGAAAAACCGGTAAAAATGCCCCTTTCCTTAGAAGATTGGGATAGAAGATTCATTCATCAAGCAAATTGGTCAAGAGCATTAAGGGATTCTTGTAATCAGGATTTTCCACTTTCCCCTTTTTCGAAAATCCTGGAAGTAGGAAGTGGTACCGGTGCGGTTGCTTCCACAATTTTAAAGCCTCCCGGTTCCTTGGTCATCGGGATCGATATTGATCTCGATCGTCTCGCATATTCTCAAAAAAAACATGCTCAAATTCAGCATTCCGGGGCAAATGGTTCATCTTTGCCTTTTCAATCCGGAGAATTTGACCAGTGTTTTTGCCATTATCTCCTACTCTGGGTTGCTGATCCTCTTTCAGTTGTGAAGGAGATGAAAAGAGTAACAAGAAAAGGGGGAATGGTATTCCTATTCTCTGAACCGGATTATGGTGGTCGGATAGATTACCCGGATGAACTTACGATTATTAAAGAAATGCAGATAAGGAGTCTGGCATTTCAGGGTGCAGACCCATTTCTTGGCCGTCGTCTGCCCCGATTATTACACGTTGCAGGTTTGCAATCGATCCATTCAGGAATGTTGGCCTGGTCTGGCCAGGAAGCATTTGATGAGGATTCTTTTAATTCTGAATGGGAGATAATCAATTCCGATCTATCATGCGAAATCTCATCCAACCAGCTTCAAAATTATCAATCGATGGATAGAAAAGCATGGCTGGAAGGTTTACGGGTGCTATTTGTGCCTGTTTTTTACGGCTGGGGAACCGTATAAGCCATAGTCATTGACGCTCCCTTTGGTTCTGTTTATAATTCGTTAGCTTCGGGGAAGTGCTGGAATTGGCAGACAGGCATGACTTAGGATCATGTGCCGAAAGGCGTGAGGGTTCAAGTCCCTCCTTCCCCATCGCGATATCTCGAAAAGGATTGCAACTTGAAAATCGAACAAAAGAATCGTGATGACCATCAAGTTAGTGTTATCGTTGAATGTGACAAGGAACAATTAGATCAATTCTCAAATAAAGCCGCACAAAAGATCTCCCGCGACTCGAAAATCCCCGGCTTTCGCCCGGGAAAAGCTCCAATTTCTGTGGTCCGGCGTATGTATGGCGATGAATATATCCAGAACCGGGCGATTGAACTTCTGGTTGACGATGTCTATCCAAAGGTGATTGATGAGGCGAAAATAAACCCATCTGGTCCGGGTTCCCTGGAACAAATCATCAGCACCGATCCTCCAAAATTCTCATTTTTGATTCCTTTGGAACCGGAAGTGGACCTGAAGAATTACATGTCAATTCGTCATGAATACAATCCCTCCGTCCTTGATGAAACCGAAATCAAGAAAACGCTTTCAGAATTTCAGCGTATGCTTGCGACCGCTGAACCTGTGGATCGTCCTGCTGCTGCCGGTGACATGGTTTATATCAAATTGACAGGCACGATTCAAAATCCATCTGAAGGACAGGATCCGGTCATCATAAAAGAAACCGATACCCAGGTTTGGATCGGTGATGAATCTGAAGTAGATCCCTTTCCGTATAAAGGTTTTGATAAAGAATTAATAGGCTTGGCATCTGAAAACACAAAAACCGTTCAGCACAAATTCCCAAAAGATTCAAAATACCAGGACTTTCAAGGAAAAATTGTCGATTTCGAAATAACCATTTTAAGCGTCAAATTTATGAAGCTCCCTGAATTGAATGATGAATTCGCAAAAGCGCTGGGAAATTTTGAAAATTATGATACCTTAGTCGAATCAATCCGCACCCGTTTGATCGAAAGAAACCAGGATGCCTATGACCAAAAATATTACGACGAACTTCTCGATGAGATCACTGCTCAATCCGTAATTGCTTACCCACCCCAAATGCTTGATGATGAAGTCGATCATCTCTTAGATCATTTCAAGAAAGATCTCGCTGAACAGAAACTGGATATCGATACTTACCTAAAGTTGAATAATAAGGAACTGGATAAATTTATAGAGAATGAATTGAAACCAGAAGCAATAAAACGATTAAAACGTTCATTAGTCCTGGAGCAAATTGCAAAATCCGAGAACATCAAATTGAGCCAGGAAGAAATCTCCCAGGAACTCAATGCTTCCTTATCCAATATCCAAAATACTAAAGATTTTCAAAAACTTAGCCGAAAATCGAATTCACAA
>Ga0209254_10007211_pt1 | contig 10245 bp, 8 predicted proteins | sample FrelakmetDIP11DI_FD_187148 | JGI IMG/M metagenome (GOLD analysis project Ga0209254, IMG submission 187148) | Freshwater lake sediment microbial communities from the University of Notre Dame, USA, for methane emissions studies - DIP11 DI (SPAdes)... | ecosystem: Environmental > Aquatic >...
TGGCGATTTCCTGCTCGGACAAGCATTCCGCATGCTGGTCGAAGTCGGCAACATGCAGGTCTTGAAGATCCTTTCGAATGCGGCCGCGGTGATCGCCGAAGGCGAAGTGATGCAGCTGGCGGCGGCGAAGAACACGTCGACGACCGAGGACGAGTATCTGGCGATCATCAACGCCAAGACGGCCGCACTGTTTCTGGCTGCGGCTGAAGTGGGGGCGGCGCTTGCAAAACGTCCTGCGGAAGAGCAGGCGGCGATGCGGTCCTACGGCAAAAACCTCGGGCTGGCGTTCCAACTCGTCGACGACGCACTCGACTATTCCGGCGATAGCCGCAAGCTCGGCAAGTCGATCGGCGATGATTTCCGCGAAGGCAAGATCACGCTGCCGCTGATCCTGTCTTTCCGGCGCGGCAACGACACGGAGCGGGCGTTCTGGAATCGCACGATCGTGGAAGGCGACATCCGAGACGACGATCTCGAGCACGCAATCGGGCTGATGAAAAAGCACAAAGCGCTGGAAGCCACGATGGAGCGCGCGCGCGCCTACGGCGCAATCGCTCGTGACGCACTCGCGATCTTCCCCGAAAGCGCACACAAGTCGGCGATGGAAGAGGTGATCGCCTTCTCCGTCAATCGCGGGCATTGAGGCAGGCGCGCTGCCTTCAGCCGATGACTGTGGGTACGATCCACCACGACGGGTGAGCTGCGACAAGCGACGCGGCGGCCGCGTTCGCCAATTCCTTACTGGGGAATACAGCAAAGCAGGTTGGGCCTGCGCCGGAGAGGTGGGCGATTTCCGCGCCCGAACACGTTTCCAGTGCGGCCAGTACATCTTGAACTTGGAGGACAACCGCTGTCGCGGGGGCTTCGAGATCGTTAGCCATTCGCTGCATGAGGGCCAGTAACTCGTCTCGATCCGGAATGGCGGGCCGCGCTGTGGCAACTCCGTCGCCGGAGCCGGAGATCGGCGGCGCACCAAGAGCACGAAAGACGCGCGCGGTCTTGTCGGCGGGAACGGGTGCTCGCGGGTTGACGAGCACGGCGTGAAGCTGCGGCAGAGGCGAGGCAAGATCATGCAAGTGATCGCCAGCTGCACTCATCCAAACGGCCCGGTCGGCGAAGCACACCGGCACATCCGCACCGAGACGGCGGGCGATGCTCATCCAGTCTAAGCTGGCGGTTGCTTGCGGATGGGCCGTGCGGATGGCGCGGAGTGCGGCTGCGGCATCTGCCGAACCGCCTCCGATGCCCGAGGCCACGGGCAGTTGTTTATCCAGTGTGACGTGGCCGATTTCTAAACCTGGAAGGTGTTCGGAGACGATCCGAAGAGCCGTTTCGATGAGGTTTGGTGCGGAGATGGCGTCGGCGAAGGGGCCTGCAACCGTGACGCCGGTTGCGGCGCTGGGATCAAGCGTCACGACATCTGCAACATCGGCAAATGCGACGAGGCTCAGGAGTGCGTGATAACCATCCGACCGGCGCCCCAGAATCGTGAGCGTGAGATTGATTTTCGCACGCGCCTTTTCCGTGACGGCCGGCATTACGGGGTCGTCGATGGTTTGTCGGCCGCCGCGGCGGTGTCTCCTGTCGCAACCTTCGGCGTGTTGTGCTCGATGACCACGAGGCCTTCTTCGAGCTTGCGGCGCGTTTTGAGAGCGTCTTCGGGCTCTGGCTTCAGCGACAGCGACTGATCCCACTGGTATCTGGCTTCGCGTTCGCGGCCGACTTTCCAAAGCGCGTCGCCGAGGTGGTCGTTGAGGACGGGATCGTCGGGGCGAAGTTCGACGGCGCGTTCGAGGTAGCGCACGGCTTCAGCGAAGTTGCCGCGCTTGTAATGGGCCCAGCCGAGACTGTCGACGATGTAGCCGTCGTCGGGCTTCACCGCCACCGCGCGTTCGATCAGCTTCATGCCTTGATCGAGGTTGATGCCCTGGTCGACCCACGAGTAACCGAGGTAGTTCAGGACGAGCGGTTGATCAGGATAGAGGTCGAGTGCTGTCTTGAGGTCGGCTTCGGCGGGCGGCCAGTTCTTCAGGCGCTCGTAGGATGTGCCACGGGCGTAGAAGTAAACCCAATGGCGACGATCGGGCTTCGGGATCATGCCGATGGCGCGATTGTAGATATCGACGGCGTCTGCATAGAGCTTGCGCGAGCGCAGGATGTTGCCGAGCGCATCGAGAGCCTGCAGCCGTTCGCTCGCGTCGAGCGCGCCGGGCGGCTGCGCTGGCGCGCTCTGAGCCGCGATGTTCGAATCACCAGCGGCGTTGGCCTTGGCAAGTATCGCGTTCACGGTTTCCTGGCCCACGACGCCATCCGCGCGGATACCGTTTGCGGTCTGGAATTCGCGGACTGCGCGGCGCGTCGCGATGCCAAAGCGACCATCGGCGGGACCGCCGATGTTAATGCCGAGACGCTCGAGCGCGGCCTGGATTTCGCTGACGGCATCGCCGCTGGAGCCGAGACGGAGAACATCGTTCTTCAAATCGATCGCAGGGAAGGTGGGCGTGCTGTCTACCGACGCAGGGGTCGCGGCTGGGGCCGGTGCTGCCTTGGCGGCGTCATCGAGATCCAACAGGCGTTCGAGAACGGCGCGCGCTTCATCAGGCTTTTCGAGCGAATTCAGGTTGAACGCCTTACGAATTTCGATGGCCGGTTCGAGCGGTGAACCTTTCGGAATGCGATCGTAGGTCGTGATCGCTTCGACGTACTGGCGGTTTGCTTCGAACGCGTTGGCGAGTGCGGCGAGCGCGAACGGATGCTGGGGCTCCAGGTAGAGCGCCATCTGCAGATAGACGATGCCGACGCCGACAGCGCCTTCGCCGATCAGAGATTCTCCGAGGCCATAGAAGACTTCGGCGAGACCCTCGGACGGGGTCGACACGAGCAGCGAGATTTTTGGATTGGGCTCTTGCAGTTCGCGCGACAACGCGCGGGCCAGCGTGTGGCCTTCACCCTGCGACTTCTCGATGTGCTGCTTCAGGATAGACTGAGCGCCCTTGATGTTGCCGGCGTGCGCGAGGCTGCGCGTGTAGGCCAACGCGGTGCGGAGTGTGCGACCGTCCTGCTTGAAGATTTTATCGAAGGTCTGATGGGCTTCGCTGCTGCGGCCGGCGACATCGGCAATGAGGGCGCGGTGGTAGCGGAGATAGAACTGGGCCCATTCGGCCTGACGCGGCACGACGAGGAGATCGAGAGCATCGGAGGGCTTTTTCTCCGCCAGCAGGATCCAGGCAGTGGCGAGTGAACTTGTCAGTTCGCCAATGGGACCCGAGGCGGACGCGCGGAAGTTCTTTTCGGCCGCCGACCAATCGCTGTTGCGGAAGGCACCGAGCCCCAGAAACATCTGGGCCATACGGTGGTCGGGTTCCATCTTGACGAGGCTTTGTGACAGCCGCATCGCGCGATCCCAGGCACCTTGTGAGGCTTCCGCCAGCAACGCCTGCTCATACAGCATGTCGCTGGAGGGGTCGAAGACGAGGGCGTTCGAGTAGAAGCGGGCGGCGTTGTCGGTGTCGTTCTCGGAGCGGGCGAATCGGCCGGCCAGATAGCTGCCAGACAACGTTTGAGAGAGGTCTGCCGCTGGATCGTCCGTCTCCGCCATAACGGCCGGCGGGCCCGCCGTCAGCAGCGCGGCGAGGATGACTCCGCGAAGCGAGGTGTGGGCGAGGAAGCGGGCCGAACGTGAGCGCATGGACGCATTTTCCTTTTGCCGCGGGATCTTGCGCTGGATGTGCGCACGACTGCGAAGCTAATTCTAGCAAAGTCTGCGGCAGCTTGGCGACAGACGTGAAGAAGATAAGTGGAGTTTTTACCCTGTCTGATCAAAGGGCGTCGAAAAGGCTCAACCTAGAATGCAGTCTCGGGTAGTCTCGCCGTGGCTACGTTCGATAAAAACGTCGGTCTCAGGTTTCATTTCCAAATTGGAGCAACCTCATGCTTCGCGCCCTGCCAGCTTTGATGGTTGCTCCTATGCGCGTGCCGATCATCGCAATCATTGGCGCGCTGGCCTGGGGCCTAGCTGGTCCGGCACACGCGCTGGAACTTCGCGAAGAGCCGATGTCTAAGGCCGGTGAGCGGACGATCGCGCAGGAAGAACCTGCCGCCGGTGAGAGCGTGGGCGAACCGTCCGCGGAAGATGCGCCCGTCGAGGGTGAGCCGTCGGCCGGTGAAGAGCCGGTCGTGCCGCCCGACGATCAACCTGCTGACGACGCTGGCATGACCGTGCCCGACGCGCCGAAAGAATAGCGGTCGGGCGTAGAGTGTTTCAGCGCTGACGATATCTCTAATTACATCCCGGCATAATTGGGGCCGCCGCCACCTTCACTATTGGTTTTGAAGGTGGCGTGCCAATCACGAGTGGGGAGATAGCTGGTTACATCCCGGCATAATTAGGGCCGCCACCACCTTCGGGGCAAACCCAGGTGATGTTCAGGCTGGGGTCTTTGATATCGCAAGTTTTGCAGTGGACGCAGTTCTGCGCGTTGATCTGGAACCGGGGCGTGCCTTTGTCGTCGCGGACCACTTCATACACGCCGGCGGGGCAATAGCGCTGGGCAGGTTCGGCCCACGTCGGGAGGTTGACGGCGATGGGTATGGACGGGTCGGTGAGCTTGAGGTGGACCGGCTGGTCTTCCTCATGGTTGGTTGCCGAGAACGCGACACTCGTCAACTTGTCGAATGTCAGGACGCCGTCGGGCTTGGGATAGGCAATGGGTTCGAAGTCGGCGGCGGGCTTGATCGAGGCGGCGTCGGACTTTCCGTGGCCCCAGGTGCCAAAGGGCGACCAGCCGCCGAGCAGCGTGCGCAGCCACATGTCGATCCCGCCAAGAGGAATGCCGAGCGCCGTGCCGAAGCGCGACCACATCGGCTTTGAATTGCGCACGCGTTTCAGGTCGTCGCCGATGGCACCGTCGCGGACGGCGGTCTCGTAGCTCTTCAGTTCGTCATAAGCGCGATTTGCACCGAGGGCTTCAAATGCAGCTTCGGCGGCCTCGATGCCCGACAGCATGGCGTTGTGGCTGCCCTTGATGCGGGGCACGTTGACCATCCCAGCGGAGCAGCCGAGCAGCACGCCGCCGGGGAAGGTGAGCTTTGGCAGTGACTGCCAGCCGCCTTCGGTAATGGCGCGGGCGCCATAGGCGATGCGCTTGCCGCCTTCGAAGGTTTCGCGAATGGCGGGGTGGGTCTTGAAGCGCTGGAACTCGTCGTAGGGCGAGAGGTAGGGGTTTTCGTAATTCAGGTGAACGACGAACCCGACCGAAACGAGGTTTTCGCCATAGTGATAGACGAACGATCCGCCGCCGGTGCGGTTGCCGAGCGGCCAGCCGAACGAATGCTGGACGAGGCCGGGATGATGCTTGCCGGGGGCGACTTCCCAGAGTTCCTTCAGGCCGATGCCGTACTTCTGCGGTTCGGCGTTGGCGTCGAGACCGAACTTGGCGATGATCAGCTTTGCCAGTGATCCGCGGACGCCTTCGGCGATGAACGTGTATTTGCCGCGCAGTTCCATGCCGCGCACGAAGCTGTCCTTGGGTCGGCCGTCGCGGCCGACGCCCATGTCGCCCGTGGCGACGCCGACGATGGCGCCTTTGTCGTCGTAGAGCACTTCTGCGGCGGCGAACCCCGGATAGATTTCGACGCCGAGTTCGGCAGCCTGCTCACCCAGCCAACGGGTGACGGCGCCGAGCGAGACGATGTAGTTGCCGTGATTGTTCATCAGCGGCGGCATCAGGATCGGCGGCAGGCTGAGATCGCCCTGCGGGCCAAGCACCAGAAAGCGATCTTCGGTGACTTGCGTTTCGACCGGCGCGCCCTTCGCTTTCCAATCCGGGATGAGGCGGTCGAGGCCCACCGGATCGATGACGGCGCCAGAAAGAATGTGGGCGCCGACTTCGGAGCCTTTCTCGAGGACGACGACGGAGATGTCGCGTCCGGTTTCGGCGGCGAGCTGCTTCAAGCGGATGGCAGCCGAAAGCCCGGCCGGGCCCGCGCCGACGATGACGACGTCGAATTCCATGGCCTCACGTGGCGGCAACTCGAATGCTTCAACGTCCATCTCGAAGAGATCCTTCGGTTCCGGTGGTGTGGGGGAATGGCAGGCGTTCCCGATTAGGTTGTGTGCCCGGCAGCGTCAAGCAACGCGGGCGTTCCGTCACAGGAAACGCGGCGGGTGCCGCGGTGGACCTGCTTCGACGTGCTCGGCCACGGGGCAGGTTGCGCGGGTGGACTTGGCGCCCATGGCGGATATGGTGCGGTCATGACCGATGGAACCCGCGAGTTACTAGCCGCCATGCTGGAGTGGACCTTCGCCATGGGCGCGGACGCCGCTGTGGCCGAGGAGGCGACGGACTGGCTCGCGGAGGGCCGCGGTCCGCCTGGGTCCGGCTTTGACTTCGCGGAAGACGAGCCGGCAGCCGTCCCTGCCCCTGCGCGAACAACGCTTTTGCAACCGGAGCGTTCCGAACGGCCGGGGACCGCACCGGCGGCAAGTCGACCCGCTCCAGCGATGGCTGCCCCGGCGCGAAAGTTTTCGCCCGCAGCTCCGGATGTGGCTGTTGGAGCGGCGCGGGTGGCGGCGCGGAATGCCGCAAGCCTCGATACTTTGCACAAGGCGCTGGCGAGCTTCGACGGGTGTGGGCTGAAGGCGACGGCGAAGAACCTGTGCTTCTACCGCGGGGCGGCACAGGCCCCGGTGATGATCATCGGTGAGGCGCCGGGGCGAGATGAGGATATCGAAGGCCGTCCGTTCGTCGGGCGCGCGGGGCAACTGCTCGATCGTATGATTGCCGCGGCTGGCTGGACGGAAATCGATGTTCACATCACGAACGTCGTTTACTGGCGCCCGCCCGGCAATCGGCCGCCGACGCCACAGGAGGCTGAGGTCTGCCGTCCATTCTTGGAGCGGCAAATTGAACTCGTGGCGCCGCGTGTGCTGCTCCTGATGGGGGGTGCGGCCTCAAAGCAAATCTTGCGGACTGATGAAGGGATTCTGAAAATCCGCGGGCGCTGGCAGACGCTCGAATTTGGGAATTTGAAAGTACCGGTGATCGCCACGCTGCATCCGGCTTACCTGCTTCGGACGCCGATCGCCAAGCGGCAGGCCTGGCGCGATATATTGAGCGTGAACGAGGCGCTGAAGCCGCAGAAAACCTGACGCAGGGTGCTTCGTGAAGATCGTTTTGCGGCGAAATCCGACACTAAATTAGGTCGAATTGAGCGTAAGTTTTAACGTACGACTTAAACGCGCTTGAATTCCGCAATGCTAGCTTCCGTAAAGATTGCCCGAGACTTTCGGCAACTTTGGGCAACAAGAGCGGAGCGACCAACATGAGTACGGGCTTTGTATATCTGCGACCACTGAATGTAGCAGTGGTGCGTGCCAAAGGGCCCTATTCTGAGTCTGCGTCCGCGGCTTGGGAAAACATGTTCAGCTGGCTCCGCAGTTCTGGGCTCATCCGTGACATCGGGACCGGCTATGGCCTGCTGCTTGATGATCCGCGCATCGTCGCGCCCGCGAACTGCCGCTATGAAGCGTGCGTGGAACTCGTCGAAGAAGCCCGGCGCCTCCTGCCGATGACGTTTTCAATACGGCGGTTGCCGGGTGGGGCTTATGCGCGCGAGCGGCACGTCGGCGGCGCCGTCGGTCTGTCGCACACCATTTCAAAACTGCGTAACGAGTGGACGCCGGGCCAAAATGTGGTGATCGACAGCCGGCGTCCGGTGATCGAGATCTACCTCGACAATCCAGATCTCGTGCCGCTCGAGAAGCAGCGCGTGGACGTGTGCATGCCGGTCAAGGCCGAAGACAACGCAGGCCGTTCTGCAGCCTGAGAAACGCCACTCACGTAGCCGAGAGAATTCGGCGGCTGCGCCTTGAGCCGTGCGTGCGCCAGTCATTGCCATTGTCGATATCCGGCATTTCACGCACGAGGCCGACGCGGCTGCCGGCGAGATTGCGCAGCGTTCCGGCTTGGGCTTCATGCGTGGACCAGCGGATGTTGCGAAACGGCTTCAGGCGGCGCGGTCGACGGCGCAGTCCGATCAGCCAATAGCCGCCGTCGGGTGAAGGGCCGATCACCGCCTCGTGGCCTTCGAGAACGCGAAACGCCTGAGCAATATCGACCTGTGAGATGCCGGGCACGTCGGAGCCGATCACGACCACGGGGCCGCGCGGCACATCATCAAATACACGCTGCAGGCGCTGACCGAGATCGCCCGTGCCCTGACGCATGCGTCGGGTTCCGGACGGGAGTGCGGGGGATCGCATCTGCGCGTCGGGCGCGACTGCGAGAACCAGAGACCAGCGACGCGGGTTGGCTAGGCGTGTCACGAGGCCGAAGGTGGCGTGGCGGTAATACGTTGTTGCCGGGCCGATACCGATGCTGCGCGCGAGCCGGGTTTTGACGCGTCCGGCGATCGGCACCTTGACCAGCATCACCAGAGTGCGCCGGGGCATCATCGATCGGGGGCGCGGGCACGCGCGCTTCACGGCTGGGATAGCCGTTCGCGCGCTTCGAGGGCGGTTCCACGCGCGGGCGCGGGTTCATAGATCCGTGCAATGCGCTCCGGCGCAAAGCCTGCGGCGTACATGGCAAGGCACTTTTGATTGCGCAGGATGCGCCGGCCATAGCCCTCGCTGCGATAGCGTTCGGCGCTGGTGATGGCGTCGGCGCGCAAGATCGTCAAACGGCGACGGCCTATACGGCGCACGAGATCGACATCTTCCATCAGGGGCTGTTCGCTGAAGCCGCCGATCTCGTCATAGAGCGTGCGTGGGATCAGCAGGCCTTGGTCGCCGTACGGCAACCGGAAGAGGCCGCAGCGCACGGCAACGGCCGCTTCGAGCAGGCGCGGCCTCCAGCCGTCGTCGAGGAGCCGGAACCGGAATGCGGCGGCCGAGAGCGGAATGCGGCCGCTGTCCACCTTGTGAATGAAGTTGGCCGCTACCGTATCCCAGCCGGGTGCGAGTTCGGTGTCGGCGTGGAGGAAAAACAGCCAGGGAAAGCGGGCGCGACTGGCACCGGCGCGCAATTGGCGGCCGCGCCCCGGGGCGGTCTCCACGACCTCAACGCCCGCATTCTCGGCTATGGTGAGCGTGCGGTCGGACGAGTTGCCGTCAGCCACGATGACTTCGCGGACGAAGCCATCCACGGCGGCAGGGATCAGTGCCGCCAGAGTGGGCGCAAGGTCTTTCTCAGCGTCACGCGTGGGGATAATCACCGAAATCATACGATCACCGATGACATGCGAGGCGGGCCGCAACAAGCGCACGTTTCGCAGCAGTGGCCGCGGGGCCACATATTTTTTGTTCTTGTTATGTTCTTAATGGCGCGGTAACGTGGTCTTCTAATGCGTGAGGTAGCCGATGCCCAGGGAAGCAGCCGACGTTTTGGTCGACAGGATAGATGTGCAGGCTCCGGCAGATCGGCGGCGCGGGCGCGGCGCGCTCTCGAACGCAGTTGGGCGCTTCGAGCCCGAGGCGCGGGTATCCTTCGACGATGGCTGGGAGCTTGAAGAAGACCTGGCACCTTTGCGGACGACAGTGCGGGCGGATGCGGCGCGAACGATCATCACCCGCAACGACAGCCCCGACATTTCGTTTGATCGATCGATCAATCCCTATCGCGGTTGTGAGCACGGCTGCATCTACTGCTATGCGCGGCCGTCGCATTGCTATCTGGGACATTCAGCCGGGCTTGATTTCGAGACGCAGCTTTATGCAAAGCCCAATGCCGCGGCGTTGCTGGAAAAGGAGCTTGGCGCACCGGGATATGCGCCCGCGACGATGGCGCTCGGCACCAATACGGACCCGTATCAGCCGATCGAGCGCGAGCATCAGATCACGCGATCGATGCTGGAGGTGTTGGAACGTACCGGTCATCCGGTAGGCATCGTCACCAAGTCGGCGCTGGTGGTGCGAGATATCGATATTCTGCAGCGCATGGCGGAGCGTGGGCTCGCCAAGGTCGCGCTGTCCATCACAACTCTCGACCGGCACTTGGCGCGGCGGATGGAGCCGCGTGCGTCCACACCAACGCGGCGCTTGGATGCGATCCGGCAGTTGAGCGAAGCGGGCATACCGACGGCGGTGATGGTGGCGCCTGTGATCCCGTCTCTCAACGATCATGAAATCGAAGCGATCCTGTCAGCGGCCAAAACCGCGGGCGCGCAGCAGGCGGGTTATGTGATGCTGCGGCTGCCACTCGAACTGAAGGAGCTTTTTCGCGAGTGGCTGGCAACCGAGGTTCC
>Ga0209254_10007212_pt1 | contig 10245 bp, 8 predicted proteins | sample FrelakmetDIP11DI_FD_187148 | JGI IMG/M metagenome (GOLD analysis project Ga0209254, IMG submission 187148) | Freshwater lake sediment microbial communities from the University of Notre Dame, USA, for methane emissions studies - DIP11 DI (SPAdes)... | ecosystem: Environmental > Aquatic >...
CGTCGACGTCATGGACGGGCATTTTGTGCCCAATATGACCGTCGGCCCGCTGGTGGTGCAGGCACTGCAGCCCCTGACCCAGTCTGCGGGTGTGCTCCTGGACGTTCACCTGATGATCGAGAAACCCGAACGCATGATCCCGGAGTTTGCAGGCGCTGGCGCCGGCATCCTGACGGTACATGTGGAGACCTGCCCACATCTGCACCGCACCATCCAGCAGATCAAGGAGTTGGGGGTGCGCGCCGGCGTAACCTTGAATCCAGGCACACCTCTGTCGACGCTGGAAGAAATTCTACCAGAGGTGGACCTGGTGCTGGTGATGGCCGTCAACCCAGGTTTTGGAGGCCAGGCGTACATCCCGGGCAGCACCGGGCGCATTGTGCGCTTGCGGCGAATGCTGGATGCAGCCGGGTTGGATCGGGTCGACCTGGAAGTGGATGGTGGGCTCAAAGTTGAGAACGCCGCTGAGGTGGCGGCTTCCGGCGCGAATGTCCTGGTGATCGGATCTGCCATTTTCAACCAGAAGGCCAGCGTGGCGGAAAACATGGCTGCCATCAGGAAAGCCCTGGTCTCACCAATTTGACCGCCACGTTTGAATAAGTTATAATTTACACAAATTAACTACTTGAGCTGTTTCAGGCCTCAAGTGGCCTTCGGGGCAGGGTTAGGGCATTTTATGCCTTCATGAAGAAGGCTGAGGTGGTGTTTGATAAGGCGTAAAATGACCCGATTCCCGACCGGCGGTAAAGCCCGCAAGCGCAGTTAAGCGCACGAGCCGGTGAGACTCCGGCGCCGACGGTATAGTCCGGATGGGAGAAGGGATTCTGCCTGGTGGTGGATTGGGCGCGCGCTTGTGCTCCGTCTGCCTCTTACCGGAGAACGAAAACCCAAATCTCTGCCCCTTGCCTGGCCTGGCGGGGCAGTTTGTTTTGGGAGCGATTGGTTGAAGAACGACTTGCAGGCAGTATCGCCTAAATATCGTTGGAAAAAGCCCTTGTCGAATGGGAGGTGGTTGGTGCCGGTTTCGCTGGCGCTGGCTTTGCTTCTCTGGGAGCTGGCTGTGCGCCTGTGGAACCTGCCGGCCTTCATGCTGCCTGCGCCGGGACTGGTTGGCAAGCGCTTGCTGCAGGTGCTGGTCGATGGCAGCCTGCTTTACCACAGCCTGTTTACGCTGCTGGAAGTATTAGCGGGAATGGCGCTGGGTGTCAGCTCAGCCACAATCCTGGGCTACCTGCTGGCAAAGTCGGCGATTGTGGAGCGCCTGCTTTCGCCGTACATCGTTGCCAGCCAGTCTGTGCCGGTGGTGGCGATTGCCCCGCTGCTGGTGATCTGGTTCGGACCCGGGTTGTTCTCAAAAGTGCTGGTATGCGCCTTGATCGTGTTCTTCCCGGTTTTGATCAATACCATGGTGGGGATACGCTCCGTGCCCGACGACCTGCGTGAACTCATGCGCTCGCTGCGGGCAACCGGTTGGCAGACGTTTGTAAACCTGGAGGTCCCAGCAGCTTCACCCGTGTTCCTGGCTGGGCTGCGGGTAGGTGCCACCCTGGCCGTCATCGGGGCGGTCGTGGGTGAATTTGTAGGCGCCGACCGCGGGTTGGGATATCTGATCAACCGGGCGCGCGGGCAGTACGATACGGCGCTGGTTTTTGTGTCGGTCTTAACCCTCGTGCTGCTGGCCTTGCTTTTGTACGGGCTGGTAGCGCACCTGGAAAGGCGGCTGCTGACCTGGCGCGAGCCTTCGAAAGGGATGCTTGTGAAGCAGGAATAGAGGGTGTACCTTGCGAAAGCGTGAAACTGGATGTCCGCACATCATTGCAAGGAAGGTTATTGATAGGAGTCCGAATGCGTAAATTATTCTTGATTTTATCTCTGTTCATGTTTTGCCTGTCTGCCTGCGCTGAGGAGGTGGTGAACACGACACAGCCAGCGCCTGATAAAATCCGCCTGCCGATGGGGTATATTCCCAACGTACAGTACGCGCCCTTTTATATGGCTGTTGAAAAGGGATATTTTGATGAAGCGAACCTGGATGTAACGTTCGATTACAGCCTGGAAACCAACGGCATGGCGCTGGTCGGCGCCAACGAGGTGCCGTTCGCAGTCGTCTCCGGCGAGCAGGTGCTGATGGCGCGCGGGCAGGGGCTGCCTGTGGTCTATGTGGCTGCAATGTGGCAGGCTTACCCGGTGGGGGTAGCGGCGTTAAAAGAGGCCGGGATTCGCAAGCCCGAAGACATGAAAGGTAAAAAGATCGGTATCCCCGGGTTGTTTGGCGCCAGCTATGTCGGCTTTCATGCGCTGCTCCAGGCAGGTGAGCTGCAGGAGTCGGATTTGATCCTGGATTCGATCGGCTTCAGCCAGGTCGAAGCGCTCCTGGCCGGGCAGGAGGATGCGATCGTGATCTATGCCAACAACGAGCCTGTTCAGCTCCAGGCGCTGGGCTACGAGATCGACCTGATCCGGGTCAGTGATTATGTTAAAATGGCATCCAACGGGATCATCACGAATGAGAGCGTGCTCGCGGAAAATCCGCAGCTCGTCCAGCGCCTGGTACGCGCCCTGCTGAAGGGGCTGGCGGATGTGTTGGAAGATCCTGATGAGGCGTTTGAAGTCTCGATGAAGTACGTGGATGGGCTGGCAGGCTTGCCGGCCGACCAGCAGCAAATCCAGAGGCAAGTGCTGGAAGCTTCCATCGACTTCTGGCAGACGGATCGCCTGGGATATTCCGACCCGGTAGCCTGGGAAAATATGCAGGAAATCTTGCTGGAGATGGATTTCATTCCGGAAAAACAGGATCTCTCGAAGGCATACACCAACCAGTTTGTTCGTTGATTGAATTACAGCAGCCTTGAAGCGCTGAGAGATGAGCGAAGTCCTGGTGAAACCGGTTCTAAGAGTAGATGGCGTCAGCGCAGTCTTCCAAAGTGCGGATGGGGGTTTACACGCTCTGCGAGCGGTTTCCTTCGATCTTCACTCCCAGGAGTTCGCTTGTATCCTGGGTCCATCCGGCAGCGGGAAAAGTACGCTGCTGCGTATCCTTGCTGGATTGATCCCGGCGACCGAGGGCAAAGTTTATTACGCCGGCGAAATGCTTGCAGGCCCACGTCCGGAGGTTGGGCTGGTTTTCCAGAAAGCCAACCTGATGCCCTGGCGCACGGTCATCCGCAATATCATGCTGCCGTTGGAACTGAGCCAGGTACCTGAGCCGGAAGCCATGAGCCGGGCGCAGAAAATGGTAGAATTGGTCGGGCTGCAAGGTTTTGAAGAATCCCTGCCGCGCGATCTCTCGGGAGGAATGGCGCAGCGCGTTGCCATTGCCCGTGCCCTGGTGCACGACCCGGAGATCCTGTTGTTGGACGAGCCATTTGGCGCCCTGGATGCGATGACGCGTGAGCGCATGGGCACTGAGCTGTTGCGCATCTGGCAGGCTCGCAAAAAAACTGTGCTGATGGTGACGCATTCGATTTCTGAAGCCCTTTTCCTGGCGGACCGGGTGCTGGTGCTCAGTCGCCGTCCTGGGGAGTTGATTCTCGATGTTTCCGTAGATTTTCTCAGGCCGCGCCAGGAGGCGATGCGTTACACGCCTGAATTTGGGGTCCTGGCACGCCAGGTACGGGCTGCCATCGAAGGGTTCGATGATGACGAACCAGATTCTCTTTGATAGATATGAGTAAGGAGAGTGCCTGATGTGGAAGAAGATAGCGCTGCTGTGTGTTTGCCTGTTGGCGATCGCCGTCGCCTTTCCATTCATGCCGGTATTTGGACAGCAAGAGCCTGAAATGGCCAGCGTCCTGGTGCGCCTGTGGCCAGAATACGACCAGCCTAAAATGCTGGTGATCTACGACCTGATCCTGCCGGCAGGGACGCCTCTCCCGGCGACCATCACCATGAGGATCCCAGCGACTGCCGCCAGCCCCCATGCAGTGGCCTCTCGCCAGCCAGACGGCTCTTTAACCAATCTCCCTTTTGACCCGCCGGCGTTAATGGGTACGTGGCAGGAAGTCGAGTTTGAAGCGACCACCCTGGAATCACGATTTGAGTTTTACGATACTGGCTTACGGAAAGACGAAAACCTGCGGACTTACCAGTATCTCTGGCCGGGAAATTATGCAGTCCAGGATTTCAATATTGAGTTTCAGCAGCCCTCCGGGGCAAGCGAGGTTGTCCTGGTGCCCAGCCTGGGCAGCGCCTTTGCCGGCAGCGACTCGATGACGTATTACCAGGATAAAATCGGTCCCCTGGAACTGGGTCAGAAATACCAGCTTGACATCGAATATCTCAAGACATCCGACACGCTGAGTTCAGAATCCCTTTCGGTCGAGCCGGTGGCGCCGATCGAGGGGGACTCACCCGCTTTGAGCGTGCTTTCATCCGCTCTGCCGTGGTTGATGGCGATCCTGGTGATCGCCATAGTCGCTGGCGGTTATTGGTACTGGCATGCCAACCGCAAGGATAGCAAGCCTGAGCCGCGCCGCCGTCACAAACCTGCTTCTGAGCGGACTGCACTTGAAGCCATCGAAGAAGGCGGCGTCTACTGCCACCAATGTGGGAAACGCGCCTCCCCGGGTGACCGTTACTGCAGAACCTGTGGGACGCAATTGAGGGTCTAAAATCAAAAAACCTCACAGGGGTCGCCTGTGAGGTTTTTTGATTAAGAAGCTACGATTGACTAGGGTCGAGTGAACCCAGAGACGCTGCCGCCCAGATCGGCAATCGCATCGATCAGGAACTGGACAACGTATTTCGGGTTGTGGACAAAGGCGCCCGGGTCCTTCTGAGCATATTGGAAGTTAAAGGCAGCGCGCATCAGGCGGGGGGTGAAGGCATTGTAACCCTGGAGCTCACCCTCGGCATCTGCGTCCGCCTCGCCGTTCTTATCCACGTCGGTGAAGAAGTACGGATACTCGTTCGAATCATAGACGATGGGCACGCCAGCTGTGGTTTCAGCGTAAACCTGAATCTGGGCGAAGAGAGCTTCGATCAAGGCATCGACCTCGGCCTTGACACCTTCCGTGACATCGCCATCGCCATCGTAATCGGGCGTGGTGGGCATGCGCAGGTTTTCCAGGGGTGTTTCGCCGTGGCAGCCAGCGCAGGTCTGCGTCTTGGGCTCGAGAGCGTGCACGTCGTGGCAGTCAGTGCACTTGTTGATCGGGTGTGCGCTTAAGCCAAGGTATTCTTTTTCGGCATACTGGTAGGCACCAGCAGCATCTGCACCGAACACGGTCGCGCCGGCCGCCAGGTAGTGAATGTTCTTAAAGCTCAGGGAAGGATCAGGAGTGTCATCCTCCCTGCCTTTCAGGTAGTTATTCACACTCGTGGTGGATTCGCGTCCCTGGTGGCAGAGGATGCACAGGTTGGCGTCATCGGCGACAAAAGCTCCGTCGGCATCTTTCCCACCGTAAGAGAGCGTTTTACCACTGGGGAAGACCACCGATTTAATTGAATATCGGTTTGGCCAATCGGCTTCGTTGTGGCAGGTGGAGCAGGCGAAACCATTGCTCGATGGCATGCTGCCAATACCGGTCGTCAGGGTCGTGCCGCGGCCATCAACGACCACGGTGCCGCCGTTGGCGATGAAGGTGGGCAGACCAGCAGCGGTGTGACACTTGGCGCAGCGGTAGGGCACAACGCCCGTGTCATCCCAATCACGGAATGGCAAGGTATTTCCGGCGAAGTGTCCGGCGTCGTCGCGAGCCATGGCACTCATATCCACAGGCGTCGCCAGCTTGGCATTGAGGTCCTCTACCGAGTCAAAGAGCAGTTGGACGATGTACTTGTTGCCGTGGGCAAAGGCGCCAGGATCTTTCACCGAAAGTTGGTAGTTGTAGGCAGCTTTGAGCAAGCGCGGCGTCCAGGTGCTGAAGCCCACCGGGCCGTTTTCGCCCGTGTCCGCGGCGCCATCGCCGTCAGCGTCCGCCAGGAAATACGGGTACGTAGCTGCATCGTAAACGATGCCGGTACCAGTAGCTTCCTTGGCATAAGCCTGGATCGTAGCGTACAGGGTTTCCTGCAATCCGGCAATCTCGAAAGCCATGCCTTCGGTTACATCTCCGTCGCCATCATAATCGTGAGCAGACGAGACCATGCGGACATTCTTTAAGTCTTCAGCAGAGGCGGCGCCTTCGTGGCACTGGGCGCACTGCTCGATTTTGACTTCCAGGGTGTGCGAGTCATGGCAGCCAATGCAGGTGTTGAAGCCTTCGGTGTGGTCGTTCTTCGCATCGTAGAGCTTGCCTTCATACTCATAACCGCCCATGACCTCGCCTGCGTACAACGTGGCTGCAGCTGGGAAGTAATGAACATTGACGAAACCAAAGCGGGTCTCTGTGTCACCTTCTTTGATGGGGGCGACGACAGCGTCCATATCGGTCGCCGCGAATTTTTCGATCAGGGTGTCGACCGTTACTTTGGAGGCGCGACCCTGGTGGCAGACCATGCAGCGGGCTTCGCCGCCCAGACCGTCAACGGTCACCCCCGAGGGGAAGGTGACGGCTGTCAATGCATCGGCAGCAGGGTTGTGGCAGGTTTCGCATTGGATCGTGCCCGCCGGGGCGGGAACTGCGGCGTCCACCACACCGGCTTCACTACCATCGGCGCCAAGGAAATCCTGGTATCCGGCAGAGGTGTGGCAGGTGGCGCAGTTGGCTGGAACTTCGGCAGGATCTTCTTCATTCCAGTGATTGAAAGCTTCGGCATCTGCTTTATTGTGAGGTGAATTTGCCCAGTCATCCTGGTTTGGCACTTCCTTCACCACCGGTTCGGGCAGCGCCGGGCATGTCGGGCAGGTTGGGCAGGGCTCAGCGGTTGGGCACTCAACTGCAGCTTGTTCTTCGGCGGCAGGCGCCTGTGTTTCGGTTGACGTGCAAGCTGCCAGGGAGATTAAAAGCAGAATTGCGGCAGCAATGATCATATATTTTAGTTTCATACTTTCTCCTCAATATGGTATTTGTTAATTTTTCGGAAATAATATGGTTGTGTCAATAAACCTCCTTTTAAATAAATACCCATTCTTTGCATTAATAATATTGGGTATTATACCCTAATTATGAGAAAAAGATGAGCGATATATTGCCCCATTTTACCAATAAATGATTAATGTTTTTGAGAAAATGATTGTGAATATAGACAACCCGGGGCATGCCAAACTGCGTGCCCCGGGGGAGTTTCAACTGGAATTGACGATTACGCGCTATCCCCGGATATTGCGAATGAGTTTATTTTTTGGATTTATCCTCAACCTTGTTTGATTGGCGTGCTATGAGGAAGATGGTCAAAAGCACAATTTGACCGATAATCATCCCGGCAATTTCAGGCCACCGCTGGGCGAATTCCAAAACGATGCCGCGCCCGCCAACTGATGCGTCCCGGCTTAAACTTACCAGGCTTGTCGTTAGCTGCGTCAGGTGCTCGGTGCTGTAAGCGAGCAGGGATAGTGCGATCGCCGTAATTGGGACAGCCAGGATCAGGGTCCATAGAACCGCGGTAAATTGAACTTTTCGCATGAGGGTTACTCCTTCTCTAGCGATATCTCAAGAGCTAATTTGAGTTTATCAAGGATGTGGGCTGCCGACAATTGGCTGCCAGGAGTATTTATATAGGGTGTTCACACTAGAACAGCCTGCTTAAAGCAGGCTTATGGGTAATAAAAAGTCTACCGCTTACGGTTTGATCAAGCCTTTGCGAATGGCATACTTTACCAACTCACTGCGGTTATGCAGCCCAAGCTTGCGCATGATGTTCTCCCGGTGACGGGCGACCGTGTGCTTGCTGATCGAGAGTTTGCGAGCGATTTCGTCCGTGTCACTATCCTCGGCGATTTGCACGAGGATTTCGTGCTCGCGCGCTGTCAGGCCATCCAAAACTTCTTTTGTAGCGCTTTCGTCAGCAGTTCTATGTAGAAAATCGTGCACCAGCAGTTTTGCCAGGTTAGGGTAAATATATACCTCATTATTAAAAACCGTGTGGATGGCTGTGAGGAGGTCGTCCGGGGCAGCCCGTTTCGGCACGTAGCCGGAGGCGCCGGCCTGCAGCATCTCAAAGAAAAACTGCTCATCTTCGTGGATGGTGAGGGCGATGACTTTTGGGTGGGGATTGACTTGTTGAATCTGGTGAGTGGCGTCGATCCCTGATAGGTCCGGGAGGGTGATATCCATCAGGACGATATCTGGGCGCAACTCTTGCGCCAGCTCGATGGCTGCGCCTCCTGTGCTGGCTTCTCCGACGATGACCAGGTCCGACTGGTTTTCAAGGAGCATACGTAAACCACTGCGAACCACTTCATGGTCATCGACCAGCAGCAGGCGGATCTTCTGCTGCGGCTGTTCAGGCAAGGTTGAATTGGACTTCGACATTCGTACCTTCACCGTGAGTAGAATAGATCTTGCACTCACCACCGATCAACTTGGCGCGTTCGATCATACCCAGGAGGCCCAGGCAATTTTTTTCATTTCTGCTGAGAACACCTGCCACGTCAAATCCTCGTCCGTCATCTTCTACATTTAATTGTATCATTTCATTCTCAGATTCAATGATTACCAGTATCTGCTTTGCCTGCGCGTGCCGGATGGTGTTGGTGATGGCTTCTTGAGCGATCCGAAAAATGGTCAGGCGAATTTCCTCAGGAATTTCTGCTTCAATGACCGATCCGGTCACTGTGATCGGCATGTCGAAATGCTTGTTCATCTCTTGAGCATACCAGCGCAGCGTAGGCAGCAAGCCTAACTCGTCCAAATGCGGCGGGTGCAATCCGGATACCAGACGTTGGAGCTCGACCAGTCCATTGGTTGCCAGCACTTGCATCTGTTTTGATTGTTGGATGGCGCGCTGCGGATTGGAAAGTATGTTTTGGGTCAGCCCGTGCAACCCCAATCCGAGGGCAGTCAGGGTTTGACCCGTTTCGTCATGTAATTCTCGGGCAATCCGCTGCCGTTCCAACTCCTGGGCTTGAACGGTGCGGTGAAGTAACTCACTTTTCATCGCCTGGAGGTGCTGTTGTTCAGCTAGCTTTGCCTCGTTCAAAGTCTGGATGCGCCGGCGATTTTCTTCCTCGAAGGCGCGCAGTGAATGGATGATGAATACGGCAGCCACGATTGCCATCAGGGCGCGGAAACCTTGAATTGGGAAACTGAACCAGCGTAGAAAAACATCCGCATTAAGGAAAGTGGACGGGTAAATAGCGCTCGGAGAGACAAACAACTGCCCGATACCACCATACAGTGCGAAGGCGATCGCAGCGATGATTAAGTCGAGTTCAAAGCGGCGCATCCCGGCTTTCCGGAACTCCTGGCTTTGCAGAATCAAACCCCAGGTGGTCAAGGCTGCCCCAGGGATGGCCAGCGCATAGCGCGTGTAGACGTCCGCTGAGATCAGGTGACTGCGGTCCGGGAAGGGCTCGCGTAGCACCAGGCCTACGCCCACCAGCCACAACAAGGTGATTGCGGTCATCATCAGCCAAAAAATCCACGGCTTCCGAGGCCCCAGGATCAGGCGAACGCCAAAGGCGATGAGCATTAAAAATGAAGCTCCAAGCAAAACCAGGCGCAGGTAATAAACCCAATGTGGTTCGGGGAGCCCGCTCAGGTTGGCGTGGATGATCAGACCCATCTCAAACCACTCGTGGCTGCCGTGTATCAATCCAAACCCGGCCAGGGGCCTGAGAGCTTTCGCAAAATCGAGCTCTGAGGAATGATTTATCTCCAATAACACGGCCAGGCCCATCGAAAAGAAGGCCAGACCGTAGAAAAAGAAAATCCCAATAATGTTATTGGCGAAGAACTCTGCCATGTTGGCAATCAGTCGATCGATTAATTCTCCGGTGCACCTGCATTGATCCAGTCAATGACGTCTTGCAGCTCCTCATCCGTGAGCTGGCCCGGATGGCCACCTTGCTGCTGCACCTGGACGACCATACTCCCTTCAGGATTCCCGGGGATGATGCCCGGTCCACTGTTGCCTCCGGCCAATGCACTCTCATAATCAGCCAGCGATAATCCGCCGACCTGGGTCATACCGTGGCAGGTGCTGCAGCGGTTGCGGAAGAGGACTGAATACTTGCCGTCCCAGGTATTGGCTTCCACGCTCTCGCCGGGCAACGGAGATGGTGAAGGCGAGGGTGTCGGGAGTGGAGTCGGCGTGACCTGGACAAACACCGGAACCGTTTCAGCGGGCGGGATGGTTGTGATGGCGGTGGTCTCCATGCTGACGAATGCGACCACTCCCAGGCTCATGATGATTGCCAACAGG
>Ga0209254_10007213_pt1 | contig 10244 bp, 9 predicted proteins | sample FrelakmetDIP11DI_FD_187148 | JGI IMG/M metagenome (GOLD analysis project Ga0209254, IMG submission 187148) | Freshwater lake sediment microbial communities from the University of Notre Dame, USA, for methane emissions studies - DIP11 DI (SPAdes)... | ecosystem: Environmental > Aquatic >...
GTCCGTTGCCGCCGGGTTGCGCCGCGGCGGGATCGGACGCCTGATGCTTGACAGCCTCTGCGTGGAGGCACGCCGGCGAGGTATCCGCCGCCTGGTGCTGGAGACCACAGAAACCTGGCAGGAAGTGATCACTTTCTACCAGCGTTACGGATTTGAGATCACGCATTACCAGGACGGGGATGTCTACTTTGCGCTGGATGTGTAACAGGGACAGGGCAGCCCTCGGGTTTATCAGGTACATCCCTGCTTGAGAAATCCATTTCATCCAGCGATTTTTAAAAAACTTCCCTGCTGCTGAGCGCCTCATTCTATACCGGACTTTTTACACCCCGCCTGCAGCGCCTGCTCTGGTATAATGGAGCACTCCGAACAGCCCTATTGTAGACATTCACTCTAATTTGGCCTGAAGAACCCATGAGAAAAGTATTCATCGTTCGGGCTGCCGGTTTTGCGCCAGGATTCTTGTTAAAGGGTATCCACAAAATCGAGAAGGTCTTGGCCTTATAAACCGTCTGTATCATGTGTACTACGGTCTATATCCAGGCCTGAAAGGGGCATTCCACCAGCTTCAGTGCCGGTAGAGTGGATCCAGGTTATTATATTGACCAGCAGTTCATTCAATCAGGTTATCTGGTGGCCCATGGTATATACAGACACAATCTCTTTTGAATCGCAAGGCGGATTTTATTCGCTCAATATAACCGAACAGGTTCGTAGCAGGGTTCAACACTCGGGGATTCAAAAAGGTATTGTACTGGTGTTCTACCAGCATACTACAGGGGGAATTATTATTATTGAGCATGAAGCTGGTTTTGTTTTAGACCTGGAAGATATGTTGGAGAAGCTTGTACCCTCCTCTGCCAGTTATGCACACCACCTGCGTGATTACGACCGGAACGGCGCAGCGCATGTCCGCAACGCATTAATACCTCCCTCGGTAACAATACCTGTTTTATCAGGTGACCTGGAACTGGGGGAGTACCAGGATATTTTGGTCCTGGATATGCAGCCGGAATTAAGAAAACGGACAATCCTGATACAGGTATTGGGTGAGTAAATGAAAGACATCCAATCCATCTTTTTTGTAGTTGGCGGTGTTTTCCTGCCGCGGATATATTTTGCCGCCATCCAGATGCTTGAAGACAGGGGGCTTACCGTAAGTGATAAAGACCGCATCGAAATTCACCGGCTGGAGAATGATCTGTTAACCGCCATTACAAGCGAGAACGAATTCTTTGCATCCCTGTCATCCGTGTCCACGGTCTCTACACCCCTCACCAGGAAGGACTTTCTGGATAAATTCTGCATAGATCCAGGCTTGCTGGCTCTGGTGAGTGAATTGAGCCTCCGCAGGGAAGTGGTATTATTCTCCGATTATCCCAAATCCTGGCTGTCAGAATTAGACCTGGACGGCACGATAGCCGGTCTTTTTAGCAGGGTGGTTTATTTGGAGGAGATGGGCTGCAGCAATATTCAAGCTGGAATATTTGATCAGCTGGTTCTGGATCACCAGGTCAGGGCCGGGGAGTGCATTTGGGTGGACGGTGATCCGTTGAGGACATCCATGTCCTTACGCCGGGGGATAGACGCAATCATCTATGTCGACGCATATTTATTGCGGCGAGAACTTCAATTAAGGTCCATTCTATGACCGCTCTTTTAAGATTATTTTAAAGCCCGGTTACCGGGAGATATTTTCCAGGGTTTTTTCTTCCTGTCCAAAGCCGGCACGGTAATAACTTGAATGTTTCAAATTCAGGGTTCCAATGCCCGGGAGGGCAGCCCTTGTCCTTTTTCCAGGCACGGGATCGAATAATTATACGGGTGTTTTTTTCAATACTTCATTCTAAACCGGATTTTTTACACCCCGCCTGCAGCGTTGGGTCTGGTATAATGGAGCACTCCGAACGGCACTATTGGACAAATTCATTCTAATTTGGCTTGAAACACCCATGGAAAAAGTTTTCATCGTTCTGGCTGCCGGTTTTGCGGCAGGATACCTGTTGCAGGGTAACCACAAAATCGAGAAGGTCTCGGTTGTATTGGTGGATTTCTTTCTTTTTCTTCTGGTGCTGGCATTGGGCTACTCGCTGGGGCAGAATGAAGAAATCATCCGCTCACTGGCTACCCTGGGATTGGACAGCATGCTGATCGCCGCCGCCGCCATGGCAGGCAGCATCCTTTTTGTGCTGCCGCTGCACTATTTGATGGGGGACAGGAACAAATGAAAACAAGTGTGATGGTGCTGTGTGCCCTGGCGGCAGGCATCCTTGTAGGGAGATGGAACACCCTGCAAAGCGCCTGGAATCCGGCTTTCTCGGAATACCTTTTATACCTCCTGTTGTTTTTTATCGGGCTCAACCTGGGACACACTTCCATGAAATACAAGTCCCATTTCAAGCTGTCGAAGCACGATTTTCTGGTACCGGTGCTGGTGGGCTCCGGCACGCTGTGCGGGGCTCTGGTAATCTCGCTGTTGATGCAGGAGCGCTACCAGGCTGGCGAGGTGATAGCTGCCGGGGCTGGTTTCGGTTATTACAGCCTGTCCAGCCTGATCATCCTGGAGATTTCGGGCAACAAACTGGCTATGCTGGCTTTGCTGGCCAACCTCTTCCGCGAGATGGCCACGCTGGTATTTTCACCTTTATTTTCTCGAACACTGGGAGGCCTTGCACCTGTCGCCAGCGGGGGTGCCACTTCAATGGACACAACGCTGCCGGTCATTGTTAAATCATCCGGGAAATCTTATGCGGTGATTGCGGTCATAAATGGAGTGGTCCTGACTTTCCTTGTTCCATTTATCATCCCGTTTATCCTGTCGTTTACAAAATAATTGTGTGTGCACCGGGTATGCCCACGCCAGTGACCAAATGATACCCTGTAGTGAAGGTTGGCTGGGTTATTAATGCAGGATACCCCGCTCATCATCCCCTCAACATACAATCCCGTGAGGCTGCAATTGGGTTGTTATTCAATCCCCAGGGCTGTTCAGGCGTCTCTTATTCGCCAGATTAATAGTGCACTGGCATTCCCCCACCGTTCAATCCCCGGGTGGATAGCTAAGAATCCCGTCCAGGATGTAATCACCCGCCGGATTTTTGATCTCCACCTGCACTTTGTATTTCCCCTGCGGGTCATCGGCGGTAAACGTCACCGAAGGCTCTGCCTGGTAAGGGGTCTCCCGGATCTGGTCGCCGTCCTTGAAGAGGATCCATTTGTACTGCAGCCCGGCGGATGCCTCAGAGTCTGAGGGGCTCAGGGTCAGGGTCACCTGGCTGCCGTCAGCCTCAAACCGGTAGCTATCAAAATAGTAGCTGCGGTAATAAGCCAGCTTATCCGGGTCGAGAGGGCGGCCTAGCAGCTCCGCCAGCCGCCTGGCTGTTTCCACGCTGGTAATCACCCTGCCGAAATGGGATACATGGTGGATGTTCTGGTAATAGATCGGGGGATGCCCCTGGAAGAGTGGGTGGGTGTTGAAATCCAGGTAGGGAACGGCGTACTTTTCGAAGAGTGTTTCAAACGCCTCCATCCCGTACACTTTGTAAGTGAAGGGGGCGTGGATCATGGGGGCGCGTATTACCACCAACAGGGGACCACAGGGGCGGTCTTTGATGATATTTTCTCCCGCTGCCAGGAAATCCGCCGGCGCTGCAAATTCCTTTATTGTCTCGCCGAGTGCCTGCTCATAGCTGTCCATCTCAATCAAGTCGCTTTCCGTCGACCATTCCAGCTCCCTTTCAGCCTGTGCCTGGACGCTGGGCGATGGCAGCCGGGCATTCTGCTGAAATCTTTTGAACAGGCGGTCAATGTTCTTCCAGAGGTAATGCTCGCGGATCAGCGGGGATAGGTTCCCCAGGTACAGGTTGGGGTTGGTCAACAAGAATTGGAGCGGTATACGCCCGTTGTTGATCGAATTAATCGTCTTAAGATAGCTGTTCTCCGATAACTCGTGCTGGAAGCTGTACCCCTCCACCACGATTGCTGCCGGTGAGTGGGTCTTGCACAGTTCTTCGATTTCTATCTCGGTCTGGATGATGCTCTCGCTGCCGGTGCCCATCTTGATGCTGTTCAGCCCGAGCAGTTGGTTTATCACCTGGGTATCAAAGGCGTTATAGCCGTGCGAGCTGCCAATCAGGGCTACCTCAATGGAACCGGGCGGCTGACGGTAATACTCCTGCCACATGGGTGTCTGCCCGGAAATGTCGTTGTTCCCGGCATCCACAAAAAACAACCCCTGTACGGCCAGTAATACCATTCCAAACAGGGCGATAAAGGCGCAAAAGCGGAACCAATCCCGGGCAAAGAGTTTCTGGATCATGTCATGCACCCGCTAAAACCTGGTATAGACAAAATCTTCGGGGTTAAATTTACCGTAGTAGCCGAAGATAAGGATGGAAAAAATCAAAACCATGTAAAATGCCCAGCGGAACCACAGCGGCTGGGTTCGCAGCGCCTTGAATAGATTGATCCTCCGGTTGACAAACTCGAACAACAGGAAGAGCAGCAGGGCATAGCTCATCACCAGGAAGTCCATTGCATCCAACCCCAGGCTGCCGTCATTGAACACCCAGGCCGAAATGGCTGTGGTGCCGTCCAGGGTGAAGATGGTTTTCACCATGTATATGGCGTCGCTCACCGACTCCGCCCTGAAAAACAGCCAGGAAAAGCTCACCAGGCTGAAAGTGAACACAACCTGGAAGGTCTTGTGGGCAAAGGAGCTGCGGTCGATGTTCAGCCGGCGCACCCAGGCATCCCGCCAGTCCTTGCTCAGCAGTTCCCACACCTGGTACAGCCCGTGCAGCCCGCCCCAGATCACAAAGGTCCAGCTGGCGCCGTGCCACAGGCCGCTGATCAGGAAGGTCGCCATCACATCCAGGCTGGTCCACAGCAGGCGCGGTTTGCTGCGGCGGTGCCTGTAATTCAGGGGGATAAAAACATAATCCCTCAGCCATGTGCTGAATGATATATGCCACCTGCGCCAGAAATCCCCCACCGATTTGGCAAGATAGGGGCGATTGAAGTTCTCCACCAGGTCGATACCAAGAATCCGCCCGGTGCCGATGGCAATATCGCAGTAGGCTGAAAAATCGATATAGATCTGGAAGCTGAAGGCCAGCACAGCCAGCACCATCTTGGAGCTTTCAAACGCTTGGGGGTCACTGAATACTGTGTTTACCAGGATGGCCAGCCGGTCGGCGATCACTATTTTTTTGAAAATACCCCAGGCGATTCGCACCAGGCTGTTGATGAAGGAGTTGTAATTGAATGGGGATGGGTTAAGTAACTGCGGCTGCAGGTGATTAAAGCGCTCGATTGGGCCGATCAGCAGCTGGGGAAAAAAGGAGACATACAGGGCGAAATGACCGAAATGTTTTTCCGACTGGGCTTTGCCGTTGAAAACATCCAGCAGGTAGCTGATCACCTGGAAGATGTAAAACGAGATGCCAACCGGGTAGAGCAGCTCAATCCCCCGGAAAGTGAACTGCAGTCCGGCTGCCGCCAGCGCCGCGCTCAGGGATTCAAAAAAGAAGTTGAAGTATTTAAAGATAAACAGGATGGCCAGATTGAGGATCACCCCGCCGAGCATCCATCTTTTCCTGGTCTTTAGATCCTGGCTTTGCCCCATCAACCTGCCGGCTGTATAGGCTATTGCCGTACAGGCAGCCAGCACAAGGCTGTAGCGGATGTCTGACAGGCTGTAAAAGACATAGCTGGTGATCAGCAGCCACAGCCAGCGGTATCTTTTTGGGAGGATATAATTAAGGATTACTACCAGGAAAAAAAAGGGGAAGAATAAAAATGAATTGAAATTCATTGGTTTATTTCGGGGGATTGGCAGTAATTTTCAATGTCAGTTCGCTCGGAAAACAGGGGTTAACAGGTACTGAATTATAATTCTATATCCCCTTGACTCACAAATGAATTTGGTTGGGCAGGCTGCCTCGGATGCAGGTTTGTCCGTCTGCTGTATTTTGCAAGCGGCAAACCCTGCTCGAAAGCCTTTTTTTTATGGAGATTCCTCAAGCTTGGATAGTGCCCCTGTTTCGTTTGCGGCAGGGGTTGTGTAGTGCTTTATAATGGGGTTGGTATGAACCCTGGAAAATTCTGTACCAAACAAGGTTTCCTGCTGTGCCGCCCGCTGATACCGTTCTGGAGAATCCGGTGAGCTTTACCAGCGTTACTTTCATTATCTTCTTTGCCGGGCTGTTTGCAGTTTACTGGCTGCTGCGCCGCAGCCGCTGGCAGAACTTATTCCTCCTGGCTGCCAGCTTCTTCTTTTATGCCTGGGTAAGCCCGTGGTATGCTGTGCTCCTGGCAGCAACGACTGCAGCCGATTTCTACCTGGCGTTGGGGATGGTGCGCTGGCAGAACCGCCGGAAAACTTTCCTGGTCTTCAGCCTCATCATGAACCTGGGGATGCTGGGATTCTTTAAATACTTCAATTTTTTCTCTGCCAGTGCCGCGGCTGTCCTGCAGGGTATCGGACTGGCGGTAGAGCCTGCCGTAGTAAGCCTGGCGCTGCCCCTGGGCATCTCCTTTTACACCCTCAAAAAGCTGAGTTATATCCTGGATGTGCACAGCGGGGTGATGCAGCCGGTGCGCAGCCTGGTTGATTATGAGCTTTATGTTGCCTTTTTTCCCCAGGTCATCTCAGGCCCCATCGACCGGCCGCGCCAGCTGCTGCCTCAAATTCAGGCGGAGCGCCGCTGGCTGCCCGGGCATTTCAATGCCGCCTGGCCGCTGCTTGTGATGGGCTTGTTTAAAAAACTGGTCGTCGCTGATACCATTAAAATCATGGTTGATAAGATTTTTATCCTCACCCTTCCCGGTAAACTGTTGCTTCTATGCGGCGGGCTGGCATTTACCCTGCAGGTGCTGGCTGATTTCTCTGCCTACACAGACATTTCACGCGGCCTGGCTTACCTGCTTGGCTTCAAGACTTCGGAAAACTTCCGCAGGCCCTACCTCTCCCTCACCCCCACCGATTTTTGGAACCGCTGGCATATCACCCTCTCCAGCTGGCTGCGGGACTACATCTTCTTTCCGCTCCGGCGCGCCCTGCTGGGACGCGGTTTTGCCTCGGGATCCGCTGCTGCCCTGATCCTGCCGCCCATTCTTACCATGCTGGCCAGCGGCCTCTGGCACGGAGCGGGGTGGACCTACATCCTGTGGGGATTGTACTACGGTGTGCTGATCGTTGCGTACCAGCTCCTGGGTATGGGTGGTGCCTGGAAACCGAAAAGCAGACTGCATTGGCTGCTGGCCTGGGCGGTGATGTTCACCTGGATCGTGCTGGGTTGGATTCTTTTTCGCTCTCCATCGGTTGCCTGGCTGGTCAACGATTTGATCCATGCCCCGCTGCTGACATCTCCTGGAGAGGCAGTGGCGGTCGTGGTGGTAATGACCAGTGTCATATTTTATAGCCTGCTCATGTTACTGCCGGGTCTGCTGGAGTTACTGCCGGAACGCTGGCGCTGGCTGGAATCCCTCTACCTGGCGGCAGCCCTGGTGATGGTGGTGATCTATATCAATTCGACATCCCCGGATTTTATATACTTTCAGTTCTGAGCGTTGATGATGCGGCGATTTCTTCTATTCCTAACCTTCTTCCTGGTCTTGTGCGGGCTCATTTCGCGTGATACAGTAGTGCGCTACGATACCGGCTATCCGCTGTCCCTGGGGCCGGACCTGGGGGGGATCGAAACCCGCCAGGTGTTTCGCCAGGAAATTGCAGAGGCGCGACCCGATGTGGTTTTGCTGGGGGATTCGGTGCTGAGAGACAGTGTTGACGCAAAAGCATTCAGCAGCCTGGCAGGTATTCCGGCGCACAGGATTGCCCAGGGCGGCTCGGCTTCGGCCTTCTGGTACCTGGCTTTGAAAAACAGTATCGCTGATGCTTCTCCCAAACCGGAAACCCTGGTGATCTTCTTCCGCGATACCATGCTCACCTCGCCCGGCTTGCGCGTCACCGGGGATTACTTTGCCGTGATTAATGAATTTGCGGGTGAGGAGGATACCCTGCTGGTTGAGCTGGCTTACATCAACCCGATGTCATGGCTGGAGCAGGCAGCCGGGCGCTATTTGCCGCTGTACGGGGAACGTATCAACCTGCGAGAAATCCTGGAGACCCGCCTCAAAAATACCCTTTCCGGAGCCTGGCTGGACTGCCGGGGGGAATGCGTGCAGCAGGCGCTTGACGAGACCTTCGCCGGGGAGAAGCAGGATGCCGGGGAGGCGGATCAGGCCATCGTCAGGGCGGAGGATTACCTTTACCGCCTGGAAGAACTGAACTTTGAGCGGCGCCTGGAGAAGTCTTTCCTGCCGGAGATTCTGCGCATAGCCGAGGAAGCAGGCATCCATCTGGTGTTCGTGCGCACCAAGACCTGGCGCTACCCGGATCTGGAGGATGAGCCGGCTGCCCTGCAGCGCTACCACCAGGACCTGGCGGCTTACCTGGAAGAGAATGGGGCTGTGTTGATTGATTTTTCACATGATCCGCGCCTGGCGCGCCAGCTGTACAAGGATGGTATCCATATGAACGCAGATGGCCGGGAGGTGTTTACCCGGCTGCTGGCAGCGGCTTTTTTGGAACAGGTAATACGGTAGGACGGGATTTACGACCGCCGAAGGTCCTGCGACGCGAAGCAAGTGCCTTATGTCAGGGCAGGAAGTCCCTTCGACCCCGGAGGGGAAGCCCCTTTGGGGTTGGGATCCCATCGTTTTTAGTCCGTCGCCCGGGTGATGGACCTATGGCATCCCCATCCTGTGGCAACGGACTGTTAAATATTTCACCGTTAAACCTGCCTGTTTATTCTGCCGGGCGCCAACCCATAGCAGCTTCGAAAGTCTTGCTGCCATTCTCCAGGCTGCTCCCCTGCACGTACCAGCGGGAGGGGTCTTCCCTGTCCTGTGCGGCAGCCAGGGTCGCCTGTTCACCCGGGAGCACCTCGCTGTTGTAATTGACCTGCAGCCAGGCCAGCCTGTGCTTGCGGTGGTGTTCGAAGGGGAAGCAGTCCATCACCCAGTCCACGTAGCGGGTGTTGTTGACATGCCCCATAATGTCCACCATGCTGTAATCTGCCTGCACGGTCCGTTTTTCTGCCAGGTCCTTTGGCATAACCAGGCGCTCCAGCTCCTCATCCAGGGCTCGCAGCCCGTCATTGAGCGGCAGGCGCCCATCCAGCTTTTCCGGAACCAGCATGCGCCGTTTTTGAACGTCAATCAACAGCCAGGCCGAAGAGGCAGCCGCCACCTTCTCGCCGGACTGGTCCAGGATGAAAAAATCGCGCATGAAGAAGATCTTCTGCTGGAAACCCCTCGGCCAGGTGTGCACGCTCAGGCGCTCTTCTAGAAGCGGGTAGCGCAGGATGGTCAGTTTCATACGCCCCAGCACCCAGGCCATATTAGACTTGAGCAGTTCGTGGTAATCATAACCGAGGTGGGAGGCATGATGTGAGGCTGCCAGCTGCAATCCCTGGAAAAAGCAGGTAGGCTTCCATTCGCCCCTGAAATCGGTCTCATAAGGTTTGACGGTGGTTTCTTCCGTCCAAACAGGTAGAATCTCCATGGTTTTTACCCTGTAAGCAGGAATGTACCCCGTATTTTACCCTCAGGACGGGCTTTTGAGGGAATTGTTTTCCATGAAGTTCAGCACTTCCCGGCGGGTGGGCATTCCCGGTCGGGCGCCGAACTTGAGGCAGCAGCAGGCGGCGGCTGCACTGGAATAAAGCAGCGTCTCCTGCCAGGATTTACCCTCCAGCAGGCACACTGCAAAAGCGCCGTGAAAAGCATCCCCGGCGCCAGTTGTATCCACTGCCTGGATCTCAAAAGCGGGCAGCGCACCTCTTGATCCGCCGCTGGCCCATACCAGCCCGTCTTCCCCCAGGGTGATGACCACGTTCCGGGTGTGCTGGCTGAGTTTATCCAGGGCTTTTACCGGCGAATCCTGCCCGCTGAACTGGCGGGCGAATTTTTGCGAACAGACGCAGTAATCCACATCAGGCAGCAGGTCCAGTGTACCCTGGTGAACCGAACCGGCGTCCAGCACGCTGATGACCTCGCTTCCTTTAACACGCTCCATCAACTGGCGTGAAAGGTAGGGCTCATGCCCGTCGAAAAGCACCGCCCTGGGCATCACACTGGAAAAATCCACGCTGCCAGCGGGCAGGGGCTGTGTCCTGCCGCTGTAATTCACCAGGAAGCGTTTGCCGTCCGGTTTAACCAGCACCACCGCCATTGGGGAG
>Ga0209254_10007214_pt1 | contig 10244 bp, 9 predicted proteins | sample FrelakmetDIP11DI_FD_187148 | JGI IMG/M metagenome (GOLD analysis project Ga0209254, IMG submission 187148) | Freshwater lake sediment microbial communities from the University of Notre Dame, USA, for methane emissions studies - DIP11 DI (SPAdes)... | ecosystem: Environmental > Aquatic >...
CGGCCACGACGACCACACTGGACAACGCCGGCGCTGCGCCCGGTCCGATCACGCCGTCAGGGGACGTTCCGGCGCCGACGCTACCCCAGGCCCTGGACTCGGTGCCGCAGCTGCCGGCGGCGGAGATAGCACCGCCCGCCGCGAGTGCCGTTCCCGAGCCGGTCGAAACCAGCGCACCTGCCGAGCTGACGCCACCCGTGCCCGCGACGCCGGCGCGGGCTGCACCGGTCGACGGCGACAGCGTCGCGGCAGCCACCGACGAGCCGAACCCCGTCGTTGCGGCGGGTGCGGGTATCGTCTTCGGCCTGCTCGTCAGCGCCCTGCTCTGGTTCCGCGGGCGACTGCCGGCCCGGAAGCGGCCGGCTCCTGCCGTGGCACCGCCACTGGCTGACGCAGCCTCGCCGGAACCGGCAGCGTTCGCCACCATGCCCGCGCCCCTCGTGACACGCACGGACCAGCCGGGCTTCTCCGTGTCCTTCACACCGGCAACCGAAGATGCGCTCGCTGCGGAATTTGCCGATGACCAGGCTCTGGGGTACGCGGCACCGCCGGCCAAGGCCCTGCGCCATGCCGTAGCCCCGGCGCCGGCACCGGCGCCCAGCGAGGACATCACCTCGGAGCTCGAGGGGATGTTCGACGGCACCGACACGACGATCCAGAAACGCCTGAACGCCGAGAAGACGGTGGCGGCGCTCGCCTTCCATTCGGACCAGGACGCCTACGCCCCTGCCGAGCCTGAAAGTGACGTGGACTTCCCGGTGGGAGATGCCACCGCGCAGTCACCCACCGTGGACCTCCGCACCCTGGCGACGTCGGCCACCAGTGACCAGCAGCAGGCCCAGACGTTGCTGGAGGCGCTCACGCTGCTGGAGCGGGACTACGAGGAAGAACTTACGGCGAGCCAGGTGCTGGACATGTCCGCCGTGCGCGATGCCCTCGGCAACGAGCTGGACGAGCCTACCCAGATCAACGACGCCCGGATTCGCGAAGCGTCGGCCCGGAAGAGGTCGCGCTAGGCCCCGGTCGCCACGGCGACCCGGTCGACCTTCCGCCAGCCCCGCGGCAGCAAGCCGCCCCGCTGGCTGCGCGCGCCCCGGTACTCGGCCAGGTCTTTCGGAGCCAGCGTCATGGTGCGCTCGTTACTGAACAGCAACAGCGACTGTCCGGGCTCGAGCACCACAACCGCAGTGAGCTTCTCCTCGCCTGCCTTGAACTTGCGGGAAGAGATCCCGAAGATCTTGTTGCCCTTCCCCCGGGGCAGTTCTGGCAACTCCATCGCCGGGAACACCAGCAACCTGCCTTCGGAGCTCAGTGCGACCACCAGCGCGCTGCCCGGAAACCCGGGACCGGTCACCGGTGAGGGGATGAGGACGTCGCCGCCCTCCGGCACGCGCAGGCAGGCCTTGCCGGCCCGGTTGCGCGAGTGCAGTTCACCCAGCCGGACGAAGAAGCCGTGCCCGGCGTTGCTGGCGACCAGCCAGCGCATGTCAGGATCGCCCAGCAGGACGCCGCGGAAGCTGGCCCCTGGTGCCGGATTCAGCCGGCCCGTGAGCGGCTCGCCCTGCCCCCGGGCGGACGGCAGGGAGTGTGCGGGCAGGCAGTAGGCGCGGCCGGCACTGTCGAGGAAGACCGTGAGCTGGTTGCTCTTCCCGATGGCGGAACTGAGGTAGCTGTCGCCGGACTTGTAGCTCAGGCTGACGGGATCGATGTCGTGCCCCTTGGCAGACCGCACCCAGCCGCTCGCCGACAGCACCACCGTCACGGGCTCGCTGGTCACCAGCTCGGTCTCGGCGATAGCCTGGGCGGCCTCCCGCTCCACGATGGCCGTGCGCCGCACGTCCCCGTGCTTCTCCGCCAGGGCCAGCAGCTCGTCGCGAATCAGGTTCTTCAGCTTCGTCGCGCTCTTGAGAATCTGCTGGAGGCCGTCCCGCTCCTTCGCCAGCTCCTTCTGCTCGGTGCGAATCTCGATTTCCTCGAGCCTGGCCAGCTGCCGCAGGCGGAGGTTGAGGATTGATTCCGCCTGGGTGTCGCTGATGCCGAAGCGCTTCATCAGCACGTCTTTCGGCTTGTCCTCCTTGCGGATGATGCGGATCACCTCGTCGATGTTGAGGTAGGCGATCAGGAGGCCTTCGAGGACGTGCAGCCGGTCCTCGACTCTGGTGAGGCGGTACTGGAGACGCCGCTTCACCGTGGCGGTACGGAACTGGAGCCACTCGCCGAGCAGCGCCTTCAGGTCCCGGACCGACGGCCGGCCGTCCAGGCCGATCACGTTGATGTTCACCCGGAGCGTGCGCTCCAGGTCGGTCGTGGCGTAGAGGTGGCTCATCAGCGCCTCCACGTCCACCTTGCCGGACTTGGGCGTGATCACGAGCCGTGTCGGGTTCTCGTGGTCGGACTCGTCACGCAGGTCCTCCACCAGCGGCAGCTTCTTCGCCTGCCGTTGGGCGTCGATCTGCTCCAGGACCTTGCTGCCCGACACCTGGAACGGGAGGTTGGTGATGATGATGTCGTCCCCGTCCCGCTCCCAGGTGGCGCGGAGCCGCAGGGTGCCGTTGCCCGTGGCGTAGATCTCGTGGAGTTCCTTGCGCGGCGTCACCAGCTCGCCGCCCGTGGGGAAATCGGGACCCTTGATGTGCTGGCAGATCTGCTTAAGTGTCGTATCGGGCTCCTCCAGCAGGCGCACGAGAGCCGTCACGACCTCCCGCAGGTTGTGCGGCGGGATGTCCGTGGACATGCCGACCGCGATGCCGCTGGTGCCGTTGAGGAGCAGGTTGGGCAGCTGGGCGGGGAGCAGCACAGGTTCCTGCAGCGTGCCGTCGAAGTTCGGAGACCACTCCACGGTGCCCTGGTCGAGTTCGTCGAGCAGGGTCGCCGCATAGGGCGTGAGGCGCGCCTCGGTGTAGCGCATGGCCGCAAACGACTTCGGATCGTCGGCGGACCCCCAGTTTCCCTGCCCGTCGACGATCGGGTAGCGGTACGCAAAGCCCTGGGCCATGTGGACCATCGCTTCGTAGCACGCCGAATCGCCGTGCGGATGGAACTTGCCGATGACGTCGCCGACCGTTCGGGCGGATTTCTTGTGCTTGGTCGCCGCCAGCAGGCCCAGCTCGCTCATGGCGTAGATGATGCGACGCTGGACCGGTTTCAGGCCGTCACCGATGTGCGGGAGGGCCCGGTCGAGGATGACGTACATCGAATAGTCGAGGTAGGCCTTCTCGGTGAAGGTCCGGAGCGGCAGTTTCTCGACCGTATCGAACTGCAAGCGGTTCTGCAGGACGGCCGGTGGGCCGCCCTTGCCGGACTTCGACGACGACTTGCGGGTGCCCATGCGCGTCAGGTCTCGGCCAGGTTGCCCTTGGTCTCGAGCCACGTCCGGCGATCGCCCGAGCGCTTCTTGGCAAGGAGCATGTCGAGCAGTTGCTCGGTGTCGTCGCTGGCCTCGATGGTGAGCTGCACGAGGCGGCGTGAATCGGGAAGCATCGTGGTCTCACGGAGCTGCAGCGGGTTCATCTCACCGAGGCCCTTGAAGCGCGTGACCGTGGGCTTGGCGCGGACGCCCTCGGCGGCCAGCCGGTCGAGGACACCCTGGCGTTCCGCCTCGTCCAGCGCGTAGTACACCTCCTTGCCCGCGTCGATCCGGAACAACGGCGGCATGGCGGCATAGACGTGCCCCGCCCGGACGAGCTGGGGAAAGTGCCGGACGAACAGCGCGCAGATCAGCGTGGAGATGTGCAGCCCGTCCGAGTCGGCGTCGGCGAGAATGCAGACCTTGTGGTAGCGGAGGCCGGTGAGGTCCGCGCTGCCGGGCTCGGCGCCGATCGCGAGGCTGATGTTGCTGATCTCCTGGGAGGCCAGCAGCTCGCCCTGGTCCACCTCCCAGGTGTTCAGGATCTTGCCCCGCAGGGGCAAGACCGCCTGGAATTCCCGGTCCCGGGCCTGCTTGGCGGAGCCGCCGGCGGAATCACCCTCCACCAGGAAGACCTCGCAGCGCTCCGGGTCGGTGCTCGTGCAGTCGGCCAGCTTGCCGGGCAGGACGGGGCCGCTGGTGATCTTCTTGCGGATCACAACCTTCGCCGCCTTGGAACGGCGCTGGGCGGCGAGGATGGCGCGCTCGGCGATCTGGTCGCCCACGTCGGTGTGCTGGTTGAGCCAGAGAGAGAAGGAATCCTTGACCACGCCACCCACGAAGGTGGCGCACTCGCGGGAGCTGAGCCGCTCCTTGGTCTGGCCGGAGAACTGGGGCTCCTGCATCTTCACCGAGAGCACGTAGTGCAGCCCGTCCCAGACATCGTCGGGGGACAGCTTCACGCCCCGGGGCAGCAGGTTGCGGAACTCACAGTAGTTGCGGAGCGCGTCGGTGAGGCCGGTGCGCAGGCCACCCACGTGGGTGCCGCCCTGGGCGGTGGGAATCAGGTTGACGTAGGACTCGTTGATCGCCGGGGTGTCCGTATCGGCCCAGGCGATGGCCCACTCCACCTCCTCGCGCTCGCCCTTCATGCTGGCGGCGTAGGGAGGGCTGGGCACCAGCTCGGCGTCGGGCAGGCTCTCGGTGAGGTATTGCTCCAGGCCGCCCTCGTAGAGCCACTCGTGCTGCTGCTCGGGCTTCTCCACCTCGAAGCGGATGCGGAGCCCGGGGCAGAGCACTGCCTTCGCCCGCAGCACGTGCTCGAGGTCGTTGACGGCGAACTTGTCGGTGTCGAAGAATTTAGGCTCCGGCCAGAAGCGTAGCGTGGTGCCGGTGTTGGCCTTGCCCACCGTGCCCACCTGCTCGAGCTTGCCGGTGCGCTCGCCGTTCCGGAAGCTCATGTTGTACTCGTGGCCATCCCGCCGGATCCAGACTTCCAGGTTCTTCGACAGGGCGTTGACCACCGAGACGCCCACGCCGTGCAGGCCGCCGGAGTACTGGTAGTTGTTGTTCGAGAACTTGCCGCCCGCGTGCAGGCGCGTGAGGATGAGCTCCACGCCGGGAATCTTCTCGGTGGGGTGCTTGTCCACCGGCATGCCGCGCCCGTCGTCGGCGACCTCGAGGGAGCCGTCCGCGTAGAGCTTCACGTCGATGCGCTTGCAGTGCCCGGCCAGGGCTTCGTCGACGCTGTTGTCGATGACCTCGTGGGCCAGGTGGTTTGGACGGCTGGTGTCCGTGTACATCCCGGGCCGACGGCGCACGGGATCGAGGCCGCTCAGGACCTCGATGTCAGCAGCTTCGTAGCTCTTGGCCATCGGAATTCAGAAAAGACCCAGCAACGCGCACAACAACGGGCGGAATCTTAGAGTACCCGCCGGATTTAGCAAGGAAGGTTGCGAACGGTCGTTGCCGCGCGGCGCTGGTGGCGCATCACGCCAGGTCGGCGATCAGGGATTCGCGCAGCAGCTCGGGGATGGCAGCGACGCGCACGGTCAACTCGGGGTGATCGACGCCCGCCGCCACGCCGGCACCCGTGCGCAAGGCCTGGATTGCTGCGGTTGGCAGTTCGATGCGGAGAAAGTGCACGGCGGAGGTCTTGGTGTCGTTGGCGCGGTCCATGTCCTCGTCGGCGATGGCGTAAACGGGATCGAGCGCTCCGATGCGGACCCAGACCCGGTCCTCGACGCCGCGAAGCCGGCCCAGGGCAAGGCGGCGCTCGTCCTCGTCGGGATACTCGATCAGCAGCGTCGCCTTCCAGTTCGTCCCGTCGGGAATCAGCGGATTGTAGGCCTCGAGTTCCGACCGGATATCCGCCTGCTCGAAGATCCGCTCGGCGCGCAGCATCTCCTGGACCTGGTAGTGCATCGTCAGCCGGTCCTCGAAGGACAGGGAGATGTGCTCCCCGAGGCTGAGGCGCCGGTGCGCCTTGTGCTCGATGACCCGCTCGCGAAACTCGGGGCGCAGCCGCGCGTAGGTTTCCAGCGGGTAGAGGTCGTCCGGAGTCAGCTTGTCCATGACGGCGGTCAGATCCCGTAGGCCTGGCGCAGCAACTCGATCGGGTGAGGATGGTCGCTGCGGTTGGCGAGGCCCGCCACCTGGGCGCCTGCCATGGGGCAGTCACTGCAGAAATGGTCGGCGCCGCTCGCGCCCACCTGCTCGGCAACGGGCCTGGCGATCTTCACCGACGCCGCCCGGAACTCGGTCTTGACGCCGTAGGTGCCGTCGTGTCCCGAGCAGCGCTCGATCGGCTCGACGGTGGTGCCCGGCACGAGCTGCAGCACGTCGCGGGTCTTGAGGCCGATGTTCTGCACCCGCAGGTGGCAAGGCACGTGGTAGGACACCTTGCCCAGGGACTTGGCGAAGTCGGTGCGGAGCTTGCCGCCCTTATGGCGCAGGTGGAGATAGTTGAAGGGATCGAAGAAGGCGCGCCCGACGGCCTGCACCTGCGGATCGGCGGGGAACATCAGGGGCAGTTCCTGCTTGAACATCAGCACGCAGGACGGGACCGGCGCGACGATGTCCCAGCCCTCTGCCACCCATTTCGCCAGCTCGGGAACGTTGGCTTCCTTCGCCCTGGCCACTGACTCCAGGTCGCCCAGTTCCAGCTTCGGCATGCCACAGCACTGCTCGGCGCCGGCCAGCTGCACGGTGAGGCCGTTGTGGCGGAACACGGCCGCCAGGTCCTCCACCATCGCGGGCAGGTTCCGGTTGCCGTAGCAGGTGGTGTACAGGATGACCTTGCCGCTGGTGCCCTGCACGGGTTCAACAGGCACAGCCTCCACGGGCGCCGCGGGCACGTTCTGGCGCGCCAGACGCTTGCGCGCCGTGTCGCTCTCATACCGGGGAATCGGCGCGTCCCGGGCCACGCCCAGCGCCTTCTCGAGAATCAGCCGCCCGACCTGGTTGCCATTGACCGCGTTCACCACCTCGGCGATGACGGGAATGCCGGCGATGCTGCCCACCTGGTCGGTAGCCGACAGGATCCGGCGGCGCAGGGGCGCGCCCTCCGCCCGGAAGCGCACGGCCTTGGCGCGGAGCATCAGGTGGGGAAAGTCCACGTTGAAGGCATGGGGCGGCACGTAGGGGCACTTGGACATGTAGCACATGTCGCAGAGGTAGCAGTGATCCACCACGTCGGCGAACACGGCCTTCGGCACGCCGTCCACTTCACCCGTGGCGGAGGCATCCACCGCGTCGAACAGCGTGGGAAAGGCATTGCACAGGTTGAAGCAGCGCCGGCAACCGTGGCAGATGTCGAAGACCCGCTCGAGTTCCTTCTCCAGCGACTCCTTGCTCCAGAAATCCGGGGCCTGCCAGTCGAGAGGGTGACGGGTGGGCGCGTCGAGGCTGCCTTCTCGCGTGGCCATTTCGATCCTTCGAGTGAGAACCGGCCGGCGGTCCCTCCAGGATGAACCCGGGGGCCCGCCGGCCGACAAAGCACAACGTCTTACTTGCCGAGGGTGTCCAGGGCCTTCTGGAAGCGGTTGGCGTGGGACCGCTCGGCCTTGGCCAGCGTCTCGAACCAGTCCGCGACTTCACGGAACCCCTCGTCACGGGCGGTCTTGGCCATGCCCGGGTACATGTCGGTGTACTCGTGGGTTTCACCGGCGATAGCTGCCTTCAGGTTGTCCGACGTGGGCCCGATCGGCAGGCCCGTCGCGGGATCACCGACGTCCTTGAGGTAGTCCAGGTGGCCGTGGGCATGGCCGGTTTCGCCCTCGGCCGTCGAGCGGAAGACCGCCGCAACGTCGTTGAAACCTTCCACGTCGGCCTTGGACGCGAAGTAGAGGTAGCGGCGATTGGCCTGGGACTCGCCCGCGAATGCGGCCTTCAGATTGCCTTCAGTCTTGCTGCCCTTGAGAGCCACTTTGAATTCTCCTTAGCGGTGTTTGAAGCGGGTATTTAGACTTGGTCTAAATATAGGAAGCCGGCACCAATGCTGTCAACCGGTTTGACCACCCTGCCGCCCTGTGCAAGTCTCGCTGGCTTATTCGCTGGCACCCGGGCACCTGGATGAACAAAGCACGACGGAAACCGGCGGCCGAGGCCGTCGATCTGGAAAAGAGCCTCGCAGAGCTTGAGTCAATCGTCGAGCAGCTGGAGTCAGGGGAACTCCCACTGGACAAGTCGCTGAAGGAATTCGAGCGCGGCGTGCGCCTGAGCCGCGAGTGCCAGGGCGCGCTCAAGGATGCGGAGCAGCGCGTCCAGGTGCTGATGGGCGGCGAACTCAGGGACTTTGCGTCGGACGATCCGGAAGAGGCCGAAGACCCGGCAGACGAAGACCTGCGGTAGCCCGCGCCCGGTTCTCCCCGATGCCGAGAAAGATTTCCCGGAAGCTCACGTAGGCCAGCGCCCCGAGATAGCAATAGAGCAGCGGCACCGCCGGGGGCAGCAGCAGCACGGCGATGACCGGCAGCAGGATGAAGAGCAACCCCACGCCGAGCATCGGGCCGAGGTTCTTCATCTGGGCGGCGGCGCCGGCCTGGTAAGCCGCGCGGAATGGCAGGCCGAGCAGAGTCGTGCACGGGAACTGCAGGAATGACGTCAGTCCCGGGATATTCAGCCCGAAGAACAGCAGGCCGAGGGCGTAGGCCGAGTAGACGAACACCTGGCGGAGAGCAACGAACCAGTTGTCGGACAGCGCCACCACCACGTTCCGCTCCGTGTAGAGAACGTTCCACCAGGAAACCTCCGGGCGCGCGAGCAAAAACATCCAGACGAGGGCTCCGGCGACGGCGATCACACCGGAGAAGGCCACGAGGCTCACGCCGTGGTTCCGTAGGGTGGCCATGACGTCCGTGATCGAAGGCGCCTCGGCCCGGTCAGTCCTTGCCGCCACGAGCACGCTGCCGAAGAAGGCCATGAGCGCGAGCATTCCGCTGACCAGCGGCAGGCGCTGCCCCGCGAAGATCGCGAGGCACAGGAGCAGTATCAGGCCGAGCCAGACGCTGAGCGCCCGGGCAATGAGCCCGAGGGCCTGCACACTCCAGCGGCGCAGCGCACCCGGCGCGGCCCGCTGGGGTTCAACGACCATGGCGCCACGCTAGCACTGGCTCCGGCGTCGCAGCGCGTCGGTCCTGGGTGGCATGGGAACCCTGCAGCCGGCGGATCAGGGTTCTACCCGCCGCGCGCCTCAATGTCCGCAACAACCCGGCTGGCCAGTTCGATGGAGCCCTGAACACGTGCGGTGTCACCAACATAGCCGCGCAAGGCTTCCTCCGCTCGCCGCCGCAGAGCCGGTGCACTGATGAGGCGGTGCCGTGCGAGCGCAGCGATATCGTCGCGGTCCTGGCTGGAGAATCGCCCGATCTTGCTCACCGCCAGGTCCAGCGCAGAGAGCAGCCGGACGTAAAGAACGGTCGCATCGCCCCCTTCAAGCACCAGTGGTACGGAATCCTCGTAGGCATCTTCGTGCAGCAGGCCCAGCGTGTCGTTGTATTGCCGGTCGAAGTACAGGAGGCGCGCAGCGCCGTCCGCGTCGCGATAGGCAACCTCCAGATTGTCCGGCAAGACAATGCGACGCGAGAATGCCGCATCGATGTCCCGTGAAACCCTCTCGCCGGTGTAGAGGTGGAGGGCCGCTCCCCCTGCCACGTACATCCGGACAGGCAGCGCCCGCCTGGGCACCTCGGTGAGTGCACCGGCAATGCGATTGACGATCTCCCGGAAGGCCGCGACGTACTCCGGTCGGGCGTTGCGGTCAGGCCGCATGGGAAACGTGCGTATCGAGATGGGACAGGAAGCGCGTCGGTCGCAGGGGGCTGCGCTCCAGCCAGCGGCTGAACACGGCAGGCTCGCTCGCGCCGGGTTGGAGTTGCTCCGCCAGGGCGAGCAGGCGGCGCCGATCGCGGCCCTCGGTACTGGCGAGCATGACGGCCACACCTGCCATGAAAAAGCGCGGGCCCAGCCTGGCCCACCGGTCGGGGTCGAGATTGCCGCTGGCACACAGTTCCACGAGGCGGCCTTCGTAGTCCCGGCCCAACTCCGCTGGAAAGTGACCGTCCGGCGTTGTACCGGGCGCCTGCGCATCGAGCACGCCGAGCCGCGCACCGACTGCCTGCGCGAGCGCGCGCAGGCTTTCGAAATCACAAGTCTGGCGGCGACGAAGACGTGACAGCGTTTCCTTGCGGAGGTGGGCGCGAGCGGCCCACGCCGTGTCCGTCAGCCCCAGAGCCCGGGCCTGGCGGGTGAGCGCGGCGAGTATCTCAGGGAGCATCGCTGTTGACTTTGACATCAATAGTAGGTTGGCTACTGATGATCTGAAAGTCAATGGCCAATCCCGCAATTCAGGGAATAGGGAGCGGCCGGGGCAAGAGCTTCATCGGGCGAGCCTGCGGAG
>Ga0209254_10007215_pt1 | contig 10244 bp, 10 predicted proteins | sample FrelakmetDIP11DI_FD_187148 | JGI IMG/M metagenome (GOLD analysis project Ga0209254, IMG submission 187148) | Freshwater lake sediment microbial communities from the University of Notre Dame, USA, for methane emissions studies - DIP11 DI (SPAdes)... | ecosystem: Environmental > Aquatic >...
CTGAAGACGCTCCTACATCCGCTCCTACAGATTTCACGTTCCCAAGCCTCCGTTCATTCGCCCATGCAGTACGCAGCGGACTCGGCAAAGACCTGCTTGAGTCTGTAGCCACCGGACCGGAACGAACTCACCATCGAGTCGATCTGTGTGCGGTCGGTGCCATCCACCGGCGATCTCAGGCACACATTACGAAACACCTTCTCAACCTGGCAGCGCGCGAAAGCCGTACTGTTCGCGAGCTCCTGCCCCATGGTCTTGGCGCCGGTGCCGTTGCCAGGCAGCTGCGTGTCCCAGCCCAGGAGGGCGTTCTGACCCGCTCGCCAGTAATTGCTCCAGTTATCGTCAGGGGTGCGATAGCCATACTGGAAGGTCGCGTCGTTGTTGAAGTACTTCGGCTGTACGACCCCTGGTGTGTACTGAATGCGGCCCTGGGTGGGGTCGAAGGTGTAGTAGGCAAAGGCCTGGGCCAATGGGTCCATGCCGCTGTGGCAGCCGATGCAGCCGTTCAGGAAAAGCCGGCTGTCGCCTCCCGGGCTGCGCGACACGTCCTGGCGGATCCGGTCCGGGGCACGGCTGGTGTCCAGTACCTGCTCCATGTCCCGGCACAGGTGATTTAGCAGGGTGAAGCGGAACATGGCCCGGTTGGTCCCGGCGATGAAGAACGCTTCAGCAGCGGCGCGAGTGGTCATGACGCCCGCCGCAGCGGAATCCGGCAACCCGCTCGTTGCGGTCTGTGTGGCGGCCACCAGCTGGGTCTTGAGGTTCGCATTCTGATCCTCAAGGGCCTGGTAGTTGTCATTGTTCGTCGCTGAGTAGGCGGGAATGCCGGCGCCGGTGCCCACGTACACCAGGTTGGCGGACAGCAGTGTATTGAAGGGGACGTCATCCCGGGCCATGCCGATGACGGTCGCCGTATAGTCATTTAGCGGTACGAACACGCTCTGGTCCCGATTGGTCCAGGGCGCAGCAAAGTTCTTGAGCGTCACACTGTAGAAGCTGCTGTTGTCCATCGCGGTGTAGGCAGCGTCTGTCGCATTGTTGCCGGCAACATCTGCCTGCATGTCTGCGAGAACAGCCTCGGAGGGCGGCACACCTGCCAGCCTCTCGTGAATCCGGCGGGCCTGCTCACGCGGACCAGCGCCAGCCCCGGCGCTCGCCAGCAATATGGCGGCCGATAACGCCGCGAGGCTCAAGATCCGCCCGCGCGGCGCCGATGTAGGGACGGCAGTGCGCCGTCCATCGAGCAAGGTGATCAAGTTGTGCCCATCCCAAAAACACGGCGCCTTGCGCGCCGGGGGACATTTAGCAGTTGAGCTGCTCCCGGGTTCTGTGACTGCATTAACAGATACCGGAAAACTGTTTGTATTACGTTATCTCACGGGCAATCGGGCACCGTGCATGGGTTCTTATGCGTCACGGCCTTTTTTTCTGGGCAGGCCGTGATGGGGATGATGATGACTGCATGGATGCGGAACGTTCTATCGTGGGCGCGAGTGAGTCCCCGGTGGCTTGACGGTCTCCTGGCCAGCCTTCTAGCCGGGCTGCTCACTGCCTGCGGTGGTGGTGGCGTTGGTGTCGGTGGGGGACAGAGCACCGACCCTGTGATCGTTGACGTAGCCATTGCCTACGTCAAACGGCCAGTGCCAGTGGACGACCAGGGTGCTGTTGAGCCTTCTGACGTTCGCGAGCTGCGCACCTTCAATATTGGTGCCGACCTCTTTGTGCGCGAGCGCGCCGCAGTGTCAGCGGCCGAGATCAACGTTACCAATCGCGTTACACAGGGTGGCGGGCTGTTTGACGTCCGCGACCTGGAAATGTCTTTCGATGGGACGAAGGTGCTGTTTGCCATGCGCGGCCCCTTCGAGCAGGGCGCGGATGAGGAGGACCAGCCCACGTGGAACATCTGGGAGTACACGCTCGGCACCGATGTGCTCCGTCGCATCATCACCTCGGATCTGACGGCTGAGGCGGGCCAGGATGTAGCGCCGCAGTATCTTCCTGACGGCCGCATCGTCTTCTCGTCAACACGCCAGCGGCAATCCAAGGCAGTCCTGCTGGATGAGGGTAAGCCCCAGTTCGATGCCCAGGACGAGGACCGGAATGAGCCTGCGTTCGTACTGCACGTCATGAACGACGACGGCAGCGACATTCACCAGATTTCATTCAACCAGAGTCACGATATTGATCCCATGGTCCTGACCAATGGCCAGGTGCTGTTCAGCCGGTGGGATAACGCGGCCGGGAATAGCGAGCTGAATCTGTACCGGATGAACCCGGACGGCAGCGCGCTGGAGCTGTACTACGGCGCCCAGAGCCACGCCACGGGAACTGACGGCGTGACTGTCCAGTTTGTGCAGCCGCGCGAGCTGCCCGATGGCCGGGTGCTGACCATCCTCCGGCCGTTCCGGACCGACGAGGCGGGCGGGGACCTGGTGGCAATCGATGGCCAGAATTTTGTCGAGAACCTTCAGCCTACCGCACCGAATATCGGTCTTCTTCAAGGCCCGGCGCAGACGCGAGTTGTGGTGAACGACGTCCGGACCGATGACAGCATTTCCCCGGGCGGCGAGTTCACCTCGGCGTACCCGCTGTTCGACGGCACCAGCCGGATGTTTGTCAGCTGGAGCCCCTGCCGGTTGATAAGTGCCACCCTGCAGATCATTCCGTGCACCGCTGCCGCGCTGGCAGACCCGAACGCGGTCGCGGCGCCGCCGCTCTATGGGGTCTGGATCTACGACCGGGCTGCGAATACGCAGCAGCCCATCTTTGCCCCTGAGGAGGGCATCCTTATCAGTGACATCGTCGCCGGCCAGCCCCGGACGGTGCCCCCGGTTATTTTCGACCAGGAAGCCACGGGCGCACTCGATCCGAACCTGATTGCCCAGGGTGCCGGCCTGATCGATATCCGCAGCGTCTATGACTTTGATGGCACGGCCGCCCTGAACATTGACGCCAGCGCAGATCCTGCCCTGACGACGGCGGACCAGCGCCAGGCACGCTTTCTGCGCCTCGAAAAGCCGGTGTCGCTGCCTGACCGGGACGTGCTCGACTTCGATAACAGCGCCTTTGGCGTCAGTCAGGGCCAGGGCATGCGGGAGATCCTCGGCTACGTGCCCGTGGAGCCTGACGGCTCCGTCGTCGCCAAGGTGCCGGCCAATGTGCCGTTCGCCCTGTCTGTGCTGGATGGCAATGGCCGCCGGATAACCAGCCGGCACCAGAACTGGCTGCAGGTGCGTCCCGGTGAAGTGCTTCGCTGTAACGGCTGTCATGCTCCGCAGAGCGGTGTGGGCGTGTCGCACGGCCGCAGCACTGCCTTCGTCAGCGCCTGGGCCGGTGCCAGTGCCGACGGCCAGCCATTCCCGAACACTGAAGCCGCCTTTTTTGCGGATTTCGGCGAGACGATGGCCCAGGTCAAGAAGCGCATCAGTTGCGCCACCGACTGCGCCCTGATCACGCCCAGTGTGGATGTGCTCTACGACGACATCTGGACCGACCCGGTGGCTGCGGGCCGTGCGAAGGATGCGAGCTTCGCCTGGCGCTATGCGGACCTGACGACGCCGCTGCCCACTCCGGGCAGCTGCATTGCAGGCTGGTCACCCCGCTGCAGGATTACGCTCAACTACGAGCAGCATATCCACCCGCTCTGGGCCAAGCCCCGGGTTACCCTGGATCTTGATGGTGTCACCGTCCTCGCCGATGACACCTGCACCACCTGCCACACGCCCACGGACGTCGCAGCAGCGCCGCAGGTGCCCGCAGGCCAGCTGGACCTGACTGACGGCGCGTCCGACATCAATGCCGACCACTTCAAGGCCTACCGCGAGTTGCTCTCGGCCGACAATGAGCAGGTTTTGAACGGTGGCGCCCTCCAGGACCTGCTGGTGGAGACGGGGGTGGATCCCGTCACCGGTGATCCGGTATTCACAACCGTGGGCGTCAATCCCTCGATGAGTACGGCGGGCGCGCTGGCCTCAGGCACCTTCTTCAACCGGTTTGCGGCAGGTGGCTCCCACGCGGGCCGCCTCTCGCCGGCTGAACTGAGACTGCTGTCGGAGTGGGTGGACATCGGCGCCCAGTACTACAACGACCCCTTCATGGCGCCGCTCAACTAGTCCTCTCAAGAAACAGGTATGCGGCAGTTCATCCTCATTGCGGCCCTCGTTTTCGTGCCCCTGGTCACACCGGCTTATGGCAAGACGAGCCACTATGAGGCTGTCGTGGCGGAGCCCTTTATTGAGCTTCACACGGGACCCGGGCGGGGCTTCCCAGTGTTTCATGTGGTGGATAGGGGCGAGCAGATCGATGTGGTGAAGCGCCGGACCGACTGGTTCCAGGTGCGGACGAAGAGGGGCGTTGAGGGCTGGGTGAAGCTTGACCAGATGGCTGAGACGCTGGACATCGCGGGCAGGCCGACGGCGCTGGACGATCCATCCGCCGATGACTACGTGGGACGGCGCTGGGAGGTGGGACTTCAGCTGGGGGATCTCGACGGCGCCAGTGTGATTTCCCTCTACGGTGGGTACCACTTCACGCGCAACCTCTCGACGGAGCTCCGGGTTGGAGACATCAGTGGGGACTTCTCCAATGGCTGGATCGCGACGGCCGACATCGTGCATCAGCCGTTTCCGGAGTGGCGCGTGTCTCCCTATGCGGCGCTGGGAACGGGCGTGATCCACAGCGAGCCACAGGCAACGCTGGTGCAGTCCGAGGACCGCACGGATCAGGTGGGCCATGTGGGGCTGGGGCTCCGGATGTATGTCAGCAAGCGCTTCATGTTCCGGGCTGACTACAGCAGCTACCTGACCTTTACGAGCCGCGACGACAACGAGGAACTGGACCAATGGCAAGCGGGCTTCGCATTCTTCTTCTGACCGGACTAGTGGCTGCTACCGCCGGCTGCAGCCTCTTCGGTCGGGACAACCCCCCGATGGAGGATGCCGCGGCATCCGCGCCGGTCATCTCGCCGGAGGTGGAGCGCCGCTCGATCACGACGCCAAAGATCGATACCGAGGACTTCCAGATCACCGGCTTTGTGGGTCTCATCAGCGTCGAGGATTTTGGATCGAACACGGTGTATGGCGCCCGTATTGCCTATCACGTGAGCGAAAGTTTCTTCCTGGAGGGCTCGTACGGCGAAACCGGCGACGTGGATCGCAGCAGTGTCGAGGTTCTGGACAACATCGATCTTCTCGGGGACGACCGCAAGTACAGCTACTACGACCTGGCGCTCGGCTGGAACGTGCTGCCCGGCGAGGTGTTTATCGGCAAGAACCACGCGTTCAACTCCGCACTGTATGTCCTGGGAGGCGCTGGCAACACCTCCTTTGCCGGCGAGGATCTGTTCACCCTGACTTTCGGTGCCGGATACCGGGTGCTGGCGACAGACTCCATTGCCCTGCGCTTCGACGTACGGGACCACCTGTTCGACAACGACGTCACCGGCGAAGACAAGACGACCCACAACATCGAGTTCAACCTGGGCCTCTCCTGGTTCTTCTGAGGCCTGAATCTTTCGAGGGGCATATGCGCAAGACAATATCGGAGCTGATGGGGTCGCTGGTGGTTGCGGCAGCACTGCTGGCCGTTCCTGCCATTGCTGCCGACGCCACCGGCCCGGCGGCGGAATTCAAGCTGCAATCCCGGTCGGGGCCGGCAGTGTCCCTCAGCAGCCTTAAGGGGCAAGTGGTGCTGATCAATTTCTGGGCAACCTGGTGCGGTCCCTGCCGCAAGGAGATGCCTTTCCTTGAGCAGATCCAGAAGAAGTACGCGCCCCTGGGGTTCACGATGGTCGGTGTCAACGTGGAGGAGGACACCCGGCTGATGGACGCGTTTCTCAACGACGTGCCCGTGACCTTCCCGATTCTTCTCGATCCGGCCAACAGCGTCAGCAAGCTGTACAACGTGTCGGCCATGCCGAGCACGGTGATCGTGGACCGTAAGGGCAACGTGCGCTTCATCCACCAGGGCTACAAGCCCGGTGACGAGAGCAAGTATCAGGACATGATCCGCCAGTTGATCCGGGAGAAAGCATGAAGTACCGGAGCGCACTCCTGGCCGCAGCCCTGTTGCTCGCGGGCTGCAGTGGCGTCGAGCCCTGGGTGAAGCCCTACGAGCGGGACCGCCTGGCCGATCCGATCATGAGCTTCGACCGCAACCCGGTGTCCCAGTCCTACATCGATCACGTCCACGAGGCGCGCGAGGGAGCCCGGGGCGCCAGCGGCAGCGCTGGTGGCGGCTGCGGGTGCAATTGAGATGAAGGCGCTCCTACTGGTGCTGGCATCTCCCGCAGCGCTCGCCGGCGTGCTGCCGGAAGAGCGGGCCGACACGCTGTATCACTACTACGATGGCGGCGGCGTGGAGATCCAGGGGCCATCCCTGCTCGTGCGCAAGTCGGTCGGTGAGAAAGTCTCGTTGTCCGGCAGCTACTACGTGGACACCATCAGCAGCGCGTCGATTGATGTGATTACTACGGGCGCCAGCCCCAATGGCTACGATGAGGAGCGGACTCAGTGGGGAGTGGGCGCGGACTACCTCCGTGGTGACACCACCATGAGCATGGGTCTCAGTTCGAGCGAGGAAAACGATTACCAGGCCGACACACTTAACTTCGGCATCAGTCAGGACGTATTTGGTGGCCTGACCACCATCAGCATGGGTTATGGCAGTGGTTCGGACACGGTCGGCAAGAGCAAGGATCCGGAGTTCTCCGAGGACGTCAAGCGTCACGCCTACCGCCTTGGTGTCGCCCAGGTACTGACCCGCAACCTGATCGCGAACGTCGCCTACGAGGCGATCGCCGATGAGGGCTACCTGAACAACCCGTATCGCCAGGTGCGCTACGTGGACCCGGACGATCCGGGCAACTGGCTGACGCAGGGTGAGGTCTACCCGGAAACCCGGGCCAGCAACGCGGCAGCAATCCGGGGCAAGTATTACCTGCCGTATCGGGCTGCGGTCTCCGGCGAGTACCGCTTTTACACCGACGACTGGGGTATTAACGCGAGTACTTTCGAGATCGGCTATGTCCAGCCGTTCCGATCGAAGTGGCTATTTGACTTCAGGTACCGGTTCTATACCCAGACGGCTGCGGATTTCTATAGCGACCTGTTCCCCTACGCGAATGCCCAGAATTACATGGCCCGTGACAAGGAACTCAGCGCCTACACCAGTCAGGGTCCGCACGTCGGCGTGACCTATACCTTTCTGGACCAGCAGGGGGACCGGCCGCTGAAGAGCACCATCAACGTGTTCGTGGACCACTACCGGTTCAACTACGACAATTTCAGCGATCTCAGGGGTGACCCTCTCGTCGGGGACGAGCCGCTCTACAGCTTCGATGCCAACGTGATTCAGCTGTTCGTCTCCCTCTGGTTCTGACTGCGGTTCGGCACGACCTGCCATGCGTATCTCCTGGCTGTGCCTACCCGTCCTGGCACTCGCGATGCTGCCGGCCCGGGCAGAGTGGTACAGCGACGCCAAGGAAAAGATGGGGACCCGTGTTGAGATTCAGGTGTGGGCTCCGAGTGACGTGGCTGCCCGGCCCCTGCTCACCGCTGGCATGGCGGAATTTGACCGCATCGAGTCCTGGATGAGCACGTATCGCCCGGACTCGGAGATCTCCCGTGTCAATCGGCTGGCTGCCCGGGAATCGGTGGTGGTGTCCGCGGAGCTGTTCGGCATTGTCCAACGCGCCCTTGAGCTGTCGGCCCTGTCAGGCGGGGCCTTCGATATCACGTTCGACAGCGTCGGGCAGCTCTATGATTTCCGTGCTGGTGTTCGCCCCGACGCTGCTGCGATTCGCGAGAGCCTGCCGGCCATCGATTACCGCCATGTACTCCTCGACCCGGCAGCCTCCACCATCCGCTTTAGTCAGGAAGGCACCCGCATCAATCTGGGGGGGATCGGCAAGGGCTATTCCTGCGAGCTCGTGGCGGCACTGCTCCGCGAGGCGGGTGTCCGGTCGGGTCGGGTGAATGCGGGCGGTGACACTCGCCTGATCGGGGATCGCGAGGGGCAGCCCTGGATGGTAGGCATCCGGGACCCGGACGCGGATGACCGGTGGGTGACCAGGCTGGCGCTGAACAATGAGGCGATATCCACGGCGGGTGATTACGAGCGGTTCTTCGATGACCAGGGCGTCCGTTATCACCACATCATCAATCCGAAGACCGGCGACTCGGCGCGCGGAGTCCGCAGTGTCACGGTCATTGGTCCCGATGCCACGATGACGGATGGTCTGGACAACGCTGTATTCGTCCTTGGTCCGGAGCGGGGCCTCGCTCTCATCGACGCGACACCGGGCTATGCCGCTGTAGTCATCGACGATCGGGGAAACATTCGCCTATCCAAAGCACTGAATTAAGAGGTACCGGGTTTGGCATCTGGCAATGTCCTGAGCAGATGCAGCAAATCTCCACAGAATGGCGAGTTTAGCCGCGGGTAGTCCTGGAACGCGCCGGCGCACAATCGACCTTCTTTGGGGCCTGCCATGTCGCGACGTCCACGGCTGCACAGACCTGGCGGGTACTACCATGTCACGCTGCGGGGCAACCATCGGCAGGACATCTTCCGCGATCCGGCGGATCGATCGACGCTCGATGCGATTGTTCGCAGTGCCAGTGAGCGGACCGGTGCCAGGGTGCTCGCCTACTGCTGGATGACGAATCATGTGCATCTGGTGGTCCAGGTGGACAGCCAGCCCCTGGACAGACTCATGCAGCCTGTCGGGTCAAAGTACGCCCGGTACTTCCAGCGAGGTGCCGGTACAACCGGGCATCTTTTCGAGCGACGCTATCACGCAGTTCTGGTGAATCACGAGCATCAGTTGTTGCACGTCGTGCGCTACGTGCACTTCAACCCGGTTCGGGCGGGCCTCATCGCCACGCCAGGTGACTACCTCTGGTCCAGTCACCGGCAATACATGGGTCTGGTGGCCCGTAGCTGGGTTTATCCGGATGGCGTTCTCGGTCTGCTGGCAGCGGACAGGGAGGATGCTCGACATGCCTTCGGCACATTTTGCGGGGAAGCGCTCAAGTCGCCTGAGTGCATGGCTTCAGCCCGCGATGCGCTGTACAGCCGTTCAAAGCCCTGCTGGCCGGAGAAAGCCCGGGATCCTGGGCCGATGCGCGCCCTGGACGACGTCATCGCAGAAGTGTGCGGCCGGTCGGGTGTCTCCGAGACTCTGTTGGCCGCTCCCGGGAAGGGGCACACGCTGTCAGCCCTGCGGGGCGAAATTGCAGGGCGCGCGGCGTCAGAAGGGATCGCATCCATCACCGAGGTGGCTCGTCGCCTCAACCGCGATGTTTCTTCCTTGTCACGTGCCGCGTCCCGCTGGCATCGGATGCGTAGCAGCGAAAGTTGCCAGATGCCAAACCCGGTACCTCTCGAAGGTTTGACATAAGCGTTGCGGATTTTGACTCACGGACGAAAGGACGTGAGCAAGGTCGCAGGAATCGCGGCTGGAAATTGTCAACATCCCTGCGCCGACAAAGGCAAACCCGCTGAAAGGCGGGGACGCAAAGCTACCGGTCTACCGGCGAGCCGCACTGTGCGGATCCTGCCCATGACAGCGGAGCTGCCGAGCTGCAACCTGATCGTCAGAGCATGGTTGTGCGCGTCCCCCGCACCGGTGAGTTGCCCTTGTTCGCTTGAACGCGACAAACGGGAAGAATCGGGATGCGCACACTGCGGCTAGCCATGCTCCTCACGGCAAACGTACTGTCGTCGCTGGCTGTCGCGGCGAGTACTGTCGTACCGGGACAGCCGGCCCCCGACTTCGCGCTGAAGAACACCGCTGGGAAGAACGTGAGGCTGTCCGAGTCGCGGGGCGACGTGGTGCTGCTGAGTTTCTGGGCAGGTTGGTGTGGGCGCTGCTCAGATCAGCTGGCGCAGCTTGATAAATTGCAGAAGGCTTACGCCGCGCAGGGCGTCCGCGTCGTTGCCGTCAACATCGATCGCGATATTCAGCCCGTCCGGGATGCCGCCAGCCGTCTCAACCTGCTGATCCTTCATGACAGCGACCAGTCCGTCGCCCGCCAGTACGAACTCTCAGACCTGCCGATGACGGTGCTTGTGGATGCCCACGGCAAGGTCCGGTACGTGCATCAGAAGTACCGGGGCGGCGATGCTGCTCTCTACGAGGAAGAGCTGGCTGCTCTTCTTAATGAATAGGCCCAGCAACCGGCCCAGCAAACGGGAACGTACACATGCCAATGCATCGCTTTAAGTCTCACCTGCTGTCAGGG
>Ga0209254_10007216_pt1 | contig 10244 bp, 5 predicted proteins | sample FrelakmetDIP11DI_FD_187148 | JGI IMG/M metagenome (GOLD analysis project Ga0209254, IMG submission 187148) | Freshwater lake sediment microbial communities from the University of Notre Dame, USA, for methane emissions studies - DIP11 DI (SPAdes)... | ecosystem: Environmental > Aquatic >...
TCGACTTCCTCGCCGTCGCGCACCCGGCCGAGGACGCGTACGGCCGCCTGCTCGCCGCAGAGAGCGAGCGCATCGCGAAGCTGTCGCCTGGGCATCTCTTCCACGACGACCTCGCAGAAGTGAACGACCCGGTGTACTTCCACCAGTTCGTCGCGCACGCCGGGGAATTCGGCCTGGCGTTCCTGGCGGAGGCGGATTACGCGACGATGGCCGGCGCCGACCTCCCCGAAGCGGCGCGCGAGAAGCTGGAGCCCTTGCGCGGCGACCCGGTGACCTACGGGCAGTACCTCGATTTCGTGAAGGGCCGGCGCTTCCGCGGGACGATGCTGTGCCATGCGCGGCAGCGAGTTGCCACGGGTCCGGTCCCGGGCGCGGTGAAGCAACTGCTCGCGGCCTCGTGCGCGGTCCCGGACGTGCGACCAGTGGATCTCGCCGCAGGCGCGGACGCGCACTTCCGCTGGGGCGAGCGCGCGAGCCTGAAGACCGATCACCCGCTGGCGAAGGCCGTGTTCGTGACGCTGCTCGGCCGCTGGCGGGAGCAGATGACCTTCGACCAGCTGCTCTCGGCCGCGTGTGCGTTGCTCGGCGGCGAGCCGCGCGGTGAGGACGCCGCGGCGCTGGAGGTCATCCTGCTCGGCGCCTTCGGCCTGCGCATGGTCGAGCTCACGGCGGAGCGCTGGATCTACGCGACGCGCCCGGGTCCCCGGCCCGAGGCGAGCGGGCTCGCGCGACTCGAGGCGGAAGAGGGCGACGTCGTCACCACGCTCGCGCACCGGCGCGTGCGCATCGAAGACCCGCTGCCGCTCCGGCTTCTGCGGCTCTGCGACGGTACGCGCGACGCCGACGCGCTCGTCGCCGCGCTCGGCGCCGCCGGCCACACGCTCGACCGCGCGGGCGTCGGGGCGCGGCTCGAGGGGTTCGCGAAGCTCGGGCTTCTCACCTCGTTTCCGATCAGCGCGTAGGCTCGTCCAACTCGACGATTGGCCAGGGGTCCTTGATGTCGTACACCATCGCGAACGTCAGCTTGCCGTCGCCGACGGCGAGCGTGTCGGCGGCCACCGCTTGCGGAACGAAACCCTTGGCGGATCGCGGCGGAACGAAACGCCCGTAATAGATGAGGTCGCCGCTCTTCGAGTAACGGGCGAGAAACCACTCCCCACTCTGGTTCGGGAAGGGCCGCCGAAAGTAGAAGACGCCTTGCTCCGTACAAGCCAGGCCTTGGCTTCCCAGTTGTTCCAGCAGCTTCGTCTGTGACGGGTCGTGGACGAAGCGGAACAGGCTCCCGTTCAGTCGGGTGGCCTCCTTGAGATAGGGGCTGCAGTTGTGGGTGGTAATCAGTTTACGGGGCTCAGTCGCTCCCGCCTCGGTACCGGGAGCCATGCGATTCGTCGCGCTGAGCGTCATCGACAAGGGCTCGGGAAAAGGCTGAAGCCCGAAGCACTTCGCCTTTCCGACGATCACGCGACGAAGATCGATGAGGAGATCGTTGCTGCTGTATACAGTACTCGCATTGAAGGCGGCGACTCGGTTCGCGGTCCAGAATTCGAACTGCGGATGGCTGAGGAAATGATGGGCGTCCCGAGTGAGGTTACGGCGAATCGTAGCGGGCTGGAGCTCGCTCGCGTCGATTCGTTCCCAGTCGTCCTTCCGCAGGCGGAACACGACGTAACCAGAGCACGGGTAATCCCAGAACTGTTCTTCGCGGCCGGTCCTCGCTTGTCCGATGAGGTACGTGTCCTCGCCTTGTACGACCAGCGCCGCTGGGTGGAGCGGACCGCCTGCGCGCCAGCGCACCTTCCGTCCGGGTTGGTCCGGGTGTGCGAAGCCGAGGGCCTGGTCCGTGAGTGTCCGAGACGGCTGATCCGGAAGCGTGGGCAGGACGCTTACCTCGAAGTAGGCAGTGCGCGATACCCTGACCGTGCGTCCGTCCGGGAGCACGGCGTCCTCTTCCCACGACGTGGATCTGGGAACCGGCGGGCCGCCACCGAGCAGGACGAGCGGCGAACATCCCGCGATCAGTGTGACGATTGCCGCAATGATGAACAGCCGATGGGATAAGACCGGGCTTGCTTTCATGGAGGTTGATGGGGTGGGCGGGTTGCGCGGTGCCCAGTGTCCAACAACTTCGCATGAGCTGCCCCGGCAGAGTCGAGCCGGTTCGTGACGAACACCGCGCTGCACGTTCCGCAGCTCGCGCCATAGGACACGGCGGCAACCCCGGCACGCGGGACCGACTTGCAGCAACGTCGGGGCACGCGAGCTACCGACTGCTACTTCAGCGACAGCGTCTACCGCTGATGGAATGCGCATCCGCCTGGCGGGGCCGCCTTTCAGGCGCACCTCCCGCTCGTCGTGGGCGAGCCGTCATGCGCCGGCGCGGTCCTCCCCATCGCCCTGCAGCCCGCGCCCGTAAGCGAGCATCGCCCCCACCAGACCCGTCCAGCCCGTCTGGTGAGATGCGCCTAGCCCGGCGCCGGTGTCGCCGTGGAAGTACTCGTAGAAGAGCACGTGGTCGCGCCACCGCGGGTCCTCGCGGAACTTGCGTGCGGTGCCGTGCGCGGGGCGATGGCCGTTGGCGTCGAGGAGGAAGAGCCGCACGAGGCGCCGCTCGAGCTCCGCGGCGACGCCGATCAGGTCGCTGTAGTGCCCCGAGCCCGTGGGCAGCTCGACCATGAAGTCCGGGCCGAGACACGTGCCGAGGTGGCGCAGCGACTCGGTGGCGATGAAGTTGAGCGGGAACCACACCGGCCCGCGCCAGTTGGAGTTGCCGCCGAAGAGGCCGGTGCGCGATTCCGCGGGCTCGTAGTCGAGCACGCTCTCACTGCCGTCGAGCGTGAAGCGCAGCGGATGCTCGAGGTGCCAGCGCGAGAGCGAGCGCAGGCCGAAGGGCGAGAGGAACTCGCTCTCGTCGAGCATGCGCGCGAGCACGCGGCGCAGCCGCCGGCCGTCGAGGAGGGCGATGAGCTCCGGCCGGTCGTCGCGCGCGAAGTAGCGCAGGAACGCCGCCAGGTCGGGGCGGTTGTCGATGAACCAGCGCGCGCGCTTGCGGAAGTCCGGGAGCTGCTGCCACAGCCCGGCGTCGAGCTGCACCGCGGCGAACACGGGCAGCAGGCCGATCATCGAGCGCTCGCGGATCGGCACGCTCGAGCCGTCGGGCTTGCGCACGCGGCTGTAGAAGAAGCCGTCCTCCTCGTCCCAGAGACGCTGCAGAGCGTGGGCGATGGCGCCGAAGTGCTCGAAGAACTTGAGCGCCACGTCCTCGTAGGAACGATCCTGCGCAGCGAGGCGCAGCGCCATCTCGAGCATGTTGAGGCAGAACTTCGCCATCCACGCCGTGCCGTCGGTCTGCTGCAGCACTTCGCCGCCGGGCAGCGGTGCCGAGCGGTCGAAGGGGCCGACGTTGTCGAGACCGAGGAAGCCGCCCTGGAAGATGTTGTCGCCGAGCGCGTCCTTGCGGTTGATCCACCAGGTGAAGTTGATGAGCAGCTTGTGGAACACGCGCGCCAGGAAGTCGAAGTCGGTGCCGCCCTCGTTCACGAACACCTTGAGCGCCGCCCACGCCTGTACCGGGGGGTTGACGTCGCCAAAGTTCCACTCGTAGGCGGGGATCTGCCCGTTCGGGTGCGTGTACCACTCGCGGAACATGAGCAGCAGCTGGTGCTTCGCCGCGATCGGGTCGACGTGCGAGAGGACGACCGCGTGGAACGCGAGGTCCCAGGACGCGTACCACGGGTACTCCCACTTGTCCGGCATCGCCAGCACGTCGTGGTTGTGCAGGTGCCGCCAGTCCGCGTTGCGTCCGTTTTTACGCGAGTCGGGCGGCAGCGGTTGTCCGGGGTCGCCGTCGAGCCAGCGCGTGACGTCGAAGCTGTAGAACTGCTGGCTCCAGATCATTCCCGCGAGCGCCTGGCGCATCACCGCGGCCTCGTCCGCGCTCGCTGTCGACGGCGTGATCTCGGCATAGAACTCGTCCGCCTCGCGGCGGCGTTGCGCGAGCGTCGCCTCGAACCCGGCGCCGAGGTCCGGCGGCGCGGAGGCGTCCGCTTCGCCGACGAGCCGCAGCCGCAGCTCGACGGTGGCGCCGGCCGGCACCGCCAGGCGGTACCAGTAGGCGGCCTTGGTGCCGAACCCGGCCGGCGACACCGTGTCGGCGCCGCGCAGGACATGGTCGTTGATGCCGTCCTTGGGATAGGCGGTCGTGGGCGCGGCGCCGAAGACGCGCTCGGTGTTGGTCTCGTTCTCGCAGAAGAGCAGTGCCGGCTTCCGCCCGGCGGGGTCCTTGCCGGCGTGGAGCCGCCAGCGGCCGAGCGCCGCTTCCTCGGCGACGATGTGCGCCGCGTCGTGCGAGGGCTCGGGGTCGGCGCGCACCATGGGCTTCGGCTCGCGCGCCTCGAACGCCCAGCGGTTGCGAAACCAGAGCGTCGGCACGACGTGCAGCTCGGCGGCATCCGGGCCCGCGTTGCGCACGACGATGCGCATGCAGATGTCATGGGGCGCGGCCTTTGCGTACTCGGCGGTGATCTCCCAGTAGCGGTCCGCGTCGAAGATGCCGGTGTCGAGCAGCTCGTACTCGCCCGCGTCCTTGCCGCGGCGGGCGTTCTCCTCGCGGAGCTTGGCGTAGGGGAACTCCGCCTGCGGATAGTGGTAGCGCCACACGAGCCACGACGCCGTCGGCGTCGCGTCGACGTACCACCAGTACTCCTTCACGTCCTCGCCGTGGTTGCCCTCGGGGCCCGACAGCCCGAAGAGCCGCTCCTTCAAGAACGGGTCGCGGCCGTTCCAGAACGCGAGCGCGAAGCACATGCGCTGGTCGAGGTCGCACAGGCCGGCGAGGCCGTCCTCGCTCCAGCGATAGGTGCGCGAGCGGGCCTGGTCGTGCGGCAGATATGCCCACGCGTCCCCGTTAGGACTGTAGTCCTCGCGCACCGTCCCCCATGCGCGCTCGCTGACGTAGGCGCCGATGTGCTTCCACGGGCTCGCCTGCAGGGCGTCGCCGAGCGCGAGGCGCGCACGCTCCGCGGACTTGAATCCGCTCATTTCGCCTGACCCTGCCTGCGCGCCGCCCGCTCGCCGAGCGCGTCGTAGACCGGCGCGACCTTCATCGCCTCGGCCACCGCCATGGCCGTGAAGCTCGCGGCGAGCATCGGCAGCAGCACGGAGACGCTGTTGGTGAGCTCGGCGACGAGGACGATGCCGGTGAGCGGCGCGCGCACTACCGCCGTGAAGAAAGCGCTCATGCCGACGATGGCGAGCGCCAGCGGCTGCGCGCTCGAAGGGATGCCGACGGCATCGACGGCCCAATGCAGCATGACGCCGAGCTGCGCGCCGAGGACGAGCATGGGCGCGAAGATGCCGCCCGGCGTCCCGGCGGCATACGACGCCGGCCCGAGCAGGAAGCGGATCGCGAACACGAAGAGCAGCGCCCAGCCGAGCATCGTGCCGTCGAGCGCCGCGCGCGTGAGGTTGTCACCGCCGCCGACGAGGCCCGGCGAGTACCAGGCGATCAGGCCGACGACGGCACCCACGAGGGCGGCGCGCCACTCCACCCGGATGTGGTCGAAGCGGTCGGCGAGCGCGAGGGCGCCGAGGATCGCGCGCGCGTACCAGCCGCCGAGCACGCCGCACACGACGCCGAGCACGAGGTAGAGCGGGAGATCGCGGAAGGCCATGAACTGCACCGGGGGCACCGGTAAGTCGGGCGCGTCGCCGATCATCAGGCGCGCCACGGCGACGGCCGTGGCGGAGGCGCCGAGGGTCGCGATGGTGATGCGCGTCTCGAACCGCTTGGCGAGCTCCTCGATCACGAACGCGGCGCCCGAGATCGGCGCGTTGAACGTCACCGCGAGTCCCGACCCCGCGCCCGCCGCAATGAGAGTTTTCTGGAGCTCGCCCGCGGTGCGCGCGACGCTGCCGAAGAAGTGGCCGACGTTCGCCCCCATCTGGATGCTCGGCCCTTCGCGGCCGAGCGCGAGACCGGCGCCGATCGCGAGCAGGCCGCCGATGTACTTCACGACCAGCAGCAGCCGACCCCAGGGCGGCACCTCGCCCTTGAGAGTCGCTTCGACCTCGGGGATGCCGCTGCCGCGTGCGAGCGGCGAGTAGCGGCGGACGAGATACGCCGCGAGGCCGGTCGCGGCGGCGGCGCAGAGGATCGTGAGCAGGAGCCCGAGCACGCCGAAGCCGTGCGCCCAGGTCACGAGCTCGAGCCGCAGATGGTCGGCGCGTTCGAGCAGCACCCGGAACGTGCCCGCGACGAGGCCGGTGAAGGCGCCGACGACGATGGCGAGCAGGACGAGCGGCAGGAAGCCGCCCGCGTCGCGCTTGTCGCTGGTCACTGCGGGCCGGCGCGCGTGTCGCACGCGCGAAGCAGGTCGGGGGAAGGCGGCATTTGGGGCGCGAGTCTAAGGCGCGGCGCCCGTCCTCCGCCATCGCTCCTCGCCAAAGCGAGCCGACCGTGTGCGCCTACTGCTCGGGAGACCGATAGGGCAGCGGCACCACGGTGAAGAGGTCGTCCGACCCCGCATCCACTCCGACCTTCACCCAGCCGAGCTGCGGCGCCCCGAAGACTTCGACACGCGTGAGGTTCGCGACCGCACGTCGGGTACGCGCATCCTGGAGCGGCCGGTCGACGCGGAACTTGTGCGTGTCGCCGTGCACGAGCAGCACCGGCCTCGTGAATGCCTGCGCCTCGCGCACGAGCTGCGCGCGCACGCCGGCGAAACCGTCCGGCCGCAGCAGCGGGCGCGGCTTGCCGTCGAGTCCAGGATTCGCCTGCATGAACATCGTGACGCCGCGTGCGCCGTCGCGGCGGGCGAGCGCGAAGCTCTCGGCGAGCCAGGCGTCGACGGCCGCCATGCGCCGCGCATGTTCGGCGTCGCCCTCGGCGCTGTAGCCGAGGTTGTTGTTGCTGCCGGGGACGTTCACGCCGACGAAGAGCACGTCGCCGTAACGCCAGCGGACGTTCTCCGCGTACTCGGCGAAGCGCGCATCCGCGGACTGCCGCTCGAGCGCGAGCGTGCGCGATCCCAGCGTCCGATCGCCGGCATGGAACAGCTTGCGCAGGAGCGCCAGACGATCGAGCGGGTCGAAGCCGCCGGCCATGCGGGTCACGCAGTCGACCCAGTCGTTGTCGCCGGGCAGCACGATGATCGGATGCCGCGACCGCGCGAAGAGCTCGCGCCGCTCGGCGTAGAGCGCGTCCGTGCACGGCGTCCAGCTCGCCTTGAAGTCGCCGACGTGGACGACGAAAGCGAGATCCTGCTCGTTCATGTCGTCGATCAGCTTCGCCACGATCCCCTCCTCGCCGGGGAGGTAGGGCATGTCGCCGAAGGCGCCGAAGACGAAGCGCGGCGTCGGCGGCAGCCCCTGAGCGAGCGCGCCAGAGGGCGCGGCAAGCGCCGCAGCGAGCGCGGCGAGGAACGATCTGCGCGAGCCGTTCATGCGCTCCTGAGCCTGTAGAGCAGCTCGAGCGCCTCGCGCGGCGTCACGGCGTCGGGGTCGATGCTCTCGAGCAGGTCGAGCGCCGGATGCCGCGCAGGCTCGGCGGCCGGCGGGGCGACGAAGAGATCGGGCTGCCCCTCGCGCGTCACGCTCGCCTGCTCGAGCTCCGCCAGCCGCCGCCGGGCGGCGCGGATGACCGCCGGCGGCACGCCCGCGAGTGCCGCGACCTGCAGGCCGTAGCTCTGGCTCGCCGGACCTTCCTCGACGGCGTGCAGGAACACGATGCTGTCCTTGTGCTCGACCGCGTCGAGGTGCACGTTCGCGACCTCGCGATAGTCCTGCGCGAGGCGCGTGAGCTCGAAGTAGTGCGTGGCGAAGAGCGTGAGCGCACGCGTGCGCTCGACCAGGTGCCGGGCGATCGCCCAGGCGAGCGCGAGGCCGTCGAAGGTCGACGTGCCGCGTCCGACCTCGTCCATCAGCACCAGGCTCCGCTCAGTGGCGTTGTGCAGGATGTTGGCGCTCTCGGTCATCTCGACCATGAAGGTCGAGCGGCCGCCGGCGAGGTCGTCGGAGGCGCCGATGCGCGTGAACACCTGGTCGAGCGGACCGAACCGCGCCGCCGCGGCGGGGACGAAGCTGCCCACATGGGCGAGGAGGGCGATCAGCGCGACCTGCCGCATGTAGGTCGACTTGCCGCCCATGTTCGGCCCGGTGACGAGAAGCAGGCGGCGCGTCGGGCCGAGGCGCGCGTCGTTGGCGATGAACTGCTCCACCTGCGTCTCGACCACGGGATGCCGGCCCGCCTCGATCTCGAGGCCCGGTTCCGCGGTGAGACGCGGGCGGCACCAGCCGCGGGTGGCAGCGACGGCGGCGAACGCGAGCAGGACGTCCAGCTCCGCGACGCCGCGGGCGATGGCCTGCAGCGCGTGCACCTGTGGGCCGAGCTGGTCCAGAAGATCCTCGTAGAGCGACTTCTCCAGCGCGAGCGCCCGCTCCTGCGCCGACAGCGCCTTGTCCTCGTACTGCTTGAGCTCCGGCGTGATGTAGCGCTCCGCGTTCTTCAGCGTCTGGCGGCGGCGGTAATCGGCGGGGATCTTCTCCGCGTGCGCGTTCGTGACCTCGATGTAGAAGCCGTGCACCCGGTTGTACTCGACCTTCAGGTTCGGGATGCCGGTGCGCTCGCGCTCGGCGCGCTCGAGCGCGGCGAGGAAGACGCCGGCGTTGGAGCGCAGCGCGCGCAGCTGGTCGAGCGCGGCGTCGTGGCCGTCGGCGATGACGCCGCCGTCGCGAAGCATGGCAGCGGGCTCGGCTGCGATCGCGCGCTGGAGGAGGTCGAAACAGCCGGGTGGGGACGAGAGCCCCGCCGCGAGCGACGTGATGAGCGGCGCCTGCATCGTCGCGAGGGCCGCGGCGAGCGCGGGCAGCGCCCCGAGGCTCGCGCGCAGGCTCGCGAGGTCGCGCGGCCGGGCGGAGCGCAGCGCGATGCGCGCGGAAATGCGCTCGATGTCGGCGATCTCGCGCAGCACCGCGCGCGCCGACTCGGCGCGATCGCGCGTGCCGGCGTCGGCCAGCTCCTCGACCGCTGCATGGCGAGCGGTGAGTGCCGCCTGATCGCGCAGCGGGTGATGCAGCCAGTGGCGCAGCAGACGGCTGCCCATGGCGGTGGCGCAGGCGTCGACGGAGGAGAGCAGCGTCGGCGCCGGCGCGCCGCGCAGCGTCTCGGTCAGCTCGAGATTGCGACGCGTCGCCGGATCCATGCGCACGTAGGCGTCGCCGCGCTCCGCGATGGGCGGCGAAACGTGCTCGAGCGTGCGGCCCTGCGTGCGTTCCGCGTAGCCGAGCAGGGCGCTGGCGGCGGCGACCGCGAGCGGCATGTCGTCGAGCCCGAAGCCGGCGAGATCGCGCGTGCCGAAGCGTCGCGCGAGGGCGTCGCGCGCCGATTCTTCGTCGAGCTGCCAGTCGGCGATGCGCGTGCGCGCGCCAGCGCCCGCCAGCGCGTCGGCTGGAAGGCTCTCGGCGAGGAGCGTTTCGGCCGGACGGATGCGCTGCAGCTCTGCGGCCACGCCGGTCGCGCTCGTCTCTGTCACGCGCAGGACGCCGCTCGCGAGCGAGAGCCAGGCGATGCCGGCCTCGCGCTTGCCGAAGGCGACCGCCGCGAGCACGTTGTCGCTCCGCTCGTCGAGGAGCGCGGCGTCGGTCAGCGTGCCGGGCGTGACGACGCGCGTCACCGCGCGCTCGACCGGGCCCTTCGACGCGCCGACCTCGCCGACCTGCTCGCAGATCGCCACCGACTCGCCGAGCTTCACGAGCTTCGCGAGGTACTGCTCCGCCGAATGCCACGGCACGCCGGCCATCTTGATCGGCGCGCCGGCCGACGCGCCGCGCGTCGTCAGCGTGATGTCGAGCAGTCGCGCCGCCTTCTCCGCGTCCTCGTAGAAGAGCTCGTAGAAGTCGCCCATGCGGTAGAAGAGCAGCACGTCCGGGTACTTCGCCTTCAGGGCGAGGTACTGCTGCATCATCGGCGTATGGTTGGTGAAACCGGGGTCGTTCAAGCTCTTCTCGACTTTGGCCAAATCGCGCGTAACCATTTGTACAAATGGTGCTTATCGAAGCTTCCGGTCTCAGGCAGCTGGCCGGACTCGACCAGTCTTGTCCAGCCTTGTCCGTCGGTTTGGTGTAGGTGGCGGTATAGGTCTACGCTGCCATCGCAATGAAGAAACCGCCACCCCTGCTCACACCTCGAATTATCGCCGACCTGCGTACCGGGGACGAGCGCGCCGATCCCGATCACCCCGGATTGCGAG
>Ga0209254_10007217_pt1 | contig 10243 bp, 10 predicted proteins | sample FrelakmetDIP11DI_FD_187148 | JGI IMG/M metagenome (GOLD analysis project Ga0209254, IMG submission 187148) | Freshwater lake sediment microbial communities from the University of Notre Dame, USA, for methane emissions studies - DIP11 DI (SPAdes)... | ecosystem: Environmental > Aquatic >...
GAGCGTGGGACACACGAGCTCAAGGGCGTGCCGGGGGCCTGGCACGTCCACCTCGTCACCGCGGCAGGCTGAGCCTGGCGCCCACCCTGCCCTTGCGGGACGTGACCGAAAGGTACATGTGCCTCAGATGAGCTACAATCCAGATGATGGCTACCAGGGCGAAGGCGAACGAGCTCGAGCATCGCTCCTTCAGGCTGCCGCGGAAGCTGCTCGACGCGATCAAGCGGGGCGCCGAGCGGCGCGGTGTCTCTCAGACGACACTCGTCGAGCGATACCTCGACGAAGGCATGCGCATGGACGACCACCCGCTGATCGTGTTCCGGGACAGTCCGCTCGGCCGCCGGGCGATGCTCGCCGGCTCCCGGCTCGACGTCTCACAGGTGATCGAGACGATCCGCAATTCCGACAACTCACTAGAGGATGCCGCCGACTATCTCGATCTTGCGGAGCTCCGCGTCCGCGCCTGCCTTTCGTACTACGCGGAGTACCAGGACGAGGTCGACGCCTACGCGAGGGCCAGCGCGGCGGCGTCGGAAGAGGCCGAGCGAGCCTGGCGCCGGGAGCAGGATCTCATCGGCGCGTGAGGCTGCTCTTCGACGAGCACTACTCCCCGGAGGTCGCCAGGCAACTGCGGGCACGCGGTTACGAGGTGGATTGTGTGGTCGACCGCCCCGACCTCCGCGGCATGTCCGACGCGCACATTTTCGCCGCGATGCCGGCCGAGCAACGCGCGATCGTGACCGAGGACTGGACCGACTTCCGCCTCCTCCTCAACCGCGCGGCCGTCGAGGGCACTGACCACCACGGTGTCATCTTCACCTCGCGCGCGGCCCTGCCGCGTGGCAAGGGCACGATTGGGCTCTACTTGAGGGTTTTCGACAGCTTTCTCCAACGGTACCCGGCGGACGACGCGCTGTTCAACAGCTCCTACTGGCTCCCCTGAGCTCCGGAGCTCAGCTACCGAACCAGCGCTGCAGGTGCTCGGTCTCGAACGCGGCCTTCTCGGCCGCGTACCGAGCATTCGGCCCGGCGATCGTGACGACGGGCTCGGGTTCTGCGTACCAGTTCCCCTCGACGAGCGCAGCCGAGCCCGAGCCGATCTCGACCGGGCAGAAGCCGCTGCCGTCGAACGGGGCCGGCGCCTCCTCGCCCTGTAATTCGGCCGCGATCGCGCGGGCGACGCGCAGCCCCTGTAGCTCGGCCATTACCCCCGCCTTCGGCAGCGGTAATCCGTTCGAGAGCGGAATCAGGTTCACGTCCCCGACCGCGTACACGCCCGCGTGGCCCGTGGCAAGCGTGCCCGGGTCGACCCCGATCCAGCCGTGACCGGCGGCGAGCCCGCTGTCGGCGACGACCGTCGGCGGCCGGTGCGGCGGCACCGCGATGAGCAGGTCGAACGGCTCCTCCCCACCGTCGGCGAGCACGACTCGCCCGGCTTCGACACGCTCGGCCTTCGCACCGATGCGCTGCGAGATGCCGCGCTCGGCCAGCTGTCCGGCCATCCACTCGGAGCCGGCCCAACCTGCGTTCGGCATCAGCATCGGCTGCAGCGTGACGACTGCCAGGTCGGTGCGGTCGCGCAGGCCGTGGGCCTGCAGGTGCTCATGGAGGTGGAAGGCGCACTCGTACGGGGCCGGCGGGCACGGGTACGGGGCGCCGGCGATCAGGATCAGCAGCCGGCCGCCCTCGAAACGGGCGAGCGCCTCGGCCGCCGCAGGCACGCCGGCGAAGCCCCAGACGTCGTGCCCGTGCTCGGCGAGCCCTGGCACGAGATCGGGCCGCGAGACCGCGCCGAGCGCGATCACGAGGTGGTCGCCTTCGAGCCGCCCGCCGGACGTCTCGGCCGCCCGCTCGGCCGGGTCGATCGAGAGGATTTCCTCCTGGACGACGCGGACTCCGTGGCGCTCGAGCAGCGAGCGGCTCCTGCTGCCCTCCGCGATCGTGCCGTGGCCGACGAGCTCCCAGAGTTTGCGCAGCCCCATCGTGAACGCCGGCTTGCGGTCGACGAGCACGACCTCGTGGTCGTCGCCGAGCAGCCGCTTCAGCTCCACCGAAGCGGCGATGCCGCCGAAGCCGCCGCCGAGGACGAGCGTGCGCCCGCTCACGATCCGGCCGTCACGCGCGCGACCACCTGGGTCTCGGTGGGGGCGAACTTGTCGACGTGCTCCTGCACCAGGCTCATCCGCTGCTTGAACTCGGGGTGCGCCTTCCAGCTCTGGATGGCCTCGAGGCTCTCCCACGGGAGAAAGCTGACGAACCGGTCGGAATCCCGGAGGTCGCGGACGAGCACTGCCTCGCCTGCCGCACCCGGCAGCGCCACTGCCCAACTGGAGAACACCTTCCAGGCCTCGAGGAACGGCTCCTCCTGGCCGGCGTACGGCAGCCAGGAGCCGGTGGAGTAGAAGGCCGGGCCGCTCACGACGCCAAGTATGACCACGCGAACGGGCGTGGACAACCCGGCCTCGAGGCTCAGCGCGACGGCGCGACCTGGGGAGGGCTCTGGGGGAACGCGACCCAGCCGTTGTCGGCGAAGCTCGCGAGGCCCGTCGCCTCGACGCCGCCGTCCGAGACGGTGTAGAGCGAGCCGCGGACGACGAGTGAGCGGCGGATCGGGAACCCTCCGCTCCGGACTCCCGACGGTATGCCGGGCTCCCCGGTGTGCGTGACGCGTCCCACCTCGTCGATGCCGCTGCGCCCGACGCGGAACCCGACCGCTCCGGCGAACGGCTTGTCGGCGTACGCCTGCACCGGCAACACTGCGAGCCGCGTGGGCCCCCACCAGAGGAACGCGTGGTGGTCGCTCTCGGCCTCCGACCAGGAGGATCCGAGCGCCTGCGCCTGGATTCGCACCGGGTGACGCAGGTCCGAGACGTCGAACAGCGAGAGCTGCATGCCGAGCACGCGTCCCTCTTCCGAGATGTCACGGCCGATCCCGAGCAGCAGGTCGTCGCCGACGGGGTGGAGGTAGGACGAGTAGCCGAGGAGCTTCAACTCGCCGAGCACCCTCGGCCGCGCCGGCGTCGAGAGGTCGAGGGTATAGAGCGGGTCGACCTGCCGGAAGGTGACGACGTAGCCCGTGTCGCCGATGAAGCGGACGGCATAGACGCGCTCGCCCTCGCCGAGCCCTCCCACCTGGCCGACCTTGACGAGAGCCCCGCCTTGCTCGCGCAATGTCGTGACGAGGCTCGCGCTCTGCTCGCGTGGGCCGGGATTCCACCACGTCGGCTCTTCGGTGCTGGCGACGCGGAGGACGCCCTTGTACTCCGACAGCGACCACTGGTTCATGAGGTAGCCGGGGACTGTGCCGCTACCGCGGTAGTGCGTCGATTTCGGGTCGGAGACGTCGAACTTGTGGATCGTGGTCGTCGTCTTCGGCGGGTCGGTGTCGCCGGCCGCGATCGGCTGCGCGAACCAGCGCTGGGTTGCGACGTAGAGGCTCTCCTGCGACCCGTAGACGGTCTGGCCGCCGGCGAGCACGGAGCTCGAGTCGACCAGTGCGAGCCCCTTGTCGAGGTCGATGGTGAGGACCGTGAGCAGGCCGAGCCCCGAGTACACGACCGGTCGGCGCACGTCCCGGCAGTTGACGAGGGAGCGCTTCGCCAATGTCTCGCCGCGCCGGCCCTTCACTACGTACGACGGCAACCAGCTCGTGATGCGAGAAGTACGAACGACGGCGCGGTTCTTCGCGAGCGCCGCGGCCGCCGCCGCGGGCGTCGTCTCATCGGGAGCCACGAACGGGAGCGGCTGCGGCATCGAGGAGGCGGTTACCACTCTCACTACCGACCCGACGAGCCGCGCGGTCACGTAGTCGGCGTCGAGCACCATGCTGCGGACGATCCGTAGCTCCGAGGGGTTTCGCACGTCGATCTCGATCAGGCTCGACTGTGGGGCGGAGAACGGCAGCGACCGCGTCGCACCGGCCTGCGGTGGCACGTCGACGGCAACACGCCCGCCGTGCGAGAGAACGAGGAGGCGGTTGCCGTGGAGCAGCAGCTCGTAGCCGTAACCCGCGGGTAGCTGCAACGAGCCCGCAAGCTTCGGCCGGAGCCCACGGACGTCGACGGCGAAGAGCCGGTCGGAGCGGACGGCGAAGAGATGCGAGCCGTCGGACTTGACGATGTCGGGCTCGTCGACGCCCTCCTCCTGCACGTTCGTGGTCGAGTAGTCCACACCCGCCGAGCCGGACGACTTCGCGTCGCCCGCTGCCGGCGCTCCGACCGTCTGAGAGTCGCCTGCCCCGCCGGTCGAGCCGCCGAGCCCCCACGACCCGACGAGCGGTAGCGCGTGCTGCTTCGCGTAGCTCAGGAGCCGTGGGCACGTCCCGAAGGACTGGAGCCGCGCCCCACTCCCTGCAGCGGCCGTGGCGCTCGCCTCGGCCGAGCGACCTCCGGTCATGCCGGCCAGCGCCGACAACAGCGCCGCGGCGAGGACGAGCAGGAGGGTGCGATTTCTCATGGCACCCCTGATACGCCGCCGGTCGGGCAAGACGTCACACCTCCTCTGCCGAGACGGATGGTACCCGCCGGAAGAGCGGCCCGTGGCCTGTTAGGAGCCCTCGCCGGAGTCGGCGCGATCGAGCTCGAGTTGGCGGAGCTCGATGCGGCGGATCTTCCCCGTGAGCGTCTTCGGTAGGTCGGGCACGAACTCGATGAGCCGCGGGTAGGCGTAGGCCGAGAGCCGCTCGCGGACGAACGCTTTGATCTCCGCAGCGAGCTCCTCCGAGGGCGCGTAGTCGTCGGCGAGGACGATGAACGCCTTGACCACGTTGCCGCGCAGCTCGTCCGGCGAGGCGACCGCAGCGGCCTCTCGCACCGCAGGGTGCTCGAGGCAGGCGGACTCGACCTCGAACGGCCCGATCCGGTAGCCGGCGGCGATGATCACGTCGTCGGCACGGCCGACGTACCAGTAGTAGCCCTCCTCGTCCTGGACGGCGGCGTCCCTGGTGTGGAACCAGTCGCCGCCGAACGTCTCCTCGCCTGCCTCGTCGTTGCGCCAGTAGCCGAGTGGGTAGTGCGGGTTGGAGCGGGCGCGGAGGCAGATCTCGCCCCGCTCCCCCTGTGCGACCGGCTGCTCGTCCTCGTCGAGGATCTGCACGTCCCAGCCCGGCGCCGGCTTACCCATGGAGCCGTCACGGACCTCCATGAAGGGGTAGTTGGCGACGAGCGGATACGACTCCGTGAGCCCGTAGAAGTCGAGCACGGTCACTCCGTACTGCCCGCGGAACCAGCGGATCGCCTCGGGGTTGAGCGGCTCGCCCGCCGAGCAGACGCGGCGGAAGGCCTGCGGGTAACGCGTTCCCGCGTCCTCGATCGCCATCATCGACCGCATCGCGGTCGGGGTCGTGAACACGTTCGTGACCCGGTGGCGGCTGAGGAAGGCGAGCTGCCGGTTTGGGTCGAAGCCGCCCTCACGCCGGTACACGCACTGCACCGCCCCGAGCCGCCAGGGGCCGAGCAGCGGTGCGATCCCCGCCGCCCACGCCCACTCGCCCATTCCGTGGAAGCGCTCGCCGTCCTGCACCTCGTGGCAGTAGAGGAACTCCTCGTGCGCGAGGATGTAGCGGTGCGCGTGGACGATCCCCTTCGCAAGCCCCGTCGTTCCTGACGTGTAGTAGAGCTGGGCGGGATCGTCGGCCGACGTGTCGGCGCAGACGAAGTCCGTCGGGGCACTGCCGAGCGTTCCCTGCTCGAGCACGAGAACCTCCGGCGCCCACGGCCGGTCGAACCGCGGCGCGTTCTCGGCATCGGTGACGAGGAGCCGCGCCTCGGAGTCGGAGAGGCGGTGCTCGATCCCGTCGTCGCCGTAGAGCACCGACATCGAGAGCAGGATCGCGCCGAGCTTCCAGACGCCGAAGAAGATCGCCGCCGCCTCGGGCGTCGGGGGCAGGACGACGGCGACGCGGTCACCCCGCGCCACGCCACGCGCCGCCAGCGTGTGAGCCGCCTGGTTCGCCAGGTCCTGCAGCTCACCCCACGCGAGCTCGCGCACCGAGCCGTCGAAGCTCTCCCAGATCATCGCGGCCTTGTCGCGCGGATGCCTGTCGCACACGTCGGCGGCGATGTTGTAGCGCGCCGGCACCTCCCAGCGATGGGACGCACACAGCTCCTCGTAGCTCTGGACGCTCATGCTCGACCTTCCATACCGGTATCGCCAGACAGCCGCCGGGGATCATCTTACGCCGGGGCCGAGATCCGGTACTTCCCGCTACCCACTCGGTGTCACCCCGGATGCATCGGCGTCGGCCGGCAGCGACGCTGCCAGTGTGGTTCCCGTTGCCCGACGCAATCTCCTGGGCGAGAAGGGCCGGCTCGCAATGTCGGTGGCGGGCTCCGCCTGTGCCGTGCTGCTGATCCTTCTCGTCGCAAGCCTGTACCGCGGGTGGAGCACGGCGTCGAGCGTCCTGACCCGCCTGCCGGGTGACGTCTGGGTCGCGCAGGCAGGCACCCGCGACCCGTTTCGCTCCATGTCCATGCTCCCGTCCGGCGCAGCCGGCCGCCTCGAGCAGATCTCCGGCGTCCGGCTCGCGATCCCGGTCTTCGCGCGCCGGATCGCGTTCACGCAGGAAGGCAGGGATGTGGACGTCTACTTCATGTCGCTCGACGTTCCGACCGGCCCGCAGTGGCCCGCGGCCGTTCGCTCGAGCTTCCTTCCTCCGCGTGGTGGGGTGGCCGTAGACCAGGTCCTCGCGCAGAACGCGGGCCTGCACGTCGGCGACGAGCTCGACGTCCTGGGCCGGAAACTGCGCATCACGGGGATCCGGCCCGGAGGCAATCCGCTCTACCAGCTCGCGTTCGTCAACGGCGCCGACGCCCCGGAGGTGCTGCGGCTCGGCGACGTCACGAGCTTCTACCTGCTCTCGCTGGCGAACGGGGCGAACGTCGCCGCCGTGGCCCGGGCATCCGAGGCGGCGCTGCCGGGAACCGAAGCCAGCACGAGCGCCGCGTTCGCCGCTGCGACGGCGCGGCTCGTCAACGAGGGTTTCCTGCCTGTCGTCGGCGCACTCGTCGCGATCGGCTTCCTGGTCGGCGGAGCGGTGATCGGTCTCACGACCTATACCGCCACGATCGAGAAGGCTCGGGACTTCGGCGTCCTGAAGGCTCTCGGCGCCTCTGACGGCTTCCTCTACCGGATCGTCGTCCAGCAGAGCCTGATCGTCGGGGTGGCGGGGGCAACCCTGGGGATCGGCGCAGCCGCGCTCGCGGCCTCCCTGATCGAGCGGCGCGTTCCGGAGTTCGTGACCGAGCTCCGGGTCGGCGACGCCGCCGGAGTGTTCGCCATCACCCTGCTCGTCTCGCTGGTCGCCGCCTATCTTCCGGCCCACAGGATCAACCACATCGACCCGGCGATCGTGTTCCGGGCATGACCGGCCGCACCTCACTCCTGCAGGTCGACGGCCTGACGAAGGTCTTCGGCGCCGGTCGCACCGAGGTGCGGGCCGTCGACGGTGTCTCCTTTACGACGGGGGCGGGTGAGATCACGCTCGTGATGGGCCCGTCGGGCTCGGGCAAGACGACCCTGCTGACGCTGATCGGCGGCCTCCTCCGCCCGTCGTCGGGACGCGTCGTCATCGAGGGCGTCGAGATCACCTCCCTGCCTTCCCGAGAGCTGCCACGCGTTCGGCGCGAGTCCGTGGGCTTCGTGTTCCAGACGTTCAACCTCCTCGAGTCCCTGACGACGCTCGAAAACGTCGAGGTCGCCCTGAACGTGGCAGGTGTGAAAGGCGCCGAGGCACGGGCGCGCGCCACCGACCTACTCGTCGCAGCCGGGCTCGAGACACGACTCGCGTTCCGCGCCAGGGATCTCTCAGGCGGCGAGAAGCAGCGTGTCTCGATCGCGCGTGCGCTCGCAAACCGGCCGGCGCTGCTCCTCGCCGACGAGCCGACCGCGAACCTCGATTCGCTCCACGGCGGCGAGGTGATGGACGTCCTGCGCAACCTCGTCAAGGAAGACGACCGGGCGGCCGTCGTCGTCTCGCACGACGTGCGACTCCAGAGGATCGCCGACCGGGTGCTGCGGCTCGAGGACGGTCGGCTCCGGGCCGTGGCGGCCGCCTGAGGCGCACAGGCGCGGCGTAAGGGTTCCGTGAAGGAACCCAACCTCGCCCCGCCTCCCGCGTCTCTCTCTGCATGGGCGCTGAAGACGACACCATCGGGGCGGAGGTCGTCTACCTGCTCGCCGAGCTCCGCTCGGACGAGAGGGGGCCGGTCCACGAGATCGGCTCACGTGCCCGGGTGCTCGGCGCCGACGGCGACCGGCTGACGCTCGCAGTCGCCTGCGGCAGCAGTGAAGACGTCGTCACCTGCCCGCGCGGCCACGTCGCGCACCGTCGGCGGCCGCTCCCGTCACGCCCCCGGTTCAGGCGCGCGGACCTCCCTCCCGCCGCCTGACCCATCTGACCCGTCTAGGCGACGCTCCCTCCCCCGGGAGCCCGCCTACTCGGGTCGGTGGCAGACCGCTTCGATGTTGTTGCCGTCCGGGTCGTAGACGAACGCGGCGTAGTAGGACGGGTGGTAGTGCGGGCGGAGTCCCGGCCGGCCGTTGTCGTGGCCGCCGGCCGCCAGTGCCGCCTCGTGGAACGCGTCGACGGTGGCCCGGTCGGGACTGGTGAAAGCGACGTGAACCGGCCCCGAGAGCTCGCGGTCGGCGATCCAGAACGCCGGCTTGCCGTCCTTGCCGTAGCCGACGCCGTGCGGCATCGCCATCACGACACCCATCCCGAGCGCGGCAAGCGCCTGCTCGTAGAAGGCCTTGCAGGCCTCCAGATCGTCGACACCGATGATGACGTGGTCGATCACGACGCGCCTCCTCACTTCCGGTGTGCGGGCGCCTGCGGGACTGCTGGCCGGCGCCGGCTCTCACCGCCAGTCTCGACCCCGCATGGCCTGCGGACATCGGTAGTCCGAGGCGGGCCGCGTCCGTAGTCACCCCCGATCCGGGCATCGTTCGCTGTCTTGTTGCGTGCTCAATCAAATGGCACATGGAACTCGGCGATCGCGCTCTACGGGACAGAGGTCGCGCAGGCGGTCCGGGCCGAGGTGGCGCGCCGGGCATCGACTACGCTCGCGGTGTGACGGTGCTCGCCGAGCGGTATCTGACCCTCGGGCTACGGCTCGGGCGGCACGTCGACGGCCTCGTCGACTCGTACTGCGGGCCTCGGGAGCTTGCGCAAGCGGTCGCTGCCGAGGCGGTGATCGCCGCGCCAGAGCTCGTGGCCGAGGCGGACGGCCTGGCAGCCGATCTCGAGCGCTCGGATCTCGCCCCGCGGCGCCGGGCCTGGCTCGGTGATCAGGTCGGCAGCCTCCGCGCCTACGCAGGGGTTCTGGCCGGCGAGAGCATCTCGTACGTGGAAGAGGTGGAGCGGTGCTACGGCGTCCGGCCCGAGCCCATTCCCGAAGACACCTACCTCGAGGCGCACACCCGGCTCGACGAGCTCCTGCCCGGCCACGGGTCGCTGCTCGAGCGCTACGACGGCTGGCGCCAGGGCCGGCGGGTCTCCTCCGGGCAGATGATCCCGGCGCTGACCGCGCTGGTGGAGCTGCTGCGGGCGCGGACCTTGCGGCTGCTCGAGCTTCCCGAGGGAGAGGCCGTCGTCGTGGAGGAGGTGCACGACGAGCCGTGGTGGGCCTTCAACTACTACCAGGGTGACCTGCGCAGCCGCGTCGTCGTGAACGCCGACACGCTGACGACCCCGTTCGATCTCCTCGGGCTCGCCGCTCACGAGGCGTACCCGGGCCATCACACCGAGCACGCCGTCAAGGAGCAGCTGCTCATCCGTGACCGCGGCTGGCTGGAGGAGGCGATCCAGCTCGTGCCCACGCCTCAGTCCGTCGTCAGCGAAGGCATCGCCGAGATCGGCCTCGACCTCCTGCTCGACGAGGTGCTCGAGGGAGAGATCGGCGACGTGCTGGTGGCGCACGGGCTCGAGGACGACCTCGGCCTGGCACTCGAGGTCGCCCGCGCACGACGGCCGACCCGGGGCCTCGGCCTGGATGCCGCGCTGATCGTCCACGAGCGCGGCGGCACGGTCGCGGAGGCCCAGGCCTACGTCGAGCGCTGGGGGCTGCGAACGCCCGAGCAGGCCGCGCAGACGGTGCGGTTCGTGACCGATCCCACCTGGCGGGCCTACGTCGTCACCTACTCGGCGGGACAGGAGCTCTGCGGCGCCTACGTCGGCGGCGACCCCGCCCGCTTCCGCACGCTGCTCACCGAGCAGGTGCGTGTCGCCGATCTGATCGAGGCGCAG
>Ga0209254_10007218_pt1 | contig 10243 bp, 8 predicted proteins | sample FrelakmetDIP11DI_FD_187148 | JGI IMG/M metagenome (GOLD analysis project Ga0209254, IMG submission 187148) | Freshwater lake sediment microbial communities from the University of Notre Dame, USA, for methane emissions studies - DIP11 DI (SPAdes)... | ecosystem: Environmental > Aquatic >...
CTCGCGGTTGTCTCGCGCTTCCCGCCGGTCGCGATAGTCGCGCCGCTCGCGTGGGGGCCGCGCGCTGCGGTCGTTGCGCGGGCGTTCCGGCCCTGTGGCGGCGTCGGCTGGCGGGCCGCTCTGCTCGGTGGTGTCGCTCGACGGCGCCGGCGGCGTCCCGCGTGCCGGGTGGAAGATCGTCGAGATGAAGCGCCGGAAGAATCCCGGCTGCTCGGCCACTGGTGCCGCGGGTGCCGCTTGTGCCGCTTGTGCCGGCGGCGGCGCCTCCTCGGGCTCCGGGCGCTGGGGCGCGGGCGTCGCCGGCAGGACCGAGCGCACCGCCGGCTCCTCGCCGCGCATCAGTCGGCTGCTGGGCATACCTTCGGGCGCCGCCTCGGGCTCGTGGGCCAGCTTGTAGCTCGCCGGGGCCGATTCGTCCTGCTTCACGTCCGCCGACCGGAGTCGCTCGATCTCGTAGCGCGGCGTCTCGAGGTGGCGGTTCGGAACCAGCACCACCTCGACGTCGTGGCGCGACTCGATCTTGGCGACCGTCTGGCGCTTCTCGTTGAGCAGGAAGGTCGCGACGTCGACCGGCAGCTGGGCGACGATCCTCGCCGTGTTGTCCTTCAGTGCCTGCTCCTCGATCACCCGCAGGATCGACAGGCCCAGGGATTCCACGCCGCGTACGAAGCCATGGCCCTGGCAGCGCGGGCACAGCTGCTGCGTGGCCTCGCCGAGCGAGGGGCGCAGGCGCTGGCGTGACATCTCCAGCAGGCCGAACCGCGAGATGCGGCCGATCTGGACCCGGGCACGGTCCTCCTTCAGCGCCTCCTTGAGACGGTTCTCCACCTCGCGCTGGTTGCGCGAGGGCGTCATGTCGATGAAATCGATCACGAGCAGGCCGCCGAGGTCGCGCAGCCGCAGCTGCCGGGCGATCTCGTCGGCGGCCTCGAGGTTGGTGACCAGGGCGGTCTCCTCGATGTCGGCGCCCCGGGTTGCCCGTGCCGAGTTGATGTCGACGCTGGTCAGCGCCTCGGTGTGGTCGATGACGATCGAGCCGCCGGAGGGCAGCCGCACCACGCGCTCGAAGGCCGATTCGATCTGGCTCTCGATCTGGAAGCGCGAGAACAGCGGGACCTCGTCCTCGTACAGGCGCACCTTGCGCAGGAACTGCGGCATCACCTGGCGGACGAAGTCGCGCGCCTGCTCGTAGACCTGGCCGTCGTCGATGACGATCTCGCCGATATCCGAGCGCAGATAGTCGCGGATCGACCGGATGATGACGTTGCTTTCCTGGTACACCAGGAAGGGCGCGCGGCGCTCCTCCGACGAGGTCTCGATCGCCCGCCAGAGCTGCAGCAGGTAATCCAGGTCCCACTGCAGCTCTTCCTGGTTCTTGCCGATGCCGGCCGTGCGCACGATCAGCCCCATGTCCTCCGGGATGTCGAGCTGGCTCATCGCCTCGCGCAGCTCGCTGCGGTCCTGGCCCTCGATGCGGCGCGACACCCCGCCGGCGCGCGGGTTGTTGGGCATCAGGACCAGATAGCGGCCGGCCAGGGAGATGAAGGTCGTCAGCGCGGCACCCTTGGTGCCGCGCTCTTCCTTGTCGATCTGGACCAGGACCTCCTGACCCTCGCGCAGCGCCTCCTGGATGGTCGCCCGGCCGCCCGATTGCAGGGCCGCCTCGGAGAAGTAGCTGCGGGAGACTTCCTTGAAGGGCAGGAAGCCGTGGCGCTCGGCACCATAGTCGACGAAGGCCGCCTCGAGACTGGGCTCGACGCGGGTGATCCGTCCCTTGTAGATGTTGGCCTTCTTCTGTTCCCGGCCCGGGGTCTCGATGTCGAGGTTGTAGAGCTTCTGTCCGTCAACGATGGCAACGCGCAACTCTTCGGGCTGAGTTGCGTTGATGAGCATTCTCTTCATGGGGTCCGTGTCTCGTCAGGCGCTGTCTCCCGCGGGGAGCGCGGGCGCAGGCGGGGCGGGCAGGCGACCCGGCGGATGTCGGAACGGCGACGTCGACGCTCGCTGCAGTCATGGTCGGCTGCCTCCCGCGCAACGCATCCGCGAGGGGAGCGACTGCGAGCCCGCGTGTTCGGCGTGGCTGCCGCGCTCCGCCGCCGGGTGCGGCGTGGCTGTTGTGTGGCTCCGCGCGCTGGTCTCGGGTAGCCTTAGGCGCCCTGTCGCTGGCGGGGCGCTGCCCCGTTTCGGGAGGGCGCGGTCGCTTGCCGGGACTGCCGCGCGGCGCTTCGGCCCTCGCGTGGGGCGGGGGCTGGCAAATCGGTCTGCTGTCCTAGGGACGCGGCCGAAATCGGCCGACCCGCTGGACCGCGGGACTATAGCAGAGGCCCGCATTGCAGCAAACGTCTAATTCTCTCAATGACCTACCGAACAGTGGTGCCGTCGGCATGACCGCCCAAGCAAGCCCGCCCCGGGTTGAGCACTGGGAGGTCGCCGAGGGCGATGTCGACCAGCGAATCGACAACTTCCTGCTGCGCCGCTTGAAAGGGGTGCCCCGCAGCGTCATCTACCGGATCCTGCGGCGGGGCGAGGTCCGGGTGAATGGCGGGCGGGTCGGTCCAGACTATCGGCTGTCGGCCGGCGACCGGGTGCGGGTGCCGCCTTTGCGGGTCGCGGCGGAACGCCCGGCCGCGCGTCCGGATCCCGGGCTCGCGGCGCGGCTCGCCGAAGCGATCCTCTACGAGGACGGCCGGCTGCTGGTGGTGAACAAGCCGGCGGGGCTGGCGGTGCACGGTGGGAGCGGGCTCAGCTATGGCGTGATCGAGGCCCTGCGGACGCTCCGGGCCGGTGACGGCGAGCTCGAGCTGGTTCACCGGCTGGATCGCGACACCTCGGGGTGCCTCATGATCGCCAAGCGACGCAGCCTCTTGCGACTGCTGCACGAGCTGCAGCGGGAGGGGCGGATCGAGAAGACCTACCTCGCGTTGCTCGCCGGCCGTTGGCGGCGCGGCGCGGCGCGCGTGGACGCGCCGCTGCGCAAGAGCGTGCTGCAAGGGGGAGAGCGGATGGTGAGGGTGGCGGCCGACGGCAAGGATGCCGTTACCGAGTTCCGCGCGCTGCAGCGCTTTGCGGACAGCACCCTCGTGGAAGCGGGTCTGGTCACCGGTCGGACCCATCAGATCCGGGTGCACGCGGCCCACCTCGGCACGCCGATCCTGGGCGATGCCAAGTACGGTGACGCCGACGCGAACCGCCGCTTCCGCCAGCTCGGGCTCAGGCGGCTGTTCCTGCATGCCGGCTCTCTGCTGATCCGCTGGCCGGGTGAGGAGCCGCCCCTGCGGGTGAGCGCGCCCCTCGACCCCGAACTGCAGCAGTTCCTCGACAGACTGGAGGCCGCGTGAAGCGCTATCGGTTGTTGGTATTCGACTGGGACGGGACGCTGATGGATTCGCAGGCCCGGATCGTGGCCTGCTTCCAGGCCGCCGCGAGCGATGTCGGCGTGCTCGTGCCGGAGAACGGGCGGGCCAGGGACGTGATCGGGCTGGGTCTGACCGAGGCCACCGAGCGGCTCTTCCCTGGAGTCGATGCCGGCACCATTGGCCGCGTTGTCGAGCGTTATCGCCACCATTTTCTGGGCGACCACCCGACGCCCTCGGAGCTGTTTCCGGGCGTCGTCGAAACCCTGGAGGGGCTGGCCGACACGGGCTATTTGCTCGGGATCGCCACCGGCAAGAGCCGGCGCGGCCTGGACAAGGTGCTGCGCGAGACCGGTCTGGCCGGCCTGTTTCACGCCAGCCGGTGTGCCGACGAGGCCTTTTCGAAGCCCCACCCGCAGATGCTCGACGAGGTCATGGCGGTGCTCGGGGCCGGGCCGGCCGACACGCTGATGATCGGCGACACCGAGTACGACATGCAGATGGCCCGCAATGCCGGTGTGCCCGGGCTCGCCGTCGCCTACGGCGTGCACGAGCCGGGCCGCCTGCTCGCCGAGGGCGCGCTGGCCTGTCTGGACCGGATCGACGAGCTGCCCGGCTGGCTTGCCGGGCGCCGCGCAGCCGCTTGAACATTTCATCGGAGGCCCCGCAATGACAGACCCATCGGAGCGAAACCGGCCCGGCCCCGCGCGCGGCGACGGCCAGGAGACCAGCTGGGAGCGCCAGCTGGTCGAGAAGCTGGTGCTCGGCAACGTCACCGAGCAGCGCCGTGCCCGCCGCTGGCGGCTGTTCTTCAAGGCCCTGCTGTTCGCCTATGTGCTGGTCGCGCTAGTGCTCTGGGCCATCAACTATCTGCCCAACGCGACCCTGCATGCGGGCGGACACGCTGCCGTCGTCGAGATCGACGGGCTGATCTCCTCGCAGACAGACGCCAGCGCCGAAAACGTGGTCGAGGCGCTCCGCGATGCCTTCAAGGACAAGGGCACGAAAGGCGTCGTGCTGCGCATCAACAGCCCGGGCGGCAGCCCCGTCCAGTCCGCCATCATCAACGACGAGATCCGGCGCCTGCGTGACAAGCACAAGAAGGTGCCCGTCTACGCGGTGATCGAGGACCTCGGCGCCTCTGGCGGGTACTACATCGCGGTGGCGGCGGACAAGATCTACGTCAACCGCTCGAGCGTCGTCGGCTCGATCGGCGTGCTCATGAACGGCTTCGGCTTCGTCGAGACGATGGAAAAGCTCGGCGTCGAGCGGCGGCTGATGACGGCGGGCGAGCACAAGGGCATCTTCGACCCCTTCTCGCCGCTCGCCGACTTCGACAAGCAGCATCTGGAGCGTGTCCTCGGCGAGCTGCACGAGACCTTCATCACTGCGGTCAAGGCGGGGCGGGGCAATCGCCTGAAGGACGATCCGGAACTCTTCAGCGGGCTGTTCTGGACCGGCGAGGAGAGCGTCGCGTTGGGGCTGGCCGACGGTTTCGGCGATCTGGGCTATGTCGCTCGCGACGTGATCGGCGTGGAGACGACGGTCGACTTCACCAAGAAGAAGGACGTCTGGGAGCGCCTCGCCAGCCGGATGGGGACGGGGGCAGCGGAGGCCGCGGCGCGGCTCATCGGGTTGAGCGGGTCGCTCGGCCTGCGCTGAGCGGCGCGCCCCGGCGTCAGCAGATCCGCGGCAGCGGATCGTCCTCGAGCTCCTCGAGGATGCGCTGGCCGCCCAGCTCGGTGTGCAGCACCACGCGGGCGGGACCGGCGTGCACCTCGCCGATGAGGCGCGCGCCCGCACCACTCGGCAGGGCGCGCCAGCGCTGCAGTGCGACCTCGGCGTCGGCCGGCGCCAAGACCGCCACGACGCGGCCTTCGCAGGCGAGGTACAAGGGGTCGTAGCCGAGAATCTCGCAGACCGAACGCACCGGATCGTTGATGGGGATCGCCGTCTCGTCGAGCCGCAGACCCAGATTGCGCGCGCGGCAGATCTCGTGCGCCACCGTCGCCAGGCCGCCGCGCGTCGGGTCGCGCATGAACCGCAGCCCGGGCAGGTCGCGCAGGGCGCTGGTCAGCGGATGGACGCTGGCGGCGTCGGAGCGCAGGTCGCCGCGCATGCCGAATTCCTCGCGCGCCAGCATGACCGCAGTGCCGTGATCGCCGACCGGCCCGCTGACCAGGACGCGGTCGCCCGCCTCGATGGCACCGAGGCCGAGTACGAGGCCGGCGGGGCGCACGCCGACGCCGGTGGTGGCGAGGTACAGGCCTGCCGCCTCGCCGCGCCGCACGACCTTGGTGTCGCCGGCCACGATCCGCACGCCGGCGTCTGCGGCGGCCTCGGCGGCGGCGCGGATCACGCGTTCGAGCAGCGCCACCTCTAGACCCTCCTCGATAAAGACGTTGAGGCTCAGGTAGAGGGGATCGGCACCGGCAACCGACAGGTCGTTCACCGTGCCGTGGACCGCCAGCGAGCCGATGTTCCCGCCGGGGAACTCGAGCGGCTGGACGGTGAAGCCGTCGGTCGTGAACATCACGTCGCCGGGCGGCAGGTCGAGGCGCACCGCGTCTGCCTGGATGTCCAGCCCGGGGTTGTGCAGGTGCCTGGCGAAAAGATCCTCGATCAGCTCGCGCATGAAGCGCCCGCCGTTGCCGTGGGCCAGGGAAATACGTGTCTCGCGCATGGCAGGGACCGGCTCGCGCCGCATCGCGGCAGGGTATCGGCAGTCGGCCGGTGGGCCGACAGGTTCATGCTATTGTCACAAAACGACAGTGTAATCGGTGCGCCATATTTGACGTGGGGAACCGCAAGGTGGTCAATGAAACGCGCGTCCTCGTCGTGGAGGACGAAGACGCCGTGCGCGAGCTCCTCGCTGTCACGCTCGAAGCGGCTGGCTACACGCCGCTGGCGGCGGCAGACGTCCCGGAAGCCGAACGACTGATGGGCGAGCGGGCGCCGGAGCTGATCCTGCTCGACTGGATGCTGCCGGGGACGAGCGGTATCGAGTTCACGCGGCGGCTTCGCAGGGAGCCCAGCCTGCGCGAGGTGCCGATCATCATGCTCACCGCCCGCGGCGAGGAGCACAGCAAAATCACCGGCCTCGAGGCAGGCGTCGATGACTACGTCACCAAGCCGTTCTCGACCCGCGAGCTGCTGGCCCGGATCAAGGCGGTGCTGCGCCGCAGCGGCGGTGACACCAGCGGCCTGGTTCAGGCCGAGGGCGGCCTGCAGATCGACCTTTCGCAGCATCGCGTCGTGGCTCAGGGCCAGCCGGTGCAGGTCGGACCGACCGAGTTCCGCCTCCTGCACTTCTTCATGACCCACCCGGAACGCGTGTATTCGCGGTCGCAGCTGCTGGATCAGGTGTGGGGCCGCAACGTGTACATCGAGGAACGGACGGTCGACGTCCACATCCGGCGTCTGCGCAAGGCGCTCGAGCCGCACGGCTTCGAGAACCTCGTGCAGACCGTCCGTGGCGTCGGCTACCGTTTCTCCGCCCAGCAAGCCTGACCGATGCGAGCCGGCTGGTCGCAGGAGATCTGGCGGCTGGTCGGCGTCCTGGCACTGAGCCTCTTGATCGGCCTGATGACGGGACGGGTGCGGGACTGCCTGCTCGTCGGCCTCGTCGTAGTGCTCGCGCTGAACTTCTACAGCCTCCACCAGCTCCTCGCCTGGCTCGGTGCCTCGGAGGGCCTCAAGCCCCGCGACGCGCCGGGCGTCTGGGGCGAGATCTACCACCGCGTCTACCTGCTGCAGCGGCGCAACCGCAAGCGCAAGCGCAAGCTCGCCAAGCTCCTTGCCCAGTTCCAGGCGTCGGCCGAGGCGATACCGGATGCGGCAGTCGCACTCGGCGAGGGTTGGGACATCCGCTGGTTCAACGAGGCGGCGACCCGCCTGCTCGGTCTGCGGCCCGGCCAGGATCCCGGCAGCTCGATCCGCAACCTGCTGCGCAACCCGGAGTTCCATGCCTATCTCGGCGCCGGGCAGTTCGACCGCTCGGTCGAGATCGGGGCGCCCGGTAGTCTCGGTCGGCGACTGTCGGTGCGGATCATCCCTTTTGCCGGGAACCAGCGGCTGCTCCTGGCGCAGGACGTCACCGATCGCTATCGCCTGGAACGGATCCGCCGCGACTTCGTCGCCAATGCGTCGCACGAGCTGCGAACGCCGCTGACGGTCATCGCCGGGTTCATCGAGAACATGCGGCACGATGGCTCCGCGGAGGCGAGGCACTGGGCCCGGCCGCTCGCACTCATGGAGCAGCAGGCCACCCGGATGCAGCGCATCGTCGAGGATCTGCTGCTCCTGTCCGGCCTGGAAAGCGGACAGGCCGTCACTGACACCGAAGAGATCGACGTCGGGTCGCTGATCGACGACATCCGTGACGAGGCGGCTGCGGCGGCAGGCCCCGATGCCCCCAGCCTGGTGGCGGAGGTGACGACGGAGACGCGGCTGCGCGGTGGCAGTCAGTACCTGCGCAGCGCCTTCACCAACCTGGTGATGAACGCGGTCCAGCATACGCCGGCCGGTGCGCAGATCTGGATCCGCTGGCGCCTCGATGCCGACCGCGGCGTGTTCGAGGTGCAGGACACCGGCGAGGGCATTCCGGCCGAACATCTCCCGCGGCTGACGGAGCGCTTCTACCGCGTCGACGTCGCCCGCTCCCGGCGGCGCGGCGGCACCGGCCTCGGCCTCGCCATCGTCAAGCACGTCCTGCAGAACTGCGATGGTCACCTGGAGATCGAAAGCGAGGTCGGGGTCGGCAGCACCTTCCGCTGCGTGTTTCCCGCCACGCGCCTGGTGTTCTCGGCTAACCTAGACGAAGACTTGGAAGCTGCGGGCTGACTCGGCCCGCTCGAGACCTCGCAAAACGGAACCGACATGAGCCAGTCCGATCTGCTCCACCACTACTCGCAACAGTTCAACCAGGAGCTGGAAGAGATCCGCACGAACGTCCTGGCGATGGGCGGTCTGGTGGAGCAGCAGCTCGAGGAGGCGCTTCACGCCCTGGTGTCGGGCGACGCGGGGCACGGCGAGCGCGTCGTGGCCAACGACTATCAGGTGAACGCGCTCGACGTGCAGATCGACGAGCGCTGCACGGCGATCCTGGCGCGGCGGCAGCCGACGGCGAGCGACCTGCGCCTGGTGCTGGTCGTGATCAAGACGACGGCGGATCTCGAGCGGATCGGCGACGAGGCGAAGCGCGTGGCGCGCATGGCGATCCGGCTCGGCACCGCCGACCACTCGCGCGGGCTGTTCCTCGAGATCGAGCACCTCGGCACCCTGGTGCGCGGGATGCTCAACAAGGCCCTCGACACCTATGCGCGGATGGATGTGGTGGCGGCGCTGGAGGTGGCGAAGGAGGACCAGCGCATCGACCGCGAGTACGAGAACGTGATGCGTCAGACGATCACGTACATGATGGAGGACCCGCGCTCGATCCCCTTCGTGCTGGATATCATCTGGTCGGCCCGGGCCCTGGAGCGCATCGGCGACCGCTGCCGCAACATCGCCGAATACGTGATCTATTTCGTGATGGGCAAGGACGTCCGCCACACCAACCTCGATCAGATCGAGGCGGAGCTGATACGCCGCTAGGCTAGGGCGCCCTGGCCCGATGAAGCGGAACCCGGCACGAGGCCGGGTTCCGCGTGGCGACCGCTGGAGCGGGCCGACTACTTCTTCTCGGCGCTCGGTGCGGCCGCAGCCGGTGCAGCGGCGGCCGGTGCGGCGGGCGCAGCGTAGGGGTACGCCAGCGGGGCATAGCCCCAGGCCGGATAGCCCCAGCCCGGGTAGCCGCCGTAGTACGGATAGCCGCCCCAGCCCCAGGGGCCACCGCCCCAGCCCGGGTAGCCGCCGTAGTACGGATAGCCACCCCAGCCCCAGGGGCCGCCGCCCCAGCCGGGACCCCAGCCGCCCCAGCCCGGGCCCCAGTCGTCCCAGCCCCAAAATGCAGTGGCGCTCGTCGCAGCGATCAAGGTGCCGCCCGCCAGGGCAGCGGCCAACAAAGCACGCTTCGCGTTCTTCATCACGGCGTCTCCTTCACGGTTGGTAGTCTCAGGCTACTTCTGCGAAGACGGAGCATGGCTCCGTTCGAAAATTAGCCTACTACCGGCGCCGGCGACGGGTGTTGATCTGAGTCAGAAAATCAGAACAGGCTAATACTCTTCCAGAGGTCAGGCCGCGCGCGGCGTGCGAACGCCGCCGGACCACCAGATGCGGCAGGCGCCTTCGTCCGAGACCATGCAAGGGCCCACGGGCGAACGAGGGGTGCAGGCCGTTCCGAACAACCGGCACTGGTCCGGGTAGAGCTTGCCCAATACGACCCGGGCGCAGTCACAGCCTGGTGGCATCTCGCCCGCGCGGCGCCGTCCGGGATCGCAACGGGAGGAGAATCGTGCCCGCGCATCGTGGGCGGCATAGGGGGGCGCGAGGGCGTAGCCGGACTGTGGAATGATGCCGATGCCCCGCCAATTGGCATCGACGACCTGCATCGCCGCGGCGAGGTGGGCCCGGCCGGTGGGATTGCCGCCGGGGCGGACCAGCTCGGGGTAGCAGTTGTCGAGGAAGGGCCGGCCTTCGAGGTGCTGGCGCAGCACCGAGTAGAGCGCGGCCAGCAGCGACACCGGGGAGAAGCCCGCGACGGCCGCCGGGATACCGTGGCGCTCGGGCACGAACGCCCATTCCTCGGGGCCCATGACCGTGGACACGTGGCCGGGCGCGACCAGGGCATCGAAGCCCGGCGTCTCGGACTCGAGCAACATGGCCACGGCCGGCCAGGTCAGGCGCCCGGACAGCAGCACAAGGAGATTGTCCGGCACGCCCTGGACGAGCAGCGAGGCCAGCGGGGCGGTGGTGGTCTCGAACCCCGCGGCGAAGAAGACGACGGCCTT